>Ga0163153_10004680_pt1 | contig 16926 bp, 18 predicted proteins | sample OliLakLV19MP6IB1_FD_148629 | JGI IMG/M metagenome (GOLD analysis project Ga0163153, IMG submission 148629) | Freshwater microbial mat bacterial communities from Lake Vanda, McMurdo Dry Valleys, Antarctica - Oligotrophic Lake LV.19.MP6.IB-1 | ecosystem: Environmental > Aquatic > Freshwater >... | reverse complement strand
CTACCACCAGACGCCCGGCTACTCGCCCGTTGGTTCCTCGGCAGCCAGCCGCGCTCGTCGCCGTCGTCCCATCCGACCCTCCGGATCGAGGATGCCCAGGGCGACCTGCACCAGGGGCCCGATGCCCAGCGCGAAGACCACGGTGCCCACGCCGACCGTCCCGCCGAGCGCCCAGCCGATGCCCAGCACGATGAGCTCGACCACGGTTCGCGAGCGTCGGATCGACCAGCCGAAGCGGTGGTGGACACCGGTCATCAGGCCGTCGCGCGGACCTGGTCCGAGGTCGGTGGACAGGTACAGGGCGCTGCCGATGGCGATGACCACGACCCCAGCCAGCATGGTCACGACGCGCACGGCGACGGCCGCGGGGACGGGATCCATGGCCGGCGTCGGCAGCAGCGCGATGCCCAGGTTCGTGGCGGTCCCGATGGATACGACGTTGAACAGCGTGCCGATCCCGGGGCGTTCGCCGAGCGGCCACCAGAGGGCGAGGATCGGGATGCCCAGCAGGACGCTGATGGTGCCGATCTGCTGTCCGGTCTGGATGGCGATGCCCTGGTTGAGCGCCTCCCACGGCCCCAGACCCAGGCCGGCCTCGACCATGAGCGCGATGCCGAACCCGAACAGGACCAGCCCGACCATGAGGCGGGGCAGGCGCGGGGCGGCGTCGCGAAGCTCGCGCTGCAACACCGCCGAAGGGTACCCAACGCACGCCGGCATGCACGGGCGCCCGAGGGGCTGTCACCATGCCGGCATGCACATCCACTTCCTCGGCGGCGCCACGACCGTCACCGGCTCCCAGTTCCTGCTCACGACGGAGACCGCCCGCGTGCTCATCGACTGCGGGATGTTCCAGGGCAGTCCCAACGAGTCCGTTCGGAACCGGATCCCGTTCGCCTTCGAGCCGGCCGAGCTGGATGCCGTGGTGCTGACCCACGCCCATCTGGATCACTGCGGTCTGCTGCCGGTGCTCGTGCGCTCCGGCTATCGAGGGCCGATCCACGCGACCGCCGGCACGGTCGAGCTGGCAACGCTGATCCTGCTCGACTCGGGACACCTGCACGAGGAGTTCGCCAAGCGCGAGGCCCGCTGGGAGCGACGCAACCCGGACAAGGTCGCGGCCGACGATCGCGCCGAGGCAGACACCTACCAGGCGGCCCTGGACCTGGCGACGGCGAGCCACGCGAACGGCCAGCACGTCCCCACCACCATCGAGCCCGCCACCATCGAGCCCACCACCATCGAGCCCACCACGCCCCTGGAAGCGCAGCCGGATCCGTCAGGACCGCGCGACCCGGAGGCCGAGCTGCGCGCCCAGCCGGCCGCCATCGACATCGACCTCGACGCGCCGCTGTATACGGTCAAGGATGCCGAGCGGACGCTCGAGCACTTCCGGGCCATCGACTACGGGGAGGAGCGCGAGGTCGCTCCGGGCGTGTGGGCCACGTTCGTGGACGCCGGGCACATCCTGGGTTCGGCCATCATCGTGCTTCGGGTCCAGGAGGGCGGACAGGAGCGGGTCATCGTGTGTTCTGGCGACCTCGGCCGGCCCGGCTCGCCGATCCTGCGCGATCCGACCGTCCTGTCCGCCGCGGACTACGTGCTGGTCGAGTCCACGTACGGGGGCCGCGAACACGAACCGTCGGCCGAGGCCATCCGGATCCTGGCCGAGACCGTGCGCATGGTGTCCGACGCGGGTGGGGTCCTGCTCATCCCGTCGTTCGCGGTGGGCCGTACCCAGGAGGTCGTGTGGGAGCTTGATCGGCTCATCGAACGCGGCGAGATCCCGACCCTGCCCCTGTACCTCGACTCGCCGATGGCGTCCAAGGCGTCGGACATCTACCGCCGCCACCCCGACTACTACGACGAGCAGACCGCGCAGCTCCTGCGCGACGGCGACACGCCGCTGGACTACCCGAACCAGACCCTGACCAACGACATCAAGGCCTCGCAGGCCATCGAGCGGGCGCCGCGGCCGTACATGATCGTGGCGTCCAACGGGATGCTCACCGGCGGCCGCGTCGTCGGCCACCTGCGCCACCTCATCGACGATCCGGACGCGACCATCCTGTTCGTCGGCTACCAGGGCGAGGGCACACTCGGCGCACACCTCCAGGCTGGTGCCCGGACAGTGCGCCTGGATGGCCAGACCCGGGCGGTCCGCTGCCAGGTCCGGTCGATCAGCGGGTTCTCCGCCCACGCCGACGAATCGGAGCTCCTGGACTGGCTACGCGCCTTCGGGGCGGGCCGGCGACCAGGCGACCCGGGCTATCCACGGCGGGTCTTCCTGGTCCACGGCGACCCGGAGGCCCAGGTCGTGCTGGAGCCCAAGGTCAGGGCCCTGGGCTACACCACGCACGTGCCGCACTGGCACGAGCGCGTGGCCCTGGACTGACCCGGTGGCCCTGGACTGACCCGGTGGCCGGTGCGATCTCGCACCGAAAACGCAACGCCCGGGACTTGCGAAGTACGGGTTGGGGCCAGTACTGTTGACCACGGCCTTATTGCCGGGGGACATATCGGCCAGGTGCCCGAGGCGGACTCGTTCCGCCGAGGGCATCTTCCATGTCCGGGCCATGACCCTACGGGCAACCTCCGTCGCATCAGACGGAACGGCTGGTGCACCTGATGGGACACAGGAGGCAATAGGATCCCTATCGGGCACGATCGGCGCCGCCCCGAGCGGGGTATGCAGCCAGGAGGTCGGGGACGGATGACGAGCGGCGGGATCCTCACGGAAGCGGAATCGGCGGCGGTCCGTCGCGAGTACCGCGGGGCGTCGCTGCTCCCCAAGCGGACCTACCACGACACGGCCGTCTTCGACTGGGAGCGGGCCAACGTCCTGCGCCGCGACTGGGTCATGGTCGCCCGTGAAGAGGACGTCGCCGAACCCGGCACCTACATGCTCGTCGACCTGGATGACGACCCGCTCATCATCGTGCGCGGCCGGGACATGGTCCTGCGCGCCTTTCACAACGTGTGCCGCCACCGCGGCACTGCCGTCGCCGAGGAGCCGTGCGGCAAGGTCGTCCGCCTCCAGTGCCCGTACCACGCCTGGATCTACGACCTGGACGGCGCACTCATCCGGGCCAAGCACACCGAGGACCTCGACGACTTCAGCTTCGAGTCGTACAGCCTGGCGCCGGTCCGCCTGGAGACGTGGCAGGGCTTCATCTTCCTGTCCCTCGACCCGGACGTAGCGCCCCTCGCCGACCAGCTGGGCGACCTCGTCGAGCACATGTCGCGCTTCGACTTCACCGGCCTGCGCTCGGTCAAGCGCATGGAGTACTCGGTCGGGGCCAACTGGAAGTTCATCGCCGAGAACTACAGCGAGTGCTACCACTGCCCGGGCGTGCATCCGCAGCTCAACAAGCTCACGCCCTACGACGTCGGCGGCGACTTCGACCCCAACGGCGGCTGGCAGGGTGGCTGGATGGAGCTAGCCGGCGACGCCGAGACGATGGCTCTGGACGGTGGCCACGGGTCGCGCGACGGCCGGGCGCCGATGCCGGGCATCACCCCGCGCGACGAGCGCTGCGTCTACTACTACCTGGTCTGGCCGACGACCTTCCTGTCCATCCACCCGGACTACCTGCTGGTCCATCGCCTGGTGCCCCAGGGCCCGGACCGGACGCTGGTCATCTGCGAATGGCTGTTCGAGGCGTCGACCATCGCCGCACCCGGCTTCGATCCGAGCGACGAGATCGCGTTCTGGGACCTGACCAACGGCCAGGACTGGCACGTCTGCGAACTCCAGCAGCGCGGCACGCGCTCCTCGTCGTGGGTTGCCGGCCGGTACTCCAACCAGGAGGCGTCGGTGCACGCCTTCGACCAGATGGTCGCCGACCGCTATGAGGGCCGCGACACGTGGTCGCAGCGCATCGTCCGCGAGCAGTACGACCAGCCGGTGCCCAAGTCGAACCGGGGCATCAGCGCCGTGACGAAGGGCACGAACGGCGCGAACGGCGCGAACGGCGCGAACGGCTCGAACGGTCCCAACGGCGGGGCGAACGGCGCGAACGGGCACGTGCCCGAAGCCAGCGGCGACGGCAACGGGCTGGTCCAGGACCGTACCGCGGCCCGTACCCGGGCGACCGCAAAGCGCTGATCCGGGGCGGCCGAGCGGCCCGGCGCAACAGTGGCCGACGTCCGCCCAGCGCACATACCAGCCAAGGACCGCTGGTCGGGCGCCCGAACGAGGTCCTTCGTTCGCTGCGCCGTGCGCCCAGCGGCCAGAACGGCGACGGAGACCCGGTCTCCAGGCCTTCCCTGGCTGGGATGTTCGCGCCACGGACGAGGCGCGTCCCAATGTCGCTGCGTTAGCGGTCGGTGGCGGTCGCCCGGGCCCTCGCGTCGCGGCGAGCGCCGATCCGCCAGGCGAGGAGGATGACCACGCCGGTCGTGGCCACGATGATCGTCGAGATGGCGTTGATCTCCGGAGTGATCCCGAACTTGACCTTGCCGTAGATGTACAGGGGCAAGGTGGATGAGCCGACCCCGGCATTGAACGTCGAGACCACGTAATCGTCGAACGACAGGGCGAAGGCCAGCAGGGCCCCAGAGATGACGGCCGGCAGGATGAGCGGGAAGGTCACATAGCGGAACGCCCCGAACGCGGACGCCCCGAGGTCCCGGGCGGCCTCCTCCAGGCTGCCGTCCATACCCGCCGCGCGCGCGCGCACGACGATGGCCACGTAGCTCACGCAGAACGTGATGTGGGCCAGGGCCAACTGGTTGAACGAGCCGCGCGAATCGAACAGCTGGTAGAAGAACACAAGGAGGCTCAAGCCCATCACGATCTCCGGCGTGACCATCGGCACGAGGAGCAGCGTCTCCGTGCCGGTCCGCCCCCGGAATCGGCGGCGAGCCAGGGCGAGGCCCAGGAGCGTGCCCAGCACGGTGGACACGGCCACCGCCACGGCCGCCACGCGCAAGGTCACGAACAGCGCGTCGATGAGCGCCTCATTGGCGAAGACCATCGGGTACCAGTCGAACGTCCAGCCCTTCCACTGGAAGTTGCGCTTGGAGTCGTTGAACGAGAACAGGATGAGCACGGCGATGGGCAGGAACAGGAAGATGTAGCCGGCGATGGCGTAGGCGGTGAGCCAGCGATTGCGACCGGTCATGCGCCCACGACCTCACGGCGCAGCGGGCGCAGCGCGATGAGCGTGCCGCCGAGGGTGATGAGCATGAGGATGAACCCCAGGGCAGCTCCGAACGGCCAGTCGCGACCCTCCAGGAACAGCTCCTGGATGACCTTGGCGATGGTCGTCGTCTGGGCGCCGCCCAGCAGGTCCGGCGTGACGAAGTCGCCGATGGCCGGGATGAACGTGAGGATCATGGCGGCCACGATGCCCGGCATGGTCAGGGGCAAGGTCACGTGCAGGAACGCGCCCCGGCCGCTCGCGTACAGGTCGCGTGCCGCCGCGATGAGCGACGAGTCCAGTCGATCGATGGACACGTACAGGGGCAGGATGGCGAACGGCAGGAAGCCGTAGGTCATGCCCAGGATCACGCTGAAGTCGGTGTTCAGCAGGATCAGCGGTTCACTGGTCAGGCCGACCGCCTGGAGCGCCCAGTTGGCCACCCCGTTGTCGCGCAGGATGATCATCCAGGCGTAGGTCCGGATCAGGTAGCTCGTCCAGAACGGGAGCATCACGAGCACCAGCAGAAGCGCCTTGTGGCGACCGCCGTAGCGGCTGATCCAGTAGGCGATGGGGTAGCCGATGAGCAGCGACAGGATGGTCGTGGCCGCCGCGTAACGCAGCGAGTTGAGGAACGTCGGCAGGAACGCCGGGTCCAGGGCGCGCAGGTAGTTGTCGAAGCTCAGGTTCGTGAGCACGATCCGGTCGAGCTCATCGCGCGAGCCCAGGCTGACCAGGAAGATCATCCCCAGGGGCACGACGAAGAACAGGATGAGCCAGGCCACGCCGGGCACGACGAGGATGGCCGAGGTCAGGGCCTCGGCCCGCGAGCGGATCGTGGGCGGGGCGACCGGCGAGTCTGCCGACATCCCCGCCTGAGATGAGACGGGCGCGTCGGCCTCAGCCGCCACGCAGCGTCTGCCAGCGCGAGAGGTACTCGTCGCGGACGGCCTGGCCGAGATCCAGGATCTCCTCCAGCTTGCTCACGATGGCCTGGTCCGGATTGAGCGCCGGGTCCTCCAGGATGGCTGGGTCGATGAACTCCCTGGCGGCCGCGTTGGGGCCCATGTAGTAGATGAAGTTCGTATTCGATGCGCTCACCTGGGCATCAAGCATGTGGTTGATGAACAGGTGCGCGGCGATGGGATGCGGGGCGCCGGAGAAGATGGCCATCGTGTCCGAGCCCTTGATGCCGCCCTCCTCGGGGATGTAGTAGACGACGTTCTCGTTCTCCTCCTGGATGGCGAACGTGTCGGCGCCCCAGACATGGCCGATCCATACGTCGCCCGATGACATCGTGCCGATGGTGTCGGTGCTGTACACGCGGACCAGCGGCTTCTGCTGCTGGAGCAGGGCGAGTGCCTCGTCCAGCTGGGCCGTTTCCTGGGTGTTGGCCGAGTAGCCGAGCTGGATGAGGGCCACACCGAACACCTCGGCCCAGTCGTCGAGCATCGAGATGTGCTTGTCGTAGCGCGGATCCCACAGCGCGGTGCTGCTGGTCGGCGAATCGGTGACCTTGGTCGAGTCGTAGGCGATGCCGGTCGTCCACCACATGTACGGCACGGAGTGCGCGTTGTTCGGGTCATAGCCAGGGTCGGACCACTCGGCACCCAGGTTGACGATGTTCGGGAGGAGCGCCTTGTCCAGGGGCCGCAGGGCGTTGCGGGCCACGAACGACGGGATGTCCACCGAGATCGGGAACGACAGGTCGTAGCCGCCGCCGTCGTCGCCGAGCTTGGCGTATGCCTCGTCCGTGTTGGCGAAGAAGTCGTAGGTGACCTTGACCCCGTACTTGTCCTCGAAGGAGGGGATGACGTCTTCGCCGATGTAGTCGGTCCAGTTGTAGATGTACAGCTCGGCCTCGGGCTCCGGGACCGGGGTCGGCTCGGCACTGGGCGCCGGCCCGGACGAGCCGGGCGCCTGCGTCGGGCCGCTCGTGGCCGCTGGCGGGGCGCTGCTTGCGCCGGGGCTCGTGCACGCGGCGATGACCGGGGCCAGCGCGGCTGCCGCCCCGACCTTGCCGATCCGATCGAGCAGCTGGCGACGGGTGATGCGCCGCTCCAGCATGTACCGGCTCAGGGCGCGTTCCAGGTCGATGCTCGAACCATCGAATCGATCGGTCATCGGTGCTCCTCCTCGATATCCCCGGAGACGGTGTCGGGCCGCTGGGTGGTGCCCAGGACCAGCGCCTCGGTGGGTGACCAGCTGACGGCCACCTCGCTGCCGACCGGGAGGCGGGCCCCGGTCTTGGGTGCCAGGACGGACAGGATCAGGCCGCCCGCCGTGCGGACCTGGTAGCTGACGTTCGTGCCGAGATAGGCGGCCTGGTCGACGGTCGCCGCGATCGCACCGGGCGCATCGGTGTCGACGAGGCTGATGGCCTCCGGGCGCAGGCAGATCTCGATGGCGGTCCCGGTGCGAAGGCCGGTCGTGGCCACACGGGCCAGGTCGCCACCGTCCAGGCGGACCGCGCCGTCGCCCTCGACCGTGCCGCTGAGCAGGTTCGTGGTCCCGATGAAGTCGGCCACGAAACGTGTCGCCGGGCGCTCGTAGAGCTCCTCGGGCGTGCCCAGCTGCTCGACCCGGCCGGCGTGCATGACGGCGATCCGGTCGCTCATCGTGAGCGCCTCTTCCTGGTCGTGCGTGACGTACACGAAGGTGATCCCTACCTCGGCCTGGATGCGCTTGAGCTCCAGCTGGAGCTGCCGGCGAAGCTTCAGATCGAGGGCGCCGAGCGGCTCGTCCAGGAGCAGCACGGTGGGCCGGTTGACGAGGGCTCGGGCGAGGGCGACGCGCTGCTGCTGGCCGCCCGACAGCTGGCTCGGCTTGCGCTGCTGGTAGCCGCCCAGCCGGACGAGCTCCAGGGCCTCCCCGACGCGGCGCGCGATGTCGCTGCGCTCGACGCCCTTGCGCTTCAGGCCGAAGGCGATGTTGTCGCCCACATCGAGGTGTGGGAACAGGGCGTACTGCTGGAAGACCATGTTGACCGGTCGCTTATCCGGAGCGTCGTACGTGATGTCCCGGTCGCGCAGCAGGATGCGGCCAGCACTCGGGAGCTCGAAGCCGCCGATCATGCGCAGAGTCGTCGTCTTGCCGCAGCCCGACGGGCCGAGCAGGCTGAAGAACTCGCCGGAGCGCACGTCGAGGCTGATGCCGTCGACGGCACGGACGTCGCCGAACCGCTTCTGGAGGTCGATCAGGCGGATCTCGGCGGGTGGGCCGTCCACCGTCATCGGCGGCGCAGTGGTCTCGAGGAGGGCCGTCATCCGGCCGAGCCTACGTTCGCCCACCGGGACACGGCGCACGCCGTCCCGTCATGCGCGACGCACCACGCTCGCCACCGGTCAGGGATCGGGCTCGGCGGCGTTATCGGCTGCGCCTGGCGATCCGGGCGAGGGCTCCTGTCCAGTCGGGGTCGTAGTGCGCGCCCGCCTCGTCCAGATCGATCGTCACCGGGGCGTGGTCCGATGGCACGGGTGGGCCCTTGCGCGCCTCGCGATCGATCTCGGCGTCGACCAGCCGCTCGGCCAGGCTGCGGGTGACCAGCAGGTGGTCGATGCGCATGCCCTGGTTCTTGTGGAACATGCCGGCCCGATAGTCCCACCACGAGTAGCGGCCGGTTTCGTCGTGGACGGCCCGGTAGGCATCGGTCAGGCCCCAGGTCAGCAGTCGCTGGAACGCGGCCCGCTCCGCCGCTGACACGTGGGTCCCGCCATGGACCGCGCCGGCGTCCCACACGTCGGCATCGGTCGGGGCGATGTTGAAGTCGCCACCGATGACCATATCCTCGGAGGGGTCGCAGTTGTCACGCAGCCATTGCTGCAGGCGGTCGTACCAGGCGAGCTTGCCGGCGAAGAACGGTGAGCCGACGACCCGACCGTTGGGCGCGTAGATGCTGACCACGCGGACCCCGCCGCAGACCGCGCTCACCATGCGCGCCTCGTCGAGCGGGTCGAAGTCCTCCTGGCCGGTGGCCATGGATGAGCCGGCGCTGCTGTCGCGCACGCCGCCGAGGCCGAAGTTCGTGGTGATGCCGGCGATACCCAGCCCCTGGCGCACGGCGATAGCCACCCCGTTCCAGCGCCCCTCCCCGTGATGGACGAGGTCGTAGCCGCCCATGGAGAAGGCCATCACCGGCGCGTCCTGATCCGGCAGCTTGGTCTCCTGCATGAGCAACACGTCGGGCTGCGTTCGGGCCAGCCAGGCGTCCACGGCGTCCTGCCGAGCCTTCAGCGAGTTGACGTTCCAGGTCGCGATGCGCATGGGATGATCCGTCCTTGGCTCAGTAGCGGCGGCCGCGCTGGCGCTCGAGGTCGAACGTCGCGGTGTCGGCCACGGCCATGACGGCCATGGTCCCGGCCTGGACCGGGTCGCTGATGACCAGGTCCACGTGGTCGGTGATGGAGCCGACCATGTTCAGGGCGATGATCGGGATGCCCACCGCGCGCAGCTCATCGGCCGCGACGCTGATGTCGCCGCCCATGATCGAGCCGGCGAGGACCAGCAGCCGGGCACGCGGCAGGTCGGCCACGGCCCGGACGGCGGCCGCGATGTTGACCTCGCCGACGAGCGGGATGGTGTCGACCGAGATGCGCTCACCGCGCAGGTTGTGGCGATCGGCCTCGCTGACCGCGCCGAGCGCGACCTGGGCGACCTGGGCGCCGCCGCCGACGACGATGATGCGCTTGCCGAAGACGGTGCCCAGCGCCCGCGTCCGGTGGACCGTGCGGACCTCGTCCATGGCCTCCAGCGCGGCGACGAGCGCGTCCTCTTCGATGCCCTCGACCTCGAGCTCGATCTCGACCAGCGGCGGGTCGCCCTCGATGGTGCGGACCGTGGCCAGCGTGCGGATGCGCCCGTCGCTGGCGGCCGTCGTCGTCGCGATGGCCGAGATGGCCGTCGGCGAATCGACGATGTCGAAGCGGATGGCGGCCGTCTCGAGCGCGCGGCGTCGGGGCACGGTGGTCCGGGTCAGCCGAGCGAGCCGCGGCCGGCCGAACCGGGTCGCAGGTCGCCGACACTCATCGAATCGGGGTCCAGGCCGCCCGTGGGGTCGTGCTCCTCGAAGGCGAGGCCCAGGCCGGCGAACGCCTCGCGGGTCGCGACCGGATCCGACGTCGTGAGCATCAGCGCGCCATCGGTGTCTTCGGCCACGCCGACGATGCCGGTGATGTTGACGCCGCGCTCGGCAAGGGCGTTCGCGACGCGGGCGAGAGAGCCCGGGCGATCGTCGAGTTGGACCGTGAACCAGACCGTCACGAAGGACCTCCTGTGTAGGTGGCGATGGTACCCGCTACGCTCTCCGGCGATGCCCGCTGCCTCGTCTCGACGGACCTACCTGGCGATCGGTGAGGTGCTGACCCACCCGTGGTTCCACCCGATCCATCGCCGCCTGTACCGCCTGACCGGCGGCTGGGGCGTGATGTCGCGGGCGCTGGGCATGGACATGATCCTGGTCACCGGCGTAGGAAGGCGGACGGGGACGTCGCGGACCGTGCCGCTGGCGGCGGTCCGTGACGGCGCCAGCTGGATCCTCGTCGGCTCGAACGCCGGCAAGTCGCACATGCCGGCGTGGGTCCACAACCTGCGCTCGGACAGCGCCGTCAGTGTGGAGCACGGACGGTCGGTGGCGGCGTTCACAGCTCGCGAAGTCGTCGACGCAGACGAGCTCGAGCGGCGCTGGCGCCAGGTCATCGACGGCTATCCGGGATACGCCGTCTATCGCGATCGGACGGATCGGACCATCCCGCTGTTCGTCCTGGAGCCCGCGGTGGACGGGGAGCCCGCCTGACATGCCCGCGCCGTTGCCCAAGGCTCCCACGAAGAAGATGCCGGACATCCAGGTCTTCGGCCTGGACGACTCGTCCTCGACGCGGGCCGCCCAGCGCTTCTTCCGCGAGCGCCGCATCGTCGTCAGCTACCACGACCTGCGCAAGCGTCCCATCGCGCCCGGCGAGCTGCGCCGGTTCACGGACCGCCTGGGAGCGGTGGCGCTGCTGGACGAGACGTCGCGGGCCTATCGCGACGCGGGCCTCGGCTACCTGACCCTCGACACGGCGGGTGTGGTCGCTCGCCTGTTGGCCGATGTGCGGCTGCTGCGGCTGCCCCTGGTGCGCTTCGGGAACGAGGTGACCGCCGGCAAGGCCGAGGCGACGTGGGCCGCCTGGCTGGCGTCCATCACGTCGAGCGGCGGCCCCGCCAGGCGCTGACGCCGGCCGTCACGCCGATGGCCACGAGCAGCGCGCCCGCGGCGACCCAGAACAGATCACCGTCCATGAATCCGCTGCCTGGCAGCATGCCCAGCCCCTGGAGGATCCACACGGCGCCGACCATCGTGGCGCCTATCGCGATCATCCAGCGGGTCCGCATCGTCATCCTCATCGCAACAGCATCGGGCCGGGAGGGTGCATCCTAGCGCCATGACCGACGATCGCGACCGCCCCACCAGTCACCAGAGCGACGCCGGGCCGCAGCCCGATCAGCCGATGCGCCGGGCAGGCCGCCTGCGGGTCACCCCGGAGGCCGCCGATCGCCTGCGCATGGATGGCACCGTGACGGAGGACCAGAAGCTCCTGGAGCGGCGCCCGGAGGCGCCGGCGTTCCTGGACACCGACCCGTGGCGCGCCCTGCGCATCCTGTCGGAGTTCGTCGATGGCTTCGATGCGATGGCCCGGGTCGGACCGGCCATCACGGTCTTCGGGTCGGCGCGGACGCGGCCCGATGACCCCGTCTACGAGTTGGGCCGACAGATCGGCCGTCGGCTCGCCGAGGCTGGCTACGCGGTCATCACGGGCGGCGGCCCAGGCACCATGGAGGCCGCCAATCGCGGCTGCCAGGAAGGCGGCGGCCTGTCCGTCGGGTGCAACATCGAGCTGCCCCACGAGCAGGCGCTCAACCCATATGTGGATCTGGGCGTGGACTTCCGCTACTTCTTCGCGCGCAAGACGATGTTCGTGAAGTACGCCGACGGGTTCGTCATCCTGCCCGGTGGCTTCGGGACGCTGGATGAGCTGTTCGAGGCGCTGACCCTGATCCAGACCGGCAAGGTCCGGCACTTCCCGGTGGTCCTGGTCGGAACGGCGTACTGGGCGGGGCTCGTCGCGTGGTGGCGCGACACGTTGCTGGCCGCAGGCGCCATCTCGGAAGGTGATCTTGGCCTCGTGACGATCTGCGATGACCCCGAGGAGGTCGTGGCCTTGATCCAGGCCGGCGCCGGCGAGGCGCATCCGCCGCCCGCGTCGGAGGCACAGCGTCCGGGCTAGCGATGAGGGTCTCGCGTCTCGCCACGCGGCCCGTGTCCGCCACGCGGCCCGTGTCCGCCACGCGGACATACCGGCCAACACGGCCCGTGTCCGCCACGCGGACATACCGGCCAACACGGCCCGTGTCCGCCACGCGGACATACCGGCCAACACGGCCCGTGTCCGCCACGCGGACATACCGGCCAACGGCCGTCGAGGGATCCTGTCTCCTTGGCCGTTCTGCTCGCCCAGCGAGCGAACCAGACGCCGAACGCGTCGATTTGCGCTCTGGGCCGTCCCTGCCGATGGTTCCTTGGCCCATGTGTTCGCCTGGCGAGCGCACCGCGGCCGGTTTTGGCCGTGCCGAGCACCGCGACCAGTTTGGCCGCGCGCCGCAAGCTAGCGCGGCGGGTTTCTGCTTGGCACGCAAGCCAGCGCGCCCCGCAAGCCGGCGCAGCCTGGCGGGCCTCAGTCGTGGTCCGTGGCGCCATCCAGGTGCAGGTGGGGGAGCGGCGGGCCGGCCGCGCCGGGCGGCAGCGCGATCTCGATCGAGCCGTCGCGGATCCGCACCGGGTAATAGCGGAGGCGGCGGATCCTGGTCAGTCGACGGGCCTCGGCCTTCTTGCCGGGTGGGTCGATCTTGGGGTCGCGGCCGGCTGGCGACCATGACGGGTGCGCCACGCCGTCAGGGTCCAGGCCGCCGGTCGTCGGCATCTGCGCCGGATCGCCGCTGGCCAGGTCGAACTTCCCCTCATGCAGCGGGCAGGCCACGATGCAGCCATCGAGCGTGCCGATCGACAGCGGTGCCGCCATGTGCGGGCATCGATCGTCGAGCGCGAACACGCCGCGGTCCGTGTGGGCGAGGAGGATGTCCAGGTCGCCGATGCTCACCCGGCGCATGGCCCCGACCATCAGGTCGGCGACGGACAGCACGGGCTGGAAGTGAGACTCGTCCGCCGCGACGCCTGGGACCAGGAGTCGCGGCGGGAACGGTGCGGGGTTCACGGGCATGACCCCATCCTAGCGGCCGTCTCCCGATTGCCCTGTCAGGCCAAGGATCAGGCCCCGGCCTCGCCGGTCCTCCCGCCGAGCGCGGAGCCGCCGAGCGCGGAGCCGGACGTCGCGGGCTCGGCCGTCGGATCGGCCGTCGGATCGGGCTTCCCTCCGGCCGTCGGATCGGGCTTCCCTCCGGCGGTCGGCTCGGGCTCCGATCCGATGGTCGCCCGCAGCGGGATGTCCTTGATGGCCACCGCTGCGACGAGCGCGAGGATCGTCGTGATCGCGCCGATCTGGAAGATCGACGAGACCGCGATGCTGAACGCCTGGTGGATGCCGGCGACGATGGCCGGGATGAGGGGCTCGATCGCCGCGCGGAAGGCCTCCGGCACGGACGCCAGGATCTGGGCGCCCAGGTCGCCGACACCGACGAGGTCGTCGAGGGCACCCGTGCCCTGGCTCACGAACTGGTCCACGGCCTGGGGCGGGACGCCGGCCGCGGTCAGCTGGCCGGGCAGCTCCTCCACCAGGCGCGACCCGAAGACCGTGCCCGTGATGGCCAGGCCGACGGAGCCGCCGATCTGGCGGAAGAAGGTCAGATTGCTGGTGGCCACGCCAAGCTGGCTGAATGGCACCGCGTTCTGGACGACGATGGTGAACACCGACAGGGTCGGGCCGATGCCCACGCCGGTGATGAACATCCACAGCCACAGGGTCGTGATCTCGGTCTCGGCGCGGAGCTGGGTCAGGAGGATCAGCCCGACGCTCATGATGACCAGCCCGGCCAGGATGATCGACTTGTACTTGCCCGTCCTGGACACGAGGATGCCCGAGATGATGGAGCTGCCGATCAGGCCGATGAGCAGCGGGAAGATCTGATAGCCGGACTCCGTCGCGGATGAGCCGTTCACGAACTGGAACCAGCGCGGCAGGAAGATGATCGCGCCGAAGAACCCGAAGCTGACCAGGAACGTGGAGATGATCGAGGCGGTGTACGTCCGATCGCGGAACATCCCGAGCGGGATGATCGGTTCATCCGCGCGCGATTCGATGAAGACGAACAGGGCGCCGAGGACCAGCGCTCCGGCGATCAGGCCACCGACCCACGGGTCGGTCCAATCGGCCGTCTGCTTGTTGGTCAAGCCGACGAGCAGCATGCTGATGGCGATGGTGAACACGATCGCGCCCGGGATATCCAGGTTGCGCGAGGCGTTCGCACGCTTGATCGTGGGCAGCAGGCGGGCGATGACGAACAGGCTGATGAGGCCCAGCGGGATGTTCACGTAGAAGATCCAGTGCCAGCCCACGGTGTCCGTGAGCACGCCGCCGAGGGCCGGGCCGATGATGAACGAGATGCCGAAGACGGCTCCGAAGAGTCCCTGGTAGCGACCGCGCTCAGCTGGCGTGAACAGGTCGCCGATGACGGCCAGTGCGATCGGGAACAGGGCGCCGGCGCCGATGCCCTGGATGCCCCGGAAGACGATGAGCATGGCCATGTTCTGGGACAGGCCGGACAGCGCTGATCCGACCAGGAAGATGATGACGCCGATCATCAGCATCGGCTTGCGACCGTACAGGTCGGAGAGCTTGCCGTAGAACGGCACGGTGATCGTCGAGGTCAGCAGGTAGATGGTGACGACCCAGTTGTAGTACTGGTTGCCGCCGAGATCGGTGACGATGCGGGGCAGGGCGGTGCCGACGATGGTCTGGTCGAGGGCGCCCAGGAAGAGGGCGAGCAGGACGGCCAGCAGGATCTCCATCTTGGCCCGATGGCTCAGGCCGAGTGCGGGGTCGTCGGCGAGCGACGGGCCGCGGCCGGTCGACTCGATGGGCAGGCTCTCCATGGGCGGTGGATCCTCCGGTTGGGTATCTGGGGCGTGGTCGCGGGCCTGGACTGGGTGGTCGAGGCGGTTTCAGAGCAGGCGAGAGGCTGGGTCAGTTTCACCGTTGATGGCATCGCGCAGGTCGGCGGTGGCCTGGTCGATCCCGGCGAGCTGATCCGGTGCCAGACGATCGAGGACCTGGCGGAACGTGTTCTCGCGCAGGAGCTCCATGTCGTCCATCAGGCGCCGGCCGGTGTCGGTCATGCGCACGATCACGACACGGCGGTCGTCGGGGATTCGGACACGCTCCACGTAGTCGCGCTCCTCCATCCGGTCGATGAGGCCGGTCGCATTCGACAAGGACACGTCGATCAGGTCAGCCAAACGACTCATCGGCACGTCGCCATGCCGCTGGAGCATGGACAGGACGTGGACCTGGGTCATGCTCACGCCGAGCTTGACCATCCGCTCGCTGCCGATGCACTTGAGGGCCATCATCGTCTCGCGGAAGTTCGCGATGATACGGTCCTTGAGCGCGTCCTCGGCGGTGGGGTAGGTGGTCTCCGTGCCGTAGGGCGCCGGTTCCTCGATGGTTCGCATGACATGAACCATCATACAAACACAGATTATCCTGTCAAACTCGACCATCGACGCGACCGGGAGGACCGATGCGCTACGTCCTGATGATGGAAGCCCAGCAGGGCCTGACCTATGCGGACCAGCTGGCGGCGGCGACGTGCGCCGAGGCGAATGGGTTCGATGCGTGGTTCCGGTCCGATCACTTCGCGAGCTTCCCTGGCGAATCGGGCAAGCCCACGACCGACGCCTGGTCCGTCCTGGCCGGTCTCGCCCGCGATACGCAACGCATCGGCCTCGGCGTCCTCGTGTCGCCGGTGACGTTCCGACATCCCGGGGTCTTCGCCAAGGTCGTCACGACGGTCGACGAGATGAGCGGCGGCCGGATCGAGGTCGGGGTCGGCGCCGGGTGGAACGAGGTGGAGCACCGCCAGCTCGGCCTCGCATTTCCGCCGATCAGCGAGCGGGCCGATCTCATGGAGGATCAGCTCGCGATCCTCCACGGCCTATGGGGCGAGCCCGACGACTGGTCATACGACGGCGTGAGCGGCCTGCGCCTGGAGGGCGCCCTGTTCCGTCCCAAGCCGGTCGACGTCGCTGGTCGCCCGCGGACACCGGACGGTGGCGCCCGGCCGCGGATCATCGTCGGCGGCCAAGGCTCGCCGAGGTCGGTCCGGCTCGCCGCGCGCTATGCCGATGAGTTCAACCTGACGTCATCCTCGCCGGCACAGGCTGCCGAGGTCGGTCGCCAGCTTGACGTCGCCTGCGAGGTCATCGGTCGCGACCCGAAGACGCTCGCACGGAGCACGATGGCCGGCGTCCTCGTCGGTCGGACCGATGCCGATGTCGCCGCACGCGAGGCCGCGCTCCTCGATGCCTTCGGTGAGGACATGGAGACTGGCGAGGCCTGGCTCGATGAGCGTCGCACCCGCTGGGTCCATGGCACGCCGGATGCCGCGCGCGCCCAGATCCAGCGCTTCGCGGATGCCGGTATCGAGCGGATCATGCTCCAGGACTTCCTGCCCTGGGACCTCGACATGATCGATGTCATGGGCGAGGAGCTCGTGGCTCGAAGCTGACCCCTCCGACTCGGCCCGGCGCGGCGGCCGTGTTGGGCCGAGCGCTCCCCTGAGGCGCACGTTTCCG
>Ga0163153_10004678_pt1 | contig 16940 bp, 11 predicted proteins | sample OliLakLV19MP6IB1_FD_148629 | JGI IMG/M metagenome (GOLD analysis project Ga0163153, IMG submission 148629) | Freshwater microbial mat bacterial communities from Lake Vanda, McMurdo Dry Valleys, Antarctica - Oligotrophic Lake LV.19.MP6.IB-1 | ecosystem: Environmental > Aquatic > Freshwater >... | reverse complement strand
GTGTTTGCCGCGTCGGTCGGCTTCAATTCGCTCGGATTCGCATTCTGGTTCGACTTCGAGGCGAACAAGGACCTGGCCAAACCCCGCCCGGGGGCGGGCGGCGCCGCGGGTGAATGAAGCGGCCCGAAGCGTGCCTGGGCGACATGATGGGCTGGCGGAGCGGGTTCGATAGGCATGCTTTCACTTGTCATCGCGGGTGCGGTGGTCTCGCTGCACTCGACCGCACTCTACGCACTGCTGTGGAGGGCGCGGCAGGCTGACGGCGACGGCGCGGCGCTTGCCGTCGCCGCGATCTGCCTTGGACCGAGCGCGGCTGCGTGGGTGCTCGGACTGTGCTGGCGCGTCGCCCCCGGTCTTTCGGGCTTTTCCACGGTGCTCGTGCTCTTGCTCGTGCCTGCGGCGCTCTTCCTGATTGCGAGCCTGCGCTCGCGGCCGGGGGCAGGGCTGCAATTGCCGGATTTCGCCCTGTCGGTGCGCCCCGCGCAGGCCTTCCTCTTCAGCCTGCTGCTCGCATGCATCGTCTACCTCGTGCTGCGGATCCCGCCGTACAGCAACGACCCGCTCGAGTATGCGGCCGTAGCGAGGCTCTTCCGGGACACCCACTCGGTGGCCCTGTATCCCGTGCTGGACGCAACGCTCTCGGGCGGGCTCTACGCGCCCTGGACGCACCCGCCGGGCTTTCCGCTGCTGATGACGCTCGCGATGCTCGGCGGCGAGGTGGATCCGGGAACCGCGCTCAAGGCGGTCGCGGCGCTGCACGTGGTGCTCGGCTCGATCGGCCTTGCGCTGCTCGTGCCGGCGCGCATGCGCTGGGTCGCGGTCCTCTCGCTGACGGCGACACCCGCCTACCTGCTTGGCGTCATTAACGGCTATGTCGAGGTCGTGCGGCTTACCGCGCTCATCGGCGTCTTCGGCGCATGCGTTGCACTTACTCAGGCGCGCGGATACGGCTCGGCCGTGGCGCTGGGCGTGCTGTTCGGGCTTGGGGGATTCGTCCATTCGCTGGGCATCCTTTCGACCGCGTTCTTCCTGCCCGTGCTCCTCCTGCTGCGCCAGGGCACCGTCGGCGCAAGGATCGCCTGGGGCGCGGTGATCGTCGTGGTGCAACTGCTCCTGCTCGCCCCCGACCTGTGGGCCAACCTCACGCATTTCGGCGTCCTGCTCGGGGACCGCCCCGCGATCTGGCAGATCCCGGGCATCGGGCGGCCGGAGTACTTCCGCGAATTCCGCAGCCTCAGCGGCCCTCTGGACATCGTCGTCTGGGGACTGATGCAGGGCTTCAGCCAGGTGTCCAATTTCGGCGTTTCGTACTGGATCCCGGCCATTCTCACGCTCTGGATCCTGCTCTGCATGAAATACCAGGGCTTGCCCGGCGCGGGAGCGGGAACGAGGCTCATCAACGTCGCTCGCGCTTGGCCGCCGATGATCCAGGTGTCGGCCGGCGTCATCGCCACTTTCTACGCGCTCGCTGCCGCAGCCGCGCTGGCCGGAAGCATCGAGCCGATCAAGAACACGCGCTATGTGCTCACCTTGCAGCCGTTCGTTGCCATCGTCACCGCATGGCTGGTGCTGGTGGTCCCGGCAGCCGATCGCGTGCGCCCGCTGTTGATCGCGGCGCTGGTTGCATGCTCGCTGACCCCGGTGGCCTACATGGCCGAGCGCTATCCGGGCCTCCTGACCAGCACCCAGAGCCGGCAGGACGCGTACTTCGAGCACGTTCACCCGGAAGCCGACGCGGTGCGCGCCGTAAACCGCATGACGGTCAAGAACGATTGCCCATTGCTCTTCAAACAGGCCGACTACGCGCTGTACGGCCAGCATTGCTATCGGAGCTATCTCGATCACCGGTTCGAGGACGTCTACAGGGCGCAATCGCCGGCTGCGGCGGTCGAGCGGCTGCGGGCCCACGGCGTGCGCACGCTCATGACGCCGGACTATGCGCTGCCGGAGATCTACAACACTGCAGTCGGCGCGCTGCTGGCCGACCCCGGGGCGGCGCAGTTGCGCTGGTCCGAAGGAGGCTATTCGGCCTATGTGCTGCCCAATCCCGCGATCGTGCCGAAGGCCACGGTCAAGGGCGCCGGCTTCGTCCCGCCTGCGCCGGCGGCCAATCCCTTGCGGGTGGATTGGGCGGCACTCGCCCTCAACCGCCCGCAAGCCGCGGAGACGGACCTGGTCGGCGTGCTGTGCGTGGAAACGACCGGCCGCGGCCGCATCGAAGTCACCACGATCGACCAGCAATCCCGGCCGGATCCGGGACCGATGCTGCGCGCGCTAAGGGGCGACGGACGCTATGTTCTTGCAGCGGCGGCATCCGTGCCAAAGCGGGTCTGCGTGCAGCAGCCCGCCAGACACACTCATGGTAGCCTCCGCGTCCGGAGCACCGGCTCCATCCGGGTAGAGCGCATCGATTTTTCCTGGACGCTGCTGCCCCCTACGGCAAACAAGGACTGAGCCAGCATGTGTGGAATCTTCGGTATCGTGGTCTCGAGCCGCACTACGCTCGCGGCGAGCGATGTATTCGGCCTGTTCGAGGCCCTTGGCACGGCCTCGCAGACCCGCGGCCGCGAAGGCTCGGGCGTGCTGGCCGCCATCGCGGGCGAAACCTATGTCCACCGCTCGCCGGACGCGTTCGAGCGCATGATCGAAAGCGATGCGTACCGCCGGTTCCGGCAGCAGACAGGCGGCAAGCCGGACGCGCTCGAGGGCGGGGCGCTGATGATCGGCCACGCGCGCCTCGCGACGAACGGCTCGCAGGGCGTCGAAGGCAATAACCAGCCGGTCGGCTACGAAGGCATCTACTGCCTGCACAACGGCATCATCGTCAATGCGGACGCGCTTTGGCGCGGCCTCGCGCCGATGCAGCCGCACACGGACGTCGATTCCGAGGTGATCTCGGCGCTCATCGCGCAGCGGAGAAACTCGGGCGAGGATTTCGCAACCGCCACGCGCTCGGCGCTGGCGTCGCTCGAGGGCGAGTATTCGGTCGCGCTTGCGCAGGCTTCCAGCGGCACGCTCGCGCTGGCGACCAACAACGGCTCGCTGTATTACGCCAAGAACGCCGCGCGGGGCCTGCTGGTATTCGCTTCCGAGTTGTACATCCTGAAGACGCTTGCAACGGCGCACCCCGGCCTCCTCGGCAGCAGCGGGGAGCCGGTGCAGATCCCGCTCGGGGAAGTCCTCGTGGTCGGCCGCGAGGAACTGGATTCACCCGCTACCGGACCCGCGGCACAGGGCAGCGTGCTCCCGGTCCACGACACCATGATCGAGGCCGAGCGGCGCAGGACGGCGATGCGGCGCTGCACGCGCTGCGTGCTGCCCGAAACCATGCCTTTCATCACCTTCGACCCGGGCGGGGTGTGCAACTACTGCCTCAACTACCGCGCCAAGCAGTTCCTCGGCGAAGACAAGCTGGAGGAGATGCTGTCGCGCTTTCGCTCGCGCGACGGCAGCCCGGACTGCGTGATCGCCTTTTCGGGCGGCCGGGACAGCAGCTACGCATTGCACCTGCTGAAAACCCGCTACCGGATGAATCCGATCGCCTACACGTACGACTGGGGGATGGTGACCGACATCGCGCGCCGCAACCAGGCGCGCATGTGCGGCAAGCTCGGCGTGGAGCACATCTGGATCTCCGCCGACATCGGCTCCAAGCGGCGCAACATCGGCGCCAACGTCAGGGCGTGGATGCACAAGCCCGACCTGGGCATGATTCCGCTCTTCATGGCGGGCGACAAGCAGTTCTTCTACTACGGCCACCGCACGATGAAGAACACCGGCATCAGGATGATGGTGTTCGCGACCAACCACTACGAGAAGACCGATTTCAAGATCGGCTTCTGCGGCATCCCGCCGGTGACCGACCAGGGCCGCCCCAACTACCTCGACCTCGGGCGCAAGGTGGCGCTGCTGCGCTACTACCTGTGGCAGTTCCTGCGCAACCCGCGCTACTTCAACCGGTCCGTCCCGGACACGTTCGGCGCGTTCCTCTCTTACTACGCGCTCGACAACGAGGCCACTTTCCTGCACCTGTTCGACTACGTGCCCTGGGACGAGAAGGAGATCGACCGCACGCTGATCGGTGAATATGGGTGGGAAACCGCCCCGGACTCCACCTCGACCTGGCGCATCGGCGACGGCACGGCCGCGCTCTACAACTACGTCTACCGCACCATCTGCGGCTTCAGCGAGCAGGAGACTTTCCGCAGCAACCAGGTGCGCGAGGGCGTCATCACGCGCGACGAGGCGCTCGCGCTCGTGGAGCAGGAATCGGCCCCGCGCTTCGAGTCGATCCAGGAATACTGCAGCCTGATCGGCGTGCCGTTTTCCGAATTGCTCTCCTCGGTCTACCGGCTCAAGCGCCTGTACTAGGGAGCCGCGCCATCCATTCGCGCGCCGGGGTCGCCGCAAACTTCGCGAGCTTTGGCGTGCTCGGCGCGTCGGGGGTGGCCACGAATATCGTGCTGAGCTACGGCTACGGGACCGAGCTGCTCGGCGCGTTCAACCAGATCCTGTCGCTGTATATCGTCGGCGCGCAGCTCGCCTCCGGAGGCAGCCACCTGGCGGTCACGCGCCTGGTGCCGCTGCAGGGTGGCGACCCGGTTGCGCAATGGTCCACGGTCGTCGCGGCATCGGTGATTGCGCTCACCCTGTCGATCCTGCTGGTGATCGCAATGGTGCTCGGAACCCCGTGGGTGCTGGCGGTCTTCGACAGTCCGCTGGTCGCGCTGGGCCTGGGCCCGCTCACCGCCGCGTTCGCGCTGTGCGGCATCAACAAAGTGCTGCTCGGAACGCTGAACGCCACGGAGCGGCATGGGGCGTTCGCGCTCGTGCAGGCGCTGCGCCCGCTGGTGGTGCTGGTGGGGGTGGTCATCATCTGGCGCGCCGGGCTGCAAGGCTCGAGCATCTTCGTGCTCGTTCCGCTGGCCGAAATCATCGTGCTTGCGGTGTCGCTGCTGCTCGTCCTGCCGGTGCCGCGGCAGGCGGGCTGGCGCAACGCGTGGCGCGCGCAATTCGATACGGTGCGCCGTTTTTCGTTTCGCGTGTTTCCCGGCGGCCTCATCGCCGAGGCGAATTCCAGGATAGACGTGCTCGTGCTGGGCGCCCTGGCCCCGGACCGCATCGTCGGCATCTACAGCTTCGCCTCGATGTATGCCGAGGGCCTGGCGCAGCTGCCCTCCGTCATCCGCAACACGGTCAACGCGCGCATGGCGCGCCTGAGCGCGGATCCGCGCGAGCTGTGGCGGGCGCTGCCGGGCCTCATGCGGTTTGCGTACCTGTTTCTGGTGCCGGTATTCCTCGTCGGGGGGGCCGCGTTCTACGTGATCGTGCTGTGGTCGCTTCCCCCGGCCGAGCACCAGCAGGCGCTTGGCGTGTTCGCGATCGTGCTCGCCTGCCTGGTGCTCGCCGCCGGCGCGCTGCCGCTCGACATGCTGCTGCCGCAGCTCGGCTTTCCGGGGCACCTGAGCGTGTTGCGCGGCGTGCTTTTTGCTGTCAATCTCGCCGGCTGCATATTGCTCTATCACTGGATAGGGATCTACGGCGTGGCCATTTCGGTCGGTCTGACCTACATCGCGTTTTCGATCGGCACGCTGCTGGTTTCGCGGCGCCTGGTGCTTTCGGCCGCCCCGAGCCCTGAATGATCACGCCGTCAAAACTCACGTTCTTTTTCACGCTGTACCTCGTGGTGTTCGCGCTGGTACCAGGTATGACGGCAGAATTTCTCCTGGTCCCGGAAAGGACCCTGCCGGAAACCCTTGCCGCATGCGTGCTCTTCCTGACGGGCTTTCTGATTGGCGCGAGGCTGGCCTCCTACGAGCTGTACCCGGGCGCGGGAAACAGGCAGTGGAGCGCCCCGAACGGCCGCGTCAGCGGCTTGGGGCTTTGCATCCTCGGTGCCTCCCTCCTGATCATGACGGCGTACATCATTCTGGTCGGCCCCAAGCCGCCGGTCTTCGCTGCCGCCGGTGGCAGCGATCTCTTGGAAGCTGCCCTCCTTCGCGAAGAAGCCCTCAAACTCAACACCGATACAGCGTTCGTCAAGGCCTACGCCTATACGCGCGATATCCTAGGACCCGCCGCATTCGTCCTCGCCATCGCGGCATTCAAGTACGCCCGGCTGCCGCTGCGCCTGTTCTGCGTACTCCTGCTGTGCGCGGCCCTCTTCATTAGCGTCTGGTCCGGCCAGAAGGCCACCTTGCTCAACTATTTCGTTGTCGCCACCATATTCCTTACGAGGAGCACCGGGTCGCTAGCGCGCCTGCTATTTGTGGGGGCCCCCGCGTTCGCCGTCACCATTTTCATTATGTTCTTGGTCACTTACCCCGACACGTTTGCGGGCTCGAACGCCGATGAAGTCATCGCCGATGTCATTGAAGGCGTCATGCATCGGTTGTTCGTCTCGCCATTCGAGGTCAGCATGGCTTACATCGACGCGATCAACTACCAGTCGTTTATCAACTGGCTCGACACCATCCCCGTCTTCGGCGCCATGCTGCGGCCTGGCGTGCCGCCGGTCGAAAATGTCATCGGCACCTACTATTTCTACAGTGGCATCGACTCGATCAGCGCGAACGGACTTTGCTTCGCCTATACCTACATTCAGGGCGGATTGCCCTTTTGCTTCGCGGTCGGAACCCTCACCGCGGTCGTACCGATCCTGGCGATAAAATTCGTCCGCGCGGGTGGCAACGATTTCATCTCGAAGGCGTTTCAGGCGATTCTCATGTACAAGATCCTGGACCTTCTGAACGGTAACCCGCTCAGCTATCTCGTCGGGATGATCGAGATAGCCATTCTCGCGTGGGTACTTGCCCGAGTATGCGCGGGGAGCTCGTTGTTGCGACTGCCGGTGCGCGCAAAGCTCGCTTCGTGAGCCACAGCAGTGCCGTCCGCGAGCACGCTAAATCACAGGTGCGGCAAAGCGCGATCGACATGACCACGCTTTCGAGCCTTCTTCCCCGGATGGCCCTGCTCCAAGTGCTGGAGATCACTGGAGTCGTCACGTTTTTTCTTTTCGTCCCGGTTTTAACCCACGGCTTCGGAGCGGAGGCCGTGGGTATCTACGCGGTTGTAAGACGAGCGATGGGATTCGGCATACCGATAGCGACGATCGGCCTCAACGAAAGCCTGCCGTATTCGGTTGCGGTTGCGAGGGACTTGCCGACGCTCGGGGGCGCGCTTCTCGGCTGCCTGCTCGCCGCACTCGCAGTCGGCTGCGCCGTCCTTGGCGTTTCGACCTTGTTCGACGGAGCCGGCGCGCGGCTTCTTTTCGGCAGTGCAGATCTGCGCGCATTCGTCGTTCCGACCGCGCTCGTACTTGTATCGACTGGTATCGCGGCTACATTCAGCTCGCTTGCGAGGGGGCTTGACGACTTCGGCACATTCGCTTGGGTCGTGCTTGGAATTGCGGCCTCGCCTTTCATCGGACTGATTGCTTCCGGAGGCTCCCTGAAAGACACGCTCATCGCCATGGCCGTGGTCTCAGTCGTGTTATCCGTCCTGGCCGCCGCCCGACTCTTTCCCCGGATACACGGCGTGCGCCTGCGAAACGCTTTCGCGGACGCGCGCGGCATACTGCGCACGTCCATTGCGCGGCTTCCCGGCGTACTGCTGATGGCCACGCTCCCGCTCGTGATCGTGCTTCTGGCAAAGGAAACCGTGGGCCTCGCAAGGACCGGCCAGTTTGCTGTGGTGCTTTCGATGATGGTTGCAGTAGGGGGAGTGGCTTCGGCATTCGGCGTCGCCGCGCTTCCGGGGCTTGCCGCCAGCTGGCGCAGCGGCCGGCGCGACGAAATTCTCGAGGTAGTGGTCGATGCTCTCTCGGCCACGCTGGCTTTGATGCTCCTCGGCGCAGGCGTGATCTTCGCGGCCGCAGGCCACCTAGGCGCATACCTGTTCGGCGCGGGAGCGAATGTAAAGACGTTGATCGAGTTTTCGGTGGTGCTGGTGCCGCTTCTCGGGGTCAATGCAGTGCTGAGGTACGTCGTGGACGCGATCTCCGAGCGCGCGATCAATACCAGGGTATTTGGAATCACGACTGCAATCACGCTGGCGGTTTGCGTGGCCGGAGTCATGTTCGACCCGGATCGCATGACCGAAACTGCTTATGTCATTGCGTACTTCGGATGTCATGTCCTCGTGTTGCTGCTTTCGTTGCGGTATGCGCGCGTCGCGGGACTCAACGTGCTCGCGGGCGCCGGCGAGCTTGCAAAGAGCGCGGTGGCGGGCTTCGTCGCTGCGGCGTGTGCCGCGTATCTCTCCCGCTGGTTCGAGTCCGTTGCCGGCTTCGCCATTGTGGCTTCGGCATCCGGGGTTTTGCTGATCGTCCTGCTGTTTCTATTTCGCTCGCATTGGCTGCGCCGACTCCTGGGCGGGATTCGCGGAGCGCTCGGCAGACGGTAAGGCGCTTACGTCGAGGCTGGCGAGGGTGATACGCGCAACGGAAGCTTCCTGACGACTCGACCGCGGTGGGGAACATCAGCATTTGAGCCTGTTTGTCATACTGAACGATTGCTGCCAATTTAAGAGAAGTATCCGCGTCAGCATTGGCTTTCCTGCCGAAATACTGCCATTTAACAGGTTAAATTCTTGGCAGGTCCAGCCGGGTCAAGATTTTCCCCTTCTGCTTCATCAACCCGACAGAGCCCATCCTTATCGAGGATGACGTTGGGGTGGGCGGTGCAACCTATATCTTTACCCACGGCTCGTGGCAGTCGATCCTCGAGGGCTTTCCGATTGCTTTCGGGCCGGTGACGATTCGACGCGGTGTCTGGCTCCCGTGGCGAGTTTTCATACTGCCGAACGTCGAGATCGGGGAATACGCGACGCTTGGCGCCGGGGCACTGGTGTCGAGGAGCATTGCAGCACGCACCCTGGCGGTGGGGCATGCCCGCCAAGAGCGTTTCCGGCCCTGGCGGGCATCTGAAAACCCTCGACGAAGACGCAAGAAGCGAGATTCTGCAAGGGATCTTCCGGGAGTATCGCGAATTGCTCGAGTACGACGGCAACACGGTGAAGGATTCGCAGATCGAGGGCGAAGTTGCCGGATTTCAGGTAAGCGACAAACGGGGTCGGACTACAAGAATGCGGGCTTTCGTCCGGACACCGATGCAACTCGTGCCTCTGGCCGGGGAATCGCTCGCAAGCCTGAATCGGATTCCCGAAGGTTTCTGCGAGCAAGCGAACAGGGCGGGTGCTTCGTGGTTCGACCTGGAACGGGAACTGGCCTCGAAAGGCAACGATCCCTTCTTTCATGAGACGCGGGCTTTCTTTTCCCGGTTCGGGATCCGGTTCTCAATCGACAACGAGCCGACTTTTCTCGACGGCTAGAAGGCCGGGCGCAACGCGCTAGCGGCAGTTCAGCACCGTGCCTGATTCATGAGTGTTGCGGCGCAAGCGCTTCAGCAGAGCCTGATACGCAGAGTCCGGCAACGCGAGGTACGTCACCCAGGCGACCAATTCATACTGGCTCCTCGAAAGCGCGTTGACGGTGCTTGCCAATGTCCCGTCGATGAGCCGATAACCCGGCACCAGCAGACCCGGATCGAGGCCGCCTCCAAACAGGACTCGAATTCGCAGGGCATGCAGCGAGTCGGTGACGATGACGATCGGGCCCGCAGTCGCGAGCTCAGACGCGAATCGCCGCAGTTCGACGAGATTGCTTTTCGTATCGAACGACCTGGTGTCCACGCTGATGCGGGATCGATCGATTCCACGAGCGACGAGCCAGTCGCGCATCTCGCATGCGCCCGAGTATCCGATATCCGGTCGTGCTCCCCCGATGCCGATAAAGATCGCTTGAGGCGATGCCGTCGTGCGGGCATTTCGAAGGGACCTCAGCGTCGTCGCGCCCATCCGGTCGGCGTCCCCGAACAAGACGGCGATCGCAGGCGCGCCAGCCGGCTTGGGCTGCACGGAGAGTTCGGCGACCGCGAGCAGCGAAATCACGAAGACCACATCCGCGATGGCCGCGACGGCCAACCCGGCAGCGACGAGTCGAACGATTCGAAACTTTCTTGGCCGCATCAGCCCGGCAGTGTATCCGTGGAGCGCAGGCCGCTGCCTGGCCGGCTGCTGAATCTGGATTACTGCCAAATCCAGACCAATGTCCGCGCGGATATTGGCTCTCCAGCCAAAATACTGCCAATCAGGCGTCTACCCCACCCCGAAGGTAAAGTCGTCGGCCGCGAGCTGCGAGCGCCGCACGTGTTCCAGCAGCACCGAGTTCGAGCCGTCGTAGGTGATGCGGGTGTTGCCCTGGCCGTCGTCTGCTGCGTTGCTCATGACGGCGGCGTAATTGCCGAACACCGCCGGGTCGAAGCGCAGCACATCGCCCGCGCCCGGCCCGGCCTCGAAATCACGCACCGTGTCCTGCCCGAACCCCTGCCCGTACACGAACGTGTCGTTGCCTGCGCCATCATTCACACCCGTGCCCAACACGCTGTAGTCGCTGAAGTTGCTCCCGGTGGAGAGCCACACGTAGGCATTGCCGTTCTCGTGCAGTTGCACGACATCAGACTTTGCGTCGCCGTTCACATCCGCGAGATGGTCGGCTGGCCGCGATCCGCGTCCCCAGACCGAGTAGTCGTCGAACCCGGATCCGTTCGAGGTCCATACGTAGATATTGCCGTTCTCGTGCAACTGCACCACGTCGGCCTTGCCATCTCCGTTCACGTCGGCCAGCTGGTCGGTTGGGCGCGAGCCGCGGCCCCACACTGAGTAGTCGTCAAAGCCGGCGCCGTTCGAGGTCCAGACGTAGATGTTGCCGTTCTCGTGCAATTGCACCACGTCGGCCTTGCCATCGCCGGTGAGGTCGGCGAGCTTGTCGGTCGGGCGTGAACCACGCCCCCACACCGAGTAGTCGTTGAAGCCCGCGCCATTGGAGATCCACACGTACAGGTTGCCGTTCTCGTGCAGCTGGACTACATCGGCCTTGCCGTCGCCGCTGAAGTCGGCAAGCTTGTCCTGCGGGCGCGAGCCCCGGCCCCAGACCGCGTAGTCGTTGAACCCTTCGCCATTGGATGTCCACACGTAGATGTTGCCGTTCTCGTGCAGCTGCGCCAGGTCGGCCCGCCCGTCCCCCGTGAAATCGGCGAGCTTGTCCTGCGGGCGCGCGCCGCGGCCCCAGACCGCGTAGTCGTTGAGCCCTGCGCCGTTCGATGTCCATACATAAACGTTCCCGTTTTCGTGGAGCTGCACCACGTCGGCCCTGGCGTCGCCGCTGACATCGGCGAACTGGTCCTGCGTGCGCGACCCCGAGCCCCATTGGCTGTATCTTTCGAACGCATTCCCGCTCGAACGCCATGCGCGCATCCTGCCGTTGGATTCCGTCTGCAGGATGTCGGCCCTGCCGTCGCCGTCGAGGTCGCCAAGCTTCGCTCGCGCGCCGTTCGCACTGAACGACATCACCGAACTGCCTCCCCGCAGCATCTCGTTTCCCGCGCTGCCGGTCAGAGTGTCGTTGCCGGCGCCACCCGACAGTTGATCATTTCCCTCCAATCCCCTCAGCCGATCGTCACCGCTTCCGGCCGAGATGACGTCGTCGCCGCGAAAGCCGACATATTCATCGACCAAAAGGCCGACATCCTTCATGACGGCGATGTCGAGCGGCGCGACATCGTAGAGAAAGCCTCTGCTGAAAACGATCCCGTTCATCAGGCCGCTCGGCACAAGTGCGCTGCCCGAGAGCGGGGAACTGTTGCCGTAGTGATAGAGGTTTCCTTCAGTCAGCGGAACCGGCCCACCATAGGCTGCGACCGCATTCGCGCCGTTGAAGTAGAAAAGGCCGTCGATGCGGATGACTTTGGTATCAAAGATCGCTTCGTAGTCTCCGGGCAATTGTCCGGTCACCCAGTCGCGCCAGCCGTTGAAAGCCAGCGCGTGGCCGATCTCATGTACCAGCACGCTGACCGCGTCCGTCTTGTCGCTCGGCCCAGGCGCACTGCGGTCGACCGGATCCGGATCCAGCCACAACTCGTTTATCAAGTAATTCGGGGAAAGATGAATCAGAATATCCGCGCTGGCTCCATTAGGGTCTGTGCCAGTCCTGACTTCGCTGGCACTGCCCTGCTCAAAAACTCTGAGCCCGTCATGCGTCCCGAACGGAACAGAAGTCACGGAACCCCCAGAGCCTGTGCCTCTTCCAGTGGGGTCGTCAAATCTGATCTGAATTTCTATCGACGAATTGCTTACAAAATGATCACCCCACCGCTGCGCCGCCGCCAGGGCATTACTCGTAAGCGCGGAGTAATAGCCCGTATATAGAACGTCCGGATCGTCGAAGCTGACGTTGAAGCTGATGGTCACGGTTGGTGCTTTGGAAAAGCCGAGACGATTGACAGGTCTTGTACCATTTCAGGCAAGAGTATGCCACCCAGACCTCCTTAGGACTATCCAAAGACAAAGTCGTCCGCCACAAGCTGCGAGCGGCGCACATGCTCCATATCCTCTGCCGGCTCCGGCCGGGCCGATGCGAAGCAATTACTGCCATTTTCTCGTGCAGGTCCTTGCCAGTATTGACTCTCCAGCCAAAATGCTGCCAACCGATCGGTTTACGCCACCCCGAAGGTGAAGTCATCGGCGACAAGCTGCGAGCGCCGCACATGCTCCAGCAGTACCGAGTTCGAGCCGTCGTAGGTGATCCGCGTGTTGCCCTGGCTGTCGTCGGCCGCATTGCTCATCACGCTAGCGAAACTGCCGAACACCGCCGGATCGAATCTGAGCACGTCGCCCGCGCCCGCGCCGCCCTCGAAGTCGCGCACCACGTCGCGCCCGAACCCCGGCCCGAACACGAACGTGTCGTCCCCTCCGCCATCCGGCGCCCCCGTGCCCAGCACCCGGTAGTCCGCGAAGCTGTTTCCGGTGGACAGCCACACGTACGCGTTGCCGTTCTCGTGCAACTCCACCACGTCGGCCCGCCCGTCGCCGTTCACGTCCGCCAGCTGGTCGGTCGGCCGCGCCCCGTGGCCCCACACTGTGTAGTTGTTAAATCCCGTCCCGTTCGAAGTCCACACGTAGATGTTGCCGTTCTCGTGCAACTGAACCACATCCGCCCTGCCGTCGCCGTTCACGTCCGCCAGCAGGTCGCTCGGCCGCGCCCCCCGCCCCCACACCGCGTAGTCGTTGAACCCCGCTCCGTTCGAGGTCCACACGTAGATGTTGCCGTTCTCGTGCAGTTGCGCGATGTCGGCCTTGCCGTCGCCGTTGAAGTCGGCTGGCTTGTCCGTCGGGCGCGAGCCCCGGCCCCACACCGAGTAGTCGTTGAACCCCGCCCCTTTCGAGGTCCATACGTACAGGTTGCCGTTCTCGTGCAGCTGGATCACGTCTGCCCGCCCATCGCCGTTGAAGTCGGCCAGCTTGTCCTGCGGGCGCGAGCCCCGGCCCCACACCGCATAGTCATCGAACCGTGTGCCGTTCGAGGTCCACACGTACAGGTTGCCGTTCTCGTGCAGCTGGATCACGTCTGCCCGCCCATCGCCGCTGAAGTCCGCCAGCTTGTCGGTCGGGCGCGCACCCCGGCCCCAGACGTCATAAGCGTTGAATCCTGCCCCGTTCGAGGTCCACACGTAGATGTTACCGTTCTCGTGCAGCTGCACCACATCGGTCTTGCGGTCGGCATTGAAGTCGGCCATCTGGTCCTGAACCCGCGAGCCTGCGCCCCAGATGCTCTGGCTATCGAACCCCGTACCGTTCGCGAGCCACGCGCGAATCCGACCGCCGGCCTCGGTTTGCGCAATGTCCACCCTGCCGTCGCCGTCCAGGTCCACCAGCCGAGCACGCGCGCCGTTCGAATTGAACGACACTGAAGTGCTCCCGCCTCGCAAGCCGTCGTCGCCCGCGCCGCCGGTCAGTGTGTCGTTGCGGTCAAGGCCGGTCAGAGTGTCGTTCCCATTTCCTCCCGCGAGGATATTAGAAAGTCCATTGCCATCAATTTGGTCGGCAAACGCCGAGCCCGTCACGTTCTCAATGTCGCCCATGAGCCAATACAGCGTTCGGGGGCTTGGTAGTAGTGACTCAGCCAAAGGCATCGCCGCGCCTAAACGCGTAGCTACAAGCGCAGACAACTGAAAAGCCGGCAGAGATATCTGCCAACCAACCGACGACGCTGCCGCGTTAACAACGTCAGTTCCCCCCGCATCCCAGATGGTCTGGTACTGGCTGTTGAGGGTTAGCGTGAAGCTGGAGTTGCCCGCATTCGTTTGCAAATTGGGGCCATACAGATACTGCAATGCCAATACGTCGAGCGCCATTGGCGTTGCCGGATCCCAGAACCTGAGGTTGTAGTTGTAGTCATCGGCGTAGGCCATGACCGAAAACCAGTCCTTGTCCAGCTGGGATAGCCCTAAACTCGCGAGTGTCGGATGATCGTTCCCTCCGCTGTCGAAAGGATGCTTGAGGCCCAACGCGTGCCCGATCTCGTGAATCAGAAGTGCGTATCCCGCAGACCCGGGTGCATAGCTCGGAAGGAAGTTTGCTTGACTTCTGATGTTTAGAAATACGTCGCCCGGGGCGCCTTGGTAGTAGGCGGTGTTATTCGCTGCGCTGGGGAAGAGGCCGATCGCCCACGTTGCGTTTCCGTAGACACTGGAAATGAATGCTCCGTCGACCGAAACAGTGAGGTCCGAGCCGTTCGCATATGCAACGGACGGAGTCGTGTAGTACCCGACATAGTTGAAACCAACGTTTGCATAGTAGGAAATGGAACTGAAGATGGCGCTGATCCCCGCGGCAGTACCGGACGGCGAGTTCCAGAACTCCCCGCCAAAGCCATTGGCCAGGGCCCAGTTCAACGTCCTGTTGCTACCGAGTTGCCAGTAGTACCCATGAATAGCGGCATCAACCAGATCGTCGCCAGTCAATGCCAGCGGTAACGAAGAGGGTGTTGTCATCCCGATCCCTTCTTTGCACTGCTTGTGAAGTCGAAATGGCGGCTCGGACTTCATCGACGACACCGCCGTGAAGACTCGTAGCCTCGACCGGGCATACCGGTTTTGCGCTGCGCCTACCGAACAACGTTCGATCTTACACCGCTTTCAGAGCCGCACTTCACAGCCAAATGGCAGCAATCGAGTTTCAACGCCTGCCCGCGCCTGCGCGTTGACGCTGTCTCGCCTGGAGAGTCTTCGCAGCCGTTGAGCGCGTTCGCCGTGCCGCTGGCGCGTTTGCACCTGGATGGGAACGCGCTGCGCGAAGGGGCAGGCAACAGCGAGAGCCACTGGCGATGCCGCGCCGGCACGCGCCGGGTGCGTATCGCCCGCGCCGTCCGCGCGCGAGCGCGCTCTGGCAATGTGCGAAGCGCCACGCGAAGGAACTGCAGGCCGCCGGGGGCTCCCGGCGCGCGCTCGAGGCCCAGGTGATCGGACGCTTCATCGAGTGCGGCGACCCGCACTATGGTTTTGCCCGCGTCTACTGCGACGTCTGCCGGCACGACTATCTGCTCGCGTACTCGTGCAAGACCCGCTACTTCTGTCCGAGCTGCCACCAGAAACGCGTGCTGCTCTACGCGGAGTGGGTCGAGGCGAACGTGCTCGCACCGGTGACGCACCGCCAGTACGTGTTCACCGTGCCAAAGCTGCTGCGCTCAGCCTTCGAGCGCCAGCGCGCGAGGTTGGGGGAACTGTGCCGCATCGCCGCGCGGCTACTGCTCGACGCGTACGCCCAGGCCGCACCCGGTGCGCGCCCGGGGCTGATCCTGTTCGTTCAAACCTTCGGCGACCTCGCCAACTTCAACCCGCACGTGCATGTGCTCGCCGCCGACGGGGCGTTCCTGGCCGATGGCACGTTTGTCCGCCTGCCGCCGGTGCCCGAGGGGCTGCTCGTGGAGGGTTTTCGGCGCGCGGTGCTGGCGTTTCTCGTGCGCGAGCACGCGCTCTCGGAAGACCTGCGCAGCCGCATGCTCGGCTGGCGCTAGGAGGGAAGACAGGGCCCCTCCCCCGTCTTGGCGGGTTCTCGGTGCACAACCAGGTGCGCATCGGGGCCGAGGATGCCGAGGGCAGAAAGAAGCTCGCAGGCTACATGCTGCGCGCCCCGATGTCGCTTGCGAAGATGGCCTCCGACGCCGCCACAGGCACCGGCACCGTCATCTACCGCTCGAAGATGCACCTCGGGCTGAAGAGGAACTTTCAGGTGATGCCCGGCGCTCAGTGGCTGGCGTTGCTGTGTCGGCACATCCCGGATCGATACGACCGAAGGAAGTCCCTGTGGGATGAGCATTTGGTGCGCTATGTCGGCTGGTACTCCAACCGCGCGCGCGGGGAGCGCGCCAAGGCGCAGAAGACTCAGGATGCGCCGGCCCTGGGCGCGTCGCCCATCGAGCCCGTGCACGAACCTGCGAGCGCGTTCGCCGCGCACGCCAGGTCAGCCTGGGCGCGGCTGATCCGCAAGGTCTACGAAGCCGATCCGCTCGAATGTCAGAAATGTCACGGCCCGATGCGCATCATCGCGCTGATCGACGATCCGCCTGTGGTGCGGCGCATCCTCGAGCACCTGGGGCTGTGGCAGCCCGAGGCGATGGAGCGCTCGCCGCCGCTGCCTCCCGAGGCATGGCCTTTGAACAGCGTCCTGCCAATGACCTACCACCCCGTCCCCGACATCGCGTAACGAAGGCGCGAGGCCCGCGGCTGGCCAGCCGCGGGCCTCGCGCTCTGTTCGGGGATCACATCGAGCCCGGGGGCGGTGTTTGGGGATCGACGCGATTGCCAATCGTGCGGCACGGGGGAAAACTACTCTCGAACTTGACGCTGCAAGCTCGTCGTTGGGACTATGCAGACGGCCACAGGCGGGTGCCTGGGGAAAGGAGCGGGATTGATTTTCCTGTCGCTTATCGCTTTATCGCTTATCGCTTCAAGCCTCATGAACGTATTTCAGCCCCAGTGAAAGCAGGCGAGCATCCTTGGTCAACAAGGTCATTTTCTCAATATCGGCCACGGCAACCAGCAGCA
>Ga0163153_10004676_pt1 | contig 16942 bp, 15 predicted proteins | sample OliLakLV19MP6IB1_FD_148629 | JGI IMG/M metagenome (GOLD analysis project Ga0163153, IMG submission 148629) | Freshwater microbial mat bacterial communities from Lake Vanda, McMurdo Dry Valleys, Antarctica - Oligotrophic Lake LV.19.MP6.IB-1 | ecosystem: Environmental > Aquatic > Freshwater >... | reverse complement strand
CTTTTGTAGAGAAAGAAGGAACTGTATCCGATGAGGTGTGTATATTCTCGTTTCAGTGTTTTAGTTTTAGTCTAGATCAGTTATAAGTATATTATTCAAATCTTCACTAATATAGACTGGTATGTATGATCATTCTCTCGGTGAATTTGAAGAACTCGTCCTCATCATAGTGCCCACTTAGCACGACACGGCCTACGGAGTTTCTATCCCCCTCCCGGTTTGATTTTTCTTTACAACCTCAACCGGCTCAACGTAGCTACCAGCCGGGCGAGATGTATCTGTATATTAGTAGCATCTCCAGCTTTATTCGATTCGGAATGCCATTCCATTGAACAGATGAAGATGGCCAATGCTTGTGCAGGTATAAGGCACTGGCAAAGGTGGTGGAGGTTTAAAGGAAAGATGTAATTCCTTCGATTCAACCTAATTGCTCCAATTGTTGCTATCACCGCAGATACCACTATCGATTCTCATGATGTTGCAATAGTGTTTATGTATGATGATACCTCTCATGCGTTTCCTTTGTAGTTAATGGCATTGGGTAAAATTTGCAAAAACGGAAGTGCTTCTGCGTAATTCAACTCATCATACTCCAATCCCAATCGCCTGATGTTGTTATAATAGGTCTGATGCTGGTCGTAATAGTTTCTTTCACTTTGAATGAACCATGCGTTATCGCCAAGTTTTTGCGCAATGAACCATTTTTCAAGCAACCGTGATGTTCTGCCGTTACCATCTTCAAACGGATGAATTTTTACAAATACCAAATGCAGCAAAGAAGCGAAAAAGAAAACTTCTTCAAAACTTAAATTGGCTTTAAGCAAGGTGTCCATGTCGATATAAAATTTTTTCATTTCAGATTTCAACTTGTCGGGTGCTGCTGCCACATATTCAATCTTGCCGTCTTTGGTTACGACAAACATGTTTATTTTTCTGAATTTGCCTTGCTGGGTTTTCTGTAAAATATGTTTGGTGAGTTGTGCATGCGCATGCTCAAGTGATTTAGCCGAAAGTTTAGTTTTTTGAGCAAACAAATAAGCATCATACAAGTCGTCAATTTTTCGTGTGTAGTCGGGCTGACACGTTGTGCCAAATCGTTTGTGCTTGATGAAAGAATCCAAGTCAATATTTTCTCCTTCAATCTTTGATGAATATACCGCTGCAACCGAAGTGTAAAAACTAAATGTATCCATGCTTATTTCACTGTCGTAAAGTTCTTCAAAACCTTTCTTTGCATTTTTATCAAAGTCGTCTTTGTACCGCTCCAGCAAATCAGTTGGTATTATTTGTAGTGATAGTTTAGTCATGCTCTCTGTTATAATCTGTTTCTAGTGTCAAGTTAACCTAAATTCTATGGCAGGGACCACGTTTGCTTTGATCATTTTTTCAGGAAACTGGTCGGCAAAATAATCCCCCATGGTCTTCACGTGGAAAAATACCCGATCGCTTTCTTTGGATAAATTGTAAAAAGTTCGCATCGAATTATAGATCATTGGATAAACCCAAATGCATGAGTTCTTTCGTGCCCGAAACGGATTTTTCATCATTTTTTTTCCTTCCTCTGAATTCATAAATTCCTGGAAGTCTGCGTCAATAGGTAGGAAATCGATGTCATAGGATTTGACCAGAGGCCCAAAATTTTTTGCAGTCGAAAGGGTAACCTGATGTCCCCGTTTTTTAAGCGCATGCCCTAAAATGGCAAAAGGTTGTACATCCCCTTGTGTGCCCATGGTCAATATGGCAATTTTCATCTTGTTGATTCGGTTGTGTTCTTTGTTGATACGACGCGACAAATTTTAAATTATTACTCGCTGCTGAAACCTTTAGAAAACGGCATAAACAATGGCAGAACCAATTAGAAAAGAAAAAGGTGCAAGCAGTCGAATGTACAAGGGTTCTAAAATTTCTGCACTCTTTAAAGAAAAACGATGATGTAATTTCCGGGGAACAAAATATAAAACCAGAGAAGTTCCAAGCATAAACCAACCAAATAGTTTAAAGACCTCTGGATATTTTGAATACGGTGAGTATAAAATCATTGCAATGGCCGGGACCATTCTTATTGTAATTTCTGCATAGTTGATAAAATTTGTACTGCCGGCCTTCCTTAAGGTTTCCCTTGCTTTTTTAGGAAAGAAAAGCATATGAAAACCAACGCAGATGAAAAATATTCCGAACAACAGGACCGTCCATTTTGCAAGAGTCACCATATCGCAGTGCAATTTATGGTTCTTTTCGGCGTCTCCGCCTAAACCCCGGTTCTTTTAAGCGTCTCCGCATAAAACCCGGTTCTTTTAAGCGTCTCCGCATAAAACCTCTTCCTCCACATAATACATATCGATCTCCCCTTTGTTTTTGGATTTGATTTTTCCGCGATAAGAACAGGGTATACTGCCTTTTAATTGTTTAAACGTTTCTCCCGAAATATTGATCCTTCCCGGTTCGCCGCTCAATTCCATGCGTGATGCAATGTTCACAGTATCGCCCCAGATGTCGTAAGCATATTTTTTCATTCCAACCACCCCAGCTACTACGGAACCTGTGTGAATCCCTATGCGGGCTTCAAAATAATGCTCACCCTTTGCTTTTTTTTCTGATTTCCAGTGCTTTAAAAACTGCTGCATTTCAATTGCAGCTTTTACAATTTCTTCTGCCTGGGAGCTGTTTGATTCAGATAATCCTCCGGCACACCTATAAGCATCGCCGATCGTTTTTATCTTTTCTAAATCATGTTTGTGGATGATTCGGTCGAAAGCTTTAAAACAATAGTCCAGTTCCTTGACCAGGATTTCGGGGGAAAGTTTTTCCGCAATCTGGGTAAAATCAATAAAATCACTAAACAGGACACTCACATTATCGTAACGGTGGGCTTTTGATTCACCGTACTGTTTGAGTTCATCTGCCACTTGTGCCGGGAGGATATTGAGCAACAATTCTTCAGAACGTTCTTGTTCCATTTTGATTTCCACGTTTTTGAGGGAGAGGACCCGATTATGCTTTTTTTGGCGGGTAAAACCCACCAACAAAAACAGAGACAATAGAAGGGTGCTGCCTGAGCCTGTCATCATATAAGAACGCCGTGCTTTTTGCTTTTCCATTTCGGCTTCGTGTTGACGGATGGATAACTCCTGTTTTTCAAGGTTGATGGAATCCAGGATATGCAGGTGCATCAGGGAGTCGTATTTGTTTTTATAGGTGGCCTGGAGCAGTTCTTTTTTGACATCGCTCGGTGCCAGTTTCCCGATACGGGTTTCAGTTTTTTCAAAATCAGATTGGATCACCTTAAATTCGCTGGGCCATATTTCTTTGACTTCATTGGTGACCTGCTGTACCATACGTTGTGCATCCGGCCCGGAAGGCGGGGGTCTGGGGGCCATCAGATCTCTTGCCAATCTGTTTTGTTTCATTACTAGCAGTTTTTCATAAAAATCTTCTCCTTTTATCGAATCAGGGTGGCCAACAATGACCATGAACTGCCTGGATGAATCCTTTCTGCCATAGGGTTTATGTTTCATTTCCTCGGAAGTCCATTTTCGCAGGTGTATATTGACAGAATCCATTATTGTTTTTACGGATTCATTTACCTGGGTGAATTCTGCGGCATTGACGAAATTTTTTCCAAATTCTTCGAGAAAGGTCAGGTTATCATTTTTCAGCATGGGATTGATTACTTTATGCTCGTTGAGGATATGCATGCTCGACCTCAATTTCTTTCTGGCTTCTTCCCGGTCATCCTTGGTGGGATTTTCCTTTTTCAATGTGGCTCTGGCTTCCCGGTTTAAGGCCGTAGCCATAAAGGATTTATTGTCAAATTGGTAAGCATATTTATAAGACTCGGCAGCCAGTTGGCCTGCTTTTTCGTATTCACCGTTCTTAAAATAAAGATCAGCTAGCTGAAAGGCTATAGCCATGGTACCCATCTCATCACTTTTACCCTTGCTGCGTTCCAGCGCGGAGACCTGTTCGCAATGAATGACCAGGTTTTGGGCTGTCTGAAAATGTTTTTGCATGGCCAGGATAGGGGCAAGTTCCATGACTTTGTGACCTGTAGCAATGGCATGAGGATAATCTCCCTGATCCTAATAGGCCTGGGCGAGTTGGAGATATTTATCCACCTGGTCAGGGCCCTGGGTCTCACTGATTTCTTTTTGAAGTTTTTCGATGAACTGGTTTTGGCCGGCTATGCCAACCTGGAAGAGGATCAAAAAGAGGCTTATACTATATTTCATATTCGATCATTTGTAAGGTCAATAAAATGAAGGATAAAGTTCATTCCTAAAGTTAAGTATCAAATTATTAATGGTGAAATTCCTTAAAAAATAAAGTGGTAGAAGTTAGGAATATGGAAGAATAAAGAGGTGTTATGCAACACATCCCTGTTTTCCGGTGGATGTACAAATGTGATTTCCCCTGAAGACAGATTAAAAAACCGTTTAAACGGTTTTTTGTCAGTTTCTGGATTTTATGGAATGAAGTTTTAGGTCCTTCTATGTAATCTACACTTCACCGAATGAGTTCATGATAAGGCAGCCTTAATCTAAAAAGGAATTACACCATTTTCCCTTTCATGAGTTCAACCAACATTTCCTTGAAATTTTCCTTTTTATTCAGGTGTGGTATGGGTTCGCTGGGCACAGCCGCTCCAAGAAATTTACACAGAGGTTCCCAGCCCTCACTGATATCAAAAATGAGTAATTGCTCAGCAGGAACAAAAGCCCTGACGTCTTCGATATGTTTATTAAACAAATTTTCGGTAGCGGCTTTGTCTTCAAATTTTCCCTGAAGCAACCCTCCGAAAATGGATGATTTTGCAAATTTTACACATTTAATGACGGAACGGAGTCGGGGATTAAACAATAATTTGCTCATCATCTTTATTTTTTCCAATACCGTCTGGGGTCCTGCTTTCCAAATGGTGCTGAAAATACTGTTATACCAATTTTCAAATGGCCTGACGGTTAAAATTACTTTTGCTTCCGGATATCGTTTCAAATGTTCTTTATACCAGGGACAGCAGGGGAAGTCTACAGATGCCTGGTAACCGTTATACAAATCGTCCCAATTGGTGGTGCCGGTTTCCTTCAGTGTAGCCCAATAATGAAGATTTTCCGGATGTACCAGGAGTTCCTTCATATGATAGGTTTTTGAATAACCCAGCATTTCCAGGGATTGTTTAAGCGTATTGGTTCCGGTCCTTGGCCATCCGGCACCTATAATTTTTATGGACATAATTAAATTAGGTTAATTGAAGTTAGGGGCGTGAATATAATACCATTTAAATCACTTCAGCGATGTTCCGGACATAAAGGGCGCACGACAAATTGCACAGAAATTTGTAAATTAGCCAAACAAACCCCCATATATGGCTAAAAATCAAATCAAAGCAGCCATCCTAAACAGTTTTAAAGATGAATTAGAAATATGACTAGAAACCGAAAGTAGTTTTACGAATGGGTATGACTATGAAACGGCTTATACCAAAATTATTCAATGAGTAGGCCAGGTAGTTCTCCAAAAGAGTATGGGTGATCTGCCTCGAAGCAGGAATTTTAAAAAAAAACTCCATTCGTGTTTTGGAAAGATTGAAGTAAGTAAAACACATGTTTTGGCACCGGTGAATAGTGATTTTGGGATTACAGCGAGGTTGCAACATCTAATGTGTTTGATTGGTCAAAAAGAAGTATTTGAAGAAGGGTCTGAGACCTTCAAAGAACTACTTCAAATAGACGTAAGTGATAATCAAATCAAGAGAGTCAGTGAGCATTATGGAAAAGTATTAGACCCACTTATTAAAGCCAATTGTGAAGAAGTCATACCCAAGCTTATCACCAAAGAAGAGTCCGAATATACCTACTCGATGTTTGATGGGTCGATGCTGTTGACAAGAGACAAAGGGTGGAAAGAAATAAAATTAGGTAGGATATGTACGGAAAGCCATCATATTGATATTCAGCCTACTAAGTCAATTATTTTAAAATCCATTTTTGTAAGCCACTTAGGTAGGAGGAAAGACTTTTTTTTGAAATTAGAACGCTTTTTAACCGCTACAAAACACTTAGTTAGTTATAGGGGATGGGGCAAAATGGATATGGAATTGGGTAGAAGATAATTACCCAGGTGCCATACAAATATTGGACTTTTATCATGCTCTCGAAAAATTATGTGAATTTGCATTTTTACTATTTTCATTGAAAGAAAAAAGAGAAGAATGGATAGAAAAACAAAAAAATAGATTATTGGAAAATCAGGTACATGAAGTGATAGATGAACTCAAAGGAATAAGAAGTAGAAATAAAGAGGCAAATAAGAAGAAGCAAAAAGTAATACAAAATTACGAAACTCAGGAAGATAGAATGGAATATAAAACATACCGGTAAAAGAGATTGCTAATTGGATCTGGTCCACTTGAATCATCTCATCGAAAAGTGATTCAGCATAGAATGAAACTTTCAGGACAAAGATGGTCCAAAGTGGGTGCAAAAGCCATAGCAAATCCTCGCTGTTACAAGAAAGGGGATAACTGGTCCGTTATTACTAACCTTATTAAAAAGGCGGCATAAGTACTAAAATCGATTTGTGCGATTTGTCGTACGCCCGGACATAAACTATATTCGCGCAGCTAATTTTTTTGACTTAGATTTAGCCTCCCTCACGGTTTTTTTCAATAAATTTTCAAAAAATAGAGGAAAACAACTCATCAAATAAATTATGAAAAATAGTAAGATTTTACTTTCATTGCTCCTGGTCTTATTTATCCTGGGCTCCTGCAAAGTAGAAAACAAAAAAGAGCCTGAAAACCAAGCAAACAAAGACAGGAATATGTTTGGCTTGGGTGTTCCCCGGGGCCTGACCAAAAGCACCGAAGGCCTGGCCGATGGATATGTCATGTTTGTAGTTCAAAATTCCCCTTTCACTTATCTCGTGAATCGCAAAGGTGAAATAGTAAAAGCATGGAAAAGCAATTATGGGGTGATGGGAGCTTATTTACAAAATGACGGCTCCCTGGTACAAAATGCACACGATCCGGATTTTCCTGTATTTGCAGGCGGTGGGGAATCGGGAAGGATCCAGAAAATATCCTGGGACCATAAAATAATTTGGGACTTTGAATACGCCAATGAAGACCATCATGCTCATCATGATTTTACGGTAATGCCCAATGGACATATTCTCGCCATTGCCTGGGAAGCCAGGACAGCAGAAGAAGCGCTGGCCGCAGGACGCAAACCGGAATTGATTCCAAAAGCAGGCCTCTGGCCCGATAAAATTGTAGAAATAGAACCACAGGGCAAACGGGGAGGTAAGATCGTGTGGGAGTGGCATATATGGGATCACCTCGTCCAGGACTATGATTCGAAAAAGGTAAATTATGGAAAGCCCTATGATCATCCGGAACTGCTGGATATCAATGCAGGGGAGCCCCTTCCACCAACCATCACCCAGGACAGTATGGACATTTTACAGGCTAGCGGCAGGCCATGGAGAAATCAAACAGCCGACAATCGGGGATCCGATGTGTATCATTTCAATGCGATCAAATACCATCCGGGCCTGGATCAGATTGTCATTAGTTCACCGAATCTTCACGAGATCTTTATAATTGACCATAGTACCACCACAAGGGAGGCAGCCGGTCATGCCGGTGGACGTATGGGCAAGGGAGGGGATTTTCTCTATCGATGGGGTAATCCCCAAAACTGCCAGCGGGGAGATTCTACCGACCAACAATTATTCGGACAACATGATGTACGTTGGATTGAGGAAGGGGCGCCCGGCGCAGGAAACCTGACCATTTTTAATAATGATATTCCGGGAATTACAAACAGTGACAGTACGAATTATTCATCGGTGATTGAATTAAATCCCCCAATTGACCAAACAGGTAAGTACATTCTTGAAAAGGATAAACCTTATGGCCCTGAGCATCCGGTATGGAAGTACATTGCCGAAGATACCCTTTCTTTTTACAGCAGCTTCATTTCCGGAGCGCATCGCATGCCCAATGGCAATACCTTTATAAATGAAGGGGCGCGTGGCCGGTTTTTTGAAGTCACTCCCGAGGGTAAAATAGTGTGGGAATACTTATCGCCTTTCAGGGGAGATATCCGCAAGCCCAACGGCGATCCTATTCCTGTGATGCCATTGACTTTTATTGAATTCCGGGCTACGTTTATACCCGCTGATCATCCCGGTCTGGCCGGTCGTAACCTGGTGCCTTTGAATCCTCAACCCAAGGTATTTGTACTGCCTCCTCCGCCAAAAGAGGAAACAAAGATGTAATTCAAACAGTACTATTGAAAAAAAATACAATTCACCTGATCATTTAATTTTATATATGAATTTTTTAGTCTATGCATGGTTTTTTATTTATTCAACAATTTTCTTTATAGCTTGCAAAAATCCTGGCAATAAAACGCCTCAGGATCAGACCCCGGGTCCAAACACCGGTGGCCTGGGCATGCCAAGGGGCTTAATCAACAAAACAACAGAAGCTACACCTGGCTATATTTTATTTTCACCTTTGCTTTCCGCTACCTCCTATCTTGTAGACCTGGAAGGCAAAGTAGTGCATACATGGGAAAGTGAATATGGCCCGTCCGGCTGGATATTTCTTAAAGAAAACGGGAATCTTTTTCGCGGAGGCAGACAACCAGATGCTCCCGTTTTTGGGGGCGGTGGCCAGGGCGGAAGGCTGCAGGAATTTAACTGGGACGGCGATCTGATATGGGATTTTAGATTTGCGAGCCAGGAGCATCTGTCGCATCATGATGTATCCATCATGCCTAACGGAAATGTTCTCGTAATCGCCTGGGAGGGAAAAACACCCGAAGAGGCATTAAAAGCGGGAAGAAAACCAGAATTAATTCCAAAAGCCGGCTTGTGGCCGGATAAAATAGTGGAATTGAAGCCGGTTGGAAAAAATGATGCCGAAATCGTGTGGGAATGGCATATATGGGATCACCTGGTCCAAAATTATGATCAATCCAAAGATAATTATGGTATTCCTTCCGAACATCCTGGACTCCTGGATATAAATATCGGAGCCCCTTTGCCGAAGCCAATCACACAAGAAGAATTGGAAACACGGAGGGCAAACAATAATGCGGTGACTAACAGTACCATTGATAATGCGGGCTCTGATCTGTACCACGTGAATGCCATTGATTATAATGAATCTTTGGATCAGATCGTTTTTAGCTCTCCTGACGTGGATGAGATTTTTATCATTGACCATAGCACCAGTACATCAGAAGCGGCTGGACATACCGGGGGGCGGTGGGGCAAAGGAGGTGATTTTCTGTACCGTTGGGGCAATGCAAAAAATTATGGAAGAGGGGATTCAACAGATTATAAAATTGGAGGCCAACATGATGTTAGATGGATACCCCAGGGATTTCCCGGCAGTGGACATCTTATGCTCTTTAATAACAATGTGCCAAATTCAACACGTCCTCATTCTGCCGTATTTGAATTGATTTCACCTTTGACAGAAACCGGTTATGATTTAGCAGCAAATGGCAAATTTGGTCCGGAGGAGCCGCACTGGAAATATGTGGATGCCGATACGATGGCTGGTTTTGCACCTTTTATTTCCGGATCCCACAGGATGGCCAATGGCAATACGTTTGTCACGGTTGGCCCCAAGGGAAGGTATATAGAAGTAAGCCCTCAAGGAAAAATTGTTTGGGAATACTGGACACCCTTTGCCGGATATGTAAAAATGAAGGACGGGACAGCTCCTCAACCTATTGGTCCTTTTGTATATGCCACTTTCCTGGCCACACATATCCCGATCGATCATCCTGCCGTAAAAGGCAGAACATTAAATCCATTGGATCCGCAGCCAGAAGGGTATAAGGAAGAGAAAAAATAAATTCCTGCCACTTCACTGTCGAAACAAACCATTCCCCTTCTTCACCAATTATTTACCGGTCTGACCAAATGACTCCATTATCTTTCACGTAAGCATCCCAATGTATAAGCAACTCATCATATTTTTCCGGTACTTCCCTGGATAGATCATGGGATTCCGTAGGGTCTGCTTCCAGGTCAAACAACTCAAAAATACCCTTTCCAAATGGTGGCTCTATTTTGCAAATCTTCCACTTTCCTTTCCGGAGGGCAGCCCTGCCAAATAATTCCCATCCCATCACATAATTTTCATCATGAATATGGTCTTTTTGTTCAGTCAGCAATGGCAGCAATGATACTCCCTGGTAAGGAGCCAAATCCCGGCCCTTATACCTTGCAGGATAACTACCTCCAGCCAGGTCCAGAAAGGTTGGGGCCAGATCCATCACAGAAGCGAACGCAGGTACAATCCCAGCGCCGGCATCCTGGAAGGGGGTTTTTATGATCATCGGACAATGTATGCCACCTTCAGCAGAATATCCTTTATATAACCTGTTGACCGCACTGGACGCATGTGCCCACTGGGGTCCGTAAGCCACGAAAGAATTGGCTTTGCCCATATAAGGATAGGGATCCTGATGGTCCGGTGTTTCATTCAACTCAAAAATATCCGGACCATTATCGGAAAGGAAAACAAAAAAGGTATTGTCATATTCCCCGATTTCCTTTAAATATTGAATTAACCTGCCGATATTATAATCAAGGTTATCTACCATGCCCGCATAGATTTCCATTTTCCTTGATTCAATTCTTTGTTCCTCTTTGTTCAGGGAAGTCCATCGAAGTAATGGTCGTTCGGAGATCGTATACAATTCCCCTTTCACGGCAGGGAGTTCCGGCAATCTGGTGTCCTTCCCAATGATGCCTTTCTGTTTTAAAGCCTCGAATCGCCTGATCCGGAGACTGTCATATCCAATATCATATTGCCCCTTATACTTATCTATATCTGCGGCAGGCGCCTGCAGCGGCCAATGCGGGGCAGTGTAGGCGGCATAGAGGAAAAAAGGTTTATTGTCCTTCCGGTCCTCCTCAATAAATCCCATTAATTTATCGGTATAAAGATCTGTCGAGAATTTGCCATCAGGATAATCGGAAAAATGATCATCTTCCCAAAAAGGATTGACCCGGACATCGGGTGAGAAGTGATTGGCATAGGCGTCAAGCAGAGCAAAAGACCTTTCGAATCCTTTAGTGGACGGACTCTGTTCAGGGGTCAGGCCGAGATGCCATTTTCCGGCGATATAAGTGTGATATCCCTGGTCCTTCAATAGTTGTGCTACGGATACCACTTTATGATTGAGAAATCCTTCATACCCGGGCTGTCCTCTTTGGGCATCTATAGTATTTGCCCGCTCCGCCATATTCCCCAAGCCTGCAATATGGTTGTCCGTTCCGGTGAGTAGCATAGCCCTGGTCGGGGAACAGGTAGCTGCCGTATAAAATCCGGTAAATAGCCAACCATGCTGAGCGAGTGCATCAATATTTGGTGTAGATATTTCACTTCCATAACAGCCCAGATCGGAATAGCCCAAATCATCTGCCATGATCAATACGATATTAGGTCCTTTATGCTGCGCTTGCCGGCAGGAATGGAAAGAAACCAGGATAATAAATGCCAGACAAATAATTTTCATTGACGGGGTCTATTTGATGATCGTAATACCGGATATTTCATTAATTTCCAAATCAGGCTGGTCAATCGTAACCGGTAACCAAACATAGCTGATTTTTTATTGGCTTGAAAGAAACTATTAAGGATATATGACATCCTTTGCCAAAAACACTACCTTGGAATTTATTAATCTGAAATTTCAAAACGAGGCAGACCTCCCGGTCGGGAAGTTAATCCAATTTGCATGGAAACCAATAACTGGAAATTAAAGCTTACCCTGCTTCTGGTAAGCAGTCTGACGATTATGTCTGTCATTACCATTTCTCCTGCATTGCCTCTGATGGCCGTGGAATTTCAGGAGGTTGAAAATGCAGACTTTCTGGTCAAATTGGTGTTGACTTTACCAGCGCTGATGATCGCGATGTTTTCCCCGATCACCGGACGCCTTATAGACCGGTATGGCCGTTTGAAAATTCTTTGGCTGGCCCTCCTTGTATATGCCCTAGCTGGCGCCAGTGGATATATTCTTGGCAACTTGTATGCTATCCTGTTTTCCAGGGCAGTGCTTGGTATCTCCGTGGGCATGTCCATGACCATCGTGATCACTTTAATCGCCGATTATTTTGAAGGAGAGGTGCGGCAGAAATTTGTAGGTATACAGATTGCATTTATGTCGCTTGGGGGCATTTTATTCATTGGTCTCGGGGGTATCCTGGCTGACTTTGGCTGGCGGTATCCATTTCTTATCTATTTATTTTCCCTGGTGGTGCTTCCACTCAGTATTCTTTATCTTAAAGAACCTGCGGTCATACAAAAAAGGCAGGACGAAGTGGCAAATATCAAGGCGCCATCCCTCATTTGGATTTTATTTTTCAATACCATGATCATGTGGATCATTTTCTTTTTAATACCGGTACAGATACCGTTTTATCTTAAAGCCATCGGTGTTGAAAAGAACGCTTTGATCGGAGCCGCGATAGCCATGAGTACTGCTTTTTCAGCTATATCCTCTTTTTCGTATTTTAAATTAAAAGGCCGGTTTAGTTTTCTGACCATTTTTTCTTTCGGATACTTTTTGATGGCTGCAGGATATGCGTGCATTTCGTTTGCAGACAATTTTATATTGGTTGTGCTGGCTATGATGCTGTCCGGACTGGGTATGGGTATGATGATCCCCAATACCAATATGTGGGTGATGAAAATTGTACCCCCCCAAATCAGGGGAAAGGAAATCGGTAAACTGACCACATTCTGGTTTCTGGGACAATTCCTTTCGCCCATCATTATTTTTCCGGTATTGAACGTATTATCCCTCTCTTCCACCTTTCTGATCGCCGCTGGTTTACTTTTACTCCTGTCTTTAACCTTCCTGGTTTTCAACTTCAGTAAAATCGGAAGATCGGTTGTTCAATAAATGATATTAAAAAATACCATGGTTTTTTTTCAAAATCCGGAGCAGACTCCCAAACCAAAATATTAAGATGATATCATCTATTTGGAAAACCACCTCAAAAGTCTACGGTTAAATGGATTTTGAACAGATATTCACATTGGCTGTAGTGATCTTCCTTGTATACGCATTGTATAAAGAGCTATTTAATCCCGCGCTGACATTTTTTATTTCTGCCGTCGCCTTACTCCTTGGAGGTGTCATCTCCCCAAGCGAACTGCTGAGAGGCTTGTCTAACCAACAAATCATAATCATATTCCTGCTCATCATCGTCACCTCGGGCATCCGCTCTATTTTCGGCCCGGGACTTTTTGCCTGGATATTCAGTGAAAAGATGACCGCCAGGCGATTTATGCTCCGGATGATGATTTTTGTCTCTTCGATATCCGCATTCTTTAATAATACCCCGGTAGTCGCATTTATGATCCCCTATGTTCAGGATTGGGCTAAACGGACCGGAAATCCGGCTTCTAAATTCCTGATCCCGCTTTCGTTTGCCACCATCCTGGGAGGCATGATTACGGTCATCGGGACCTCAACCAGCCTGTTGCTTAACGGATTGATTCAGGATTATGAACTGACGATGCTGACCTTCGAAGATTTTTTCTTTCTGGGCCTGATTGTCACAGTGACCGGCATCGTCTATCTGTATTTTATCGGTTTCAAAATCCTGCCGGCTCATGTTGGCAATCTGGAATCCATCACTGAAAACCTCAAAGAATATATCGTAGAGACCGAAGTATCCGCAGGTTCAAAAATTATTGGTAAATCGGTAAAAGACGCCGGCCTGCGAAACCTGAGTGACCTTTTCCTGGTTGAGATCGTAAGGGGCGACGAAATCATTTCACCGGTTTCCCCGGATGAGGTGCTGGAAAATGGTGACTTACTTTTCTTTTCGGGCAATACGGATTCGATTTATCACCTGATCAAATCCGACAATGGTATAGGATTGCGTAAACATCCGTTGACCGGAGGCCAGTTCAATTTTGTCGAAGCTGTAGTGCCGGCAAACTCAGACCTGATCGGACTTAAAATCAAACGATCTGATTTCCGGAAGAACTATGGAGCATCGATCGTCGCCCTGCACCGCGATGGAAAAAGAGTTGCCGGTAAAATTGGGGAGACCGAATTATCCGGCGGGGACTTCCTTTTGCTGGTCACAGGAGACAACCAATCCGGACTGGTGTCAAGCAGAAGCTTGTTTTTCCTATCCATTCCAAAAATATTAAATGAAGCAAAACCAAAATGGCTAAACTATCTGGGAGGGATTGCTTTTTGCCTGCTGATTTTAGGGATTCTCCATGTCATTCCCTTGTTCTATTCCTGTATCATCATCATTTCCCTTTTTGTATTTCTGAGTGTGATCAAACTCGCTAACGTAAAAAGTGAGCTGGACCTGGGACTATTTATGATCCTGGTCTGCTCCCTTGCGCTGGGTGTTGCTCTGGAAAAATCGGGGGCGGCTAATCTTGTTGCAGGATGGTTGATTTTATCGGGAAAGTCTTTAGGGATTGTTGCCGCTTTGACCGCCTTATTTGTGTTTACTATACTGCTGACTTCACTGATCACCAATGCTGCTGCCGTATCCATTGCCTTCCCGGTGGCCATGTCCATGGCAGAGCAGTTGCATATTTCCACTACTCCGTTTTTTGTGGCTATAGCATTCGCGGCTTCTGGCAGTTTTATGACCCCGATTGGTTACCAGACCAGCCTGATGGTGTACGGCCCCGGTAGTTATTCATTTAAGGATTTTGTCAGGGTGGGCACGCCACTTGTGTTAATCTATACTGCGGCTTGTTTATTATTTATTACCTACTTTTATCAACTGGTTTAACTTGAAAAATATCTTTCCTTTTCGCACCAAAGTATCCCGGCTTGACCGCGAAAATCTGCTGCGTCAGAATGCTTTGGTCATCTGGTTCACCGGCTTGTCGGGGTCCGGCAAATCAACCCTGGCTGTGCAATTGGAGGCAAGGCTCCACCAACGCGGATTCATCACCTACCTGCTCGATGGCGATATCGTACGTAGCGGACTGTGCAGTGACCTTGGTTTTGACGACAAGAGCAGGGAAGAGAATATCCGGCGCATTGGAGAAATTGCCAGGCTCTTTCTGGATACGGGAGTGATCACCCTTGTTTCTTTCATTTCTCCTTTCAAAAAAGAACGTGAACTGGCACGGCGGCTTGCAGGTGCGGATTCATTTGTAGAGATATTCGTTGACTGCCCTATTGAAGTCTGCGAACAACGGGATGTGAAAGGACTGTATAAACGGGCAAGGGCCGGGGAAATAGCAAATTTTACAGGTATTAATTCTCCATATGAAATCCCGGAAAATCCGGATCTAAGCCTGCGCTCCGATCAGTTAAGTATCCAGGATTGTCTGGATGCGCTGCTGGACCTCCTGTTGAAAAGGATTGAGCGCAAACCAGTAGAAAATTAAGCACTCAGTTTCTTTTGTAAATTCTACTATAATTTGAGTCAGGTTTAACATAAGAATGATGGAAATAATAGAAATAAATTCACTTATTCAACAAGCCCTTGAGGCAGCTCAAAAAGCATGTGCCGCGATCCTGGAAGTTTACCATTCCGAAGATTTTCAAACCGAAGCCAAAGGAGATCAATCCCCTCTGACCCTGGCGGACAAGAATGCGCACCAGGTCATAGTGGAAACCCTCAAACTATCGGGCTTGCCGGTATTAAGTGAAGAAGGTCGGGCAATACCTTATAGGGTCCGGAAAGATTGGGAGTATTTTTGGTTGGTGGACCCCCTGGACGGCACCAAAGAGTTCCTGAAAAAGAATGGAGAATTTACGGTAAACATTGCACTGATACATCGAAATACGCCTGTTGCCGGGGTAGTCAGTATTCCGGTGGAGGGAGTCACTTATTATGGAGGCAAAGGATTGGGTGTGTTCAGGGAAACTGCCGATGGTGTGATTCAACTTGCCAATAGAGGCCCTGTTGACCTGAATACTTCCGGCTTGCGGGTGGTCGCTTCCCGTTCGCATATGGATGAACGCACGACGACATTCATCGCCAGCCTCAATGATCCGGTACTGGTATCGAAAGGGAGCAGCCTCAAGTTTATGTTATTGGCCGATGGAGAAGCCGATGTCTATCCCCGTTTTGCTCCCACGATGGAATGGGATACCGCCGCTCCTCATGCCTTGCTGATCGAACTCGGTATCCGGGTAATTGATACGGAGACCAATGAACCTCTGACCTATAATAAAGAAAATCTGTTGAATCCATTCTTTAAAGCCTGGGCTTAGAATGGATGCAATTAAGCCATAAAACTGCGATAAATATATTACAAGTATGTCACGAGTTTTTTGAGTACTCCAGTACTCCCCGGTAGGCGAAAAAAGGGGAGGGCGAACCGGAACGGCAGACGGCGGAAAAACATGCTGCTTTTCTCAAGAAATTGAACCGATGCAGCTATTTACATCTAAAATCAAATCGAGTACAAAAATAGGCTGCAGTTTCTTCGTTGCTTGAAAAATTAAAGGTTTCTTTATCAGATCCATCACCTGACATACTAAAGAGGATTAACTTAAAAGTATTGGCGCTGGGACTATGTGCAACGTTTATAAAATAAGTATGCCCAAGAACTTTTGATTCTGTCACATAATGACATTCATCCCCAGTGCGTGATGTACAATTCGGACTTGGACTGAAATGGAAATTTAGATCTTGAAGGAATTTTGGCTTTGTCATTTTTTGTCTTTTTAAGAGTAAATACACCCAGTAGCTTGCAATTTTGCTTGCAAAAAAAAACGGGAAATGAAACTCTTCATAACCCGTTCACAATCAGTCGGGAAGACAGGATTCGAACCTGCGGCCTCCTGCTCCCAAAGCAGAATTTAACCTTTTTTTATTTACCTATTTTATCCTTGTTTCCTTACTGCCACAAGGTGAAGGCCCGAAAATACTACATTCCTTCTTTTTTGTGTTTATACTATTTTAT
>Ga0163153_10004675_pt1 | contig 16945 bp, 17 predicted proteins | sample OliLakLV19MP6IB1_FD_148629 | JGI IMG/M metagenome (GOLD analysis project Ga0163153, IMG submission 148629) | Freshwater microbial mat bacterial communities from Lake Vanda, McMurdo Dry Valleys, Antarctica - Oligotrophic Lake LV.19.MP6.IB-1 | ecosystem: Environmental > Aquatic > Freshwater >... | reverse complement strand
ACGAGCGCAGCATCAGCCCCACGCCCGGCGATGGTCGTCGTGTGCGGGACCGCCACCACGATCGACTTCCTGTCCGCCGACGGCGTGTTCAAGGGCGGCATAATCATGCCGGGCGTGGGGCTGATGCTGCGCTCGTTGCACGAAGGCACCGCGGCGTTGCCCGACCAGGGCGGCGACTTCTCGATGTACCCGACGCAGACGGTGGATGCCATCGCCAGCGGTTGCCAGCATGCGCAGGCCGGCGCCATCGAAAGGTTGTTTGCGCTCGAGACGAAGGAGGCGCCCGGTGTGGTGTGCGTCGTCTCCGGCGGCGCCGCCGGCGCGGTCGCGCCACGGCTGTCGATTCCGTTCCAGCAGCACGAGAACCTGGTGCTCGAGGGCCTGTACCGGATCAGCCAGTCGGTGTGATCGCGGGCATCACCTGCCGTGGGCGCGATGCCCGCATGCTGCGCAATCCAACAACCAACGGCTCGGCGATGGTCCGAGCCTACGACTTCACCATCGCCAACAACTTGCTCACGTCCAGCGTGCGCGCCTGTTCCGTGATCTGCCCGGTGTACTGGCCCTGCAACTGCTTCGCCTCGCCCAGCATCGACGTAAAGGTCTGCTTCAATCCGGCGGCGTCGATCTTCCGGCCTCCGGCGTAGTAGCGCTTGGCCACCTGCCCCAACGCATAGGTCGTCGCGAACGAGAACGCCGCGCCGGTGCCCGCGCTGCCCACACCACCGAGCAACCCGCCGCCGATCTTGCCCAGCAACCCGCCCAGCAACTTGCGGCCGAACTGCTCGACGTATTGCGACGTCAATCCCACGCCTAGCGTGGCGAGCAGATCGGTGATGTGCCCGCGATCGAGCTCGAAGCCATAAGCCTTGCCAACGCCGTAGACCATCTTCATCTGCAGCGGAATGATCGCCATCGACGCCAGCGATTGCGGCAGCAATTCAAGCGCGCCGTTGATGATCGATGCCTTGAGGATCATCTTGTCGAGCTCAGCGCCGTTGACGGAACCGGCAATGACCACCCCTTCGAGCGCCGGCGCCGCCAGCGGTGCGGAGGCCAGCGCATCGGCCTCGCGCGTCAGCGTCTGCGCCGCGCCTGCATCGAGATGCAGCAGGCGCGCCAGTCCCGCCAGGAAGTCACGTTCAGCCGCCGACGTCGCACCATCGGCATTGCAGACGCCTACCGCCATTTCGTACGCGAACTGCCGGTGGCCCGGTTCCGTCAGCGCGGCGGCGATCACCGGCAGGTCGGGCTTGTGCAACAGCACCTGCTGGTAGATCGCGGTGACGTCGATGGCGGTGCCGGCCGAAAGTGATTGCGCGATCCGCTGGATCTCGGTGCGTTCGCGATCGTCGTTACCACCGTCGGCAAAAGCCGCCATCAGGCAGATCGTGAGAATGGCGCGTTGCTGTTCATCGTTCATGAGGCATCAGTCCTTGTCGGGATCAGGATGGATATTGTCGACCCAATGCACGGACTCCGGATTGGGTTCGACGTTGGGCAAATCGAGGTTGACCACCACCGGCACCTGGCCGCTGCGGCACAGCACGCACGACAGCGGCTCGTTGTCGCTGGCATTGATCTCCTGGTGCGGCACGAAGGGCGGGATGTAGATGAAGTCGCCGGGGCCGGCCTCAGCCGTGTATTCGAGGCGGTCGCCCCACTTCATCCGCGCGCGGCCGCTGACCACATAGATGACGCTTTCGACCGCGCCGTGGTGATGCGCGCCGGTCTTGGCCTTGGGATGAATCACGACGGTGCCGGCCCACAATTTCTCCGCACCGGCGCTGGCATGGGTGATCGCGGCGGCCCGGTTCATCCCCGGTGTCTGCGGCGTGTTGGTATCCAGTTCGCCGGCGTGCACGACGCGCACGCCGTGCAGCCGCCATTTCTGCGCCTGCGTCATCGATGCCTCCTGGTCACTCGACACAATCGCGATCGATCACGTTGCGCAGCGCGACGGCGAACTCCTCGAGCGTGCACGACGGCGGCCCCGGCAGCGTCGACGCGCCGCACCCTGGCAGCCGCAGCGGCGTCTTCACCGGCGGCAGGTCGAGGGTGAGCGGAATGTTGGACCGCATCTGCTCCAGTGATTGCGCCACGTAGGACGTGTACACGCGCAATTTCTTGTCGCCCCCTTCCTTCACCTCGAACATCAGGGCTCCGGCAGGCGGCGCCTGGTTACGCTGGTAGCCGGGCTGCAGCCACGAGACGTCGAGCATGCCGGCCAGGTTGACGATGTTGGTGTCGTGGCCGACGTAGGCGACGAACTTGGCATCGCGCACCGCGGGGTCCGGTGGCCCGAAGCCCAGTGACCGCGCGCTGGTGACCGCTGCCGCGACACGGGTGAGCAACGACGACCCCATCTTGCGCGCCAGGTACGGCGTGCGATCCATCAGGTCCTGCTGTTCCGTATGCAGGCGGAGCACCTGCGTCAATTGCGTGGTGGTGACGCGGCCCCAGCCGACGTCGGGCAGCGGCTGTCCGTCGAGGTACTGCAGCAGCATCAGCTCGGCGGAGGTCGACGCAATGGGCAGCCCGCCCAGCAGCGTGAGGCTCCCGCCATCCGCCGCCGGCAGCAACGCGGTGGGCAGGTCCGGCAACGTGCACGCCTCGCCTTTGCCCAAGGCCGTGCACAGTGCCGGCTTGCAGCAGTCGAGCGCGCCCTGCAACGTGGTGAAGGGCGCCTTCAAGTCACGCGCAAGCCCGTTGACGTTACCGCCGACGCGCTCCAGCACGCGCGTCTGCGCCACCATCGGGTCAAGCTTGCAGACGCCGGCCGCCAGCGGATGGAAGAGGCTGTCGACCTTCACATCGGCACGGATGCGCACCGTGATGCCGCACTCGCGCGCCATCCCTTCGACCAGCGCTTCGCCCGTGGCCCGGGTGCGCTGCATCTGGTCGGCGTAGACGTACATGCTGTTGCGCGGCGGACAACCTTCCGCGGGCATGGCGCCCTGCGCATTGAGGTACAGGCGATAGTAGCGGCCCATCTGCACGGCCAGCTGCGCGCCGCGCGCCGTGAGGTTGCCAGGCGGCACGCTGGCCACCGGCCACACGTCGCGCGTCCAGTTGGCCGTCTCGGTCGCACTCACGATCCCGCTGCGCACACCGTGCCGGCTCACGATCACGACTTTCTGCAGCACCTCGTCTTGCGCGAAGGCAACGTCCGAAGGCACGGTAGCCGCAATGGCAACCAACAGCAATGGCAACAGTGGCATCGACTTCGACTCCTGGCCGGCAGAGTGCAAGCCTACCACTGCAGCGGGCCGATTCAGTCCGGCGGCTTGCGCCACACACTCGCCAGCCACGGCTGCTGCGCGCGCGGCAGGCTCGGCGGCCGAAAGTAGTGCGTCAGTTCCAGGTAGCCTGCGGCCAGCACGGTCGCGCGCCAGGCCTCCCATTCGTGATACACGCCCCAGCGCTCGCCGTTCCAGCCCTCCTGGCCGTCGCCGCGTGGATTGGAGCAGAACAACACGCCCCGCGGTTTCAGCGCCGCACGCAACTCCTTCAGCACGCGCAGCAACGCAGCGCTGGGGACGTGGAACATCGATGCATTGGCAAACACGCCGTCGAACGTGTTGGCAGGCAGGTCCAGTTCGAGAAAATTCTGCTCGAGCACCGGGCACCCGCTGTTGGCGCGCGCAATGGCGGCCAGTTGGGGGGACCCGTCGAGCCCTGTCGCGCGATGCCCGAGAGCCGCGAAGGCCATGAGGTCGCGCCCCGGTCCGCAGCCGAAGTCGAGGATGTCGAACGGCGGTGGCGCCTCGATCGCCTGCAGCAGCGCGGCGATGTTCTGGCTGACATCGTGGTCGCGCGTGCCCTCCCAGAACGATTGCGCGCGCTGGTTGTAGTGGGCGAGCGTCCGCGTCGCGATCTGCTTCAGGTCCTCCATCGGCGTCACTCCTGACTACGGCTCGACATTCTTGAGCGCGATCGACCACATGAAATCCACCTTCAGCAGCCGCGCAAAGTAAGGATCGTCGGGCGAGCGGTAGCCGTCGTTGGCCACGCGTCCGAAGTTGGCCGACGCGGTCGCCTTGTCGTCGAAGGCGGGAAACGCCGCGCGGCGGTGGCAGTTCTGGCAGTTGGACCGCGTGCCCGCCATCGGATCGGCCGGCAGCGTCTTCCCGTCCAACGTGTACGGCTTCGTGGGGCCGAGGTCGGTCTCCAAGTACGGATCGAAGCAGATCGGCAAGCTGCCGTTGGCCCCGCGCGGCGAGACCACGCTGTAAGCCGTGCACATCTGGTAGTTGTCGAACGGTGCACGCACCGACGCCGGCCGGTCGCCGCCGAAGGGCGCGACATGCGGACTGGGCATCCACCAGAATGTCTGGAACGTCCAGTCGTCAAGTTCCTTCGTGGTCACATGCATCGCCAGCAGCACGATGTAGTCACCGATCTCGGGCACTTGTCCCGCGTTGGTGACGAGGCGCTCCTGCTCGCCCGCCGCGGAGGACATCATCATCATGTAGGCGCGCGCGTCGGCGACGTCGGCCGCATGCGTCAGCCGATGCGCGTAGAAGCGCTTCAGCGAGACCACCGGCGCCCACGTGGGATTGGGGTTCGCCTTCGTGCCATTCACGTTGACCTGCTGCAGCGTGCCTTCGGGATAGCGCCCGTCGGGATCGATGGCGACGGCATTCTTCCACGACGTGTGCATCGGCAGGCCGCCGGCGGGTGGTGGCGGATACGCCGGGTCCCACACCGGCAACGCGGTGAGGCCGCGCTCGCTTTGCGGGCTCTTGCCGTCCTTGACCAACCAGTACACGAGCTTCAGCGCCATCGCATTGGCGGGAAACGGCTTGATGCTGCGTTCCACCGGCGCCGTGCCATCGCGATCGAACTGCGTGTTCAGCGCGCGCAGCGTCGGCGTCAGATGATAGTTGTTGCTCCAGATGAAATCCGCCGACGCGGCGTTGAGCTTCACGAACGACATCAGGCCGGCCGGCGCACCGCCACGCGCGCTTTCGGCCAGCGCGGATTGCGTCGCCTGTTTGAACGGATGCCGCAGCACGCGCCGGTCCACGCCCGCCTTGCCGCGCGGGTTGTAGACCTCCGGAATCGAATACCACGTGGCGAACACGGGCAGCCGCTGGCCGTCCACGACCGACACCGATGGCGCCGTCAGCGCCGCCCACAGGTCCCAAGCGTGGCCGCGCACCGTGGCCTGGTCGCCGCTCAGCACGGCGCCCAGCAACGTGAATTCGGGTGCGGGAATGGACGCGCTGGGTGCGAAGTCCTGGTAGACGAATCGATCGCCAGAGGCGGCGGATTGCGCCGCGGCCGGAACGGCAATCGCGACGAGGCATGCAAGGAGGGCGTTGCGCATACCCGCAGCGTAGCAGCGCCGGTTGCCGCCTAGCAATGGCAACGCGCAGCCGCGCAGTATCATGGTGGGCTCAACCAGGAGAATCCCATGAGCGATCGTCAGGTAGTCATCCTAAGCGGCGTCCGCACGGCCATCGGCGATTACGGCGGCAGCCTGAAGGACATCGCGCCCTCCGATCTTGCAGCTCGCGTCGTCAAGGAGGCCGTGGCCCGTGCCACGGTCGACCCGAAGGACGTCGGGCAATGCGTGATCGGCAACGTGCTGCACACCGAGCCCAAGGACATGTACATCTCGCGTCTCGCGAGCGTCAACGGCGGACTGCCGGTGGACACCGGCGCCTTCACCGTCAACCGGTTGTGTGGCAGCGGCATGCAGGCCATCGTCAGCGCCTCGCAGTACATCCTGCTGGGCGACACCGACGCCGCCGTGGCCGGTGGTGCCGAAAGCATGAGCCGCGCGGTGTACATGAACCTGACGCAGCGCTGGGGCGCGCGGATGGGCGACACCAAGATGGTCGACGCGATGGTGGGCGCACTCACCGATCCCTTCGACACGATCCACATGGGCGTCACGGCGGAGAACGTCGCCACGCGCTGCGGCATCACACGCGAGCAGCAGGATGCGTTTGCGGTCGAGAGCCACGCACGGGCCACGCGCGCGCTGGCCGCCGGTCACTTCAAGGACCAGATTCTGCCCATCGAGCTCAAGAGCAAAAAGGGTCCGGTCTTCTTCGACACCGACGAGCATGTGCGCAGCGACGCCTCGCTCGAAGGCATGGCCAAGCTTCGCGCGGCCTTCATCAAGGAAAATGGCACTGTTACCGCCGGCAACGCTTCAGGCTTGAACGATGCTGCCGCGGCCGTCGTGCTGATGGAAGCCGGCGCCGCCAAGGCGCGCGGATTGCAACCGATGGCGCGGCTTGTGGCCTACGGACATGCGGGCCTCGACCCCAAGATCATGGGCCTGGGCCCGGTCAGCGCCGTGCAGCGCGCACTGGCCAAGGCGGGACTCACGATCGCGCAAATGGACGTGATCGAATCCAACGAAGCCTTTGCCGCGCAGGCGCTGGGCGTGAACAAGGAGCTGGGGCTCGACCCGGCCAAGGTCAATCCCAACGGCGGGGCGATCGCGTTTGGCCATCCGATCGGCGCCACCGGCTGCATCCTCACCGTCAAGGCCATGTATGAATTGCACCGCACCGGGGGACGCTACGGCCTCATCACGATGTGCATCGGCGGCGGGCAGGGGATTGCGGCGGTGATTGAGAGGATGTAACGCCGGCGCTCCCGCGCCATCAAAGAGAAGCCCGCAACTTACGGCACGACTCCCTCCAGGCCCAATGCCAGCGCGACTTTCCGCAGGACGTTCTTCCCGATCGTTGCCGATACGTTCCCCAGTCGGGTCGCATCGACGGCTTCGATCGTGGCGATCTTGGCCGTTCGGATCACCGATGGTGCCGGGAGCCCTGCCGCCGCAAGATTGGTGATCGCAACATCGCCGGGCCAACCCCGGTTTTCCGCACTGGTGATCATGGCGACCCAGAGCAGTCCATGTGCGTTCTCGACGCCGGCTGTCGAAACCACGAGCGCTGGTCGTGATTGTCGCGTTGTGCGATCGGTATACGGGAACGGGACCTTGACGACATCCCCCCGACTAAAGGCTGCCATAGGCCTTGGCATCCGCTTCGGAACTCCACTCGCGAAAGGTGCGGAAGGGGTCGTCCGACTGCTGCCCGCGACGCGCCTTGGTGAGAACTACGCGCTGATCGACGATCTCGTACAGCAGTTCGTCACCTTCACGCAGATTCAAAGCCGCGCGCACCGGCTGCGGTATTGTGGTCTGCGCCTTGCTGGTCAGTTTGCTGGTGATCACGATGAACTCGAATCCGCGCTCGGCATGTGGTAAGGATATTCCTTTCTATTGTAAGGAAATGCTGGCGCATAGTCAACGGCGCTCCGCGCCGCTACAATGCGCGCCCGTCCCAAGGAGTTCACGATGAGCCTATCCATGTTCCAAGCCTCCGTCCCTGTCTTCGCACGCGGACTCACGAACTTGAAGGGCATCCTCGCCAAGGGTGCCGCGCATGCCGCGGCGAAGAAGATCGACGAAGCGGTGTTCCTCAACGCGCGTCTCTTCCCCGACATGCTTGCGTTTGCGCGCCAGATCCACATCGCCACCGATTTTGCGCGTGGCACCGTCGCGCGGCTGTCCGGCGAGGAACCGCCGAAGTGGGAAGACAACGAAACGTCGTTCGCCGAATTGATCGCGCGCATCGACCGCACGATTGCAGCCGTCAACGGTTTCACCGCGGCGCAGGTGGATGGCTCGGAGACACGCACCGTCACTCGCCAGGTACGCGGCGAAGCCAAGGCCTTCACCGGCATCAACTACCTGCTGCAGTACTCGATGCCGAATTTCTATTTCCATGCCACCACCGCCTACGCCATCTTGCGCAGCAACGGCGTGGAAGTCGGCAAGGGCGATTTCATCGGCGCGCTCGACTGACGCGTCGTCACGACGCGCGATGCGTCGTTCGTCAAACAAGAGCCCCGCTTCGGCGGGGCTTTTTTGTTTCATGCGGGTGTTACTACGCAGTTGACCAAAGTCCTTATTCATCATGGCCTAGGCGCTGCGATTTTGCTACCGTTCGCGGATAGCGCGAACTTTTTTCGAGGACATGCGCGACACGAGGGACCCCCCGACATTCGCCCCCCACAGCCCAGCACCGCAAAGGCATGGGCGTGCGCGTCGAACAGCATCTCGTGCGTTTGCAGTGGTTAGGCGCGCAGGAAGAACGCCGGCTGTAGCTCAGCTTGAACTGCGCCACCTGGAACTTGGTGCGCTCGCCAGGTACCCGCCCAGTCTTCGCTCCAGTCGAACTGGAACGCTTCGCCCGGCGCGAACATCAGCGGCACAAAGGTGCCACGCCCGGCGGTCCGCGCTACCTCTTGCTGCGTTTGCCGCCACGACCGGGCAAAGGCCGCCACCCGGTCATACAAGCCCTGGAAACCCAAGGCCGCCAGGTCCGCATACAGCCGGCGCAGGTCGCGGCGCTGTTGAAATGACAAGATTATTGGAAACTCTCGTCATTTGAATTGACAAGATACTACATTTATGTAATAACTACAGCAACTTGAAATGACCCGATTGCCTACAATCTTGTCATTTCCCTTGTCAAGGATCATGTCAAATGCCCCGACTCACAAGCCTAACTCCCGAAGTCCTCTTGGCGGCGCTTTCGGAATTCCCCGCCGGGGTAAAACCAGAACAACTCGCAGAACGCCTGCCACACGTTAGCCGCTCGACCGTAAACCGTGTGCTGCGTGAGCTGGTAGTCCAAGGTCGCGTTCAGCCACAGGGGCACGGGCGCGCTCGAGTCTATTTCATACCGGGCTCTCTCTCCACGGTCGCGCCGACGGATGAGGTCGTACCCCTCTCAAATGAGGGCCAACGCCTGCGTGCATATTTGCGTCAACCGCAAGCCAACCGCAAGCCGGTTGGATATCGGCGCGATTTCATAGAGCGCTACATACCCAACGAGACTTTCTATCTTCCACCTGCCCTGCGCCGCAAACTTGCTGAGCTAGGAAAGACTGATAACGCACGGCCGGCGGGAACTTACGCACGAGAAATATTGAATCGTCTGCTTATCGACTTGTCCTGGGCATCATCGAAGCTGGAGGGGAATACCTATTCACTCATCGACACGCGCCAGTTAATTGAACACGGCATCCGTGCCGAGGGCAAGAGTGCAGATGAAGCAACGATGATTCTTAACCACAAGCGTGCCATCGAGTTTATGGTTGACAGTTCCGCAGACCTTGGCTTTTCGCCCATGATGGTCCGCAATATACACGGCTGCCTTGCAGAGGGACTCTTGAAAGACTCTGCGGCAGCGGGACGACTCCGACTCCGGCCCGTGTACATTGAACAATCGGTTTACATACCGCCGCAAGTGCCACAACTTGTAGAGGAGATGTTCACTCTAGTTCTCGAACGAGCCTCTGGCATCCTTGACCCCTTCGAGCAGAGTTTCTTTGCAATGGTGCATCTGCCATATCTGCAGGCCTTTGAGGATGTCAATAAGCGCACATCTCGGCTATGCGCGAACATTCCTTTCATTCGCCAGAATCTCTGCCCCCTTTCATTTATTGATGTTACCGAACGCGACTACGTAGACGGCCTGCTTGGAGTTTACGAACAAACAGACGTATCCCTGCTACGAGACGTAACCGAGTGGGCCTATGAGCGTTCTAGCGCCCGTTACAAAGCGATACGGAACTCACTAGGCGAACCAGACCCGTTTCGACTCAAATACAGGCCGCAACTGGCCGAGGCAGTCCGTGCGGCGATTGTGCGCCGCACGTCAGTAGCAGCATTTTTCAATGCTGTAACGGTGCCTACTGAAGATGAGGACACCTTGCGCGCGCTGATAGTTAAAGAATTGCAGGAATTGCACGAGGGTAGCTTTGCCCGATTTGGCATCCGCCCCGCGGAATTTGCCAAGTGGGTTGAAGAAGGGCGCCCTATTACCTGACATCAATCGCGGCATCTTCTATTTGCACTCCAGTGACCGCGGCCTGTGACCGCAGCTCGTCCCTCGACGTCGCTCCCTGAGCTATCCAGCGCCAGCGGCCGTCGGCGTTTCCACCGCCTCCCTTGACTACGTGAAGGCGCTCGACCAGTCCAGCGTTTACCAAGGCCTTGAGGCGGCCCTTCACCGTGTTCATCCACCACCGCGCTAGTTGCCTACTAGGCAAGATTCGGCGCCAGCCGGCGCCGAGCATCGTCACGCGCGATGCCCGCGCGCCGGGCAAAATCGTCGAGCTGGTCGTCGCCGATCCGGCCCACGGCAAAGTACCGCGCATCAGGATGAGCGAGGTAGAAGCCGCTCACTGCGGCCGTCGGCAGCATCGCGAAACTCTCCGTCAACGTCATGCCGATATCGTTGGCGCGCAGCAGATCGAACAGCGGCGCCTTGACCGCGTGGTCGGGGCACGCCGGATAGCCCGGCGCGGGCCGGATGCCGCGATATTCCTCGCGGACCAGCGCGTGTACATCGAAGGTGCCGGCATCGTCATTCGCTTCATAACCCCACAGCTCGCGGCGGACCTTGCGGTGCAGCCATTCCGCGAAGGCCTCGGCCAGCCGATCGGCCAGCGCCTTCAGCATGATCGCGCTGTAGTCGTCCTTGGCCGCCTCGAACTCGGCCAGCTTTTTCTCGATGCCGACACCGGCCGTCACTGCAAATGCGCCTGCATAGTCAGCTACGCCCGAACCCGCCGGCGCCACGAAATCGGACAGGCAGAAGTTGGGATTGCCGGTCGGCTTTTCGTTCTGCTGGCGCAGGTTGTGCCACGTGAGAACGGGCCGCGTGCGCGCCTCGTCCTCGAACAGCACGATGTCGTCGCCCACGGCCTGCGCAGGATTGAGCGAGATCACGCCATACGCGGTAAGCCAGCGGCCCTCGACGATGCGCTTCAACATCGCCTGCCCTTCGGCGTACACGTTGCGCGCTGCCTCGCCGACGATGGCATCGTCCAGTATCGCGGGGAACGGCCCGGACAATTCCCACGCTTGAAAAAACGGACCCCAATCGATGAAGGCCGCGAGTTGTCCCAGATCGACGTTGCGGAACTCGCGCCGCCCCAGCGCCAGCGGCACCGGCGGTTTCGCGCGCACCCAGTCACTGCTGCAGGCATTGGCGCGCGCCACCGCCAACGTAACCAGCTTCGGCCCCTTCTTGCGCGCATGCTGCACGCGAATTTTCTCGTAGTCGGAAGCAACTTCCGCGACGTACGCATCCTTCAGTTCATCGGACAGCAGGTTGCTGGCCACGCCCACCGCGCGCGACGCATCGGGCACGTAGACCGTCACGCCGCCGTAGTGCGGCGCGATCTTCACCGCCGTATGCACGCGTGACGTGGTGGCGCCACCGATCAGCAGCGGCTGCCGCATCTCGAGGCGCTGCATCTCGTGCGCCACATGCGCCATTTCTTCCAGCGACGGCGTGATGAGTCCCGACAGTCCGATGATATCCGCGTTGCGCTCCATCGCGGTTTCGAGGATCTTCTTGGCCGGCACCATCACGCCGAGATCGATCACCTCGAAATTGTTGCACTGGAGGACCACGCCGACGATGTTCTTGCCGATGTCGTGCACGTCGCCTTTGACGGTGGCCATCACGATCGTGCCCCTGGGCTTGCCGGCGTCACCGGACAGACGCTTCTCCTCCTCGATGAACGGCACCAGATGGCCCACTGCCTGCTTCATCACGCGCGCGGACTTCACCACCTGCGGCAGGAACATCTTGCCGGCGCCGAAGAGATCGCCCACGACGTTCATCCCCGCCATCAGCGGGCCCTCGATCACCTGGATGGGCCGCGGGTACTTCTGCCGCGCCTCTTCCGTGTCTTCGATGATGTACGCAGTGATGCCCTTGACCAGCGCGTGCGACAGCCGCGACTCGACATCGCGCTCGCGCCACGTCAGGTCCTCGGTGCTGACCTTGCCCTGTGCCTTGACCGTTTCGGCGAACGTGACGAGGCGCTCCGTGGCATCCGGCCGGCGATTGAGCACGACATCTTCCACCCGCTCGCGCAGTTCCGGATCGATGGCGTCGTACACGCCGAGCTGCCCGGCATTGACGATGCCCATCGTCAGCCCGGCCTTGATCGCGTGGTACAGGAACACGGTGTGGATGGCCTCGCGGACCGGCTCGTTACCGCGGAACGAGAAGCTCACGTTGGAAATGCCGCCCGACACCTTGGCATGCGGCAGGTGCTGCCGGATCCAGCGCGTGGCATTGATGAAATCGACCGCGTAGTTGTTGTGCTCGTCGATGCCGGTGGCGATCGCGAACACGTTCGGATCGAAGACGATGTCCTCGGGCGGGAAGCCCACCTCGTCCACCAGCAGGTCGTAGCTGCGCTTGCAAATGGAGGTCTTGCGCTCGAAGGTGTCGGCCTGGCCCTTTTCGTCGAAGGCCATCACGATCACGGCGGCGCCGTAACGGCGCACGCGCTTCGCCTGCTCGATGAAGGCGGCCTCGCCTTCCTTCATCGAGATCGAGTTGACGATGGGCTTGCCCTGGACGCATTTGAGGCCGGCCTCGATCACCTCCCACTTGGAGGAATCGATCATCAACGGCACGCGCGCGATGTCGGGCTCCGTGGCGATCAGATTCAGGAAGCGGACCATCGCCGCCTTCGAATCGAGCATCGCCTCGTCCATGTTGACGTCGATGATCTGCGCGCCGCTCACCACCTGCTGGCGCGCGACTTCCACCGCGCCCGCGAAGTCGTCGGCCAGGATCAGCCGCGCGAACACCTTCGAGCCGGTGACATTGGTGCGCTCGCCGACGTTGACGAACAGCGAATCGTTGCCGATGGCCAGCGGCTCGAGGCCCGCGAGGCGCATCACGCCATCCCCAGGCGTCACCGTCATGCTGCGGCTTCCGCGCTCTCCTCGTGGGGCAGCATGCGCGGGGGCATTGCGCTGACGGACTGCGCGATCGCCCGGATGTGGTCCGGCGTGGTGCCGCAGCACCCGCCGACGATGTTGACGAAGCCGCTGCGTGCGAAGTCGTGCAGCAGTCTCGCGGTTTGTGCCGGCGTCTCGTCGTAGCCCGTCTCCGCCATCGGATTGGGCAGTCCCGCATTCGGATAGCATGAGACAAAGGTGTCGGCGACGCGCGACAGCTCCTCGATGTACGGCCGCATCAGTGCCGCACCCAGCGCGCAGTTCAAGCCCACCGCCAGCGGCCGCACATGGCGGATCGCATTCCAGAAGGCTTCGGGCGTCTGCCCGGACAGCGTACGGCCCGATGCATCGGTGATGGTGCCCGACACGATCACCGGCAGCCGTTGCCCGACACGATCGAAGAACGATTCCACCGCGAACAACGCCGCCTTGGCGTTGAGCGTATCGAAGATGGTTTCGACCAGGATGATGTCGGCGCCACCGTCGGCAAGGCCTTCGACGGCCTCGGTGTACGTGGCCACCAGTTCGTCGTAGGTGACGTTGCGCGCGCCCGGATCGTTGACATCGGGCGAGATCGACGCGGTTCGGTTGGTCGGGCCCATCGCGCCGGCGACGAAGCGCGGCTTGTCCGGCGTCCGCGCGGTCCAGGCATCGCAGCACTCGCGGGCGATGCGCGCCGCTTCGCGGTTGATTGCGCGCACTTCGGATTGCATGCCGTAGTCTGCCTGCGCGATCGCGGTGGCGCTGAACGTGTTGGTCTCGACAATATCGGCTCCGGCCGCGAGATAGCTGTCATGAATCTCGCGGACGACGTCCGGGCGCGTCAGCACCAGCAGGTCGTTGTTGCCCTTCAAGTCGTGGCCGTGATCGTGGAACGCGCCACGGAAGTCTGCCTCGTGCAGGTGACATTGCTGGATCATCGTGCCCATGGCCCCATCCAGCACGAGAATGCGTTCGCGCAACAGGCGGGTCAGCGAGGCGGTTTGATCGGGTTGCATGGCGGTCTTCTGGAGCGCGACGATGGTGTTCGCAAGGTCTTGAATATTAGCATTTCTTGCGCATCCAGACCGGCTCGTGGCGCATATGGAAGGAACCGGGGCGCATAAGCGAAAACAGCGTGTCCCATGCTAACCTTTGCGCATGAAACATCTGAAGCCCAAGGAAGCGCAGTCGCTGCTGGCCGGCAATCCGCAGGCCGTCTTCGTCGACTGCCGCAGCGAGATGGAATTTTTCTTCGTCGGCCACCCCGTCGGCGCGCAGCACGTCGCGTGGAACGATGGCCCCGACTGGGACGTCAATCCGCACTTCGTCGGCCAGGTGAAGAAGGTGGCCAGCATGAACCGGCCGATCGTGCTGATCTGCCGCAGCGGGCATCGCTCGATGGATGCGGGCCTGGCGCTCGAGAAGGCCGGCTTCACCGACGTCTACAACGTGCTCGACGGCTTCGAAGGTCCGCTCGACGACAGGCACCATCGCGGCACGCAATCCGGGTGGCGCATGGAAGGGCTGCCGTGGGAGCAGCTCTGACCCCGCATGCAGGCCTACGGCTCTCTTGCCACGCAGTTCCTCGACGCGGAGCAGCCCGAGGCACCTGACGCGCAGCGCGCGTGGTTCGCGCAGGCACTGCCTTCCGCTGCGGGCACGGTGCTGGCCCCGATGTGCGGTGCCGGATTGCTGCTGGTGCCCCTGGTGGCGGGCGGGCGCAGTGTCCATGGCGTCGACCTGTCGCCGTCGCGCCTCGCCCGCTGCGAAACGCGGCTCGCCGCGGCCGGTGTCACGACACCGCTCTTTCGCCAGGACATCACGCAGCTCAACCTGCCGTTTCGCTACACCGCCGCGTTCATCGCGAACGGCGCGTTCCAGTTGATCACCGATGCCGCCGCGGTGGCCGGCACGCTCGATCGCCTCAAGGCCCACCTGGTCGACCCGGGGTTGCTGTTGCTTGAGTGCTACGTCCCCGCCGAGTCGCGACAGCGACTTGGCGCGCCGCTGGTGGAGGTGCGCACGGCCAAGCTGGCCGACGGGACGCAGATCGCGCTGCGCTCCGAATCCACGTGCTGGGTCGATGCCCGCCTGCTGCGCTCCGACCATCGCTATGCGCACCGGCGCGGCGCCACGCGTCTCGCGGAAGAACACGAGACCGTCACGATGACGTGGTATCCGCCGGACGAGATCGCCGATATCGTGCGCGCCGCAGGCTTTCGCGAGGTTGAGGTCGTGCCGTCCGCGCTGAATGCGGCGGAGGGCGAGACCTTCGTGGTCAGCGCCAGGCTCTGACTACCAGCTGCCCGAACTTCCGCCGCCGCCGGAACTGCCGCCGCCACCGGAGTAGCTGCTGCTCGAGGACCCGGACGACCCGCCGGAACTCCAGCCGCTCGACGAACCCCCGGAGGACATCACGAATCCGCCGATCGACGTCGCGCCCTTCTTCTTCAAGTCCGACTGCGCCTTCTTGTACCAGTCGGTCCGGCTCAGGATGATCTTGGTCAGCGGGAAGGCGATGAGGTACACGACGAGCACGATCAGTGCGCCTTTGACGCCCAGGATGATGATCGGGAACATCGCCCAGAACGGGATCAGGAAGAAATAAAGGAACCAGCCCATGCCGGGCGTCATCACGCCGATGAGGGTGAAGAGACCGATGACGCCGAAGATGAAGCATCCCAGCAGGATGCGCACCGGCCAAGGCGGCAGCTGCGGCTCCTCGATGCCGGATAGATCGCTGATAGCGTCGTTGACGAAGGATTTGGCGCCGCCGCCGGTTCCCGCGGCCTCCGGTCCGGCATCGATGCGCGCATGGATGGCCTTCACGCCGGCCTCGATGCCGCCCTCGTAATCGCCCGCCTTGAAGCGTGGCGTCATGTTGTTGCGGATGATGCGGCTGCTGGCGGCGTCGGTCAGCGGACCTTCGAGACCGTAGCCCACCTCGATGCGCATCTTCCGGTCCTTCGGCACCACGATGACGAGGACGCCGTTGTCCTTGCCCTTCTTGCCGAGCTTCCATTGCTCGAATACGCGCGTGGCGAACTGCTCGATGCTCTCGTCGCCGATCGTGGGCACCGTCAGCACGACAACCTGGTTCGAGGACGCATCCTCGTGCGCTTTCAACCGCGCATTCAGGCGTTCGCGCGCGGGCGCGCTGATGATCTCGGCATCGTCGACGATGCGGCCGGACAGGTACGGCACGTCGATCGCCGCGCTGGCCACGGCCGACACCGCCAGCAGCAGCGCCAGCAGCATGCCCCTTGCCAGCACCGGCAGTGTCATGGTTCGCGGACCTCGAGGGGCGCGTCGCCGAACCGGTTGCCGGACGCAGCGGGCGCGAGACCCTTTGCCGCAAACAACTCGCGCATCGCCCGGAGGCCCGTGAGAATGGCGGGGCCCGGCGCATCGACGCGCAACGACGGCACCATCCGCGCGATGATGGCGTCCCATTCCGCCACGGTGATCCGGTCGCGCAGGCCGACGTCCGCGCGAATCACGACGCGGCGTTCGAGCATGCTGACCAGGACCAGCACGGCCGTGCGCGAGGGCGTGGCGAACAGTTCGCGCTGCAGGAATTGCACGTCGGCGTATTGCCGCGTTTCGAGTTCAGCGCGCGACGCCCGCAGGAACCAGCGGGTGAACGCCGGAACGTAGATCGCGGCCAGCGCCCAGAACGCGCCCATGCCGAGGATGCCCAGCGCCATCCACAGCGCCTGTCCCTGCGTAGGCCATGTCGCGCGCAAGTAGTCGTACGTCACCAGCACCAGCGCGGTCAGCGATGCGCCAAGCGCGAACGCCTTCCAGACGGTTTCAGGGTAGACATCCGACTTCCCGACGACAACGGTCACCACCTCGACGCCGGACCCCGCCTCAAGCTGCGCAACCTCCGCTTCGATGGCAGTGCGATCGGCCGGCGCGATCATGGGCGCACGCCAAGGCTCACGTGGTACCCACGCCCGGTCTCGCTAGGTGCGGCAATCAGCGCAACTATCTTTCGGGTCATCCGGAGTGATGCCGGCCAGGAATGCCCGCGCGTGGCGTGTGATTACGTGGGCGAGCACATCACGACGAGATCCGGACCGTCGCCCTCGGGCAACCAACCGGCCGCAATCATCGTGTCCCGCACGGCCCTGCTCACCATGTAGC
>Ga0163153_10004672_pt1 | contig 16952 bp, 14 predicted proteins | sample OliLakLV19MP6IB1_FD_148629 | JGI IMG/M metagenome (GOLD analysis project Ga0163153, IMG submission 148629) | Freshwater microbial mat bacterial communities from Lake Vanda, McMurdo Dry Valleys, Antarctica - Oligotrophic Lake LV.19.MP6.IB-1 | ecosystem: Environmental > Aquatic > Freshwater >... | reverse complement strand
GCCTTCCTCGGCACTGCAGGTGAACGACCGCTGGGACCAGTTCGACGAGCTGGAGCACGAAGTGCTCGATGTCGCCTGGGAGCTCGGCTCGTGGGACCTCGCGCGCACCGAGGCGCTGCCGTTCGTGCGCGCCGGCGCCTCGGAACAGGAATCGCTGGAATGCATGGGCGCATTCGGCTCGCTGCCGCTGGCCATCGACGGCCAGCCCCCGATCGTGGCCGAGGTGCCCGATTCGGGAGAGCTGATCGAGGCGGCCTCGCGCACCGGTTACGTGCAGTGGCTGTTCCGCCCGGTGCATGGCGGCGTCTGGGCCGACGTGTCCGAAGACGTCACCCTCCAGGAAGGTGGTTATCGCAATCCTCCCTGCCCCGTCCTTTCGGCCCCTCCGCGCAGCAGCCGCTCGCGCGGGGCGCGCCGCGTCGTCTACCAGTTCGGCCGCTGCCCGAGCCTGGTGAGGTAAGCCGCCATCTCGCGCACCGGGGCGCTGGCCGCCGCCTTCCTGCTCGCGGGCTGCGCGAACATCCCCGCCATCGACCGGCAACTGCTGCAGACGGAGCGCGAACCGGTTCGTGTCTCCGGCGCGCGCGGCGCGCTCTCGCATGCGCAGAGCCTCAGGATCCTGGAGGACCTTCGCAAGCGCTCGCCCGAAAGCGGGGTGCTCGAGCGCCACATCGCGGTGGAAGAGGCGCTCACGGACACGCCGCTATCGGTCGGAAACAAGGCCACGCCGCTGGAGGATGGCGGCGCCACCTACCAGGCGATGCTCAAGGCCATCAGGGGCGCGAAGCAGCACGTGCACCTGGAGATGTACATCTTCGAGGCGGACGAGATCGGGCACCTGTTCTCCGAGGCGCTGAAGGAGCGTGCACGGGCCGGCGTGCGCGTGCGCCTTCTCTATGACAGCGTCGGCAGCATCAACACGCCGAAGTCGTTTTTTGCCGAGCTCGCGGCGGCCGGTGTGCAGGTGGCCGAATTCAACCCGGTGAAGTCGATCGGCGCCCTCGACCTGCTCGCGTTGCAGAACCGCGACCATCGCAAGCTGCTGGTCACCGACGGGCGCGTGGCCTTTCTGGGCGGGATCAACATCAGCTCGGTCTACAGCGGCGGCTCGTCCAATCCCTCGGGCTCCGGCGGCCGGATGGCCGACAAGCCCTTCGAGGAGCGGCCCTGGCGCGACCTGCAGGTCAGGCTGGAAGGCCCGGTGGTCGCCGACCTCCAGCGCGCCTTTGCCCGCCAGTGGGAGAAATGGTCGAAGCAGCCGCTCGAGGACGCCAACCTGTACCCGCCGGCCGGACCCGCGGCGGGACGCGACCTGGTGCGCGCCCTTCCCGGCTCGCCCTCGGACAACAACGGCCTGGATCCGCTCTACATTGCGCTGATCTCCGCGATCGAATCGGCGGACGCCGAAATCCTGATCACCAACGCCTACTTCGTGCCGCACCCCCAACTGCTGGAGGCGCTCAAGTCGGCCGCTGCGCGCAAGGTGGCGGTCACGCTCCTGTTGCCGGGCAGGTCGGACAACGCGCTGGTCTACCACGCGGGGCGCTCCTATTACCGGCAGCTTCTGGAGGCGGGAGTGAAGATCCACGAGCGCAAGACCCGCTTCCTCCATTCGAAGAGCGCGGTCGTCGATGGCGTCTGGAGCGCGGTGGGCTCCACCAACCTCGACTGGCGAAGCCTCGCCTACAACGATGAACTCAACGCGGTCATTGTCGGGCCGGAGTTCGCCGCCAAGATGAAAGCGATCTTCCTGAAGGACCTCGCCAACTCGGAAGAAATCACCCCGGCGAGCTGGGCGCGTCGCCCGCTGGAAGATCGGGTCAAGGAAGCCGCCTCCCGCCTCCTCGCGCTTTGGCTTTAAGTTGTTGTAAGTAATCAGTAATTCGTCGGGGGATCACGATGCAGGTGATCCCCGCGGCACCCTCCCCCTGGCAACCGGCACTTGAAATGGGGCCCTTTCGCGCTTATTATTAGCACTCACTGCGAGTGAGTGCTAAACCTCGCCTGCATACGAAAACCCGGGTCGGACGCCGTGTCCCACCCGCCCAACGCCAAGACCCAAACAGGAGTGAGCAAAATGAAACTGCGTCCCTTGCATGACCGCGTGATCGTCAAGCGCCTGGAAGAAGAGCGGAAGACCGCCTCCGGTATCGTCATCCCCGACACCGCCGCCGAAAAACCCGACCAGGGCGAAGTCCTGGCCGTGGGCCCCGGCAAGAAAAACGACGACGGCAAGGTCACCGCCGTCGACGTCAAGGTCGGCGACAAGATCCTCTTCGGCAAATACTCGGGCACCACCGTCAAGGTCGACGGTGACGAGCTGCTCGTGATGCGCGAGGAAGACATCATGGCCGTCGTGAACGCATAGACGACCCAACACCGAATTCGAGAGGAATCAAACCATGGCAGCCAAAGACGTCAAATTCAAAGAGAACGCACGCGCGCGTCTGATCGCGGGCGTGAACATCCTGGCCGATGCGGTCAAGGTGACCCTCGGCCCGAAGGGCCGCAACGTCGTGCTCGAGCGCTCGTTCGGCGCCCCCACCGTCACCAAGGATGGTGTCTCGGTCGCGAAGGAAATCGAGCTCAAGGACAAGTTCGAGAACATGGGCGCCCAGCTGGTGAAGGAAGTCGCCTCCAAGACCTCCGACGTCGCCGGTGACGGCACCACCACCGCCACCGTGCTGGCGCAGGCCATCGTTGCCGAAGGCATGAAGTACGTCGCCGCCGGCATGAACCCGATGGACCTCAAGCGCGGCATCGACAAGGCCGTCTCGGTCGCCGTCGATGAGCTGAAGAAGATGTCGAAGCCCTGCAAGGACACGAAAGAGATCGCGCAAGTGGGCTCCATCTCCGCCAACGCGGATCCGGAAATCGGCAAGACCATCGCCGAAGCCATGGACAAGGTCGGCAAGGAAGGCGTCATCACCGTGGAAGACGGCAAGGGCCTGGAAAACGAGCTCGACCTCGTCGAAGGCATGCAGTTCGACCGCGGCTACATTTCCCCGTATTTCATCAACAACCCGGACAAGCAGATCGCCTTGCTGGAAGACCCGTTCATCCTGCTGCACGACAAGAAGATCTCGAACATCCGTGACCTTCTGCCGGTGCTCGAACAGGTCGCGAAAGCCGGCCGCCCGCTGCTGATCATCGCCGAGGACGTCGATGGCGAGGCGCTCGCGACCCTGGTCGTGAACAACCTGCGCGGCATCCTCAAGACCACCGCCGTCAAGGCCCCGGGCTTCGGTGACCGCCGCAAGGCCATGCTCGAAGACATCGCCATCCTCACCGGCGGCACCGTCATCGCCGAAGAGCTGGGCCTGAAGCTCGAGAACGTGACCCTCAAGGACCTCGGCCGCGCCAAGCGCGTCGAAGTGGGCAAGGAGAACACCATCCTCATCGACGGCGCCGGCAAGGAAGACGGCATCAAGTCCCGCGTCGAGACGATCCGCAAGCAGATCGAGGAAGCCACCAGCGACTACGACAAGGAAAAGCTGCAGGAGCGTGTTGCGAAACTCGCCGGCGGCGTTGCCGTGATCAAGGTCGGTGCCGCGACCGAAGTCGAGATGAAGGAAAAGAAGGCCCGCGTCGAAGACGCGCTGCACGCCACGCGTGCCGCCGTTGAGGAAGGCATCGTTCCGGGCGGCGGCGTGGCCCTGCTGCGCTGCAAGGATGCGATCGCCAAGATCAAGACCGACAACGAAGACCAGGCCGCGGGCGTGAAGATCGTGCTGCGCGCCGTGGAGCAGCCGCTTCGCGAAATCGCCCGCAACGCAGGCGACGAGCCGAGCGTGGTGATCGCCAAGGTCCTCGAAGGCAAGGGCAACTTCGGCTACAACGCCCAGACCGGCGAATACGGCGACATGGTGGCGATGGGCGTGCTGGATCCGACGAAAGTCACCCGCTACGCGCTGCAGAACGCCGCCTCGGTCTCCGCGCTGATCCTCACGACCGATGCGATGGTCGCCGAGCTGCCGAAGGACGATAAAGGCGGCGGAATGGGCGGCGGCATGGGTGGTGGCGGCATGGGCGGCATGGGCGACATGGACATGTAAGAGTCCTCCCTCTCCCCTGGGAGAGGGTTGGGGAGAGGGTCATCGCTCCCCGCTGCTGCAAACGAAAAGCCCCGCTTCGGCGGGGCTTTTCCTTGCCGAGGCCAATGGCGGCACTGAAACCAAAGCAAGGCGAGCTGAGGTGGCACACGCCCTGGAACATGCGGCTACCGGCCGCTCGAAATGCCGCGGCTGCAAGCAGCCGATCGCGAAGGGCGGCTGGCGCATCCGCCTCGTCTTCCACGAGGAGGGCATGTTCTCGCCGGGTGGATTCATCCACCTCGCTTGCCGCGAGCCCTACTTCGAAACCCCCGATGTGCTCGAGCCCGTGCTGCACTTCAGCGCCTTGCTGCCCGGCGACGAGCGCGAGGCGTTGCGATCCGGTGAGGACCCTGTCAAGCGGGCCGCACCCGGGCGACGGCTGGCGGCTTTACTGCGCGGAGCGTGCTCCCCGCGCACGCGGGCGTGTCGGCGCAAACGCCGGGTTCTCCGCCGCCGCGTTGACGATCACCGCGCCGTCTTCTTCCAGCAGCAGGCGATCGGCGACCAGCGCGCGCACCGCCAGGCGGATCTTCGCGACGTATTCGTTGATGCCGCCCGGATACATCTCTTCGAGGGACAGGCGCTCGTCATTTCTTTCCTTGCGCTCGGCGGCGGTCTTCGCAAACGGGCGATAAGTCCCGGCCTGGCGGCACGCCATGACCTTGAGCGGCGAGTTCATGAAGCCGTGGCTCGCGATCGGCACCGCGACGTCGGGCAAGACCACCCCGCTGTGTGTATTGCCGTCGGCATCACGCTTCGGTGCCATCACCACGGCATTGGCAAGGTAGGCCGGGGCCTGGAACACTTCCGCATCTCCTGGCCGGGCCTCGACCGCGAAGAGGCGGCTCGCCGGGGGCGCCGCCTTGCCGCGCACCCACTCGTCGAGCGCAACCAGCTGCGCGCGCAGCGCCGGTGACCAGTCGAGCTGTCCCTGGCCCTCCTCGCAATCCTTGTTTTTCACCCGCGAGTTGGTGTGAGGCGCGCCCGATATGTCGTACATGCGCACGTTGGCGGGTATCGCGATGTCGGTTGTGCCCGCCGCGCCGGTGCGCACCAGCGCCGCGCGCCCGCCCATGTAGTCGTTGTACGTGTTGTTGACGATCACCTTCGGCTGCTTGCGCCCGTGCGCGCCCGCCGCCTTCATCACCCCGGCATAGGTGAAGGGTTCCTCGTGCACGCCGCGATGTTCCGGGTTGTCGAGCCCGGGTGTCGCCCAAGCCACCGAGCCGGGACCGGGACCCGCATCCAGCAGCGGCATGCCACCACCGGCGGCGTTGACGATGTGCAGGCCGTCGAAGACCAGCTTGCCGCGATGTTCGTTGAAGCCGTTGGCCAGGAAGCTCTTGAGCAGCCGCGCGGTCTGCGAATAGCCAACGGCGTAGGTGCGCCGGATCGCGCCGGCCAGCGGATTGCCGGGGGCCTTTGCATCACGCAGGAAAATCGCCACGTCGCGCACCGCCGCGAATCCCACGCCTTCGGCGTACAGCCGCTTGCCTGCCGCATCGGTGAAGGTGGGCAAATTCGGGCCTTCGCCCAGCTCCCACTGCACGATGGCGACGGAGAATCCGCGGCCCTGCAGGAAACCGGTGCCCTGGTCGAGCGAGCCGACCAGGATCGGACGCGTGCGCGGGCTGTTGTACAGGCCGTGGGTGATGGGTCGACCGCGATTGGGCACGTCGACCAGCAAGGCGCCGTTGCCGGCGCGCGCGGATTCCGGAACGACCAGCGTGACGGGCGTACGGTACTCGACCATGCCGGCGGAGTTGCGCTCGGCCTTGTCGAGGCCGGGTATCGCCTCAGCGGGCGACAGCACGCCGCGCGCTTCGCCTTCGATGCGCAGGAACCTACCCGCGGCGAACGTGCCGTAGGGCTGCACCGAGGCCACCGTGAAGGAGGTGACCGCGGCGCTCGAGATGGCGGGCAGTCCGGTCAGCATCAGTGCGACGAGGGTTGCGATCCGGAATCTTCCGGTACCGGATTCTGCCACCGAAAACATGAGGGGTTCTCCTCGGCGCCTGCTGTTCATGGGATGGCGATGGTACGCCCAGGCCCCGGGGGGCGAGCGCGCCACCGTTGCGTGCGACGTATCGGCCGGTCCTGCGCCGGCCGGGATAAACTGCGCAGTTGCATTGCCTGCGCCTGGAAACACCTTTGCGGCTGCTGATCGCTGAAGACGATACGATCCTTTCGGACGGCCTGCTGCACACGCTGCGGCGGTCTGGATACGCGGTCGACTCCGTTTCCGATGGCATCGCCGCCGATGCCGCGCTTGCATCCTCGCCCTTCGACGTGCTGATCCTGGACCTCGGCCTGCCGCGCATGTCCGGGCTCGAGGTGCTGCGGCGGCTTCGCGCGCGCAAGTCCACCCTGCCGGTGATCATCCTCACCGCGCGTGATTCCACCGAGGACCGCGTGAAGGGCCTGGACCTGGGCGCCGACGACTACCTCACCAAGCCCTTCGACCTCGCGGAGCTCGAAGCGCGGGTGCGGGCGCTGACGCGGCGCGCGGGACACGGCGGCCGAGCGCTGGTGGAGCTGGGCGCGCTCACCTTCGACACCGTCGGGCGCGTCGCGCACCTGCGCGGCGAAGCCGTCGACCTGTCGGCGCGAGAGCTCTCGCTGCTCGAGCTGCTGCTTTCGCGCTCGGGGCGCATGGTGAGCAAGGAGCAGATCGTCGACCACCTCTGCCAGTGGGGCGAGGAGGTGAGCGCCAACGCGGTGGAGGTCTACGTCCATCGCCTGCGCAGGAAACTCGAAGCCGGCGACGTGAAGATCACCACCCTGCGCGGACTGGGGTACTGCCTCGCAAGCGCGCCCGCCACGGGCGCCTGAAGGGCGCGCGTGCCGCTGCTGCGCACATGGCGGGCCACCACCCTCTTCGGCAAGGTGCTGGACTGGATGCTGGTGCCCATCGTCCTGCTGTGGGCGGCCGCGCTGGTCGGCAGCTACCTGGCGGCGACGGTGATTGCGGAAAACACCTACGACCTGCGCCTGCGCGACATCGTGCAGGCGACCGCGGAGGAGGTTCGCTCGCGCGAGCGCGACATCCTCGAGAACCGGCGCCTGCCGGTGCTCAACTCCCTGCGCGACGACCCGGTCGACCGCTTCTACGTGCAGCTCGCGCACGAATCGGGCGAGCTCATGCAGGGCGACGCGGACATCCCGCCCGTGGGCCGGCGCGCGCCGCGCGCCGCCGGGGAGGTCCGCTTCCGCGATACCTACCTCGAGGTCGAGGACGAAAGCGACGCGCCGGGCGACGGCGTGCGCGTGGCTTATATGGCCGTCACGATGGCCAGCGGCAACCTGTATGTGGTGCAGGTCGCCGAGCCGCTGTCGCGGCGCCTGTCGCTGGTGCGCGAGGTGACGGTCATCGTGATGATCGTGATCTCCCTGATGATCCCCGGCATGGCGGCGATGGCGTGGTTCGGGCTGAAGCTGGGGTTGTCGCCGCTGCTGCGCCTGCGCGACCGCGTCGAGGCTCGCGACCCCGACGACCTGTCGCCGATCCCGCCCGGCGACGTGCCGCTGGAGATCGCGCCCCTGGTGAACACGCTCAATCGCCAGCTCGAGCGCGTGCGGGTGAACCTCGACGCGCAGCGCCGCTTCGTGGCTGATGCGGCGCACCAGATGCGCACGCCGCTGGCGGGACTCAAGACCCAGGCCGAAGCCGCCTCGCGCGCCTCGAGCCTGGAGGATGCACGGGCGCGCCTGGCGCGCATCCAGGAGGGCGCGGAGCGGCTGGGGCGCCTGATGGCGCAGCTGCTCGCGCTTGCGCGCGCCGACGACGCGTTGGCGAGCCCGGCGCGCCGCGAGCCGTGCGACCTGAACGAGCTGCTGCGCGAAGAGTCCGCGCGCTGGGCCGACAGCGCAATCGTCAAGGGCGTGAATTTCGGTTTCGACGCGGCGCCCGGGCCCGCGATGGTCCACGGCGCGCCGCTGCTGCTGCGCGAGATGTTCTCGAACCTGATCGACAACGCCATCCGCTACACCCCGGTGGGAGGCGAGGTGTCGGTGATCGTGAGCGGCGCGCCGCGGCCCACGGTGGTGGTCGAGGATTCCGGGATCGGCATCGCGCCGGTCGAGCGCCCGCTGGTGTTCGAGCGCTTCTACCGCGTGCTCGGCACCGGCGAAAGCGGCAGCGGCCTGGGTCTGTCGATCGTGAAGGCGATCGCGGACCAGCATGGCGCGCAGGTGCGTGTCGAGGCGGGCGCGGACGGGGTCGGCGCGCGTTTTGTCGTGACCTTTGAAGGCGAGGGTTGACCCTCATGGGCCCCGCGCCGCCGTAAATCCAGGCGTCAGCCTGCATTCATGTTGGCAAGGCAATATCGGTTTGTCTCTCCCGGCAGTTCAGTTCCTCCGGGACTTCGGGCCCGCGCGAATAGCGCGGGCCCGCTTCTTTTCGGGTCCCGATTCAGTCGAACTTCGCTCCCGATTCCTTCACCACCTTGGCCCACCGCTCCTTCTCGCTGCGGATGAACCCGCCGAATTGCGCCGGTGACTGCGGGCGCACCTCGGCGCCCGCCTTGTCCAGCCGGGCCTTCATCTCCGGGGTGGCCAGGATGGCGGTGATGGTGGAATGCAGCTTGTTCACCACGTCGGCGGGCGTGTTGGCCGGTGCCACGATGCCCTGGAACGATCCGGTCTCGAAACCGGCGAAGCCGGATTCGGCCACCGTCGGAATGTCCGTGGCGGATGCAAAACGCTGCGCGCTCGAGATCGCAATCGCCTTGAGCTTGCCGCCGTCGCGCACGAACGGATAGGTGGCGAGCATGCCGTTGAACATCACCTGCGCCTGGCCGCCGACCATGTCGGTCAACGCCTGCGAGCCGCCCTTGTAGGGAATGTAGGTCCATTTGATGCCGGCGCGCTGCGCGAAGTCGATGCCCGCGAGGTGGTTGGCCCCGCCGATGCCCGAGACCGCGAAGTTGAGCGAGTCGGGCTTCGCCTTCGCGAGCGCCACAAGTTCCTTCACGCTGTTGGCCTGCACGCCGGGATGCACTACCAGCAGGTGGGGCGAATACGCCACCATGATCACGGGCGCGAAGTCCTTCACCGGGTCGAAGGGCAGCGTCGTGACGACACTCGGCGCGATCGCGAGCGAGCCGATGTCGCCCAGCAGAAGCGTGTAGCCGTCGGCCGGCGACTTGGCCACGAAATCGGCGCCGACGTTGCCCGTGGCTCCGGGCTTGTTCTCGACGATCACCGGCTGGCCGAGCGCCGCGGTGATGCCGGGTCCGAGGGCGCGCGCCAGGATGTCGGAAGTGCCACCCGGCGGGTACGGAACGATGATCTTGATGGTTTTCTGCGGCCACGCCTGCGCGCAGGCAATACCCGCGGCCGAAAGCAGCGTGGCGGCGGCGAGGGTGCGGCGGATCCAGCGGTTCATGTCTCTCTCCTTGGTTTGTGGGTACGGCCTAGTCCACGGTGATGGCGCGTTCGCGGATGATCTGGGCGCAGCGCTTGCGGTGGTTGTTGATGAGCTGGGCGAATTCCGCCGGCGTGCCGCCCACCGGGGCGGCGCCCTGCACCGGGAAGTGCTCTTTCATCGGATCATGCAGGGTCTTTTCGGGTCGTACTTCCAGTCGGGGACCAGGTGCTGCATCTGCAGGGCGTCGTTGCGCGCGCCCAGGCCATGTTGCTTGTAGAGCTCGTTGGCGGCCATCAGCCGGGCCATGTCGATCTCGACGCCGAGGCCGGGACGTTTCGGGACTTCGAGCAGGCCGGCCTCGATGCGCAAGGGCTCCCTCGTGAGCCGCTGGCCGTCCTGCCAGATCCAGTGCGTGTCGATCGCCGTCACCTTGCCGGGCGCGGCGGCGGCCACGTGTGTGAACATCGCCAGCGAGATGTCGAAGTGGTTGTTCGAATGCGAGCCCCAGGTCAGGCCCCAGTCCCGGCAGGTCTGCGCCACGCGCACCGAGCCCTGCAGGGTCCAGAAGTGCGGGTCGGCAAGCGGGATGTCGACGGCGTGCAGCTGGATCGCGTGCACCATCTGGCGCCAGTCGGTGGCGACCATGTTGGTCGCGGTGGGCAGGCCCGTTGCGCGTTTGAATTCGGCCATCACCTCGCGGCCCGAGAAACCCTCCTCTGCCCCCACCGGATCCTCGGCGTACGCCATCACGCCATGCAGGTCCCTGCAGATGCGGATCGCGTCCTTCAGCAGCCAGCCGCCGTTTGGGTCGAGCGTCACGCGCGCCTGGGGAAAACGCTCGTGGATCCCGCGTATGGCTTCGACCTCCGCTTCGCCGGACAACACGCCCCCCTTGAGCTTGAAGTCGTTGAAGCCGTAGCGCGCGTGTGCGGCTTCGGCCAGGCGCACGATCGCGCGCGAATCCATCGCCTCCTCGTGGCGCAGGCGCATCCAGTCGTCGGCGGCATCGGGCTCGCTGCGGTAGGCCAGGCCCGTGCGCTTGTGGTTTCCCACGTAGAAGAGATAACCGAGCACCTCCACGCGGTCGCGCTGCCGGCCCTCGCCCAGCAGGTCGGCGACCGGCAGGCCCAGGTGCTGGCCGAGGAGATCGAGCATCGCCGCCTCGATCGCGGTCACGGCATGGATGGTGGTGCGCTGGTCGAAGGTCTGCTGCCCGCGCCCGCCGGCATCGCGATCGGCGAAGCGGGTGCGAACCTCGTTCAACACGCCGTTCACGCGGCCGACCGGCTGGCCCACCACCAGGGTGCGCGCATCCTCGAGGGTCGTGCGGATGGCTTCCCCGCCGGGCACCTCGCCCACGCCCACATGGCCGGCGTTGTCCTTGAGGATCGCGACGTTGCGCGTGAAATACGGCCCATGGGCGCCGGAAAGGTTCATGAGCATCCCGTCGTGGCCTGCGACGGGAACGACGGTCAATTCGGTGACGACCGGTGCGGCGCTCATGCGCTGTCCCTCCTGACGATGCTGAATCCCACGTCGAGGATCGGCTGCGCGATGGCGCGGCCCTCGGCGCGATCGATGAGATAGTCGGCGGCGGTGCGCCCGATGCGCGTGCCGTCGACGTGCACGGTGGTGAGCGACGGGATCACCCCGGCGGAAAACGCCAGGTTGCCGAAACCGGCCACCGCGATGCCCCCCGGCACGGCGATGCCGCGCGCGTGGGCTTCTGTAAGCACTCCGAGCGCCAGCAGGTCCGAGCTGCAGCCGACGGCATCGAGGTCGGGGCGGCGTTGCAGCAGTTCCGCCAGGCCCGCTCGTCCGCTGGCGAGTGTGGTCGGGGCCGCGACCCAGATCACCGGGACATCTCCCATTCCCAGGCGCTTCGCAGCGGCCTGGAATCCGGTGGTGCGGCGGCGCGCCCGTTCGTCATCGCCGCTGATGAGCGCGGGCCGGCGCCGGCCGCGCTCGTGCAGGTAGCAACAGAGCGCCTCGCCGATGCCGGCGTGCGAGAAACCAATCGCCATGTCGATCGGATCGGGCGAGAGGTCCCAGGTTTCCACCACCGGGATGCCGGAAGCCGCGAGGCGCCGGCGCGCCTCGGCCGAGTGGCTCATCCCGGTGAGCACGATGCCCACGGGCCGCCTGCCGATGATCGCGTCGAGCAGCGCATCCTCGCGCGAGGTCTTGTAGCCGCTCTGGCCCAGCATGAGCTGGTAGCCCTTTTCGTCGAGCGCGTCGGTGAGCGCCTGGATCGTTTCGAGGAAAACCGGGCCCGCGATGGTGGGCACCACCGCGGCCACCAGCCGGCTCTTGGCCGAGCGCAGGCCTCCGGCGAGCAGGTTGGGCACGTAGCCCGTTGATGCAATCGCGCCCTTCACCCGTTCGAGCGTCGCCGGCGACAGCTGATCCGGCGCATTGAGCGCGCGCGACACCGTGATCGCCGAAACCTTCGCCAGGCGTGCCACATCCTTCACGGTTGCGGCACCGCCGGCCCCGCGGCGCGCGCGGGTGCGAATGGCCATTGGCCGGCCGCGCGCCTCAGTCGCTTTGCTTGATGCCGCCCGCGTCCACCACCTGTTTCCACCGCGCGAGCTCGTCGTTCAGGAATTTGCCGAATTCGGCCGGCGAATTGCCGACGACCTCGAAGCCCATGTCGTTGAACTTCTTCACCGTGTCGGGATGTTTGATCGCGGCGATCAACGCGGGCTGCAGGCGGTCCTTCACGTTCTGCGGCAGGCCCTTGGGCGCCACAAACGCCTGCCACGAATAGACCTCGATGCCGGGCACCCCGGCTTCGGTCATCGTCGGCACGTTGGGTACGCTGGCATCGCGCGTCGAGCCGGTGACGGCCAGCAGCTTCATCTTGCCGCCCTTCACGTGTTGCGTGATCGAGCCCAGGTTCTGGAACGAGCAGTCGGCGTTGCCCGCGATGATGTCCAGGTGCGCGGCGCTGCCGCCCTTGTACGGGACGTGGATGCCGGTGGTGCCGGTCTTCTGCCAGAAAAGCGCGGCCGTCAGGTGGTCCGACGAGCCGGTGCCGGACGAGGCGAACGACACCTTGCCGGGGTTCTTCTTCACGTAGTCGACGAATTCCTTGAGCGTGTTGGCGGGGAAGTCGGCGCGCGTGACCAGCGCGTTGGGCGTGCGCACCGCGACCGACAGCAGCTCGAAGCTTTTCGCCGTGTCGTAGCCGAGGTCCTTGTAGAGCACCTGGTTGATCGCGAAGACGCCGATCGATCCCACAAAAAGCGTGTAACCGTCGGGCGCGGCATTGGCGACGAACTTGCCGCCGAGGCTGCCATTGGCGCCGGGCTTGTTGTCGATGATGAAGGTCTGCCCGAGCGATTCCTGCAGCTTCGCGGCGACGGTGCGCGCGGTGATGTCCGACGATCCGCCCGGTGTGAAGGGCACCACGACGGTGACGGGTTTGGTGGGGTACTGCTGGGCGAGGGCGGACGTCGAAAGCGCAAGCGCGCCCACGGCCGCGGCGGCCAATTTCCTGAACATGGTCTCTCCTCCTGGCGGGTTGCCGTTGTTATGCCCGGAGCCGTCGAAGGGCTCCGGATGACAACGATACCATCATCTTTGCCGTTGGCTGGCGCGGCTGTCGCGTCACCTTCGCAGGCGGTTCCTGCCGCTTTCGAGCAGGTGGTACATCGGGATGTTGAAGAGCACCACGACCATGTAGCGCACCACGTGTGCGGCGGTGACAAATGCCACGCCGACACGCAGCACCTTCGCCGTGATGGACATCTCCGCGATGCCGCCCGGCGCGGCGGCGAGAAGCGCCGCGCCGAGGTGGACGCCGCTGGTCACCGAGATGAGCCAGCCGGTGGCGGCGGCCAGCCCCAGCATCACCAGGATCGCGGGAATCATCGCCATCGCGAAACGTGGTGCGGTCACGAGGAACGTGCGGTCGAAGCGCGCGCCCAGCGCGCAGCCCAGGAAGACCTGCGCGATGTTGGTGAGCACCGTCGGCACCGAGGAGAGCTGCACGCCCGAGGCGGTGAGCGCGATGGTGAGCAGCAGCGGCCCCATGGTGAATGCCGTCGGCACCCTCCAACGCCGGGCCACGAGTGCCACCGCCAGCGCGGCGGAAAACAGGATGCCGAGCCCGATGGGGTCGAAGGGGACCAGCACCGGCCGGTAGTCTTCGGTTGCGGAAAAGCCCGCATCGGTGATGGCGCTGGGAATCAGCGTGACAACCACCAGCATGCGCACCGAATGGGCGAAAGCAACGCGATCAACCAGCGCGCCCTGGCGTTCGCCCACCAGCACCATCTCGTTGGCGCCCCCCGGCATGCTGCCGAAATAGGCGGTCGCGCGGTCCACGCCGGCCAGGCGCATCAGCACCAGCGCGCTCACGGCGCCGTAGCCGATGGCGGCGAAGCCGAGGAACAGGAACCAGGGCCAGTAGGTGGACACCTGCTGCAGCACCGGCAGCGTGAAGTACAGGCCCAGCGAGACGCCCACCACCAGCATCGCGCCCGACCGACCGCCCGGCAGCGGCTCCAGGCGCGCGCCGGCCATCTGCGCAATCGCCATGGCCAGCAGCGAGCCCGTCATCCAGGGCAGCGGGATGTGCAGCCAGGCGCACAGGGCCCCGCCGCCCGCGCAGACGGCGAGGCTGCCGGCAACACGCAGCACCTTGTGGGGAAATTCCAAAGGGGGAGTGGCTGGGAGAACTCTGAAACAGCTATAATTTAATGCTTTCCAAGGCCTGGTAGCTCAGTTGGTAGAGCAGCGGATTGAAAATCCGTGTGTCGGTGGTTCAATTCCGCCCCAGGCCACCAATTTCCGGCCGTCCACGCGCGGCTCAAGTCGCCAAAGCGGTTTTTCCTCGCGATCGGACCCAAAAGCCCGCATTCCGATGGGCTCTTTACTCCCACTGCGGCAGGGGTTTACGGTTTCTTCCGCGTGGAGCGCTGTGACACAATAGGGGTGCCGCCTCGCCTCCCCATAACCAGAACTAGATGAACGTCTCGTCCCGGCGCTTCGCCAATGCCGTAGTTGTCCACGTGGCCGGTCGCCTGGACCAGGACACGTGCGAGGCATTCCGCGGCCAGCTGGTCGGCTTCGTGGAGGCCGCCGCGCACGATGGCGGCGCGATCGTGCTTGACCTCTCGTCGCTCGAATACGTCTCGTCGGCGGGGTTGCGCTGCTTCATGCTCGCCTCGCGCCAGGCCAAGGCGCAGCGCGGGCGCATATTCGTCGCGGCGCTGCAGCCGATGGTCGCCGAAATCTTCCAGATCAGCCATTTCAACCTCGTCTTCCAGGTCTTCCCGACCGTGCGCGAGGCGATCGCCGCCGTGTCGTCCGACGCTTCGGACGCTTTCGAGAAAGCCTGAGGACCGAATGCGCGTGCGCTTCTGGGGTACCCGCGGCTCGATTCCGGTAGCGCTCACCACGGCCGACATCCGCGACAAGCTCGCGCAGGCACTGGTGCAGGCCTCCGGACGCTCGTTCGCGAGTTTCGAGGAAGCCCACGCCTTCGCCAGCTCCGAGCTGGATTTCTCGCTCACCCACACCTTCGGCGGCCACACGCCGTGTGTGGAGCTGGATCTGCCCGGCGACCAATACTACGTCTGCGACATGGGCAGTGGAGCGCGGCCGTTCGGCGTGCACGTGCTGGCCCGGCAGGCGCGGCGGCCGGCGACCATCAACATCTTCATGTCCCACGTGCACTGGGATCACATCATGGGTTTTCCCTTCCTCGGGCCGGCCTATGTCCCGGGGACGAAAATCCGCATCCACGGCGTCCACGACGTGCTGGAGCAGGCGTTCCGGCTGCAGCAGTCGCCGCCGTGTTTCCCGGTGACCTTCGACCAGCTCGGCGCCTCGATCGAGTTCGTCAAGCTCGAGGCCGACAAGACCTACGAGCTCAATGGCCTCAAGGTCACCCCGCACCTGCAGTTGCACGGCGGCGATTCGTACGGCTACCGCTTCGAATACGAGGGCAAGTCGGTCGTCTACTCGACCGATTCCGAACACAAGCTCGAAAACCGCACCGAAGCCGAGGCGTTCGCGAATTTCTTCAAGAACGCCGACGTGGTGATCTTCGACGCGATGTATGCACTGGCCGAGGCGATCAGCGTGAAGGCCGACTGGGGGCACTCGAGCAACATCGTCGGCGTCGAGCTGTGCCAGATGGCGCGTGCCAAGCACCTGGTGCTGTTCCACCACGAGCCCGCCAACAACGACGCCACGCTCGAGGGCCTGCTCAAGGAGGCGCGCCGCTTCGAGGAGCTCACGCGCGGTGACCACGTGCTGAAGGTCTCGGCCGCGTACGACGGGCTAGAAATAGACCTGTGAACGCCCTGGGCGGGCTTCGCGTCCTCGCCCTGGTGCTGCTGGCCGCGCTCTCCCTTTTCATCGTCTTCTCACCCAGCGCGCAGATGCTGCGCCACGCGGTCTTCGACGGCTACCAGAAACTCTTCCCGCTCGAGCGCCTGACCCAGCCGGTGGCGATTGTCGTGATCGACGAGGAGGCGCTGAGGAAATACGGCCAGTGGCCGTGGCCGCGCACGCGCATCGCGGAGCTTTTCGATCGCATCGCGCAAGCCGGGCCCGCGGCCATCGGCGTCGATATCATCTGGCCGGAGCCGGACCGCTTCTCGCCCGGCGTGATCGCGCACGAGCTCGCGGGCCTGCCCGCGCCGCTGCTCGCGGAGCTGGAGCGCTTTCCTTCCAACGACGAGCGCCTCGCCCAGTCGCTGCGCGGGCGCGATGTGGTGCTGGGAATCTCGGGCGAAAACACGCGCGACCCGCGCTTTCCGGGTCCGCCGCGTGCCGCCCCGGTGCGGGTCGCCGACGAAGGCATCAGGCAGGCCCTGCGCGACTATCCCGGACACATCCGCAGCATCGACCCGATCGACGCGGCGGCCGCGGGACGCGGGGTGATGAACTCGGGCCCGCCGGACCAGGTGGTGCGCATCGTGCCGCTGGTGACCCTGGTGCAGGGCGAGGTAGTGCCTGCGCTGGGCCTGGAAACGCTACGCGTGGCGATGGGCGCGGGATTGAGCCTCGAGCGGGGCCCCCACGACGGCCTGCTTGGCCTGAAATTCGGCGATGTCTCCACGGTGGCGCAGGACGACGGCAACACCTGGCTGCGCTACAGCCCGCACATTCCCGAGCGATTTGTCTCCGCCCTCGAGCTGCTCGAGGGCAAGACCGACCCCCAGCGCCTGCACCAGAAGGTGGTGCTGGTGGGCGTGAGCGGCCTCGGGCTGCTGGATTACAAGACCACCGCGCTGGGCGAGTTCGTCCCCGGGGTCGAGATCCACGCGCAGGTGGTGGAGAACCTCTACAACGGCGTCACACTCACGCGCCCGGCGATCGCCGCACGCATCGAGGCGGTGGCGCTGCTCGCCTGTGGCTTCCTGCTGATCGCCTTCGTGCCGCGGCTGTCCGCGCTGCAGGGCATCCACCTCGCCCTCGGGCTCGTGATTGTGCAGGTGGGCGCGGGCATCATCGCGTTCCTGCATTTCCAC
>Ga0163153_10004670_pt1 | contig 16954 bp, 15 predicted proteins | sample OliLakLV19MP6IB1_FD_148629 | JGI IMG/M metagenome (GOLD analysis project Ga0163153, IMG submission 148629) | Freshwater microbial mat bacterial communities from Lake Vanda, McMurdo Dry Valleys, Antarctica - Oligotrophic Lake LV.19.MP6.IB-1 | ecosystem: Environmental > Aquatic > Freshwater >... | reverse complement strand
CTTTCCACATTGGCCGATCTCGCGAAGGAAACCGGGCCGAACACCATCAGCCGCGAGCAGGTCGAGCGGAAGATCGTCGTCTCCTGCAACGTGGCCGGGCGCGACGTGACCGGCGTCGTGCGGGATCTTCAGAAACTCGTCGATCCCATTCTCGCCGCCGCCTCTGGTTACCGCGTGGAATACGGCGGGCAGTTCGAGAGCGCCGCTGAAGCAGGCCGCCGTCTGCTGCTTGTGAGCGCGGGAGTGATTCTCGCCATTGTGATGCTGCTCTGCCTCGTCTTCGGTTCCGCGCGCGACGCCGCCATCATCCTGCTGAACCTGCCCTTCGCCCTCATCGGCGGCGTGCTCGGCGTGTGGCTGGGCGGCGGCGTGCTGAACGTGGCCTCGATGATTGGCTTCATCACCGTCTTCGGCATCAGCACGCGCAACGGCATCATGCTCCTCACGCACATCCACCATCTGCAACGCGCGGAGGGCGTGACTGATTTCGCCGAGGCCGTCCGCCGTGGCGCGCTGGAACGCCTCGCGCCCATCCTGATGACCGCGCTCGCCGCCGCGTTTGCCCTGCTTCCTCTGGCTCTCGGCGGCGGCCAGCCTGGGAATGAAATCCAGACCCCGATGGCGACGGTGATCCTCTGCGGCCTGCTGACCTCGCTGCCGCTCGACCTGCTGATTGCGCCGGCCCTCTACCGTCGCTGGGGACGGCCCGTGCGCAGCGGGAATGTTTCATGAGACATAATTCATCAAGCGGGCAGACGGACGGTGAACATGGTGCCTTTGCCAGGCTCGCCCGCCATTTCGAGCCGGCCGCCGTGCGTGTCCACGATGGCCTTGCAGATGGCGAGGCCGAGGCCGGTCCGGCCGTTGGCGCTGGCGCGGGATTCTTCGCACGCCCCTAACCGCGCGATAAATCTTGGATGGAGCGCCGAGCATTGATCGGCGCTATCAGCTCCTTTATGCCGTTCGGCAACGCAGAACTGCTCCGTTACCGGACGGCTTTTGTGTTGAATGGGACGGAGGAGCCGCTATCAGTTTTGCAACGTGTTCCCACTCTTCAAACAGTCAGCCGGCTTGGTTCTCACGCGTGTTGGTGTCGTCGCGCTCGCCTTGGTGGCGACATCCTGCGGGCGCAATCCGTCCCGTGCGCCCGGGGTTTCGTATCAGCACGACACCATTCCGAAAGTGCCGTGGTCCATTCACGTCGCGAAGATTGAGCGCGCGCGCTGATCTCGAACTCCGCTCGACGCTCGCGCGCGGAAAGGTCGAAGGCGATCCGGACAACGACTGGCATCTCCAGGCTTCGACCAGTCTTACGGCCTGGACGAACATTGACGGAGCCGGCCCGGTGATCGCTGGACGCACCCGTTCGCTCGCACGCAACGTCGGCGCGACGGCCGGTCCGCAGCAGTTCTATCGCGCGCTCCAGACGGAGGGGCTTTACGATCCTTCGCTCTTCCGCACGGTCAGCCTCACCTTAACGCAGGCGAACTGGGGAGCCTTGCTCACCACGGCGCGCATCACGGGATCGAACGTCTATTGCTTCCTCGTCACGCTGGACAACGGCGCGGATCGTTCCTACGCCCGCACCGCCGCCAACGCCCGATGTGTGGTCCGTGCAAACCCCCAGTCCGGGGACGGCGAACCAGTAACCTCACCTCGCACCGGAGACGAGCGGAGCCGCATCCCACCGAGGGACACGGCCCCGCCCTCAACTCTCAAATCAAACCTCTCTCTCAACTTCCGGCTGCTCCGGCTCACGCCGCCGCCAGCGCGGGCACCTGCACCGCCACTTCCTCGCTCGGCGCGCCATCGCCGGCGGAGTTCGCGGCCACGATGCGCACGCGCACCTGCGCGGCCGGCGTCAGGTTCTCCAGATCCGCGCCCGGTTCCAGCACCGTCAGCACCCGGCGGAAATCCGTGTCCACGCCCGTCTCGAAAATCTCCACGTGATACCGCGCCGCGCGCAGGCTCGGGAACCACTCCAGCGTCAACCGGCCCGCCCCGTCGCCTTCCACCAGCAATCCCGTCACCTCCTCCGGCACATTCGGGTCGGCGGGAATCTCATCCTCGAAATCCAGCCACCGCACGTCATCCGGCTCCAGCACGCACTCCAGCTCGCTGTGCAGCCGGCGCATCAGCTTCAGCAGCGCGGCCTCGGCGGCATCACGCGCCTCGCGCTTCGTGCGCTGGTCCCGCTTGCAGTTGCTCACCGTCTGCACCGCGCTGTTCAACGCCGCCAGCAGGGCGCTGCCCGCAGCACCCGTGGCACCCGCCGCCGCATTTTCGTGGCTCGCGTGATTGGCCAGATACGTCACCTGCGACCGCAGCAGTTCGATCACCTCCGGCAACGAGTTGGGCAGGGAGAGCGTGCCGTTCTTGAACCCCGCCTGCGTCCACGCCTCCGACCAGTTGGTGCCCAGGAACGGTCGGAGCGCATCGCGCGCCTTCGTGCAGTGCCAAGTTTGGGTCCGTCCACATCTTTGATCTGCAGGCTGACATTTGGTGCAGGCCGGCCAAACATTCCTCTCCCTTCGCCTGCGGAACATTTGAACTCGTCCAATGAACAGCTTTGTCCCGCAGGGACACCTGACCATAGCCCAGCGTTTCAACGCTGGGTGCAGGCGGCAGTGGAGCAAAGCCCCGGAAGGACGGAAGACAATCGGCCAACGAAAAGGGTCTTGTGCCATCCCTGCGGGACTCGGTGGTTATCACTCGCAAGAAAACCAGCGTTGAAACGCTGGGCTATTTTCAAGATGACGTTCCGGGAAGGGTTCATGAACCATTAGCCGCCGACGTGAGGAGGCGGATTCATTCGTCAATCCGACCCATCCGCCTCGTCACCTCGGCGGCTACAGGCAAAAGCGGGCAATCCCGGTGAGGAACCTTGTCCCGCAGGGACAACTGACCATAGCCCAGCGTTTCAACGCTGGGTGCAGGCGGCAGTGGAGCAAAGCCCCGGAGGGACGGAAGAGCATCGGCTTACGAAACGGGTTTTCTGCCGTCCCTGCGGGACTCGGTGGTTATCACTCGCAAGAAACAACGCAGTTCTGACCTCTCCCGTTGAAATGAGCCTCCTCACGTCAGTTGGACATTGCTGCGGGTCGCAGACCCGCGCCCCGGAGCGCGCCTCTGCGAGGCGCAGCAACCCACCCCGCTCGAACCATCGGGAAATGATCTTCGAGAATCGTTCTAATAGACGAGCACCAACACCGCCGCCTGCTCCGCCGACTTCACCACGTCCTCGAACTTCATCTCCTTCGTGTTCGGCTCCTTCAGCTTCGCCGACACTTCCGGGACGGACTCCAGAAAGCTAAGGAGATAACTGCTCTTCACCGCGTCATTCACATTCTCCGGCAGCGCCCCACTCGTAGAGAGCGCCGCCCGCGCGCTCAATTTGGCCGAGACCACGCCTACTACATTGCCGCGCTCGTCCACCAGTGCTCCGCCTGAATTGCCGGGCTGCACCGGCACGCTGATCTGGAAATACCGCGCGTCATCCTGCGCGCCGGAGAGCGACGCGATCTCGCCCTTGGCCAGCTTGGGCGCGAACCCTTGCAATCCCTTGGAGTTCGCGTTTGCCAGAGTTCGCGTTTGCCATTGCCACATGCGCCATGCCCTGTCATTTATAGTGTCAGTAATCAGCTCCTCAGAAAGGAAACCTGTTATGAAACACATCGCATCCACTTTCGTCGGCATCTTCGGTCTGCTCTGCCTTGCGCTCACCGCGCGCGCCGCCGCGCCTGTCGTCACCAATGTTGTAGCTTCGCAGCGCATCGGAACGAAACTCATCGACATCCGCTACGATGTGTTCGACGCGGACGGCGATCCGCAGAAAATCCGCATCGAGATTTCGCATGACAGCGGAGCCAGCTATTCCGTGCCGGCCATCACTTTGAGTGGCGACGTGGGCAACAACATTGCGTCCGGCAACAACAAGCTCATCGTTTGGAACGCGGGCGTGGATTGGGACGGTGAATACTCGCCGCTGATGCGCGTGAAGGTGATTGCCAGCGACAGCCGTGGCTATCCGGGATTGCAGTGGGGCCAGGAAGTGCCGCCCGGCGGTTTTCTCCTCGGTCAAGACGGCGGTGCTGAAGGAGTCGGTCCCGCCAAGCACGTCAATATCCCGTACTCGTTCTGGCTCAGTAAATTTGAGATCACCGTGGGACAATACGCGGATTTCTTAAACACCGCGCTGGTCGCTGGCGAGGTCGCACGCTCTGGCAATTCGATCACGGCGAACAGCGGCTTTTTCGCGGGTGTTCCGGGCGGCACGCTGATCTACGCTCTCGGCACAGACATCCAGTGGAACTTGAACAAACTGGATGTTCTCCAGGGAAAGACAAACTTGCCGGTGATTGTGAACTGGTATGGCGCAATCTCGTTCGCGCAACACTATGGCTACGATTTACCAACCGATGCTGAATGGGAAAAGGCCGCCCGTGGTGCCGACCATGACGGGCTTGGAGAGCACCAAGTCTATCCGTGGGGTAACTCGATCACCGGAAGCGACGCAAATTACAACAGCAGCGGAGACATCTACGAAGGCACGAGCGGACGCACGCCGGTAGGCTACTATAACGGAACACAATTGCCGTTCGGTCCTGACAGAGCCAACGGTTTCGGACTTTACGATATGATCGGCAACGTGGCGGAGTGGACTCGCACCATCTCTCTCGCGAGCGACTCGTATCCATCGACTGAGTCCGTGGACAACGGAATCCATGCGCTCATATCAACAAGTAACCGCGCAATTCGCGGCGGCAATTGGCGCCACTACTATTTCAGCACAGGTCTCAAGTGTTACGAACGGGAATCGGATTCGCGAGGCTCGTCTTCCTTTTCCGGCTTCCGCGTCGCGCGTCGCTCACTCTAAATCGAACGTAGCTTTCAACTCTTCACGTGAAGAGCCACTCATTACCTTGGTTCCGTTCTGCGCTGGCATTTGCGGTCGTGTTGCTGGCCGTGAACGCTCGCGCAGATTCCGAGCCTTACTCTGAGTCCGGCACTTTCCTCGTCAACACCAGCGCCCCGCGCATCGACACTGACGGCGACGGGATGCCGGACGCCTATGAGAATTCCGTCGGCCTGAACCGACTTTTCAACGATGCCTACGACGATCCCGACGGCGATGGTTTGACGAACCTCGAGGAATACAACGCCGGAAGCAGCCCACTTCTGGCCGACTTCCCGCAACTTTCGCAAGCCGTGTCCGTCGTGTTCACCGTCAGCACGAAGAACACCAGCATTGACGCCGACGGAGACGGGATGCCGGACGATTGGGAACTCGCCCAGGGACTCGACCCGTTTCGGGACGACGCCAACGAAGATTCTGACGCGGACGGGTTGACGAACTTGCAGGAATACAACGGCGGCACGAGTCCGCTGTCGAACGATTCGCCCGCAGTGAACACGGGAGTTTCCGCGCTGTTCGCCGTCAACACGGCTATTTACTCATTCTCTCTCACTACGGACACAGACGGCGATGGCATGCCGGATTGGTGGGAACAAGAGTATGGTTTGAACCCGCTCGTCAACGACGCCGATGCGGATGCCGATAGAGACGGCGTTCTCAATTTCGCGGAGTATCACCAAGGGCGAAATCCTTCATTGAACGAATCAGTCACCGAAGTGGCAGCGCTCTCTGCCGCTTTCACGCTCAACACGCGCGAGACCCGGCTGGACAGTGACGGCGACGGCATCCCGGATTCCTGGGAAATCGTTCACGGCCTCGACGCTTTCCGCAACGACGCCAACGAAGACCCCGACGGCGATGGAAGAATCAACCTCGAAGAATACAACGCGGGGACAAACCCGCAGGTGGATGATTGGCGCGGCCCTTCATCAGCGGTATCGGTTTTGTTTGTCGCTGACACCGGCGGCATCATAGGCCCGCGCACTCGCGACACCGACGCTGATGGAATCCCAGATTGGTGGGAAATCCAATACGGACTGAATCCGAACGTGAACGACGCCAATGGTGATTCCGACGGCGACGGGTCTTCAAATCTTGAGGAATACAATTCCGGTAGCAATCCAGCCGCCCAGGATCGTCCATCGGTAATCGGCATATCGGGCATTTTCCTCGTTGATACCGGCGGGCGTTCATTCGACTCGGATGCGGATGGGTTGCCCGACTGGTGGGAGAAACTTTATTTCAACGATCCGCGGACCGCCAATCCGCTGTCGGACACAGATGGCGACGGCCAATTGAACTATGCGGAGTTCCTCGCCGGCAGCAATCCACTCGACCCACATTCCGTTTTCAGAATCGAGGGCTATCAAGCCACGCGCCAAACCAACGGGATGCATGTCGTGATCCGCTGGGCGAGCTTCGAAGGAAGCACTTATTCGATTTGGAGCGCGACCCTCGTGCAATGCCCGTATTCGCTAGTTGCCACGAATATCGCTGCCACACCGCCGGTGAATACATTCAGCGGCACGCTCGCCAGCTCGAACGGATTTTTCCGCGTTGGCGCGGCACGATGAACCACACCATCTCAAGATGTCGCCCCGCTGGGGCTAGGCTGATTCTTGAGGGTTCGCGTTCTACAAAGATTCCGCTCCTCACGGAGCTGAGGTGGGAGAAAGCCCAGAGGCGTCATCGCGGAGCGATGTCGTGAGGGTAGCCGTGGGATTCATCCCACGAATCGTCGGGCGTCAGGGTGTGCGTCGCGGAGCGACGCTTGAAGTGGCAGCCAGGGGCATTGTTTCATCCGTCGCTCCGCGACGAGCGCGCATGGCTCACCGTGTTCCGTGGACTCAAGTCCACGGCTACCATCGTCTCATCGCTCCGCGATGTCCGTGCCGCGCCACGAGCGGCATCAAGTCTTACAAGCCTCGTGACCTTGGTTGTCACGAGGTATTGAAATCACTTCCCAAAACGTTCGCTACTGAACCCGTTCACGCCAGTAACCTGGCTGCCGCTTCATATACAGCACCGCGACAATCCATACGGCATCTCTGATGGAAGCCCCACCTACGTATGGGAGAGCGAGCGCGTGGCGGACATCCGAAAGGTCGAGGCTTTCAAGGGCATGGCGGGCGGAGCATCGGAAGCGTGTGCGCAGTGAAAGAAACAACAAAATGAAACGAACCTGTTTCGCGGCAATGTTGATGGCGGTGGTCGTGCTGACCGCTTCTGCTCGTGCGCAAAACTACAGTATTGATTGGTTCACCATCGACGGTGGTGGTGGAACGAGCACGGGCGGAGTGTTTTCGGTCAGCGGCACGATTGGCCAGCCTGATGCCGGCGTGATGAGCGGCGGTCAGTATTCGCTGAGTGGCGGGTTCTGGGGGATTTTGAGCGCGGTGCAGACGCCCGGTGCGCCATTGCTTTCCATCCAACGGGCCGGTGGCGGCGCGCGCGTCTTCTGGCCGAAGCCAGCCACCGACTGGTTGCTGGACCAAAGCCTGACGGTGACGGGTGCATGGTCGCAGGTGACCTTCCCCTACGCAACGAACGCCACGGACATCAGCGTCTCCTTACCTTCGCCTGCAGGGAACCGTTTCTATCGGCTGAGGAAGCCGTAAGTGAGCTTCCGTTGGCCTTACGGCCACGCCTCTACCTTGAGGCCACCGACGCGTTGGAATTCTCCGAGATTGTTGGTCACTACCGTCAGGCCGTTCACGAGCGCGTGACCGGCGATGAGGATGTCGTACGGACCAATGGGCGTTCCTTTCTTTTCCAATTCCACCCGGATGCGGGCGGCGGTTTCGGCGGCAGCGCGGTCGAAGGGCAACTCGGCGATGACGGAAAGGAATAGTTCGACTTTCTGGCGTTCGGCGCTGGGATGTTGAGCCTTTTCAACTCCGCAGAACAATTCATAGACGGTGACGGCGGAGACCGCGCAGTCGCTTGGGGAAACCTGATTCAGCCGGGACACCTGCCGGGGCGTTGGCGGAGGACACCAATGCAGGTGGTCGTGTCGAGGAGGTAGCTCATGGAGCGGCAGGTCAAAGGGGGTTCACGGGTGGCAGGACTCCTTGAGCGGGGCGCTCGAAAGTCGGGTCAGTGATATGAATCTGGTCAAAGAAACCAGCGGGCCATGCTTGAGGCTTCAACGGTTCCAACACCACGGCGTCGCCTTCGTGGCGGATTTGCACGGTGGGAGTCGGGAGGTGGTAGCCTTTCGGCAGGCGGACGGTTTGCCGGTCGCCTTCGGTAATCACAGTGGCGGTTTCCATGCGCGGAGCGTAGCGCAAGTTCAAGTCCGGGACCAAGCCCGAATTTGGCAGCGGCAGTTCCCTGGGAGGCATCGGGCTTTTCGACATAGACCACGGCATAGGTGGACACCGCGCTCAGATGCCGCCGGGCCGGTGGAGCAAACATGAAGAATCGCTGCGGGCTGGTGCAGATTTCGTGAATCAATCCCTCCATTTCCCGATAGAAGCGGATGCCTAATTCAGAATAATTTCAGAATAGTAGCGGACGGCAGCGGCAAACTCCGCGTCTGCTTCGGGAAGAATCCGGTGTTTCACAGGCCCGCGAGGTTGCGAATGCGCGCCAGCGAGTCTTCCACTGGGATGCCTTGCGCCTTGCCTGCCTCAATCTCCGTGACGCGCCGCTGGATCTCCGTCTTCCAGACTGCTTCCACTTCCGGTTCGATCCCGCCATGCCGGGCCATCAGGATTCGATCCACCAGCTTGGCCACGACGTCCGCCGGCAACTGCCGCGTTTCCTCCACGATTTGATCCAGTGTGATGGGGATGGATTGAGGTTAATCGACCGTCAAAACTGCTTCAAGGTTCGAGATTGGTCGGTTCAACTCCTCGGCAGCACGAGGCAATCCTGCGGGCGCACATGCACGGTCAATGGAGCGCCGACGCGGCGAATCTCGACCGGGTTTTGCTCGAAGGCTTTGATGGTTTTTCCCGGCAGATACTCCAAACCGTATTGTTCGACTTCGCCGAGGTAGCTGACGTGCGCAATGGTGGTTTGGAATGAGTTTGTCGCGTTCGCGCCGATCTGCATTGCCTCCGGGCGGAAGCCGAGCCAGACCTTGTCCCCGGTTTTGACAGATGGCTTAGGCGCTGCGGCCACTGTGCCCAGTTCAGTGTGCAAGGAAATTTCGCTCGCGCTGGCCATGCGCACTTCAGCCTCAAGCCAGTTTGTTTCGCCGATGAAGTCCGCCACGAACCGGTTCGCAGGCGCGCGATAGACGGTGCGCGGATCACCAATCTGTTCGATGACTCCATCGCGCAGGACCGCCATGCGCGTGGCGAGCGAGAGCGCCTCCTTCTGATCGTGCGTCACGTAAATGGTGGTGATCTTTGTCTGAGCGTGGATGCGGCGGATTTCTTCGCGCATTTCCAAGCGGAGCTTGGCGTCGAGATTCGAGAGCGGTTCGTCGAGCAGGAGAACGTCCGGCTTGATGACGAGGGCGCGGGCGAGGGCGACGCGCTGCTGCTGGCCGCCGGAGAGCTGGTTCGGCGAACGCGTTGCATACTTTTCCATCTGCACGATGTCGAGCGCCTCCGCGACGCGACGTTTCTTTTCGTCGGCGGAGATGCCGCGCACGTCGAGGCCGTAGGTGACGTTCTCGGCGACGGTCATGTGCGGCCAGAGCGCGTAGTTCTGGAACACCATGCCGGTGTTGCGCTGATGCGGCGGCACGCCGGCCATCGGTTTGTCGCCAAAGAAAAGCTCGCCGCCGTCGGGCTGGTAAAAGCCTGCGATGGTGCGGAGCAGGGTGGTCTTGCCGCAGCCGGAAGGGCCGAGCAGGAAGAACAGTTCTTGGGACTCGATCTCCAGCGAGATGTTCTTCAGGGCGACGGTCTCGCCGAATTTCTTGGTCAAGTTTTGAATGACGAGGCGCATGGGAGGAAGGCGAGGGGCTTTAGGCGATGGGCGATGGGGTTTAGAGAAGAGCGATGATAGGCCGCGTTGTCCAAGTAGGACAGGCTTCCAGCCTGTCTCCGAACTTCCTTGGGCTCCCCACTGGTTTGGCGGATGAAATGAAATGGTTGAGCAATGGGATAGTGCCCGGGCAATCGGTTTTCGGGACAGGCTGGAAGCCCTGTCCTACTGCATCGCTCCGGCTTAAAGCCTTGTTTGCTCATGGTGATGCGTTTTTGTTTCTGCCTGACGGCCCATTGCCTATGGCCCCGCGCCCAGCGCCTTGTATTTATTCCTCGCCCATGTCTGCCACTCTGTCTTGGTGCGGTTGCGGACGGCAGGATCCTTCCACGGGCCGCCCGCCAGCTTCAACGCTTCCTGTTCGGTCAAGGGCACGCGGCCCAGCTCCGCGAGGTCTTGTGGTCGAAGCCCGCGTGCGATGATCGCGCGCCAGGCGGCCTGGAGTTCGGTGTGCGTGTCCACCAGCAGCGCGCCGATCATCGCGGCGAGAACTTCGCGCCGGTCGCGGCCCAGCTTGGAGTTGTAGACGAAGCTTTGCTTCAAGTCGAAGGGCGAGAACTCGATGTTGCTGACGCCTTTGTAGCGCGCATAAAAGTCCGGGCGAATCGTCATGCGTTCGATGGAGAACTGCTTTGCGCCCTCGGCGTGGCCGCGCGGGAGGAACCACAGGCGCTGGCCTTCCTCGCTCAGCACGAAGTTCACGAAGCGCTGCGCGGTGCGCAGGTTCGGCGCGCCCTTGAGGATGGCGATGCAGTCGGCGTTGATGGCGGTGAAATCTTCCGGCAGCACGAAGGTCATGTTGGTGCGTCCGGCCACGGCGATCTGGCTGAATCCATAGAAGTCGATGGCGAAGGCGTACGCGGTTTCGCCGAGCGTGACATCCTTCGCCGTGCTGCTGGAGAGCCGGTCGAACTTCCGCACGTTCCCGCCGATCTCGGTGAGCGTTTGCCAGCCTTTCTCCCAGCCGTAGGCCTGGAGGAACGCCTCGAACATCACGTTCATCGTGCCGCTGTTGCGCGGGTCGCCGGCCCCGACCCAGCCGATGAGTTTCGGATTCGCGAGGTCAGCCCAGGTGTGCGCGAAGTCGAGTTGAAGCGTCCGCTGCAGCTTCGTGTTCTGGAGAATGCCAAAGCTGGAAAGCGCGGCGGCGAACCAGGTGAAATTCTCGTCATAGACATCCATGCCCTGCAAATCTTTGGGGATGCCGGCGAGAATGTTCGTGGGCGGCTGATAACGCACGGAGAGTTTCTTGTCGGCGAGCACGAGGTAAGGCTCCTGTCCGCCGCCGAAGAGAATGTCCAGTCCGATGCCGTCCGGCTTCTTGGTAAACTCCGACTGCACAAATCGCAGCGCGTCGGAAGTGCCGCCGACATTCCGCCATTGAACGGTGGCCTTCTCGCCGAACTTCTTCTCATGCCATTCGGCGAAGCTGCGCCCGAACTCGTGGCGGATGGCATCGACGTGCGGCGTGAGGATGACGACTTCGGCGGCGGGCGCGGCTTGAGGAAGGAGCCCGAGGAGAACGGAGGCCAGCAGCATTGAGAGGCCGTAGCCGCTGACGTGAGGAGGCGGACCGGCTGGAGAGCGCGCCCCATCCGCCTCCTCACGTCGGCGGCTGCAAAGTTTGTGCAGCGCGTTCACGACGCCAACCCAGCGAAGGTTGCCGAAGGAGCGCGCGCTCATGTCAGCGGGAACGGCCCGCGAGCAGTTCGACCAGGCCGGTGAGAACTTCATCGCGATCCTGTCCATCCAGCGCGAGCGCCAGTTGCGCGGTGAGCAGGCCATACTTCGCGCCGATGTCGTGTCGGCGTCCGTGCAGCTCGCACGCGAGATAACGTTCGCGGGAGGCGAGCTTCGCCAGCGCGTTGCTCAGATGAACGCCGCCTTTCTGTCCGGCACGCGCGACATCTTCGGCGAGCATCTCCATCACGAGAGGCGTGAGGATGTGCATGCCGAAGAAGCACAGATAGTGACCGGCGCGCAGTCCAGGAACAATGAGCCGCTGCTCGGCTTCCGTGGGCGTGGGCTTCTCGATCACCTCATCGATCTCGAACAGACCCTGGCGTCCGGCGACGAGCCGTCCGCCGATGGCACCGTAGAAGGGCAGCTTGCTCTCGTGCGTCGCCTGCACGGCGGAGACGCTGCAATTCTCCGCAGCGGCGGCCTCGACGAGCTGCTGCGCGCAGCGTTTCTTCGAGCCGCTGAGATAGAGATGATCGCCGACGAGGAGCAGGAAAGGATTCTTGCCGACGAACTCGCGTCCGCAATGAACCGCGTGACCGTAGCCCAGCGGCGCGGGCTGCTCGATGAACTGGACGCGCTTGGCGTGTCCGCCGGCGGCTGTGGTGTAGGCGGCCTGATCGCCGGGGGAAACGATGGCGCAAATCTCCTCCACGCCCGCCTGCAGAATTTCCTCGATGATGATCTGGAGCGCGGTCTTGGTGACGCCGTCGCGGTCCACGAGGCTTTGCAAGGGCAGGGTGCGCTGAGTCTGGCCGGCGGCGGTGATGATGGCTTTCTTGATGTCCACGAAGGAACCTTTCTTAAATCGCGGCGACGCTCACAGAATGACGGGGCTTCGTCAATCCGGGGCGTGAGCGGAAGTGACAGGCAGATTGGCTGTCATGATCCCCGGCCCTCGACTGGATGGGTGGCCTGTGGGCTCAAGACATCGCGAAGTGTCCTGGGGTGCTCCGGCGCTGTCATGGAGGGGATCGCGCGTCCATCATCGGCTTGAATTGCCTCTTCTCCCGGCTCGGCTCTGGGATTTCTGTTTCGCCCGGTTCGAGAGCGCATTACCGTCTCCCGCCATGAGAACAATTGGGGACATTCAAGGCGAGGCGGCGGCCCGGACCTTCGGCGATTATCTATACGCGCAAGGCATCGCGTATGAAGTCGAGGCCGGCCCGGCGGATGCCTGGTCCGTGTGGGTCAAGTCCGACGACGATCTTGCCCGCGCCGGCGAACTCCTGCGCGCCTATCGGGAGAATCCGATGGATGCCCGTTACGATGCGGCGGCGCAGGAGGCGGCCGCGCTGAAACGGCGGGAGAGCGAGGAGGAGGCAAAGTATCGTCGGCGCACGCGCAATGTGAAGGACACCTTCACCAGCCTGCGCGGCCACCGTTTCGGGATCATCACCTACGGGCTGATTTTCATCTGCGTCGCGGTCTTTGTGCTCACGAAGTTTGCGACGGAGTTCGAGCCGGTGAACTCCCTCTGGCTCTCGTCGCATCGCACCTTCGCGCCGCTCCTGAAGCGGGTGTTTGATCTGCGTGAAGTGAACGAAGGACAGGTCTGGCGGCTGGTCACGCCCATCTTTGTTCACCTGAGCTTTCTGCACATTGTCTTCAACATGATGTGGCTGGCGAGCCTGGGGAGCGTGATCGAAGCCCGGCAGTCGAAGGCGCTGATGATCCGGCTCGTCCTGTTCCTCGCGATAGGTTCAAACCTTGTCCAGTGGGTCGCGACGGGAAAGCCGTACTTCGGCGGGATGTCCGGCGTGGTCTATGGGCTGATCGGCTACATGTGGATGCGCGGCAAGTTTGATCCCGCCTGTGGTTTGCGCCTCGACAGCTACACCATCATCACGTCGGTCATCTGGTTTGCAGTGTGTTTTACCGGATGGGTGGGGCCGATTGCCAATGGAGCGCACGCGGGCGGACTGGTGATCGGAATGATCTGGGGCTGGCTCGCGAGCCGCAACCTCGGCATCGTCAACCGCTGAGGCGCGCCTCGCTTTATTGCCTCCGGACCAGTGCCGGCGACAAGAACGGCGAAACTGCTTGCCACATCTTTTCGGCAGCGGGTAATGTTCGGATGTCGGTTCGTTGCGGTATGGATTCCACCCCGCCGGGACGAACGGACAGATTGGTTTTGCCAGAGTAGCTCAGGGGTAGAGCAGAGGACTCATAAGCCTTTGGTCGCAGGTTCAATTCCTGCCTCTGGCACCACTTCAAGCCCCTCTTGAACAAGGATCGTTGAATTGTCCAAACACCCCAAACCTTGATTTACATTGAACAGGGTTGAATTGCTTTCAATCAGGAACTTAGGAGAGGGCCGGACATTTCAACAAAACAGCCAAAAACATGTTTCGTAGAGATGTCCCGGCACCACTATTTGTAAGTGGTTGGAAAAGGGGGTCAGTTGGACAATTTGACAGTACAGAAAAACGCGAAATACGAACCTGATTTTGACCACTTTTAGGCACTCGGCAGCAGTTGCCTATCGTGTTTTTCGAGGTGATTCGTCGGGCGTGATTTTCACGCATCGGGCAAAACGGACGCTGAAAACCTCCTCATGCAGTCGCCTTGCAAGAGTTCTGCAAACGCGCTGCGCACCGACTGCTGAAACTCACGCCATTCTCTGACGAGTGACCCGGCTCAAGTTTGAATCACTGTTCATGTCCTGGACGATCTGAACTCGCGCGCCTTCGATGCTGTCATGCTTGATGCTTGCGACCAGGCCGGGAGCCAGTTCCACTCGCACGACCGCGCTGCCTCTCATTGCTGCGCTCCCTGTGCCCGAGAGCGCATCCGCGCTGGTGATCGCCAGGCGCTGGCCATTGGCGTAGCCGACCTGTGCAGGCACCCCGTTGATCCGGGTGAGCTGCGGGCGAGAGAGAACGGTCATCACCTCGCGGCCTGCCTCGCCTGCGAGGACGTTGAATTTTGGAAAGTAGGTGGGCGAAGACACCTCCGCCACTCCGCCCGCTGCGAACTTGTTTACAAACTGTCCGCCTTGCGCGGCAGCCGTGCCGCCTCCGCCTCCTAAAATTCCGCCGATCAATCCGCCATATCCAGTAGCCCCGAAGAGACTGCGAAAGATGATCGCCTGCAAAATCATTTCAGCGAGCTGCTTCGTGAAGTTGGCCGCGAACTTTTGGAATGCCTTCGATCCTTCCTCGAACGAATCCACAATCGCCGTGCCCAGCCCATTGGCAAACATCCTCTTGGCCTCTTGCCCGATCTCCGTCATGTCCTTGCTCAACGCCCCGTTCCAAGTCTGCGTTTTTTCAAAACGCTCCTGGGTCACGCGGGTTAATTCCTTCTCTAATGCAATGGCCTCATTCTTTTGCTCCTGCGTTTCAAACTTCTCCTCGTTGATCATCCGCACGCGTTCTTCGTGGTTGATCTGCATCTCAGCCTGAATGCGCGCTTCGCCCTCCAGCTTGGTCAGCAAGGTCTGATCTGCCAGGTCTTGGATGATGCGTTCGCCGTTCTGAAAGGCTTCCACCTCTTCCCTGAGTTGCTCATCCACCACCTGCGCGACCAGTCGGCGGGATTCGATTTGATCGGCCGTAAATTGCTGCTCCAAGTCGGCCAGTTCGTTCCAGTGTTCAATGGTCGCTTCAAAATCCTTCTCCGACAGTCCCGGTGTTTCGATGTCAGTATCCGGCTTGGGTGGAGTTCCCGAACTGCCGCCGATTGCGCCTGGCGCGCCGAGCCTCTTTTGCAGTCCGCTCAGAAGTCCCCCGGCTTGAGGAAGAACAGTCTCCTGCATTCGGCGCACATCCTCGTCAGAGGTGGTGGCTCCGATGTCCAGCATTCCTCCGCGCAAAAGCTCGCGAGCGCCGCCGAGTTTTCCGAACATCGCCCCTGCCTCGCCCTTCGTGATCCTGCCGAGCTTCTCGGCTTCCAGGATTGCTTTTGCGATGGCGTCCGCCAGCCCGATGTATTGGTCCTTTTGCGCTTTGATCGCGGACTCCAACTCGGGCCGGGCCATGAGGCGGGCGAGGTTGGCCCCGGCATTTGCTGTCGCCGTCAATACTACGGAGACCCATTCACCGAGCTTCTGCTTGGCATCATCAAACGTCACCGTCAACTGCTGCACGTCCCCGGCCACGCCCTGCACTGCCTGCCGGGCGCGACCATTGACCATGCCCACCATCTTCTCGAACGCCTCGTTGAAGCCATCTGTGGCGGACTTTGTTTTGTCCACCTCGATCCCGAGCGCATTGAACACTTCAAAGTTCCCGCGCAACGCCTGCGACATCTGGCGGGAGGCGCGTCCCACATCCCGGCCCATCACCTCGGAGAGATCATACACCGCCTCGGTGAGCTTGCGCAGGTCGCGCGGGTTCGCGCCGAACGTGACGAGCTGCGTCATCACCTTCACCACGTCATCCGCCTGCACCTTCAGATCGTCCCCTAGCGCATCCGCCAAGGCGAGCACTTCCGCCAGCGCGCCGGGCGCATCGTTCCTTGTTTGAATCAGCGCCGCGTTCAGCGCGTTGACGCCGCGCTCCGCCTCCAGGAACTTGTCGAGCGAATCCTTGATCAGCGCCGATCCGCCGAGGAAAGCGAAGAGCTGCTTCGCGCTGTCCGTCGCGCTCGTCATGCCCTTGCTCGCGCCGTCCGTCGCCTTGGCCAGCTTGCCCAGCTCATCCGTCGCCTTCTTCGTGTCGCCCTGCGTGAGCAGCTCGACGATGTATTGCAGCTTCGTGTTGTCGTTAGCCATTGGATGTGTCCTCCGTTGCCAGCTTGATTGCCTCGCGCACGCGCGGGCGCAGTGCGCCCATGCGCCAGGCAAAGTCCGCCTCCGCCGCCTCCCACTGCTTCACCCTCGCGGCGAAACGGTAGAGCGTCCCGTCGCTGATGTTGAAGAACCCGGCGATCACCTCGCGCGTAAAGGGCGGGCAAAGATTCTCAATGGTCAGCGCCACCGCCACGCGCCGCGCGGGCAGTGCGGCGTAGGTGGAAAGGCCGCCGGTCAATTCAGACACGGGGATCTTGAACTCCTGGGCGACGACTTCCAAGAGCGCGTCCCGGCGCGCGAAGAGTGGCGCAAGGAACTCCAGAACTTTGCGTTGCTGTCGCGCGCGCAGCTCGTCGAGCTGCTGCGGTGTGGGAAACTTCGCGCCGGTGGGCGCGGATGCGGTGTCGATATTAGGCGCAATCACGATCTTAAATCGTGCGGCCCGGCCTGATCAGATCAAGTCCCCCGCTCCCGTGAAGAGAATTACGCGAACGTAAGGGAGGGTGTCAAAGGGATTTCCAGCACTTCTCATTATGCAGGCTGGGGTTGGGAGAGGGTGATTGGGGTGGGGTGAAAATGGGGGACAAACCCGGGGTGTTGGAAGTATTCCATCGCACGGG
>Ga0163153_10004669_pt1 | contig 16956 bp, 16 predicted proteins | sample OliLakLV19MP6IB1_FD_148629 | JGI IMG/M metagenome (GOLD analysis project Ga0163153, IMG submission 148629) | Freshwater microbial mat bacterial communities from Lake Vanda, McMurdo Dry Valleys, Antarctica - Oligotrophic Lake LV.19.MP6.IB-1 | ecosystem: Environmental > Aquatic > Freshwater >... | reverse complement strand
TCTTTCAACAAGTCCATGATATTCTCCGAATCGCGCGAAGAAAGGCCCGATGTTGGCTCATCAACAAATAGTACTGTAGGCTCACGCAGAAGTTCCAACCCAATGTTAAGTCGTTTGCGTTGACCTCCGCTGATTGTTTTTTGCATGGTAGATCCCACCTTCAAATTACGGATTTCCTGCAGGCCAAGGCTCTGTAAAACTTTCTCAACAAGTTCAGCGATGGCCTCTTTTGAGTAGTGTCCAAAACACAATCGGGCTGAAAAATATAGGTTCTCAAAAACCGAAAGGTCTTCAATAAGTAAATCGTCTTGTGGAATAAAACCAATAGCGCCCTCCAGTTTCTCGGGTTGCCGATGTATATCAATGCCATTGATGACCACGCGACCGCTGGAAGGTTTTTCCGAGCCATTAAGCACGCTAAGCAATGTCGACTTACCGGAACCACTGGCACCCATCAGGCCAATCAATTTACCTCCGCTCTCCGCGATGTTTATATTTTGAAGTCCTGCTTTTCCACTCTTGAAATGGTAGAACACGTGTTCAGCCAGAAAGCTGATGTCGGTATCACTTTCCTCAAATAGAAACTTGCTTACGATATCTGAATAATAGATCGTTTCAATTTTGGATCCCCGTATTGCGCTACCTGTTGGAAACACATCTATTTTTCTACTCTTCAACAAGACCGTATTCAAATACAAGGGGGTGATGCCCAAATATTTAATAAAGTACGTTTCGATGTCCTGAAGGCGAAGGATTGCGATCAAGCCCGTCAAATCCTTGGCAACAATCCGTGGTCCTGGATATTCAAAATCATCGGAGCCTTCATCAATGATCAGAATAATTTTAGACGCCAGCTCTTCAATATCCTGGCCCACGACAAATGAGCGCATGACTTTCAAATCCTTCTGAGGGATTTTTAATGCTTCACCGATATAATAAATGAGATTGCTTTGCCTTTCTGACAACTCACCATCGGCATAACATAATTCAATAATCTTTAGAGTGAGTACGACCTTTTGCTGCGTGGTGAGCGCTTGGTTCACCTTTTTTGCTATCTGAATGATCTGCGACCAATCATCCACAAATTCGAGGGTTGCCTCATCAACATTGAGTGTGGATTCTGTATATCGCTTATTCTGTTTACAAAAATCATCAAACAGAGAAAGATAATAACGTGTAGACTCCTGATTTAGGTGGAGAGATAAGAACTCCTTTATATTGGATCGCTCATCTTCGGTTATGCGTTCCTTCGCTACAATTGCAAAAAGTTGAACAATTGCTTTTAGTAGTTCTTCACTCATGCTCCTTCAAAGAAGTGGGATAAAATTTAAACCAATATGAGGTTAAATTAAAGAAATTTTAACTCCCTTCTTAAAAAAAATAGAACAATAAGATTTAACTAAGCCTGCGTGGTTAATTCAATCATAACCTATTGAAAATGAAATATCCTAGCCGATTCGTCTCTTGATCAAATCACCAAGTATCAATAACCCTTCCCGTAGGTATTCATCATTTAAAGGCAGGAGTTCACCACTTGTCAACCCTTCTTTTGAAATCACCTTGGTGTCAAGTTTCTCGTCCGCTTTCAGTTTTTCAGCTTCTGCTATTTCTGTTTTTCTTTTCGCTTCATTCAGCGAGACCTGTGTTTGAGAAAGAGTCTTCTTAAGTTCCTCGGTCTCAGAAATATATTTCTTTAAGCTTTTGTCGTATTTGGTTCTATCCAGATAGGAGGAGCTTAGCGCATCCACTACAGATTTATTAACCTGTAAGGATTTTTGATAATTGGTCGGATTAATCTCATCCCATGGCAAGGCATTTGGGCTTGCGCTCTCACCATAATGTTCCGCATCATAGGCGGATGGTAAATTAATGTCCGGGCTAACTCCCTTGTGCTGGGTACTGCTGCCGGTGACACGATAAAATTTCTGGAATGTGATTTTCAATTCCCCCACTTTCTCTTTTTCATTTATAAATCTGTTAAGGTCCAATACCGTCTGAACCGTGCCCTTTCCGTAGGTAGACTCCCCTACTATAACACCTCTCTGATAATCCTGTATTGCACCGGCAAATATTTCTGAGGCAGAAGCGCTAAATCTGTTTGTTAACACAACCAACGGACCACTGTAAAAAACTTCTTTATCATCGTCAGGAAGGACTTCAACTTTTCCACCAGAATAACGAACCTGCACAACCGGCCCTTCTTTAATGAACAAGCCTGTAAGATCCACAGCCTCAGGCAACGAGCCGCCACCGTTATTTCTCAAATCGATCGCAATGCCATCGACTCCTTCCGTTTTTAATTCACCGACCAGTTTCCTCACATCGCGGGTGGTGCTTCTAAAATTGGGATCTCCTTTTTGATAAGCATCATAGTCCATGTAGAAGCTTGGGAGAGAGATCACTCCTAGCTTCAGGTTTTTTCCGTTAGACTGATAATTGATGATGTCCTTCTTAGCGGCCTGATCTTCCAATTTAATTTTATCTCTCACTAAGGTCAATTCAGTAGAAGGCCCATTCACTCCTGTTTTGGCTGGCAAAATCAACAATCGAACCGTTGTTCCTTTAGGGCCTTTAATCAGTTTTACCACATCATCCAACCTCCAACCAACCACATCAACCATTTCTCCATCCTTGCCCTGAGCAACACCGATGATAAAATCATTCATATTTAACTTTCCCGATTTTTCCGCATCGCCACCTGGTAATATCTTAACCACTTTTGTGTAATCATTTTCGCTCTGCAGCTGGGCGCCAATTCCTTCCAATGAAAGACTCATTTGTTGTTTAAATAAATCGGATTGTTTTGGTGATAAATAATTTGTGTGTGGATCATATGCCCCGGTAATCGCATTCATATAAATGCTAAATACATCCTCTGAATTAAATTGGGTAAAAAACTTTGTAAATCGCTCATACCTGGTTTTCAGGGCCTCCATTATTTCCGGCTGCTTCTTACCCGCAATTTTTAAACTTAGTGCCTGGCTTTTAATAATTTTTCTCCAGACATCATTCAATTCCTGTGAGGTAGCGGACCATGGTTCTTTTTCCCGGTCCATTTCATAATATTCGTCTATTGAATAGTCAAATTCCTGTTTTATCAGATTATTCATCACATAATCCATTCGCTCCTGATATCGCTTTACAAAGACATTATAAATTTCATAGGCGGGATTAACGTTCTCATTTCTGATCAGATCGTCTAAAGAAAACTTGTACCGATCAAACGACTTGATATCAGAAGCCAGGAAATACGTCTTACTATTGTCCAATTCCTTGATGTATTGGGTCAATATAACAGCCGATAACGAATCGTTTAGTCGAATCTTGCGGTAGTGATTATTATCCAGAATGTATGAAACTACACGAGCCTCCTTTCCATATACGGGCTTCGGTTTTAGCTCCAGTGAGTCTTTCACCGATGCAAAACCAACAGCTACATAAAAACAAAAGACAATAGTTAAGGGCGCCCTCTTCATCATAAAATTGATTTTCTTACTTTCAACGAGATCCGTGCAAATGAGATGCCTGAATTTTCATGCCACTTTATCAAAATCAAATTCGGCCAGGAATTTCTGAGCCTCTTCTACCGTATGAAACTCAAAAGTCTTCTTGAATCCCAAACTGGAGTGAATATCGATCTTTATCAAATCAATATTTTTAGCATTCCGAACCACTCTCGGTTTAATATTTTTGTAGTCCTCCGTTTCTTTTCGTGATATGGAAAACTGAGTGGCCCGAACATTCTTGCAATAGGTACACTGATAGTGCTTTATTAGTTCCTTTGGAGAGCCATCTTCATTTCTTTCCACAATTTCTTCACGTTGCACTCGCATGGTGTAAAATCCGCAGTTATGGCATTGCAACGCTATTAAATGCCCCTGGTATTTTTCAATTTTGATTTCTTTAGTCTTTTCATCCGTCCATACATCATAGTCAATTGAAAAAATATTTTCTTCTGCCCGCATGCCTTCATCCAAGTGAACATCTTCTTCTTCTTCGGTTAGCAATTTCATTCTATTGCCCGAGCTGGAAATACGCGGTGTATAGCGAAGTCTGCGAAGTTTATAGTTAAGCCGGGTAGGATAGTAATAATCCAAGATAAGAGTTGCTATATAGCCAATGAGTGTGGCTCCTGCCAAAGAGAAAAACAACCGAACAAAGAACGCAACACTGATAGAAGACAATTCATCTTTTCCATACAAGTTGATTGCCATGGCAGCGCTTATACCTAATAAATGAAACACCCATTTAAACCACTTAATTTCAGAATGGTTAATAAAATCATGTTTCGTTTTTAGATCATTAATAGAAGAAACCTTAAACTGATATACGAGGTAGAATATCAATGATAACGAAACCATCAGAATAGAACCTATCAGCATTATATCATGCCACAGTTCAAGGAATGCCATAGTAGAAGAATCCATAGGAATGCGAAAATTTATTTGTGCTAAAGGTAATTATATTAACTAAATGTGTGATGGTTTTTAAAGACTTTGAGATACCCGTAAACGCAAGTCATTACGAAAATTACGTGACCGGCATGTTCAACCGATTAAACTAAAAAGAAGACCTTTTAAGTGCATTTTCCTGAAATATTCTGTAGGAGACTGGAGAAATGGGGATTTCGATTAAACAAAAGGCGGTACATTTTTACACAATTAATGTTGCATATATGTCCCAATTCATATTATAATTGTGTAATAATACACAATGTTATGACAGATTTCGAAAAGATAAAACTGGAAATAGCACTAAAGGACTTTACTCTGCGAAATTTTGAAAAGCCACTTGAATGCAGAAATCTTGACCAAATAAGGTATTACGTTAAGGAATTATGCTTAAAAATTGAAGAATACGAAACGAGATTCCATTATGTGCCCGATTGGGCCTACACCTTGCTTGCGCAATATAACCTTGTACAAAACAGTCTGTTGCATAAAGATTTTCAAAGAACGTATGCATAAAATTGGTCATGAAGTACATCCCCTCTCCCACACCCATTCATTACCTACTGCTCTTTACTGCCTCCTCCAATAAATCGGGCAGAATGCAGTACCATAAGATCAAACCGGGGGTTAGTAAACTGCGCATTAGCCGTTCGGAGTTTATCCGCGCTTATAACGAGTTACCTATTTTGGCAATCACACCCGTTCCGTTAAAAGGTCAGGACCTTGTTTTTCAATTGGAGTTTTACGTGTAACTCATTTATTCAAAATACCTTCCAGAGCGGCCGGTGAGTAATTGATTGACTTAATGGTTTTGTTATCTGACTTGCGATAAATCAGCCACTTATCTCCCTCCTGCTTGTAATAACATTCTGTGCCGTCCTTGGCTTTGTAATGAAGCACTGTCTTTTCTGCTTCCTCCTCCGAAACACAGGCTTTACTCATATTAGAGCGCTGAACCTCTTCAAATAAAGCCTTGAACTTATCTGCCAGACCAAATTCAAGGATTGCACCCGACAACACATACTGGATATCGCACAATGCATCGGCCACACCCACCAGGTCATTTTCCAAAATCGCCACCTCCATCTCCTTCAGTTCTTCAGCAATCAACGCCACTCTGAGTTTGCACCGGTTTTCATCGGGGATTGCCGGCTCGATCAAAATAGGATGTTTAAAGGTTCGGTGAAATTCTGCTACGAGGTTGAGAGCATCAGGTTGTTGCATACACGGGTGATTGTAATTTTTCTCAATGATACATTTTTCTTTTGTAAAAATAGAAGGTAGGAAATAGGGTTTATAAACTGACTTAAGCGCGCTACTTTATAACAATTCAACTACGTCATTAAGTCAAGTAGCCTTATATTTGACGTTTTAATTCCAGTAATGAAGAAAAATTTTGTTGAAGAACTAAGCTGGCGCGGAATGATACACGACATCATGCCCGGCACAGAAGAACAGCTAAGTAAAGAAATGACGGCCGGGTATATTGGGTTTGACCCAACAGCCGATTCGCTGCATATCGGACACCTGGTTCAAATCATGACCTTACTGCAATTTCAGCAATGTGGACACAAACCCTTTGCCCTCGTTGGCGGAGCCACCGGTATGGTTGGCGATCCTTCAGGCAAGTCAGCAGAGCGTAACCTTCTATCGGAAGAAGTCCTCAGGCACAATGAGGGCTGTGTAAAACAACAGCTTGAGAAATTTCTCGATTTCTCGAAGGGAACCAATTCGGCAGAAATGGTTAACAATTATGACTGGTTTAAGAATTTTTCATTTCTTGATTTCATACGTGATGTTGGTAAACATATCACCGTAAATTATATGATGTCCAAGGACTCAGTACAAAAACGTCTTGAGACGGGGCTTTCGTTCACAGAATTCACCTACCAACTCGTGCAGGGATATGACTTCTTTTGGCTTTACAAACACAAAAATTGCAAACTCCAAATGGGGGGCTCCGACCAATGGGGAAATATCGTAACCGGGACTGAACTGATACGCAGAAAAGAAAATGGAGAAGCGTTCGCTTTGACCACGCAACTCATCAAAAAAGCAGACGGCACTAAATTTGGAAAAACGGAAGATGGCAATGTGTGGCTCGATCCCAAGAAAACATCACCTTACAAATTCTATCAATACTGGCTCAACATTTCTGATGAAGACGCAGTCAACTTCATCAAAATATTCACGCAACGTACTAAGGAAGAAATTGAAGCCATCACTGCTGAGCACCATCAGGCTCCTCACCTGAGGAAGCTACAGGGTGAGTTGGCAAAAGACATTACTTTACGGGTACATTCCCAGGCTGATTATGATGCTGCAATCAAAGCATCTTCTATTTTGTTTGGCAACTCGGTGACAGAAGACTTACAGAGTCTGGATGAAGATACGCTGCTAGCTGTGTTTGAAGGTGTTCCTCAAGTGACAATCAGCCGGACTTCCCTTGAGGCTTGTAGTAGTGTCACTGACTTATTATCAGAAACCACCCAATCAAAAATCTTTCCATCTAAAGGTGAGGCACGAAAAATGATTCAGGGCGGTGGGGTGAGTATCAATAAAATTAAAATTGTTGATCCCGCTCAGAATCCGTCTTTTGACTTGCTTCAGAATAAATATCTTCTGGCCCAAAAGGGTAAGAAGAACTATTACTTGATTATTGTAGAGTAGATTATTTTGTCTTCAGAATAAAGACTACCCTTCCCTTTGACCGTTCAGGAGCTTTTCCTGCAGAGGTTCTTACCAATGAATTTTTTCTGATCTCCTCTTTTAGCAACTGCTCAGCGCGTGGGCTAAGTCCTCGTTGAATAGTTTGAATTCCTATAATGTCACCATTCTCATCGCATTCAATCTCAAACTCAATCCGACCGTCTTCATTGTCTGGTAACTCGGGCACTTGAGGATTATCCGCCCATGCCCATCCTGACATGGAGAGTCCAAAACCATCTCCACCACCACCGCCACCTTGTTGACCATACAGAGCTTTCGCATCCAACTTTCCTTCCGGGCTGCCCTTGTCTCCCACCTTTCCTTTATCGTCTCCCTGGCTGGTTGTATTGTCACCTTTTTTAGTATCGGTACCTTTTTCCTCCGCTACCTTTACTTCTTTCTCCTGCTTCTTTACTTCTTCTTTAGGAGTTTCCTTGATCTTGGTTTCAACTGGTTTCTCTTTAACTATTTCCTTTTTGGTTTCTTTTACTTCTTCCTTTACAACCACTGGACTTTCCACCTTTGAAATAACTTGCTCAACCGGCTTTTCTTCAACCACTTCCTCCTGCACGGGTTCTGAAGTATCTTCCTGCTGGGTCTCATCTTCGGCCTGCTGTTCACCGGGAGCTGTCTCAGGTTGAATTTCTCCACCACCCTGTTCATCCAAACCAAAGTTAAGTTCGATACCGTATTCGGGAAGAGGTGGATTGGGTGCTCGCCAAGCCATCAATAGCATGAAAGCCAGCAACAAAGCCCCGTGAATACCTACAGAGGTAATCATAGCAATTGTTTTATCTTTCTTTTCCTTCTGCTCGTTCATACCAATTTCTATTTCGGTTTTGTCGCAATGGACACCTTCGCTTCAAGTTTAGTTGCAACGCCCGCCACGAAAACCATTTCACGGGTAGGCACGCTTTCATCAATATGCAGGACTACTACCCCTTTAGTACCCGCCAATCTGCTTTTTAGTTCCCCTTCCAAAGTTGATTTGGTTACTTTCTTGTCATTTACATAAAACTGCAAATCTTTAGTCACCGTTACTGAAACCTTTTGTACTTCGATCGTACTGGCAACGCTGGAAGGCAGGTTTACGGGCAAGCCTGATGGTGTAACAAATGAAGAGGTGAGCATGAAAAAAATCAGCAACAGAAAGATAAGGTCTGTCATGGAGGCCATGCTAAACGCTGCATCTACTTTATTTCTCGTTTGAATATTCATTGTTTACCTCGGCTCTTGCAAAAGATCTATAAACTCAATAGAAGAATATTCCATTCTATGCACGACTTTGGAAACCCGTGTTACCAGATAATTATACCCCAGATAGGCGATAATGCCAACCACTAAACCTGCCACGGTGGTTACCATGGCTGTGTAGATTCCATCCGCCAATAGTTTAGGACTTACTGAACCCTCCTCCTGAGCAATGGCAATAAACGCGCCCACCATACCAATTACAGTTCCCAGGAACCCAATCATCGGTGCAGCCCCTGCTATCGTTGCCAACACAGAAAGGTTTTTCTCGAGACGGAAAACCTCAATCTTACCCACATTCTCAATGGAGGCTTCAATGTTTTTTAATGGACTCCCGATACGGGTAACCCCTTTCTCAATCATGCGAGCTACCGGTGTATCATGTTGTGAACAAAGAATCTTAGCACCATTAATATCTCCTTTCACTACGAGTTCTTTTATTTTACCCATAAAGGCATCAGAGCTTACATTGGCTTTGTTGATTGTTCGGAGTCGCTCAACAAAAATGTACACAGCAATGATAGAACAAATTAAAAGTGGGATCATTAGCGGGCCACCCGCCATGGCTAATTCCCACAATGAAATAGTTTGATTCGTAGCTGCTGCCGGTGTGTCGGTAACAATCTGGGCTAACATCATAAGTTTAAAAAATGGTATCTATTAAAAAATAATCCTCGTCAATACTTAATTACCCAAACACCGTCACCATACGTAGCTTTTAACCCATCGGCACTTGTTTGAGCTTCTGCGAACGAATCAAAATTGCCTATTGCTAAGCGAGAAAACTTTGATTTACCGTAAGGCGAAATGATTTGGGTACTTGTGCCATTTGCGCTTAGCTTTTTGGCATAATCCATTATTAAATCATCGTCAATGTCACTTGAGACAACTACGTAATAACGACCGGTGCGTGCACTTAGTGTCTCGATTGTTCCTTGAGCTGGCATAACATTGGCAGCCGCAGCTTTCTCCTCTTCTAATCTTCTGCGTTCAGCTTCCTCCTTTTCTTTAGCTAAACGTGCGGATTCTTCCTTCCGCTTCTTTTCTATTTCCTGCTTAGCCAGTTGTTCTTTTTTGGTCTTTTCTGCTTTGGGCTTATACACGTATTGGTAAATCAAAAAACTAGCCACAACCAATACCAAACCAATAATAATGGCAATAATAACGGGTGCGTTTGATTTCGGCTCTTCGGCAGGGGTGTAGGAATAATTCTTTTCCCTTTCTTCCTGCTCACTATTCTGAGTTGTTTTTTCAGTATCCATATCTGATGAGAAATCTATTGTCGATGAATCTTTCGATGTCTCTTCCGTTGAATCAAGTGGTTTATATTCAATATCCGGCAAACCGAAATTATCGTCACCGTTGTTACCTTCATTTAGATTTTCACCTTCGTTCTCGGGATTATCTTTACGCTTTGCCATAGTTTGGTTTTTACAGTACTCTACAAAAATAATGTAATTTCCTTAAAATAAACTATCTCTAAAACACATAGGTGAGGCCCCCTAAAATCTGCAAGCCCCTAACCGGATAATTCAAATACAATTGATACTCGTTGGCGAGTAAATTACTCCCCTTCAAAAACACCGAAAATTGTGGTGATACAAAATAATTCAGCCTTAGATTCAAGTCAAAGGCTGGATCGAGCGTCAACACGGTGTTGGTATCAACATTTAAGGCCTTGGCTCCACCTTGTGTCATCAAATCGGCATTGATCAAAAATTTATCAACAATGTTAAACGAAGAGTTTATAGTCATTCGATACGTGGGCCTGTGCCAGGCCGCCTCTATCTTATCGGTTGAATAACCGAACAAGTCTCCGCGCAAGGAGAAGCGAACCTTGTTAGTTTGTGAAAAACTTAACTCGCCAAACAAATTAGTGCGCTGCGTATTGCCCTCATCATACACCGTTATGAAACGCGCCCGGTCTGCCGTATTATTCTTGTAGAAGTATAAGTCCTTAAGATTAGCCAGCGAAACACCTGTGCCGAAAGCCACCTTACTTCCCAACTTCCCTTTTAATCCGCCCAGGAATTCCATGGTGCGATTGGTATTAAAGATACCAATATTCGCATCAAGCCAGGGATTTTCGTGCGCCAGGGTATGCAATGAAACTTTATCAACATCACCCGTAAAGGCCGCATACACTTCCACCGATTTACTCAGTTGATATTCTGCTTTTACATGGGGATAAACATGAAAGGATTTATTCTTTCCGATCGTGTCATTCTCTAAAGCAACATTAAGGCCTGCTGTCAGTTTAAGATTATCAATAACCATAAACTGATACGCTGGCTTTACTTTAAATAGATGCCTGGGCTTTGCCTCCACTAATTCATCTTTTCTCGCTATCAAATAGTACTCTGAGTTGATGACGATTTTACTCTCTTCCGTCAGATTATAGTTACTCTCCAGAGCAAGGCTTACTTCACTCTCCGAAGCCTTGAATTTGTCATCGAGGTAGCTAAAGCCACCGCTTAGTTTATAATTGAAATCCGCATTTTTAGGGTTCTCAACAGAACCTCCAAGACTAACAATTAAATATCCTTGCACCTCTGGCGATTGCTTAATTAACGGATCTGGTAAATATCCATAAAACCGGTTCCTGAAATTCTCAAACTTCAAAAAACCTGCTGTGGTACCGTATCGGCTAAAGGCCTTACCGAATAGAGATAGTTCCGTATTTCCGCTTGATGAATTTTCTTTGTCAACAGGGCCCGTGCCGTAACTTTGATGAAAGAATTTCAAACCATAAAACTTATCCTTGCTTCTCTTATTTGTAAGGTAAGCTTCCAATAATGGTGAGGCATAATTACCAAAACCAGCGCTCAAATAATTTCCATATAGCTTGGCAATTTGCTCTTGTTGAAGTCGCAAGGGTCGTATGGAAGGGTTATAGTCGGAAGCTGTGAAATTTAGATTTTTAAAATCATACGTAATCTCAGGCTTAATAGGTTCTACCGGACGAGGTGGTACTTTTTCAAAATTGCGATTCGCCTTTGGTAACACAATCTGGCGCTCCTTCACGATCTCAATCTCCACCTTCTCAATTTCTCCTTCTCCCCACTTCTCCTTTTCTTTCTCCTGGGCAAAAGAGTTCATACTCATGCCAACCAACAGTGCCAGATATTTTATCTTGTTTATTCTTTTAATCATCATTCACAAGCTCGTTTAATTATCGACTGTATCAGCCTTCAATTGCTTCTGTTTATTGACTTCTTCGTCTGTAATTTTCTTTAACTTTTCTCTGGCTATTACTTTAATACTCTCCTGAGGGAAATTATCAATTAAAGAGTTGAGCGTGCCTTTCGCCTGAAATGTATCACCCATAGCGAGATAGTTATCGGCCAATAGCAAGAAAGACTTCCCAACCCAATCAGGATACGCTGCAAAGTCCGTATTAAGGCTTATCAGCGTTTCATAGCATTGCTTATTCTGCTTGTTTAAATATTGAATTTCACCTAGTAAGTATTTGGCTTCCGCTCCATACTCATCCTGAGCAGAATTCAGTGTATTTAAAAATTCATCCTGGGCAAGTTCGTAGTCGCCTTTGGCCATTGCTGCTTTACCAAGATACAGTGAAGCCTTATTTTGAGCGCCTGCATTTACATTTCCCTTTTCCAAAATAATTTGTGCGTACTGCGATGCTGAATCATATTGAGCAAGCAGATAATGTGATTCCATCAGTCCCGACCACGCACTGTATTGCTCTTTCTTATTTCCGGCTAATCGGGCTAGTTGATGAAAATAAGGAATGGCGCGGTCATAGCGACCAAACTTAAACTCCAATTCCGCCATACGTCCAATCACTTTGTTGGCGAATAGAAAGTTTTTATCGGCAGCTATTTCTGTATAAATCTCAAGAGCCTTATTGTTTTCTTTTAGCCGGTAATAGGCTTCTGCCTGATAATATTTGGCTTCGCTTAAACGCGGACTTTCAGGGTATGTATTGGCATATAGCGCAAGGCTCTGAATTGCACGCTGATAGTCCTGATTAAAATAAAGATTCTTTCCTGATTCAAACTCTACCGATTCAATTCCCTTGGCATCAGGATGCGAAACTTTAAACTGACTTAAATGCTTGTCAAACTCTGTAGATCGGCCCGCGAGATTTAATGCCTCCTGTAGTGGCAACAATACATCATTGCTAGCCGGGTGACTTGCATAATTTTCGATAACGGTAATATAATCCTGGGCAGTCTTATCATACTCTTTTAAGTTGAAATAGGAAGCAGCCCTTCGTGTAAATGCGTAGGGGGCAAACCGGGAAGTAGTGTTGTTCTGAATGAGCTTTGAATATCCCTCTACCGCCAAGGTATAATTGCCCTGCTCAAATTCAAGCTGCGACTTTTGAAATAACGCTTCATCGTAAATCCGGGATTGAGGATAATTCTTAATGACATTATCAAACTCCGCGGTAGCCTCTGGGTACTTTCGCATGATGCCAAGGATTATACCCGACTGAAGATGGGCAAAGTCGGCATCCGGTGAGGTCAATTGAGTAACCTTTCTATAATTGACAAGCGCATCTGGGTACGACTTACTTACATAGTAGCAATCAGCAAGTCGTAACACACCATCGGCAAGATTCACCTGCGTGCGTGGAGATTTATTTACAAACTCCTTAAAGTTGAACAAGGCACGGTCATATTGTTGCAGATTATAATAGGCATATCCCAAACCATACCGCGCTTTTAGAATCAAGTCTTGATTGGCTAATCCTGAAATACCTATTATGCGCAAATAGTTTTCTGCTGCCTGGTCATATTTTTTTCCAATGGAGTAGGCTTCACCGTTCCAAAAACTTGCCTCCGCCTGATAGACTGGATCCACCGGGTATTTCAGTGATTTCTCGAAGAACTCCACCGCTGCCGGGTAATCCTCTTTATTAAATAGTTCAATGCCCTTCAACATGGTTGCTTTTTGAAAGGCCCTTTCTATAGCAGGACTTTTGCGCGGCAACGCTTCTATATATTCGATTGCCTTATTGTAATTAGATGCATTCACATAGGCTTGAGAAAGCAACTCCTTTATTTCATCGGTATGGTTGCTCTTGGGAAATGTGACCAGCATCTTCTCAAATTCAGAAATTGCCTGATCGGGTCTGCCCAGGTCATATGAAATTTTCGCAAATTGATAAGTGCTTTCTTCCACTAGCTTCTGATCGCTCTTGAACTTGCGGGCGATATCAAAAGCAGTGAGAGCCATGGGCTTTTGGTTTTGTTTCAAGTAGAGCGCACCTAAGTAATAGGATGAATAAAAACCCACTGAGTCTTTATCGGCAAACGATGACTTAAGATATTTCATTGCCACGACATCCTCTCCCAGCGTATAGGCAGCATAACCTGCCCGAAGTAATACTCCTTTATCCGCCTTCTCTTCACGGCCCGTCAAATATTGATTATATCCGGTCAATGCATTTTTAAGATCCCCTTTTTTGTAATAAGCTTCCGCAGAAAGAAGCGCAATCTCCTCCTTGTTGGTCACGCCTTCCTTTCCTTCTATTGTTCTGACATAGGCGAGCAATGCATCGTAATCCTGTTGCTTATTATACACATTGGCGATCACATAGGGAACCACTTTAGCATACGACTCATTTTGCTCGGCACGCTTTAGATCGGTGAGAGCCGCAGCATAGTCGGCCTGGCTGTGTTCGATAAACCCGGCATAATAACTGGCAGCCGGCCCGAAGAGGCCTCCTGTTGATTTAATATTATTGAACTGGGTAAGAGCTTCCTTTAATGATTTTAAGTTGAACAGACTATAACCCCATCGGAATCTGCCGTTATTTTGCTGCTCCACATTCAGTCCGCTAAAATCAACCTTCGAATAAAATGACGATGCCTTTTTATAGTTCTTCTCGATGTAGTAGAAGTTTGCTAAGTCGTAATTGGCAGTAATCGACTTGGGATGTTTGGGATAATGCTCAATAAAAGATTCAATTTGCTTTTCAGCATCGCCATGGTACAGATTGAGGGCACAAAAGGCGACATAGTATTCCGCATCGGCACGCCTTACATCGGCTGAAGGTGTGACGGCAATAAACTCAGAAAACACCTCTCGGGCGGCACCATATTGTTTATGATCCAACAACTCAAGACCCTGGCTGAATTTTCTCTCTGACTGTTGTTGCGATAACAGGTTCTGAGAATAAGAAGTAAAAGCAACGAACACTGAAACGAGAAGAATAGTATAACTCTTCATTCAAAGTTTTTTCGTAAAACAGAAAATATTAAAAAATATTGCAGGTAAAGTTTAAAAAATATGCTTGAGTATCCTGCCTGTGTCAAAATTACTCAATCTATTTCGAATAATCAGTATGCTTCCGCGATGAAAATCAATAGTGGGCAACTTCACTCGTTGAACGGCAAAATGCTCACAAACGATTTCCGGATTTTACATGAGTCGAAAAACCAACTCTTTTAATATCTCACCTTCCTCGATGCTTCCGCTGTTTACACCTTTAAGTTTGAGGTCAGCATCCTTGAGCAAGGTTATATTATCAATAATTTTTACCAACGGATATCGCCTTGAAGCAGTGCTATAATCCCGAGCTGCATAGGGACTGATTTTTAAAGCAGTAACCAGGCTTTTATCAGACGTATCCGATAAGGTTGCCGCCACCAGAAGTTTACTGAAGAACGAGTATAGGAAAGCCACCATAGGGATGACCGGGTTCTTTTTGGTGTTTCTTTCAAAGTAAGCAGCAATCTTGGCAGCCTGGTAGGTGTCTTTTGTTATAAAGGCCTTCTGCAACTCAAAAATATTATATTCCTTGCTAATGCCCACCCTACTTATTACCGTCTCGGGTTTAATGGGAGTTTCCTTCGCGCTATCAATCAAGACTTTGTCAATTTCATTGGCGAGGCGACTTAAATCATTACCCACATACTCCGCTAACATTCTGATCGCTGCATCCTCAATTCGATATCCCTTTTCAGCTATGTAGTCTGAAATAAACTCCCCCAACTGATTCTCAAAAGGTTTTTTGAATGTGAGTGAAACTGCCAGCTGATCGGCTTTTTTTCCAAGTTCTTTTCTTTTATCTAATGTTTTGTGTTTGTGACACAAAACCAGAATCGTGGAGGGCAACGGATTCGATAGATAAGAAAGAAGCAATTTCGCTCCTCCCTCTTTCTGAAGATCCTGAATATCCTGAGCTTCTTTTACAATGACCACTTGTTTCTCAGACATCATGGGAAAGCGTTTGGCGTGTGTTAATATAGTGGCAACAGAAACGTCCTTACCATACACAACAAACTGATTAAATCCTTTCTCCGACTCAGTCAGCGCATTTGACTCTATATAATTTGACAGTAAATCAATATAGTAGATCTCCTCCCCTTGTAGCAGGTAAACCGGCTCAAATTTTTTGGCTTTAATGCTTGCCCACACTTTTTTAGCTGCTGCATCCATCATCGTATCTTTCTTTTGGGTGCTAAGTTAAATGCCGTAAAGGCACCAACCAAAGCCCCGGCCAGATGAGCCTCCCAGGATATTCTTGGATCAGCCGGCATTACCCCATAAAGAAAAGCACCGCCATAGATCAATAAAACAAGAATCGCCACAGTAAAAGAAATAAAGTCCTGACGTACCAAACCAAATAATATAAGGAATGAAGTAAGGCCATATACAAGACCACTGGCACCAATATGATATGAATCACGGGGACTAAATAACCACACCAGAATATTGGTATAGAAGTAGCATCGAAAAAAAACAGTGCCTCCTATTCGTTCATAAAAAAAGTAAAGGACGGACCCTAAAAACAGCAGTGGGAACGTGTTGGAAAGTATGTGCTGATAGTTGCCGTGAATAAGGGGTGCGGCAAAAATGCCAATGAGCCCCGAAGCGGTGCGTGGTCTTATTCCAAAGACTCCAAAATCAAATCCGTAAAAAAATTGAATGCTGAAAACCAGCCACATTATAAAAACAATACGAAACGGGACCACCGAACTACCGAAAAACCCCACATTCGATTTTTGCATTCTCCTTCTTAAAAAGATGAGGGATCCTTTATCATATTCAAGGTAAGGTATTGAGCCTCTTCAACACCCACCGACTTTAAGCCCAGCACCCCTCCTGATGACTTTGCGATTTCCACAGCGATCTCTTTTAAACTCTCAAAAAGTTCAACGGAGAATTCTTTATCAAGTCTACCCAGAATATTATTTAGTTGTGCTAATTCTGCTATCACCTTTGGAGCCCTTTCCTTCTCCTTAACTGGAAACCCTTGAATAACAATCTTAAGTTTATCCTCGAAGTCGCTTCCGACCTCATTATAAAACTCCAGTAATCTTGATTTGCTGGCTTTCTTTTGCCTGTTGGTGGCAAACCCAATTGCCTTTCTTATCTCATTTTGATCAATGCGACCATCGGCACCGGCTATTAAGATGCACACAAGCATGGGCGCCTTATGCATCAATTCTATTTCTGCTGAGGTGAGTGATTTAAATTCTGGAATCATTGAAATTTCCTTTTAAAATTAATATCATGCATGAAACGAGTAAGATTTGTTCAAATTTTTATTAATTTAACTAAATAATTT
>Ga0163153_10004664_pt1 | contig 16972 bp, 13 predicted proteins | sample OliLakLV19MP6IB1_FD_148629 | JGI IMG/M metagenome (GOLD analysis project Ga0163153, IMG submission 148629) | Freshwater microbial mat bacterial communities from Lake Vanda, McMurdo Dry Valleys, Antarctica - Oligotrophic Lake LV.19.MP6.IB-1 | ecosystem: Environmental > Aquatic > Freshwater >... | reverse complement strand
TTGTTCCGCAACACGGGGTGTGCAGGAACCAAAGGTGTAAAGGCGGATGGGGCGTTGTTGGGCTTCCTGTTGTAGGCGACGGAGAACGGTTTGCAGCAGGTGGCCGCGAAAGGGGGTGAACATGAAGAAGTGCGTACCGTCATGGTAGTCAGCGGTGCGGGCATCCGTATTGATAAACGCAACGTTAACCAACCCCAAACGCTGCGCCTGTTGGCGGGCAAAATCGCAAAAAGCCGGTTCAATTTCCACCCCCTTGGCGCGCACACCGGTCAGCAAATGAACCAACAGTACCACCTGCCCCAGCCCAGAACCCAAGTCATAGAAAACATCGGTTGGCCGAAAAGTGGTGTGGTCGATCAAATCGAGCAAAAGGCGCGCCGGCGTTTCCTCACAGTGAACCATTTCGATGGCTGGGGTCAAGGTGGGGGCCGGCGCCTCTTTCAAGGCAAAGAGGCCATCGACCAGTACATCGAGGCCATCATAGCTCATGTAGACGCATTCACTATTCTCCGCGCTGTAAGCGGTGAAACCATTGAGATAGTGACGCAGCACCTGGCCAGTCAACGTTCCGGCTTGGATTGCGGTGCGCGCCTGTTGAAAGATCTGACGATTGACCGCTTCCAACTCGGTTTGTAGCTGCCCAGCCTCTCTTTGGAGCATTTGCATGGCAGGGGTGTAGTCACGTTTCATCCGCAGAACGTCACCCAGAAAGGCCAGAAAGTCCAGCGCCTCGGCGCGGCGGTGCAGATTGGTTTCGACAGGGAGGGTGTGATCGCTGCGAAAATGGGCAAGCTCGGCTTGTAGTTCAAGAATATCCACTGGAATCAAACTTTATTGCCAGACGGGGAAATTTCCCATGGCCGCCAACTGGCGCATTTGGGTCTTGAAGCGCCGCATAAAACCCAGCCGCTGGCCTTCCCAATGCATGGGTTGACCAATGATCACATGACAAAAGAAGGGGACAAAAAGCATCGTACCTTTGGGCCAGGCTTTGCCCATGCCATACATAAAGATCGGCACAACGGGCGCTTCGGGAAAGCGTTCGGCAAGGAGCGTAATGCCGGCCTTAAAATCGGATAATTGCTCCGGCTCCCCGCGTGAACCTTCGGGGAAGAAGATAAGGATATTGCCTTCGGCCAGGGCTTCATAGCTAGCCGCCAAGGGGTCAACATCTTTTTCTGTGCGCTCGCGATCAATGGGAACAATACCCATCACATGGCGTGAAAACCAAGCGATCCAGCGGTTGCTAAACCAATAATCGGTGGCGCCAACCGGTCGTACTTTGAGGGCAAGATGGGGTGAAAATAGGGCCATTAACACCGCCGCGTCAAGATGGCTATTGTGATTAGCGGTAAGGATGGCAGGGCCGGTGGTGGGCAGCAAGTGACGATTGCGCACGCTAAGACCCAGCAGAATATGAATCACGGGGTAGATAACCAATATAAAAAAGAGATGGTGTAAAATTTTTATCATGATCCTATAGTTTCCCAGAAAAGTTTTGTACCACATTTCGCAGTGCAGGGCCCAGGGGCGGGAACCCTTTGGGTGCCGGACAAAACTTTTCTGGACAAGTCTACTCAGGCGAATAGATTTACATAGTAGAAGAAAAGTGGCGCCGCATAAGCAAATGGGTAGATGTAGAAGAGAATGCCACCCAAGCCCGGTAGGTGGCGATCCACCTCATTGATCTCAAGCGCGTGTTGAATGGCGCGCAAGGTGGTGCTGCCGAGATAAGCGCCGCTGCCGATCAACAAGCCGGAGCTCATAGCATTCATGGGTGTCAACGCGAGCAACCACGGACCCACGGCCCACGCGAAGATACTAACTGCCAAGATACTTAAGATCCCAGCCAAGCCGGTGAACGATAGTTTGAAGACAGAACGCGACCACTCATTGACACGCCAGCGCAAAAGAATGGTCTGCATGATCGTTTGCGCATGGACAAGCAAAAGCAGGTAGAGCAATAGATTGCCTTCACGTAGCGTGCCCTCCAGTTCTCCGTTACGCACCAACAACAACCCTAGATGGCTAAAACCGAAGACCAAGGTAAAGAGTCCCCAGCCAATCTTTAAGGTGCTGTTGAGGGCTTGGGCCGTTGTTTCATAGTGCGTGACAAGCCAAGCTGCAAGGGCAAAAATCAGGAAGGGAATAAAGGCCAATGCCAGCGCGTAATAATGGGCACCGATCAGATACAACTGGATTGGAATGGACAGATAACCAAGGAGCACCAGAAGGCGTTCAGAACGGCGCAGCGGCATGATCGTAAAGAACTCTTTTAACGCTTGGAAGCTAATAAAGCCCAACAAAATAAGCGCAAAAGTTACACTTGGTACAAAGGCGCTCAGATAGAGCATAGCCAATAAAGACCATAGTAAAGGCCGCACTTCCAATCGAGTCATAGATACAGTTTTTTCAAGAGATGTCATGAAGAGTTACATACCTTTTCACAAACATTGCATACGGCTATTCTTAGCTATTGCAACACCACGCCGCGGTGTGAGTTGCGCAGCAACAAGCAAGCTACCGCAATTTGGCGTAGCTACAGATTCCTAACAGTGTAACCTCTTATGATAACGGCAAGTTGAGTAGCGAGCAAATCTTGTATTAAATTAGGGGCGTATTTTTGATTAACAATTGTTAATCATGTTAATCAAAATTTATGGTATATTTATGGTACAATAGAGCCGTTCTCCCATTAAAACCAGCAAGTCAGTAGGATTATTTTTAGGATCTAAACAATCAAAAATTTGAGCCAATAACGAAGATTTTCTGCATCGAATTTCTCGAATGACTTAATTCGAGAAATTCGTAAAATTCGATGCAAAAAATTTGGCTCTGATTTTGTCAGGATAGGGTAGGAATCGATAATGACGCAAGCAAATACACTCGAACGATTAGAGGCCGGAATGCCGGTGCTGACAGCCAGTGGACAAGTGATCCGTGTTTCGGCGGAACTGGCGGCGCGCTTTCAACCGGGCGATAGCTTGGCGGTTGTCGCCCACAGTGGTGAACTGTTGCGCATTCCCGCAGTTGAAAAGCAGATCGCCACCACTGCCGTCACCCGCTGTGTGAATGCCTTCCAGGCGATGGGATCGGTCACGGATGCACAGATTTCGGCCTTTTATGAGCACTTTGCCGGTGCGTTAGAAACCGCTTCAATCTGGAGAAAAATTGCTGAAGTGAACGTCCAAGATGTCGCCGATACACGAGCGCGTGGGCGTTCGACCACCCGTCTTGTCGCCACGGAAAAGCTGCGCAAGGACATGATCGATGGGCTGCGCGGCTGGATCAGCGCGCCATCACGGCGGGGGCAGATTTTGGAAACCGTGCAACAAGCCGGCTTTCGGGTCGAGCTGGTGGGCGCGGCGTTGGGCATGGTCGCCTTTGTCTTTGAAGGGCGCCCCAATGTATTGGCCGATGCCTGTGGTGTATTGCGTGGTGGGAATACGGTCGTCTTTCGCATTGGCAGCGATGCTTTGCGCACCGCCCAAGCGATTATGCGGTTAGCGGTTGATCCCGCGCTGGAAGCTACTGGTTTACCTGCTGGCGCCGTAACCTTGCTTGAAAGCACCGCCCATGCCGCCGGCTGGGCGCTCTTTTCCGATGCGCGCCTGGCATTGGCTGTCGCGCGCGGCTCTGGTCCAGCCGTGGCGACGCTCGGTTCGTTGGCGCGCAGTGTCGGCGTGCCGGTTAGCTTGCATGGTACAGGCGGCGCGTGGCTTGTGGCGGCAGAGAGCGCCGATACAACGAGCTTTGGTCGGGTGGTAGTCAATTCGTTGGACCGCAAAGTGTGTAATACGCTCAACACCTGTTGCATCGTAGCCTCCCAAGCCGAGCGGTTGGTTCCGGTTTTCATCGCTAGCCTGGCCGAAGCGGGTAGACGGCGTGACCAGCCGTTTAAGCTCCATGTAGCCGAAGGTAGTGCGCATGTGATACCGGCTGACCTCTTCCAAAAGCTTGTCGTCATTCGGCGTGCGGAAGGTGACATTGATGAGCCACAGGCAGCGTTATTGCCGCGCCAGGCATTGGGTCATGAGTGGGAATGGGAAGAGACGCCCGAAGTCACCCTGACATTGGTTGAATCTGTCGATGAGGCGGTGGCACTCTTTAATCGCTATAGCCCCCAACTCGTTGGCTCGCTGATCAGCCATGACGACGCTGAACAGCAACGATTTTATGAGACGATCAATGCACCCTTTGTCGGCAATGACTACACGCGTTGGGTCGATGGTCAATTTGCGCTGGGGAAACCGGAGCTTGGTCTTTCCAACTGGCAACATGGGCGCTTATTTGGCCGCGGCGCGATTCTGAGTGGGGATAGTGTTTATACCGTGCGCACACGGTTTATTCGAGAGTAAGGGAGAATCAGCATCGGCGCTTCCTAAATCCGCGTCTATAACCGCCTACACCAGCAAGAATCATACTCCTATCTATGGCCAATCCTATCACATAGCAAATGCGTCAATACCTTGGTTTAGCTCGTTCGATTGCTATCTACTATGGCAACCCGCTCAAACTGTGGCGTATGCGGGGTTTCTATGGCCAATTCATCCAACCAGGTGATCTCTGCTTTGATATTGGCGCGCACGTAGGCAATCGCCTATGGGCGTGGACGGGGTTGGGCGCACGCGTGGTTGGGGTGGAGCCGCAGCCGCTCTGTATGAAGCTATTACGCCGCTGGTATGGTCAGCGCACCAATGTGACGCTAGTTGAGGAGGCCGTGGGGGCAGCGCCAGGGAGAGCACCCTTGTGGATCAGCGAACGCAACCCGACCGTCACGACGTTGTCTCAGCCCTGGATCAACGCGGTGCAGCAGGTCGCTTCCTTTGCCACGGTCCAGTGGGAAAAGCAAGTAACCGTCAAGGTGACCACGTTGGATGATCTGATCCTATGCTATGGCGAACCGCGCTTTTGCAAAATCGACGTGGAAGGCTATGAATTGGAAGTGCTACAGGGTCTGTCGCGTCCGCTTCAAGCAGTCTCTTTTGAATATATCCCGGTCGCCAAGGAGAGTGCCTTTGGTTGTGTCGAGCGTCTGCTCCAGTTGGGTGACTACGAATTTAACTGGTCGGTGGGCGAACAGCATCGCTGGCAAGCAGCCCATTGGCTTGATGGTGACGAAATGATCGCTTTCGTTGCCCAGTTGCCGGCGAATGCCGATTCGGGTGATATTTATGCGCGGCGTAAAAAGTAGCTTCTTCCCTACTATGCTCTGCTTCTAGCCTCTCCAGGAAACTTTTTTCTTATTTGACAGGCAAAATAGATTGGTGTACCCTTTATTCCACTTTCCCATGCATTCTTACGTACTAGCGCCTCAGATGCAGTCACATTGGGTTTAAAAAAGGTAAGTTCAAGTTGAAAGTCACGCAAGTCAGATGCAAGTCTTAGTCACTGGAGCCTTTGGTTGGACAGCCGCGGCAATTGTTAAAGCCGTAAAGCACGCTGGACACAAAGTAGTAGCCTTCGACCTGCCAACAGCGGTCTGCTCAGATGAAATGAGGGCTTTATTTGATAAAGTTGTTCTCGGTACGATAGCCGTTTTTGCGGATGTCTATTGCGCAACCCAATCTATTGATGCCATCATTCATTTGGCTGTTGCGATCAATAAAGACGATTATCAAAAGCCTGCTATTCCTTTTTCCGTCAATGTCCAAGGTGCCTATAATGTGTTTGAAAGCGCTCGTCGGCGCGGGATTCAAAAGATTGTGCTCATGAGTGAGGCAGCCGTACACGTACATCACCCTGAAGGCGAGTACCTGCACGCGGTAACAGATTGGTGAAGCAGCGACGCTGACGATCATCTGTATGATTTGACAAAACGCTTACAGGAAGAAATTGCGCGCGATTTCTGCAGCACGTACCCAATGAATACCGTGGTATTACGGGCAGGTCATCTTGTGGATGGCAGAATGGGCCTTGATCCGGCAGGCCAAACGCTTTCTACACTGGACTATTGCCGAGGCGGCTGGGTTTGCCGCTATGACCTTGCCACGGCCTGTGTCAAGGCGCTCCACCTAAGTACGCTTGGTTATACAGCTTTCCACGTGATCGGCGCTACGGAAGCGCGCAAGCATTTCGATATCGAGCGAACAGAAACGGAACTCGGCTTCGTTTTCGAAACACGTTTTGAGCAATATCAGAAATTGTCTCCCCAGTAATTTGTATTTCAATCAAAATCGTATAACCCAACCATTGCGTTTCACTTTCAATCCAACAGGAGGAATCATTCATGTTTCAGAAACAACAGCTTTTCAGTCACAAGATCAGTCGCAGAGAAATGCTGCGGCTTACGGCCATGACGGCAGCCGGCGCCGTAGTCGTAGCCTGTGCACCGGCCGCGCCGGCAACAACGGGCAGCAGTGGTGAAAGCGCCCCGGCCGCCGAAGCGGTGGATATTATTGCAACGACCCAGATGCCTGTCAACACCTTTGATAATTCCATAGCGCGAGCTAAAGATAAGCTGCCCAATATCTCTGTGGAAGTCAATGCCAATAGCTTTGGAAATAGCGGCTGGGATGGTTATGCGGATAATCTAATCACCCGGCTTGCCGGCGGCGAGCAACTCGATGTGATTATGATTGCGATTGAAGGGCTTGGCCTGTTGGCGACGAAAAATATGTTAGTGCCACTCGATGAGTTCCTGGCCGCTGATGCCCCGGCCGCTGAGATCCTGGAAAACGATGTCCATGTCACCCTGCGCGAAATGTTGCAGGTGGATGGCAAGCAGATGGAGTATCCGTTCTCTTGGAACAACATGGTCATGTATTACAACACGGCGATCTTTGAAGAAGAGGGGATTGTGGCCCCTGCCACGGATTGGACGTGGGATGATTTTCTGGAAGTCTGCACAAAAGTTGCCAGAGTGAGTGGTGGTGCCGACGACCGCTATGCCTACTCTTTCTGGGGTTCTGGTATGTTTGGCATGGCCGCCTGGCTTTTCAACAATGACACCTCCCCCTTGACCGCCGACTGGTCCGCCTCGAATCTGCTCGATCCCAAAGTGGCCGAGAGCCTTCAGTTCCTGGCCGACCTGATCTTGAAACACAAGGTTGCCCCCAATCCCGAAGGCTGGGATGAGGGCGCGCAGTTCCACGCCGGCAATCTGGTTATGCGCACCTGTGGTCGCTGGTGTATTGGTGGTTCCTTAGAGGCGAAGTTTGAGACTTATGATCTTCAGTACCAACCCCACGCCGCGGGTCCGCTCAAGACCGTGGCCGGCACGGACGGCTGGGGGATTTCCACTTCCAGCAAGAATCCGCAACAAGCTTGGGAGGTGGTAAAGCTGCTCTCCGACGCCGACGCCTCGTTGGATATGGTAAAGCTGGGTGGTAACATTCCGGCACTACGCTCGGTTGCCGAGAAACCGGAATTTGCCGAATTTGGCCCGGCCAACACAGCGATCTTCTATGAGTCGCTCGACTTTGCCGCCACCGTGCCTTCGCCTACCAACTTTAACATCATCGAGCCAATCCTCAACCGCCACTATGCCACCATCTGGAATGGGGAGAAGAGTGTGGAAGAGGCATTGCAAGCCGCCCATGATGAACTCCAACCGGAGATGGATAAGTTGAAGCAAGGGTAACACGTAGCGGGTGGCGAGTAATGGTGCTAAGACCTGACAGGTTTCCAAAAACCTGTCAGGTCTTGCCTTGATTGCCCGCCGGCGCGCAAGAGGATAAGGATCTTATGAATACAAGTGTAGCGCCAGGCAAAAAATGGGCCGACGCAGCGCAGACGAAACCGCGTCGCCGCGGCGTCTTGTTTCGTCAGGAGACGTTAGCTGGCTATCTCTTTGCGACGCCCGCCTTATTGGGTCTGCTGACCTTTACCGCGTTGCCGATTCTGGCGTCGCTGGTGCTGATCTTTCTTAACTATGATCTGTTAACCCCGCCAAGCTGGGCCGGCAGTGAAAATATTACGCGCCTCTTTAGTGATAAGCGCATGTTTACTATTTACTGGAATACGGTGCGGCTGGTGGTGGGGGCAACGTTTCTGAACAATGTCCTTGGCCTGTTGCTGGCCGTTGGCGTCAATCGCTCGATGCCCTGGTTTATGCGCTATTTCCTGCGCACGTCGATCTTTTTCCCGGTCTTGACCACAACCGCTTCGCTAGCCGTGGTCTGGCGTTTCTTGTTAACGCAGGATCGGGGGGTGGTCAACTACCTGTTGGGCCAAATTGGCATAGATCCGGTACCATGGTTGAGCAGTTCCACGTGGGCGCTGGTGTCGGCGATCATCTATGATGTTTGGAAAAGTTGCGGCTATCTCATGGTGATCTACTTGGCCGGTCTACAAGGCATTGCCCAAAGCTACTACGAAGCCGCGGCGATTGATGGCGCCAGCCGCTTCCAACAATTTCGCCATATCACCCTCCCGTTGATTTCGCCCACGGCCTTCTTTGGCGTCGTGATTTCGCTGATCGGCGCCTTTCAAATTTTTGACAATGTTTGGGTGCTGACGGAAGGCGGCCCCGGTGACGCCTCGCGTGTGATCGCGATGTATATCTATGAAAAGGCCTTCAAGGGCTTTGAAATGGGCTACGCCTCAGCCGTCTCGATGACACTCTTCGCCATTTTGATTGTCTTGACGTTGGGTCAATTTTATGGGGCGCGGCGGTGGGTACATTATGAGTAAAGGTGTGGATACAAAAAGGAACAATCATGGCGACAACAGCCAATCGACCGCCAATCGCACAACCAAAAACTGAGCAAAAAACTGACCGAAGCACCCGTTCACCCTGGTTTTTCTTTGGCGAAATGCTTCTCTGGGCCTTGCTGATTGGTGTCGCCCTGATTGAGATTGCGCCCATCAGTTGGATGATCTCCACTTCGCTGCGTGATCCGAAGAATTCGTTTGACCTGCCCCCCGATTTTCTGCCAACGGCCTTTCACTGGGAAAACTACTTGACTGTGATTAATTCGCCCGATATTGAGTTTCTGCGCTTTTTCTGGAACAGCTTGAAGATCGCATTGATCGTGACCGGCGCCCAGTTGATCACCTGTTCTATGGCCGGTTTTGCCTTCGGTCGTTTGCGCTATCGTGGTCGTGATTTCTTGTTTGGCCTCTTTCTAGCATCACTCATGGTACCAGGAACGGTGACACTCATTCCTTCCTTTATTTTGATCCGCGAACTCAACCTGATGGATAGCCACTGGGCGCTGATCCTGCCCAGCATCACCAGCGCCTTTGGCGTGTTTTTGCTGCGTCAGCACTTTATGTCCTTGCCCCAAGAGTTGATCGACGCGGCCAAGATTGATGGCGCGGGCTATTTTCGCATCTACTGGCAGATTCTGTTGCCATTGACCGGACCGGCGCTCGCAGCGCTGGGCATCTTTACCTTTCTGGGCGCCTGGAATAACTTTGTGGGGCCGCTGCTCTTTCTACGCAGTTGGGAGAATTATACCTTTCCCATTGCCATTGCCACCCTGCGCGGCTATATGGGGTCGGGCAACCAATCCGAAGTGTTGGCCGGCATCATGATCTCCATCCTCCCCATTCTGGTCGTCTTTCTCGTAGCACAGCACTGGATCGTCCAGGGCGCAGCCATTACCGGAATGAAAGGCTAGGGCCGCCGGGTGGATGAGTTGCAACCCTTGCGTCCTGACACCTATGTCAGCTTGGTGGTGCAGAAGCTGTGGGAAAACCTACCCAGTGTGCTATGGGGTGGGTTGCTCTTTAGCCTTTGTTGCCTTCCGGCGTTTGCCCTCTTTGCCGTGGGGTGGCTGGCGCCAACGGTTGTTGTGGGTGCTCTTACTATTGCGCCGGCTTGGGCAGCGCTTCTTGCCTATGAACGCACTCTTTTCTTGGATGATCAGGGAAAAACTAACATTTTTTTGCACGCGCTGCGAACATACTGGCGACGCAGCGCGCTCTTGGGTGGGCTGGCAGTATTTCCTCTTTTGATGACACTTACTACGTTGCCCCTCCTGACTCAAGCAGATGTACCCTTGCTTGTGTGGATTGGGTTGGGCGCTGATTTTTTCGGTATGGCGCTGATGGCAGCGTTGCTGCTCTATGCTTTCCCCCTGTTGGTACATACCGATCAAGGGGTGCGCGTCCTTCTGCGCGATGCGCTGATCCTGACCAGTCGCCAGCCGTTCAATACAGTGGGCTTGCTGGGCATGGGCATTCTCTTTGGCTTTGCGGTCGGTTATTTTAGCCTAGGGTTGCTCTTTTTGCTGCCGGCGATCTATGGCATGTTTGTCGTCGCCAATTGTCTGTTGGTGCTGGGTGAAAAGTAGATTGAACTCAGTTTAGAAGATTTATAACTACCAAGCCACCCCCTCCTAACCTCCCCCAATCTGGGGGAGGAACAGTCACGGTGATGGCAGTTCCCTCCCTTCGCAGTGAGCGTTAGGGCGGGGTCAGTAGTTACGAAGATTTAACGCTATTATAAATTCATACACAGAAGGAATCACTATGGATCACTTCCTCTACCGTGGCGCGAAGAGTAGCCAGATCAGCTTTCCCTTGGGTGGCATTGGCACAGGCTCGATTGGTCTGGCCGGCAATGGACGGCTTATCGACTGGGAAATTTTCAATCGACCCAACAAGGGCAGTGTCAACGGCTTTTCGCATTTTGCGATTAAAGCCGAGAAGGGAGCAGCCGCCGGTCTATCGAGCAGACCGGCAGAGAACACGGTGATTGACGCCAGGATTCTCCACGGCGATCTACCGGCGCCCTATCAGGGGGAGTTGCAAGGCAATCGCTTTAGCTCCTTTGGGTGGGGACCACGCCGTGAATACTTGACTGGTCTACCCCATTTTGAGAGCGTCGATTTTCGCGGCGAGTATCCGTTGGCCGAGTTGACCTTCCATGATGAGACTTTTCCAGGCCAGGTGGAAATGAGCGCCTTCAACCCGCTGATTCCGCTCAATGCCGATGATTCGGGCATTCCGGCGGCTTTCTTTGAAATCAGCGTCACCAACACCACCCAGGAACCGTTGACCTACACCCTGGTCGGGGTATTGACCAACCCGCTGCCCGCCAATAATTTGAATACGGTAGAACAGAGCGATTGGGGTCATCTCCTCCATCTTCACTCGGACGGTGTCCAGCCGGGGGCGGTGAACTATGGCAACCTCACCCTGGCCACTGACACAGGGTTGGCCGACGATGTGAAAGTCAGTTGGCAACAATACTGGTTTCGCGGCGCTTGGTTTGATAATCTGGAAGTTTATTGGAATGATCTGAAGCAAAGTGGTCCGTTCAAGAATCGCGTCTATGGAGATGGTGCGACCCGTGGCGCGGGACCACGTTTTGCCGATAAAAATGAAGGGCTGCTGGCTGTCCACGTGCCGGTGGCGGTAGGAGAAACCCGGCGCGTTCGTTTTGTGATCAGTTGGAGCTTTCCCACCTGTGAGAATTACTGGAAACCCAAGCGGGATGGACAACCAGCCAGAGCCACCTGGCAGAACTACTACGCCACCCTGTGGCCCGATTCCAAGGCCAGCGCCCAATATGCGCTGACCAACTGGGATCGTCTCTATGCCGAAACCAAATTATTCCATGATACACTCTTTGCCTCGGATCTGCCGCCGGCCGCGCTTGATGCTGTCTCGGCCAACATCTCGATCCTGAAATCACCCACCGCGTTGCGTCTGGAAGATGGCACCTTCTATGGTTGGGAAGGATTGCACCCCACAGAAGGTTGCTGCGAAGGCAGTTGCACCCATGTCTGGAACTACCAGCAGGCGCTCCCTTTTCTCTTCCCAGCCCTGGAACGATCTATGCGTACCGCGGACTACAAATACAACCTGCTGGACAATGGCTCTATGCCCTTCCGCATCCAGTTGCCGCTTGGCTCGGATCCCTGGGAATTTCGCGCCTGTTGCGACGGCCAGTTTGGCGGCGTGATGAAGACTTATCGCGATTGGAAGATCAGTGGCGATGACGCGTGGCTGCGCGAAATCTGGCCGGCGGTCAAAAAATCACTAGAGTTTGCCTGGAGTCCCGATAATATCGACCGCTGGGATCCGGAGAAAACGGGGGTACTCTGGGGCCGCCAACACCATACGCTGGACATGGAACTTTTTGGTCCTAACTCGTGGCTCACCGGCTTCTATCTGGGTGCGCTCAAGGCCGGAGCCGAGATGGCGGCGCATCTGGGCGAAACGGATGCCGCGGCAGAGTATCAAGCAATCTTTGAGCGGGGTAAGGCGTGGACAGACAAACATCTGTTCAATGGCGAATACTACATCCAACGCATTGATCTGAAGGATCGCAGCATTGTCGAAGCCTTTGAAGGCAAAGATGATTCGCTCATAGGCACCTCGGCGTTGGAAGCGTACTGGAATGATGAACACAAGGAAATCAAATACCAGATTGGTGAAGGCAGTAGCATCGACCAGGTGCTACCCCAGTGGCACGCCGACCTCTATGGGCTGGGTGATCTCTATGACCCAGCCCAGGTGAAGAGTGCCAGCGCAGCCATCTACAAGTACAACTATATCCCAGAGATGGGCAAGGTCTATAACCCTTGTCGCATCTATTGTCTCAACGATGAGGGTGGGTTGGTCATCAGCGCTTGGCCGGAAGGATCACAAAAGCCCCTCATTCCCGCCCCCTATTCGCAGGAGACGATGAACGGCTTTGAATATTCCGCCGCCATTCATATGATTATGGTGGGCCTGGTCGATGAAGGGATGACCTGCATCGAAGCGGTGCGCAAACGCTATGACGGTGAACGGCGCAACCCGTGGAACGAGTTTGAGTGTGGCAACAACTATGCGCGCAGCATGGCCTCCTATGCCCTGCTCAACGCCTTTGCCGGCTTCCAGTTTGATATGGTACACAAGCGCATTGGCTTCAACCCCGTGCGCACCAAGGATGGTCACTTCCGCTGCTTCTGGTCGCTTGATTCCGGCTGGGGTGAATTTGTGCTGACGCCCGCTGGGTGCGAGGTGCGTGTATTGGCAGGGACGCTGGATCTACAACAGGTAACGCTGCCCTTCCTGGCCGGCAACGCTGTCAGCGCCATCAACGTGGATGGGGTGGCGGTAGCCTTTACGGCCAGTGCTGCCGGCTTTAGCTTCAATCAGACGGAACGCATTGGCGCGGGGCAAGGATTGCAGGTGGTCGGTAGCACCGGATGACAATTGCCCTGGGATCCCCATTCAGGGGAATCTTAAGTTAGGAACAGACCTGTCAGGTTTGCGCAAACCTGACAGGTCTTGCGCCTCGAAGCTGAAATACACCCCCGCATTTCTACCTGCTTGACAAGCGCGATCTTCTGTTATATGATGCTCGTACCGAATAAAAATGCACCTTCGACAGATGTCCGAAGCATCTGCCGAAGGCGACTCACCTTCCACACTGTAATGCCCAGTAGGACGGCGTAGCTTTATTGTACCCTCTTTTCGGAAGAAGGATCAAATAAGCAGCCGGATTGACCCTGTATTGTTCATTGTACAGTGGGCAGGCGTCTGCTTTTTTAATTGGTGCCTTTTATCCATCATTCTTCATTCTGAAAGGAGCCTGTATGGCAACTCGTCGCCCATCACACCCACCTGAGAAAAGACCGTCCACCGAATTTTCCACCTATCCGTTAGAAAAATTGCTCATCTTATGGAAGCAAGAGGAACTCACCGTTGAGCAACTGGCGGGCCATCTGCTGCAACATCTGTTGGAGCAAGACCAGCGCCTGCGTCGCTTGGAGCAGCCGAGCGCACCATCCGCGCCCTAACCCTGTACAGCTTTATAGGTATTATTAGTTGAGTTTTTAGGTTCTGTTGACATTTGAGGGAAACACACCTGACAGGTTTCCAAAACCTGTCAGGTGTACCTCTAGCGTATCACGAAATGTCAACAGAACCTAGTCAGACCGTCAAGCCGTGAAACTGTCCAACTGACCCACGGCTTGACGGTCTGACTCATTTAGGTCCTGTCATTTACAAAATGCCCTCACGCTCCAGTTGTTCAGCGTAGGCATCCATTTCTTCGGCGGTTTGATCACCATAGACAAGAATCGGAATACCACGTTCCTTGAGTTGATCGATAATATCCCAGCGCGTCACGCCGGCCAGTTCCGCGGCGCGACCCAGGCTGCACGCATCGGCCAGATAGAGGGTGATCGCTTCCTCCAGCGTCGCCTGTTCGGGCAAGGGCGTATCTTCGAGGCGGCTGAGCAATTCACCCAGCCAGTGACGATCTTCGTCGGAAAGATAGCGTGCCAGGGCCAACACATCTTGGACGGTAACAGTTTCGGGCGATAAGGTCATCAAGCATTCCTCCACTTGAACATACAGTCTACTTTCCCGATTATAGAGTTACCCAGCGTTTCTGTCAAAGTGACGGTGACGGTCACCTGGCCGGCTGGATCGTCAATGGCGGCAAACCGTTGACAAGCTGCACCGTCGCCAAACTCACGGTAATGACCTGGCCGATCAAGCGCACGATATACGTGGGATCGTCTGGGTTGTTGGGGTCGTTGACGATGCCGCTACGCTTATCAGTGCTGACCTGGTATTGATCGATGACCCATTCCAACGCCGAACGGTTGCCCAATTTGTAATCATAGACTTGGGGCGGGATGCCAGCCAGAGTGAGGAAACTGTTATAGACGAGGCTGGTTTTGTCTTTGTTCAGCTTCATGCGTTCGACGCGCCAGTCGAGGGGCTTGTCCGGATTTTCGATCAAGTCGAGGCGATATTCGGGTTGGTTTTCATACCCCACATGCAGTTCCGCCAACCGCGCCCCGGCTTGGGCAAAGCCCCAAAAATCTTCCACCAACGGAATGCGTGGCAGTTCGCGGCGCAGATTGGCCGCGTACTTGGCGCGGTAATCGGGATGGTGGAGGAGGGCGTAGACGTAGTGAAAGATATCCCATTTTTCGATTTGGGATTTTTGATTTGGGATTTTAGATTGAGCGCTGTATTGGCGACGGAACTGGTCGAGCGCCCAGTCGGTGATGTTTTCGCGGCGGTTGCTGCCGTCTTTAGCGTAGGTGTAGAAGGGGAAGCATTGGGTGCTTGCACCGGCACCGACTATATGTAGATCTGTAATATGGTTTGTTGTCAAAGCCATAAAAGGCTTTTCTGAACCTTTATCTGTCAGACAAATAACAACATTCTCGCTGTCGGTTATAGGAAAAAGGTCACAGAACAAATACACTTCTTCGTTCAAAATTCTGTCGAAAAATAAATATTGTTTAACATAAGGCCGGTAAGTGGCGTGGCGAATTTTACTTTGGTTAAAGTCAGCAAATTTGCCTCGTTGTACATCCAGTTTTAGATCCCGACTCCAACTTATTTTAGCGCTGTCATTATCTACAAATTCATCTATGGGTGGCTTTTGTGACAGATGTTTCCATTTTTGTACGTGCTCGTTATAAGTTTGAATTATTTGTTGTATGTTCTTGGCTACAGTTGTTTTACTATAACTGTATACCCAGACATCTCTATGTGTTTTTACACCATTACTGTAAAGATCAAAAATTGAACTTGTGTCTATAGAAATTCCTACGTCTTTTGCTCCCAGAGAAACAAACGTTTCAAACTCATCGTGCATGCCCTCGGTTAGCCAGGTGTGGCGTTTGTCGGGCGCTACTTCTTTCCACTCCAGACGACTTGCCATCTGTACTTGGTCAAGTAGAGCAAACTTCTCAACACGCTTAGCGCGAAAATCAACTGTGCTGTAGAAAATTTTGTGATCAGTGAAATGTTTTCCTCTAACCAAAAAGATGACAGAAACACCAACCATTGCTGATAGACCAAAGACGGTGTGCTGTTCACCCAAAGGGATGCCGTCGCGCATAGAATCTTTGCGAATGTTGCCTTTGAGATCAAGTACATAGACACGATGAAAATCTTGCGCCAGATGTTTGCGCATGCCATCAAATGCAATGCTATCAACATAACTATTGTTTGTTACAAAGGTGACAATGCCTTCCTCCCCAATGCGATCTGAGGCCCAGCGAAAGGCTTTCACATAGGGGTCAGAGAGTGCATTTTTCAGCGTAGCAGCTGAATCTCTAGCATAAGTTTCGCTCACGCGGCGATCTAACGTGGGATATTTGCGATTCTTGTTATTGTCATTCTCATTAACTTGACCAGCATTGTAGGGTGGGTTGCCAATGACGACAAAGATCGGCGCGTCTTTTTGGCGCTGTACGCGTTCGCTATTTTCGGCACTAAAAAAGTCAAAGCCCGGCTGCGCTTCCTCGGCCAGTTCAAAGGTATCCACCAGGCAGATACCGTCAAAGGGTGCGTAGAGGCCGGTCAGTTCGTAGTAGGTGTGCTCGATGTTCATGGCGGCAATGTAGTAGGGCAGCAACATCACCTCGTTGCAGTGCAGTTCATCTTTATATTTTTCTTCCAATCGCGTGCGCTTGATCTGGCGCATGATGCGCAGCATAAAGTTGCCCGTCCCCACAAAGGGATCCAAAATGTGAACGCCGCGATCCGAGAGCGAACGGCCAAATTCCCGCCCCAAAATCTCCTCCACCGAGCGCACCATAAATTCGACAATGGGCTGAGGGGTGTAGACAATGCCATGCGTGTCGGCCACCTTCACCGAAAAGCCCTGGAAGAAGTTCTCATAGACAGTGTTGAGAAAGGCTTGCTTCTGGCTAAAGTCATCAATCGTGGCCGCGGTGCGCTCAATCGCCAGGTAGAAACGATCCAGCGGTTTGAGAAATTCACTGCGACTAAACTGGCGCGCCGTCAACGCCTGCACCGTCTTCTCGATCTCGTGGGCGATCACGTTGCGTTCCACAAAGTCGGGGTTGTTAAAGACGGTGCGAAAGAGGCGCTCGGTGAGCATGTGCTGGATCAACATCTCTTCGACCGCTTTGGGGGCGAGATTGGGGTTGATCGCCTTGCGACAGAGTTCGGTAAAGGCGGTAAAGGCTTCAATAAAGCGGCGATTCTCGCGGCGCTCGCGTTCAATGATCGCGAGCAACCCTTGGGCAATCTCGGTGACGCGCTCCTTAAATTCACCAACCGCCGCTTCCCATTGTTCGTAGGCCGGGGG
>Ga0163153_10004663_pt1 | contig 16974 bp, 10 predicted proteins | sample OliLakLV19MP6IB1_FD_148629 | JGI IMG/M metagenome (GOLD analysis project Ga0163153, IMG submission 148629) | Freshwater microbial mat bacterial communities from Lake Vanda, McMurdo Dry Valleys, Antarctica - Oligotrophic Lake LV.19.MP6.IB-1 | ecosystem: Environmental > Aquatic > Freshwater >... | reverse complement strand
CTCGGAAGTTCGTCGTGATCGGCGGAGGGGCCGCAGGTCTGACCGCGGCCCTCGAACTGGTCCGCCAGGGCCTCATTCCCCTGGTGCTCGAGCAGGCGGAGCGCGTCGGCGGCCTGGCGCGTACCGAGAGCTACCGGGGGTTCCGGTTCGACATGGGAGGGCATCGCTTCTTCACCCGGATCCCCGAGATCGCGCAACGGTGGCGTGAGATCCTTGGCGACGACCTCCTGAAACGCCCAAGGCTGTCGCGCATCTTCTATCGGGGCACCTTCTTCAAGTACCCGCTGGAGGTTTTCGACACCCTCCAGAAGGTGGGTCCGTTCGAAACCCTCGCCATCCTGTCCAGCTACGCCTGGGCTCACTTTTTTCAGACGCGGCCTGAGACCACCTTCGAGCACTGGGTGACAAACCGCTTCGGAAGGCGCCTGTTCAAGACGTTTTTCGAGAGTTACACCGAAAAGGTGTGGGGTGTGCCCTGCTCCGAGTTGAGGGCGGAATGGGCGGCCCAGCGCATCAAGGACCTGTCGGTCAAGGCGCTGTTGCGCCAGATCCTGACCAGGAGCGGTCGTCGGGCCACCAGTCTGATCGAGGAGTTCCACTATCCGCGTCTGGGTCCGGGCATGATGTGGGAGCGCGCGGCCGAACGGATCCGCGAGGGCGGCGGCACCGTGGACTTGAACGCAGGCGTAACCGCAATCCGGCATGCGGCGGGTCGCGTGACCGGCCTCCGCGTCAGCGCACCGAAGGGTGATTACGCGATCGAGGGCACTGATTTCATCGCCTCCATGCCGATCTCCGATCTCATCTCCAGACTGGATCCTCCTGCACCCGAAGCCGTGCGGACGGCGGCCGCAAGTCTGCGCTATCGGGACTTCCTCACCGTCTGCCTCGTGGTGGGAAGGCGAGATCTGTTTCCCGATAACTGGATATACATCCATGACAGCACGGTGCGCGTGGCACGGATTCAGAACTTCAAGAACTGGAGCCCGGACATGTCGCCCGATCCGGCCAAGACAACACTCGGTCTCGAGTACTTCTGCGCCGAGGGAGACGCCCTGTGGAACCTGCCCGACCTTGAGCTGATCGCGATTGCGCGCGCCGAAGTCGCGAGCATCGGCCTCGCCCGCGCAGACGAGGTCGAGGACGGCTGCGTCTTCCGGGTGCCGAAGGCCTACCCGCTTTACGATGCCACGTATGCCCGGCACCTCTCCGTGCTGAGATCCTTCCTGAACGGGCTCGAGAATCTCCAGATGGTCGGTCGCAACGGGCTTCATCGATACAACAACCAGGATCACTCGATGCTGACCGGCCTTTTCGCGGTTCGAAACGCGCTGCATCAAGGGGTCGAGGATCTCTGGAGCGTGAACACAGACATGGAGTATCAGGAGGCGGCTGCGCTCCCTGAAGGCGCGGCGACCCACGAGCAGGCCCGCCGAAGGTAGGCCTGACCACGTCATGCTTCGCGGGCCCGGGTATGGAACGAGGATGAACCTCGTCCCCGGCATCATTCAGTGGGTGTCGGCCCCAAGCTCTCGACCGCCGCGGGTCGCCCACGGAGGGAAGCCGTCAGCTGACTCAGTATCCCCAGGCTGAAGCCGAGGCCACCACAGGCGAAGTAGAGCCAGTGGACGGGAATCGCGCGCAGGGCGAACACCGCTCCGCGTTTGCTGGCCAGAAAGCGGTAGAAAGGCATATTGAGCACGAGAAGAGTGGCGGCGAGCGCGAGGCAGGGCCAAAGCAGCAGGCGGTTCGAAACCGCGCCCACCAGGCTCGCGAGCAAGGCGCCCACCGCGAGCACGCTCCACCGGCCGTGCGCCCGGAGATTCAGGTCGCGGCCCCCGTTCCGTTTCTCAAGAATCAGCTTTGCCCAGGGCCACGCTCGAAGGAGCACGTCAGTTCGCAACATCAACCAAAGGCCCCAATGTTTGAGGTGTTTGGCCTGAAGCGCCTTGTCGAGAAGAATCCTGTGACCGGCGCGGCTCAAGCGATACCCCAGCTCGACGTCTTCCATCGAGGGCTGGGAGTACGACTCGTCGAAACCCTGGGCGGTCAGAAACGCCTCCCGGCGAATGGCCCCGCAACCGGCCCAGAAAGTGGAGGCGTCGGGCGAGGAAGTCTGGTGCACGAAGTGGTGAAGAAGGTTCCGGTACTGCGAGAGAAAAGAGGGATCCGAAGGCTCCGCATCGTACGATCCAAAGACCGCCGTGAGCCCCGGGTCGCTCTGAAAATGCCGTCGAACCTGGGCGATGGCGGTGGTCGGGAGTTCAACGTCGCTGTCGACAAAGAAGAGGATGGGGCTCCTGGCGGCCCGGGCGCCGTGGTTTCGGGCGCATGCCGGACCCCGCGGGCCGCCCGAGACCTCGATCACGCCGTAGCCCTGTGCTCGGGCGAGACGGGCTGCCTCTGGGACTTCACCGTCGCAGACCACCAGAACTTCTTCAGGAGCAGGCGACGTGCGTGCGATGGCGGCGAGGCAGCGCGCAAACATGACCGCACCCCGGTGGACGGGGACGATTACAGACAGCGGAACTGAGGAGTCGGACACGGGAAGCGAAGGATTCTAGTGCCCATTCGGCAAGCGTGTGGCCTTTTTCACCTGTCGATCAAACGCCGCCCCCGCAATCACGCAGAGAGCGGGAACGAAAGGAATGCGAAACCGGCTCTGTCCCCACGGCCCCCCAGACGCGAGGGCAAAGTAGAGGATCAGCGCACCCGCCGCACCCGCGGCCGCCGGGACTCTTGGCATCAGCTCTTTGAACCCAACCACGAAGAGGTACCAATAGATCAGATTGATGCCCCCGAGAATTACTGATCCCGCCACCACATACGGCTTTCCCTGGACCGACTGAAGTAGGAATGCCCAGGGACCCTTCCGAAGCATTTCTCTTGATACGGCATTCCCCTGCGGCTCGAGATCCAGGAACTGGAGCCAGGCCAGCACTCCGGGATTGGAGAGGGTTCTCCATGTCCCGATCAAGTGAAGTCGAAGGCGGGTCAAGAGGGAGCTCGCCAGGGAAGGCCAAGGGGCGATCGCGGTCGGTCGATCCAGGCCCCGGTTTCGCCATTCCTTCTGGACCTGCTCGCCGCTTGCCTTTGGGTTTTTGGAACGCCAGACCTCGAAGTCGGCACTTCGGCTGACCTGGCTGAACTGCGAGGAGAAACCGAACGAACCCCCGGCAACCAGATTCCGGGCCTGCCAGGCACCCAGGATCAAGACGCCCGAAAAGGCTGCCACCAGGAAAAGGCGGAGCGCACCCCAGGCATTCTCCGAACGCCGCGCCCAGGCCGCCACGAAAGCGATGACGAAGGCCACACCATAGGCCACCGGCTTCACCAGCGCGGCGCCGGCGCCAAGCGCCGCGGCCAGGGCCAGAGTCCATTTTGAACCGTCGCGCAGATGCAGCAACAGGGCCAGGAAGGTGACGGCGACCATGGCCCCCAGGGGTGCGTCGGCCATGAGAAAGAGACTCCAGAGCAGGAGCGTCGGTTCGACCGCGCAGAGCACTCCCGCCGCGGTCGCGGCGCGGTCTCTCAAACCGATGAGGCGAGCTGTCCATACCACCACGACGACCACCAGACAACACAGTAGCGACTGGGCGACCAGGGCGTAGGCGGTGGGCCAGCCCATCTGCATCCCGGGCGCCAGGAGGAGCGGGTAGCCGGGGAGACGGTAGGTCTCCGGGCCCTCCGCAGTCGAGAAATCGCCTCGCAGGAGCGAGGCGGCAAGCTCGAGATAGCGCTTGGTGTCCACCGTCGAGAACAACTGTTCGGTGTTTCGGCCGGGGTGCTGTGTGAGCACGAAGAGAATGAGCCCAAGGCGAAACACGAGTGTGATCACGATCGGCCAGCCGCTCAAGTCCATGAGCGACCGACGGTGGACGCGTGGTTCAGGCCTCATCGAGTGCGCTGGTGGCGCCACCAAGCTCGGACGGCGCAACCCATTTCAAGATCGGGTCGCGCTTTTCTGACCGCAGGTGCCTCCACAGGAGAGCAATCGTATCGCTCTGTGCAGCGTATCAGTCCCTCGAGTGCTATTTCGTCGGCCGGAAGTCCCGCACCGCCCTTACCCCGCGGGCGGCGCCGACCTAGGCTAGCCTTTGGGACCGTGCACACGACAACCAGCGAAACGGGATCAACGGGAGTGGAGCGTCATAGCCCTCCTGCGCTTGCGGTGAAGCTGGCGACCTACTCACTCGGTGTGGTGGCGATGATCCAGGGCATCACATTCGCTTTCATTGGCAGCCTTTGAGCATCGCGTGAACAGCCTGCTAATCCTTCTCGTAAGTGGAGTCTGCCTCCTGGGCCCTTTTCGCGCCTCCGCGCGGCTTGCGATGCCGGGGTCGCTCGGGCTGGGCGGATTTGCCAACCTGATCGCTCAGGTCCTGGCCGCCCCTGGTCCCTTCGTGCTCCAAATAGTTTGGAACGCCGTCCTGTTCGGCTATTTCCCCGCGCCTCACCCGACGCTCGGAAAATACTATCCGCCAAACACCGAGTGAGGGGAGCCTGAAACACCTGTTCATCTGCCGGGAGTATCCGCCGGCCTCCTATCCACCGGGTGGAATCGGCACGTATGTCCGCCAGATGGCCGGCCTGATGGCTAACGCGGGTGAATCAGTGCACGTGATTGGAGAGAGGTGGCGCGGAGCACCTCTTGCTCGGGAGGAGTTGGCGGGAAGCCGGCTGGTCGTGCACCGTATCGCCCTGGACGAGTCCGTGGCGGATAACGGAACGAGTCTTTCGACCCGCTTCGGGCACGTGGCGCAGGCCATGATCGCATCGTCGTTTCCCGTTCAGGCGTTCTCCTGGCAGGCGGCCTTGCTGGCGGAGCGCCTGATCGAAGCCGAGGGCATAGACGTGATTGAGGCGCCGGAATGGGAGGCGCCGCTCTATTACCTTCAACTCAGGCGGGCCCTGGGTCTCGGCCCGACAAAACGCCCTCCTTGCATCATCCACATTCATTCACCCACCGAGAAGATATTCGCGGCCAACAACTGGGACACGACGGTCGCGGACTATTCTCCCGCGGTGGCCATGGAGGAGTATTCGATCTCCGCGGCGGACGCGCTCTTGTGCCCAAGTCAATATGTCGCGGAGCAGATCCTCTTGCGGTACCGGGTTCCCGGCCCGAGGGTCAACGTCATACCCTATCCGCTCGGTGACACGTCCCGAATCGAGCGCAGTGCGCAAGTCTGGACGGATGGCCCGATCTGCTGCGTCGGGCGGCTCGAGCCAAGAAAAGGCGTACTCGAACTCGCCGATGCGGCTGCGCTCCTTGCCGGCGAGCTTCCGAACCTCCGGCTGGAACTCGTCGGCGGCGACACTCCCGTTTCCGCGACCGGCGGCCCCAGCGTGGGCGAAGCCATTCGGGCCCGCATCCCGAAGTCGGTGCGGGGTCAACTCCGCCTCCGTGGCAGCCTCGATCGACGCGGGGTCACGGAAGCCCTTTCGCGGGCCTGCGCCGCGGTGGTGCCCTCCCGCTGGGATAACTTTCCCTACAGTTGCATCGAGGCGATGGCGAGCGGACTTCCGGTGATCGTGTCGCCAAACGGGGGAATGCGCGAGCTCGTGGTCGACGGGGTGTCGGGCTGGGTGGCTCCCGACGCGACGCCGGAGGGGCTGGCCATCGCGTTGCGGCGGACGCTGGGCACGCCGGCCGGCGACCGTGAGCGCATGGGCCGCGCCGCATCGGAAACGGTTCGACGGGTGTGCGACAACGACACAATCGTGACGCGACATCTCGAGATGAAGCGTCTGCTGGTGGAATCGCGCGCGCCTCGACCCATCCAGGCTGCGGGCGCCCCGCGCCCCAGGACGGGGCTGGTGGTGACCCGCCCGTCTGATCAGGTCCGACTGGACGCATGCCTGTCCAGCATCCGCGCGCAAACCGAACCGCCCGCCGCGATTCGGATCGTTCCCGACGGCTCGCGGCCAGGAGCGGCCATCGCGGCGGCCGAGAACCTTCTGGCGAGCGACGGAGCGCTCTCCACCCTGGTGTTCGTCGACTCACGATTGCGGTTGGAACCCGGCTTCTTCGCCCTATGCGCGGCGCGGTTCGCCCAGGACGCCCTCCTCGGCATATTTTCCGCCTGGACCCATGAGTCCGGGCCCGCGGGGGGAGTTCGCATCCAGCCCTGCCCCAGCCTTCCGCACGCCTGGAGAGATCACCGGGTCGCTCCCGGTGTCGCGGTCCGAACCGGGGCGTTCACGGAAGCGCTTGGACGGACCGATGGCGCAACCCGCGAGAATGATCTCCTGAGCCTATTCGACCGCGTCGTGCGCTCGGGCTGGTCCGCGGTCACCTATCCGGCGGTTCTGGGTTCCTTCGCGTCGGATCCGGCGGATCCCGCTGCCTCACCCGGGGCCGTCCGGCTCTCCTCCATGGCCCTGGCCGTCCAACGTCTCCACACTCCGCTGCTGCAGTGGCTTCGTGCGTGTTCGCCGGACGCGCGCCGAGCCTTCATCTGGCAAGGTCTGAGAAACCCCGTGCGCTCTGCCCTGCGCCTGGCCGGTCGCGTGTGATGGCGTCCGCGGGTGAGACCGGCCATCGCCGCCTACCGATGGTCTCGGTGGTCGTGGCTGCCTTCAACGCCGCGGCCTACATCGGAGAGACGTGCCGCTCCGCGCTCAGACAGACCTACACATCCCTCGAACTCATTGTGGTCGACGATGGGTCCACCGACGGCACCGCCGACGTCGTTCTTGCTCTTGCCGCCTCCGATCCGCGGGTTCGGCTGATCCGCCAGCAGAATCTCGGCGTGGCCGCGGCGCGGAACTGCGCGATGGCGGCCGCCTCCGGTGAATTCATCGCGCCCCTGGACGCCGACGATGTCTGGGATCCGACCAAGATCGAGCGGCAGGTGCGGCGGATCGAGGAGTGCGGGCCGGATACGGGTCTCGTCTATTGCTGGTGGGCGTGGATCGACTGGAGAGGGGTGGTAATGGACCGCTCTCCGCGCTGGCGGATCGAGGGTCGCGTGCTCGAACCGCTGGTCGAGGTGAACTTCACGGGCAATGCCAGCGTTCCCCTGTTTCGGCGGTCCTTCGTCGAGAGATTCGGTGGCTACGTCGAAAGGTGGCGTGGGGAGAACGCGCAGGGATGCGAGGACTGGGATCTCGCGATCCGCATCGCGGAGCGTCACGCCGTCTCCGTCGTTCCCGACGTCCTCGTCGGTTATCGGCGAAGGAACGACAGCATGTCCACCGAGCGCGAAACCATGTGGCGATCCCGGGTCCAGCTGATGGCCGACCTTTCCGCGCGCGACCCTTCGGTCTCGCCGTCCGTGCTGCGTCGCTCGAGCGGACAGTTCGCCCTGTACCTGGCCGGCGTCTCCTTCTGGTCGGGCAACTACGCCCAGGCGTTCCGCTGGGCGTTCCGGGTACGGCCATTGACCCTCCTCGTCGCGGTGGCCCCGTATGTTGCCTGGATGCTGACCCGGAGCCTCCTGCGCCTCGGATCTCCCCCGGCAAACCTGGTCGGCCCGGACGGTCGATTCGACCAATCGGGCCTGCTCGAACCTCTCATCCCATACGACAGAATCTATGCGCGACGTTGGCAGGGACAGCCGCGCGTGGCGCGATCCGGCCCGGGGAGTTCGAGCCGGTGAGCGGGCCGCATCGGGCGCCGGAGAGGGTCCATCCCATGGCCCTGCGCCTGGTCTGGATCCTGAAGCTCCCGTTGGTGTGGCTGGCGCATGAACTCCTGTTGGCGCGACTGCGCTTCGAGGGTTGGCTCACGACCTTGGATGGCCCCCCGGCATCGCCCCGGGTCATCGCGAGCGCCAGCTGGACGTTCCCTGTGTACTCGCAGACCTTCGTGCACCATGAAGTATGGGCGCTGGCCCGGTCCGGCGCACCGGTGAGATTCCTGTACCCGCGGCCCGGACCCCGAAGGGATCTCGCCGACACCTGCGATGGCCTTTGGAAGCTCAAACGCCGCGTCCTCTTGCACGCGGGGACGGGCGCGCGGGATCTCGCGCGCTTCCGTCGCCGCATGCCCGCCCGCGTCGAGGCGGTGACGCGGCTGGTCGCCGACGCCGCGGATCTGCGGGAGGAGGAGCTCATGGGCCACGAGCATTTTCTCCAGGCCTTCTCGTTCGCCCGCGCGGTGGAGGACTGGCGGGCCGACTACCTGCACAGCTACTTCTTCTACGAACAGACACTCTTTGCCCTGGTCGCCTCCCAACTACTCGGCATCCCCCGAGGCGTCAGCTGCTATTCGGACCACATGTTGAAGGACTACCCCTTGAAGGTGGTCAAGCTCCACCTGCGGACCTGCGACGTTATCGTCGCCACCTCCCGCCGAATTCGCGAGGAACTCGAAACTCTACATGGCGCGCCGCTGCCCCAGCTCGTGGTCAAGCCGAACGCGACCGAAACGGCAGCCTTCCGACCGGGAAGCCGGAGCGTCCCCATGGCAGGCCGACCGCTGCGCCTCCTGTGCGTCTGCCGGATCGACGCGAAGAAGGGAATCGAGTACCTGATCGACGCGGTCCATTTGCTCATCGGGCGCGGCGTTCCGGCTGACCTGGACATCGTGGGCGAGGCAGATCGCCACGCCATCGAGAGCGGGGTCTACGAGGCGGCTCTTCGCCGTCGCGCGGCGGAGCTCGGCCTGGGGCATGCGATCCGCTTCGTCGGCCGGCGTACCAGTCGCGAAGTGCGCGGCTTTCTCGAAAAGGCGGACGTCTTCGTGGCGCCGTATGTCGATCTGGCGAGCGGCGACAAGGACGGGATTCCCACCGCCGTGCTCGAGGCGATGGCGGCGGGGAGCGTGATCGTGGCCACCGACGCCGGCTCCATCCTCGAGGTCATCGAGCACGGCCGGCAGGGACTGATCGTGCCGCAGCGCGACGCGGACTCATTGGCGGCCGCGGTAGAGCGAGTTCGGGGTGACGAGGCGCTGGCCCGACGGCTCCGCGCCGGCGCCGCCGAGAGCGCGCACCGCGAGTACGAAATCACGCGGGCCGAGGCACTGTTCCATGAGCGGGTGCGCGGCGCGGTCCTGGCCCGGCCCCGCCCTACTTGACGTAGCCCAGCGACCTCAGCTGCTCCCAGACCTCCTTCGAGACCACGGGTTTGGTGGCATCCCCGATGTCCCTGGCGATCCGCCGGTTCCCCGCCGCGAATGATTGAAGCATGCGAGAGAGCCGCTCGCGGATTTCCCGGACCGAGGCGTCGTCGATCCTGTCCTCGTCCTCCTGCGGATCCTTGAGGATGTTGTAGAACTCGTTGCGCCGTCCCCGCTCGATCAACTTCCACTCACCGGAAACAATCGCGCTGCCGTCCCCGCTCTCCGAGAACACAGGGTGACCGTCATCGCCGGCCTTCCCCGCGATGATGGGACCGAGATCGCGTCCCTGCGCGAAGGCGGGAGTGCTCGCGAGCGCGAGCCGGCTGAGGGTGGGCAGGAGGTCCACATTGCTAACCGGAATATCCACCACACGCCCTTCCGGGAGATTGGGGCCGGCGATGACCAGGGGGACGCGGATCAGGGTGTCGGCGAGCGACCACCCGTGGCCCACCCGTCCGCGTTCGTAGAACTCTTCGCCATGGTCGGCCATGATCACCACGATCGTGTTCCTGGCCAGCCCGGCATCGTTGAGAAACCCCATCACCTCACCGACCCGCGCATCGACTTCCTGGATCGCCCCGTCATAGAGAGCGAGATTGTGTTCGACATCCTCGGGAGTGAGAGTCACCATCCCCTGGTTGATCTCCGTCCAGTTGTCCGCGGTGATTGAAACGGCGTCCTTGTGCCGATCGTAGCGATCGAATTCCTTCGACGAATGGTAGGGCCAGTGGGTGCCCATGAGATGGACGAAGGCCAGAAAGGGACGGGACGGGGCGTGGAATGCGGCTTTCAGGCTCGCCACGATCTTGGGATCCTTACCTATCAGGGCGTTGTATTCGTCGAAACCCTGGGCGAACCCGAAGGCCGCCGAGATGTTCGCGTTGTTCGACCAGCCGTAGGTCCGATAGCCGCGGCCGCGGAAGATCTCGGCCAGGGTCTGGAACCTCTCCGAGAGAGAGTCCGGGTTGCCCCGGACCCGGTGGGTGGACTGAAACGCCGAGACGAACGTGGAGGCAATCGAGGGTCTCGTCCACGTGCCTTGACTGTAGGCGCGCGGGAAGTAGACGCCCCGCCGGGCCAGGCTGTCGATGTTCGGTGTGAGCGGCCGGGCATAACCGGACAGCCCAAGGTGGTCCCAGCGCATCGACTCCAGGCTGACGATCAGCACGTTCGGGAGCGAGGCGTCGGCGCGGCTGCGGCAACCCGTTCCGAGCAGCATCGCGAAGACCGCCGCAAGCGCGAGTCGGGGGCCTGAACGCCGTCGGGATTTCATGCCACGGGGAGGCCGGGTATCGCCATGTCGGAAGATCTTAGCCTCACGCCCCGATGGTCCCGGCACGGCGGAGCCCCAGGTACACGGGAAGCCCGAGCGAGACCACAGCCACACCGAGAAGCGCTTGCCGGGGTCGGCCCATGAGCAGCAGGGCGAGCAGCACGACTGAGAGAGCGATGAAGACCGCGGGGGTGACCCGTCGGAACGGGGTCCGAAACCCGGAGGCGGCGGGGGGCATCCTGTAAAGGGCGGCGACGCTCGCGGCGATGAAGGCCACGGTCACGAACACGAAGTAGGCCACGATGTCGGAGAAGCTGCCCAGAACCACGAGCAGCGCCGCCAGGGTCGCCTGCAGGGCGATGGCTCGCGCGGGAGTGCCGAATCGAGGATGCAGGTCGGCCAGTCGGCCGGGGAAGAGCCGGTCCCGGGCCAGGGCCAGGTACAGTCGCGGAGTCATGAGCATGACCGCAGCCAAGCTGCCCAGCACCGACACCACGACCCCGAGCGCCATGACCGCGCCTCCTCTCGGCCCGAAGAGCTGCTCACCGACCAGGGCCGCGAAGGCGCTGGCGTTCCCCGAACCCCCGGAGGGGGCGAGGCCCAAAAAGACGACGCTGGTCAGAATGTAGACCAGGGTCACGAGTCCGATGCCGAGGACGAAGGCGCGCGGCAGCGTGCGTTGCGGGTCGCGCACTTCTCCCGCCATCCGCGCGGCCTCCCACCAGCCGCCGAACGAGAAGAAGGCGGACACGAAGCCGCCGGCGAGGGCGGGAAAGAGCGGGAGGGAACCCGCGGGCCGCGCGATGGAGGGGAGAACCCTCTCCAGGGCCACCCCGCCGCTCGCCAGCCCAACCCCGATGACCACGGCCAGAAGCGCGAGCTTGACCGTGGTGATGAACACGAGGGTTCCGGCGGCCAGGCGCGTGCCCAGAACGGTCAGGGCGGCGAGGAGAACGATCATCAGCACCGCCGCGGTTTTCTTGCCGGGGTCGTCCAGAGGCACAAGGTACGCCACATACTCGGCCAGACCTGCGGCCAGCGCCGCGGTTATCCCAGGATCCATGACGAGCAGGCACTTCCATCCGTAGAGGAAGGCCACCGGTTCACCCCAGGCCTCGCGCAGGTAGACGTAGGCGCCGCCGGCCTCCGGAAAGCGTGAGGCAAGTTCGCCATAGCAAAGAGCGCCGGTCAGGGCCATGAAGCCCGCGAGCAGAAACATCGCATACACGAGGCCTGGAGCGCCGAGGGTGCGCGCCATCTCCACGGGGGTCAGGAAGATGCCGATACCGATGACCTGTCCGACGATGAGGCTGGTTGCGGGCACGAGACCGAGCGATCGGACGGGGATGGCACCGCTCAGGACCTGGATCTCCTCGCGCAAGCGCTCATGACCTGCAACCATAGCAGCGGCTAAGCCCTCGTTCACCGCGGCGGCACCCCCTTTGCGGGGGGCCGCCCTGGGGGCTATTGGGTGGGCGTCCGAACCCCCAGGAGGTAGTTCCTGCCCTCCTTCGCGCGAACCACGAACATGACGCCTGCACCAACCTTGAGCGACCCCAGGCGTTCCGTGGCGTCCTTCCCCTTGGCGCCAAAAAAATTCGTCTGCTCGGTGGCCACGGCTTGAACCTCTTCGTCTCCAACCTTGAAGCTGATCGTACGCTTTCCAGGATCGATGGACACGATTTTCCCTCGGCGAATGTCGTTCCGCCGACCGGACCGGTTGCCATCACCAACGGCGCGGAGACCCACGAGGGTCTGGCCCGCGGTCCTGAAAGCGACGGCAGCGCCGATCTTCAGGGTTTCGTTGGCGAAGGGCTCGACAATGCGCTGCCCTCTGACGTCTATAACCCGGGTTCCTGGCCCGACCTTGACCACGTGTTCGTTACCGTCGTCGGTCCCGATGGTGAAGCTGTCGCGGGAGGCATCGATTTTCTTGATAGTTCCGGTTTGAAAACCGTCCTCGAAGTCCACGTCGCGTCGAGCAGCGCCGGCCTTCTGGGGGGCGACGGCCTTCGGCATGACGCCCACCTGCTCTCCGCTTTCGGACGAATCGAGGCTGAAGATCTGATCGTAGAGGAGGCCGCCGAGCATGAGGGCGCCGAGGAACCCGACAACACGGAAAAAACCTGGCGACGGGCTCAACTTAGGAGAAGGTCGCGATGCAGAGTTGCGACTCATGCGGAGAAGACTAACGAAAATGGGAGAGTCCCGCAAACCTACGGCTGATCTTTCGGCATCTCTCCGTCGACCTCATTGGTTCTGCCGCACTCCGCGAACCAGAGGCGGCGGGACTTCGGGCGCAACGTCGCGGGCGGTGGAAATATTGCGCAACACGACATCGGCCAGCTCAATGGCGACGTCGCTCGTGCCTAGATCAAAAAAAAGCCGCGCGTTGGACTGCTTCATAGTCGCGATAAAGGGGCACTCGAACCCCTTCCACTCTGCGGTGAGGTCGACATCCGCGTAAAGACCCACCAGCCCCCACGGCTCCGCATTCTGACCCACCGCGCACGCGATTCGTCGTGGCGCGTCAGACCGAGCTCGAAAGGAAAGCACATATCGGTGGCTGTCCGTGATCTGGAAGCCAGCCGCCCAGAGCTTTACGTGCCACGGCACTCGCTTGGGCAACGCTTTGATGGTGACCCGCATCCGGCCCGGCTCTGCGGGCGAATGCTCCAAGTTTGCCACACTCCCGGCGTGCGTCTCGATGCTCCACCCGTCTTGTGCCGATTCCGCGGGGGGGCCCGCCTTCCACGCCGCAGCCCGGACCTGCGCAGTCACACCATGCCGATCCGGCGCAGAGACCGAAGGCTGCTTGATGAGTTCCGCGTAGAGGCGGGCTGCGATGAGGCGGTGCCCTTCCTTGTTGGGATGGCGATCCTCGGGGCTCACAACTAGCTTTTTGTAGTCGTGGCCAGCAAAGACGTCCGCCATGTCGATGACGATGAAACCGGCCTCCGCCGCCGCGGAGAGCAGGAGACGTTTTTCGCCCTCTGATGAGAAACCCGAACGCGGACCGGGAATGGGAATAAGGACATAAACCGCCTGAGCGCGAAGCCGGTCGATCTGCGTCGCGATATCCCCCAGCAGTCCGCGTGCGAATTCAACATTGTGGGGCGCCAGCCGGCGCAGCGCTTCGGTCTCCGCCATACCCTTCTCGACGCCCGCGTCACGAACCCTCTGGGCGACGGCGAGCGGAAGACTGTTCTGCCTCTGGACTTGCTTCCAGATATTGGTGCTGATTCCGCCGACGAGATCCAAAGCATTCCCGACGATCATGACCACGTCCGGCCGGAACATTTCGATCCGGCCGTTGCTCAAGATGATGAGCTGTTGCAGCAGCGTGTAACCGGGAACGCTGAAGTTCAACAGTTCATAGCGCCGACCCGCGCTCTGGACCAAAGCTTCGTTCAGATCGGCTTCGACCAGCCCTTCGAACGTTTCGTCATCGTTGACGCCGCTGCCCATCGCATAAGAAGGACCGAGCACGGCGATCCGTCGTGTTCCAGGTGACGCCACCTGAGCGTAGTCGCGGTCCCGCATGCCCCAGCGGTTGGTTGACACTAAGGCCCCCCCCAAGCCGAATACACTCAGGTTCGCACCTAGCTCCCGCCCAAGCGCATCTTCGCGGAGGTTCACCACCCCATGCCTCTCCCCCATGTCTTCCAATCCGGCGCGTGGGTCGACTTCTGGCTCAGGCATTTTCTTCTCGGCCCGGGCGTAGACCTCCCACAGTTCTCCATTGAAGCGGTTGACGCCGACGATTTTTTCGTAATACCCCCGTTGCAGGCGCTCCGCGTCGTACTTGTTCAGCTCGATGGTGCGGGCCTGGCGCGCCACCTCCCGCGCTCCCGCGGGGACATAGGCCGAAAGCGCCGGCTCACCCACCGCCCAGAGCAGGCCGAGGGGCAGAGCCGCGTTGAGCAGCGGGTGCTGCCACCAGCGCCGCACCGCCAGAACGGACGGCATTCCCAGCGACAGCCGGCGCGACACCAGGGCCACGACCGCCACCACCGCGAGCGTGCCGGCGACTACCGCGACGTCCACCGGACGGAGGGTGAGAGCCCGGAGCAGCGCCCGGAAGTCTCCGAAAGTCGGACTGGTCCAAAAACCCCACAACACGCACATCAGTCCGAACATCCCCGCCGTCTGCAAGGCCTCCCTCAGCGCATGACGCGGCGCCGGGGCAACCGCGGTCAGTTGTCGAACCCGGCCCCGCCGTCGCTCCAGGAGACTGTTGACCACAAGGCACGTGCCCAGGATCCCCCAGAACACAATGTCCGTCGCGCTGAACAGCCACTCCCCGATCAGCCAGAACCACTGGTACGAGCGGAGAAACCAGCTCGCCACCAGAACGCAGAGCGTCGCGCCGATCAACATCGGCGTATCGCCCCACTTCCGAAGACCAAGGGCGGCCGGGAGGTACACCATCTTCTGCATGAACTCTTTCCAGTAGATGTTCATCCGCCGCCAGAAATCGGAGAAGCTCGAGGCCAGATAGAAGAACCGATGCGTCTCCGGCAGCCGGAATCCGAACAGGTGCAGCACCCCCACGATCACGTGAAACTGCCCCGACACCCGCAGGTACAAACCGTAGTTCCCCAGCAGATACCTCACCATCTCCGCGGTCGAGTTCACCTCCGCCGGTGAAATCGCCACGTAGGTGTAAATCAGCCGGTACAGAACCAGGTGGGTCAGCCCCCGCAAAATCCACTGCGCCCCCTCCTCGTAGATCTCCAGCGGCTTCCGGTCGTAGTACGTCCTTCTATAGGTGTGGAAATCGATGACCGGGAACAGGAGAAACACCACGTTGGGCAAAAGGAAGAAGTAGGACAGGACCAGGTCCGGCCTCATCGGGCCGTGATGCTTGAGATCGTACAGATACAGCCCGAGCCGGAACATGAACATCGAGGCGAAGATCGGCCAGATCACTCCCGGCCAGGGCGTCTCCATCCATCCCGCCCGCATCCCCATCAACACCGTGGCGAAAAGGCCGATCAGCATCACGCGAAAGCGAAACCGAAGCGGCAGGTGGCACATCCCGATCAGGATCAGGCCCAGGCCCACCATCCACCCGCCGGGGCCAGGACCGAACACCAGCACTATGCCGTAGATCCCCAGGGCCGCGAAGAACGCCGGCCGATGCGGGAGCGGAAGCAGATGGTTGACCAGGGCCCCGAAAACCGCGAGGGGCAGAATCCGCAGGTAGAAAGCCGGACTCTCGATGTGAAACCCAAAGGCCAGGGCGAGGGCCAGCCCAAGCTGAAGAACCAGGGGGAAAACCCGCCACCCGAGGCCGGGCGGGCGACTCATCTTCGGTGGGCTCAAGGCGCGCTAGCATAGGGCCATTCGGCAAATTTGGAGACCTTGAGAATCCGCACCATCCATCAGCGTTCGGTCCTGGGGGCGACGCTGGCCCTGTCCATGGCCGTAGCTCCAGCTACGGCGCAGCCTGCCCCCACGGACGGCCCGGTCGGGATGTTGTCGTTGACCTATGCCCGAAGCGATGAGACCTTCGCGAATCCCGAGCGCGGGTTCTACCGGCAGTTCGTCTCTTTCGATTCTGGAGACGCCCGCCGCCCCCTCGGCGCCCCCTCGTTGCGCGCCGTGCGAGGACAGGGCGTCTCGATCATCAGGGTCTATTTCGTCATCGACGAGTTCATGAAGGGCCCGCTTTCCCGCGACGCTCTTGACGACATCGCCGCGAATTTCGATGAGGTTCGGCGGGCAGGTCTGAAGATCATTCCGCGTTTCGCGTACAGCTTTCCATGTAGTGGCGCCGTGCGCTGCACGGAGGAGCGAGTGAAAGCCGAGGCCCTCGATCCATCGCTCCACCGCGTTCTTGAACACGTTGATCAACTCACGCCGGTGTTGCGCGCGAACTCGGATGTCATTGCGTACATGGAAATGGGGTTTGTGGGTGCCTGGGGCGAATGGCACCACTCCTCGACCGGACTCGTCAACGCGAACCACACGACGAACGAGCGTTCCGCCGCCATCGTGGAGCGGATCATGAACGCCTTGCCAAGAAACCGGATGGCGGTGCTCCGCTACCCGTACCACAAGCAATCGCTCTTCGGGGCCAAGCCGCTTGACGAGACCGAGGCCTTCACCGGCTCGGCGCGATCCCGAATCGGCGCCCTGAACGATTGTTTCCTGGCCTCGGCGAACGACCGGGGCACCTACTCGCCGCCCTCTCTCGGCCCTCCCGACAAGAACGTTATAGCGCTGAAGAAGTTCCTGAGCCTCGACAACCGGTTCGTGCCGCAGGGCGGTGAGACCTGCTCGGCCGAAGGCTCCGCGCGCTCCTATATCCCGTGCGCCAACGCCCTGCGCGATCTGGCAAACATGCGCTGGAGCGCGCTGAATGTTGGGTACCGGCGCGAGGTGTTGGATCTCTGGCGTCAGCAAGGCTGCCTTGCCGAGATTCAGAATCGACTCGGCTATCGATTCCGGCTGCTGCGGGCCGACCTTCCGTCCCAGGCGAAGCCCGGCTCCCCCCTGAACCTGCGGTTCGTGATGACCAACGATGGATTCGCCGCGCCCTACAATCCGCGAAGGATGGAATTGGGATTGCGCCACACGGCCAGCCGGCGCGTCTACCCCATAAAGATCGCCTACGATCTTCGCC
>Ga0163153_10004661_pt1 | contig 16975 bp, 15 predicted proteins | sample OliLakLV19MP6IB1_FD_148629 | JGI IMG/M metagenome (GOLD analysis project Ga0163153, IMG submission 148629) | Freshwater microbial mat bacterial communities from Lake Vanda, McMurdo Dry Valleys, Antarctica - Oligotrophic Lake LV.19.MP6.IB-1 | ecosystem: Environmental > Aquatic > Freshwater >... | reverse complement strand
GATCCTTGGCCAATCACCGAGAAGTAAATCGGTCTTCCGCGCCCTTGCCGCTGCCTTCGGTCTGCTCGGCTCGCTGGTGGTGTTGTTCTACCTGTGCGGTCTGCGCATCAACGTGACGCCATCAATTCCGCTGGGCCTTTACGTGCGGACTGGGGCAGGGCCGACCCCTGGGCTGATCGCCGAATTCTGCCCATCCGGCATGGCCGCGGAGGAGAGCGAACGCTATCGCGGTTTCGGTCTCGCGTGTCCCGATCGGAGCATCCCGCTCCTTAAGCCCGTCGTGGCCGGGCCAGGCGACCACGTGGAATTCTCAGTTGTCGGGATGCGCGTCAACGGACAACTGCTGCCCAACACCGCACCTCGGCAAATAGACGGGAAGGGAAGACTGATTCGCGCTTGGCCCGCGGGCGAGTACACCGTTGAGGCTGGCAAGATCGTTGTGGCATCCAGCTACCATTCGGGCAGCTACGACAGCCGGTATTTGGGTCCGATCTCCATGCGCGACGTCCGATCAAATTTGCGTCCGCTCTGGGTGATTCAGGGCCTCGACTTCACCAAAGTACCGGCAACTTCTAACAAGATTCGAACAAACTACAAAACAGATGCAAACAGACTGTCAACAGCATACTAACCGGTATAGTGCTTGGCTTGTGGTTGTTTTCAGCGTAGCCGTGACGGCTGTCGCTGGCCGTCTGGTCGGGCTCGGGTATCTGGGGTTCGCCATCATGCTTCCGCTACTGGTGATGCCCCAACCGAGCCGGTTGCGCGCAAGCGTGATTGCGGTTTCATATTACCTCGCGGCTGGCGCCGATATTCTCCAAGTCGACTCCTATCTCAAAGCGACTCACTCGGCGATTCCACCCGCTGTGTTCTTGGCGGCGGCCGCCCCCCTACAAAGCGTAGCGTGGGCAGTTTGCTGGAGCAGGCGTCCGAGGCCGTTGTGCACCAGCGCCGCTCTTCTCGTCTCCGCGTTGCCGCCGTTGGGTGTGCTCGGCTGGGCTCATCCGTTTCATGCGGCCGGCATCCTTTTCCCCACCTTTGGAATTGTCGGACTGTTACTTATGCTCGTCTTGCTTGAACTTGCCGCTTTTGAACACCTCACTCGGATGGCTCTGCCATTCGTTGCTCTTACTGCCAGCTTGATCCCGGCCGCAACCAGACCGGCGCCGCCGAGTTGGGCAGGCGTAGAGACTCGATACGGAGATGTCTTCACCTACGACGATCCATTGAGCATCATGGAGGCCGTAGAACGAGAGGCGCGGCTCAATCCAGCTTCCGTGCTTGTATGGCCCGAGAGCACGGTGGGCCACTGGAACCAAGCGACCGAATTGTTCTGGGCCCCCGTCATCCACGACGCCCGCGTCCGCGGGAAAACCCTGATCTTCGGATCCACAGTTGCCATCCCAGATCCGTCTCGCACTTGCTATCGCAACGTGGTCCTATTCAAGGGCAGGGAAGAACCCAGCCCGGTCGATCAGCGAACGCCGGTTCCGGCCGCTATGTGGCAACCGGCGAGCGGTGGCGGCGTGCCGCTGAATCCTCTCAGCTCACCCATCCGCGAGATCGCTGGCCAACGCGCCGTTTTTCTCATCTGCTATGAACAACTCCTCGTGTGGTCCTACCTTCCCCTGCTCTTTGACCGGCCTGACCTGTTGGTCGGCCTTGCCAACGTCTACTGGGTAGAAGGCAGTTCGATTCCGGCTGTACAAACCGCGTGCCTCCGATCATGGGCGCACCTGTTCGATATTCCTTTCATTCAGGCGGTGAATCAGTGACGTCTCAAATCCTCACGTTGTTCGTTCTGGGCACTCTCACCGGCAGAGCACAGACCGCTCTCAGTTCCGCCGCCTTCGCCGAACTCGCGCAGCGTTGCGCGCCAGGCGCTCCACTCGTAACGCTTCGCTCGATTGCCAGCGTGGAATCAGCCTTCAATCCATTTGCGCTGTCCATCAACTACCCGGAAGCGGCAGGCGCGCAACTCGGGATAGGGCAGGGAAGCGTCGTACTGGCCCGGCAGCCCTCCAATGTCGAAGAAGCCGTTCGCTGGTCGCGCTGGTTCATCGCCAACGGACAAACGGTCAGCGTCGGTTTGCTGCAACTCAACATCGAGCATCTAGCCGCCTTCAAGCTGTCGCTAGAGAGAGCATTCGATCCCTGCACCAACCTTCAGATCGGCTGGGCCATCTTTAACGACAAGTACAGGCAGGCCTCTGCCGTCGTCGGCAAGGGCCAGGTGGCGATGCACGCGGCGCTGTCGGCGTACAACAGCGGCAGCTTGATCGGAGGCTTCGGCAACGGGTACGTGGCCGCTGTTCTCGCGGCCGCATCGAAAAATCAAGAAGCTGAAATTGTCGATCCGCCGCCAGAGCCGGAGAAATTGCTCGCTCCCCCTAACCAAATCCCCGATAGTATAAAACAGGAATCAGGTAAAATGTTTCAAACGGATGAGCCCGAACGCTCCCCGTCAAAGCCGACGGACGATTCGAATCCCCGAATGGTATCTTCTAAACTGGTCTGGGACATGAACCGGGCCACAAGCTCGTGGACGGCGGCGACCCGAAAGGACTAAGGCAACCATGAAGAAAAAAACTAAAGACGCCCTAGCCCGTATCGGCGATATCGTCCGCCTGCAGCAACCGGAGCTGCTTGTCACCAAGCAACAGATAAAAAAGGTCGAGTGCATTGAGCTGGTCCGCAGCAACCGCGACTCGCGTAGCCAGAGCTTCGGCTACGCCCCGCGCCCGTTCGTGATGTGCAACTTTCCGCACAAGCGGCCGCTCAACACCGCAGCGCTGTACGAGCGTTTTAACGGCGACTTCGTTTTGCGGATTCTGCCCGATCCCGCCCTTGGGGTGCCCTACGGGAAAGATCGAATCTGGCCCATCTTTTTGTCAACGGTCGCGGTGCTCCAACAATCACCAGTGATCCGTTTCAAGACCGCATCCGAAATCCTCGACCTCTTTGGCATGCACAACAGCGGACACCAGTTCAATCGGTTGGTGGACGGCTTCAAGCGGATCTTCAGCGCCACGATCGTTTTCGGCCCCCGTGACGACATCAAGCAGCAAAACCTTTTCGCCGAACAGAACGACGTTGACACTCCGAAACTAGCGTTCGCCAGGGAGCGCTTCCACTTCATCGACAAGGCAACTCTTTGGTATGACCGTCAAGACAGGGGTACAAAGCATTTCGAGAACGAAATTGTTTTGAATGCCACCTTTTTCAACGAGATCATGGCGCATCCGATTCCGACGGATCTCGATGCTGTACGCGCGCTCGCCGATTCTCCCGGCGCCCTTGACCTGTACATGTGGCTTTCCTACCGATGCTTCGGGATGAAGCCAGGCCAAGAGACGCCCGTGCCGTTGTTTGGTCCCCATGGCCTGGTCCACCAGCTTGGCTCCGAGCAGTATGCGCGTCCGCGCGATTTTCGCCGGCAGTTGGACCTATGGCTCCGGTCCGTTCGACTGTTGTGGCCAAGCTGCCCGGCCAAGATTAACAACGAGGGAAGCTACCTCGTCCTTAAGCATGGCGTCGCCATGCACCGGAAGGCTGTTGCGGCCGGTCTCTAAACTGGCACGTGCCGGAAATGTCGATAGAGTCATGACTGCACTCTGCTGATCCCTCCCCGTTCCTTGCTAGACAATCCCACTATGCAACATCGCTACTTTACTCGCGTTCGCCTTAGAATCAATCACTTAGAGTCGATCCAGCTTCGCTACCTTACTCGCGTTTTCTACCAAATCAGTCACTTGCAACCATACTCCTGAGAAGACCAAACGGATCGGGGCAGGGAACTGATCCCAAACCTTCGCTATCTTGCTCGCGTTCTGTTTATAATCAACCACTTAGGTTGCCTTTGGCTCTGCAAGTTTGGAACCCCGATGTCGCTACCTAGCTCGCGCTTACTGTAGAATCAATCACTTAGCGTTAATTCAAAGGTCACACTTGCGGTGTACCGGTCCTCCATGCTTCGCTACCTTGCTCGCGCTTGCTGTAAAGTCAATGCTTTAGCAAAAAGCTCAGATAAAGTCTCCGCCGATCAGGCCGCAGACGCTTCCCAAGCCGCTAAGATTTGTTTCGCAAGGAGCCGGAAACGGGCCTAGGAACTCTCGCGCCGCCCCCGGCTATAGTTGACCCCGGTTCTTCCACGCTGATGCCTATAACAGCGTCCGGCGGAGTTTTTCTACCGGGCTTGTGCATAACCCTGTGCGATCCGGAGGTTTTCCACGCTATGTTGCTCGCGCCTAACCGCCCAAATCGTCGCTACCTTGCTCGCGTTCTTTCGCTACCTTCCTCGCGCCATATCTTCCTATAGTTCAATTAGCCAGAACCAGTAGTAGTCGTTCGAGTTCTGTGGAAATGTCGAGCACCAGCAGTTAAATAAACCGCGCCCCGAACGGGGAAAGAAGCTCAGTCCATCATCTCGCTATTTAGCTCGCGCTTTGGTACCGGAAAACCAAATAAAACGGGGCAACGGAACAAACCCTTGCCAAAGTGTGGTCAAGATTATGGAGTCGACCATATTACGGTCAAGGCTTTAGGTTCGGCTGCGCTTCACCTGTCACCACTTGGCTATCTTCATTGTACGAATCAGGGCCGGTTACTCCGCCGCGCGGTGGCTAAAAAGCGGCCCACCTGAAAGGTGGGCGAGATTTCCACGTGGACTAAATCGGGTTTGTGGTATGCTTGCGCCAGAATTTTCCGCCAACGAAATATACGGAGAAGAGCATGTCACCTCTTGATCGAATGCTGACGCCCGCGACGAATGAGACGGTCGAAGAAGATTGGTTGTCAACACCGCGCTCGCTGGAGTGGAAAATTGGTAGATGCGCGTTATGGACTCTAATCGTCATGGTCTTGTTCTTTGTCGTCGGCATGTTATTCTTTGGCCCCAACGATGGGAGAAGGGTGTTCGGCTTCATTCAGGGAGCGCTAGGACTCGGCTTCCTGGTAATCTTCACTCGCCCTTCTAAGCCGAAGTTCACGTTCCCCCCTCCTCCCCCGCCAGTGGTGATGATGATGGGGGCTTCGCCGCCGCCTACTTATTATGCCTTCAATCCCGCCCCTTTTCCTGTCATAGCCCAGCAGGAGGGAAAGGTGGATGTTTCCATTATCTTGGAGTTGCCGCCTGATATAGTTTGGCGACCAAACTCACTTGAAGATGTCCTTTGGATGTGCGTCAACTATGGCTGGAATCCGGTTGACATTAAGTTCAACTACGACGTAGCGCACCGAAACACCGTTGAACGGAAAGTTGCAGTTTGCACCGATCCCATGAGGCCTGCTATTGCATATAGCCTTAGGGTACCGCCCGAACTCGCCATGGACGTCACAGAATTCACTAGAGCGAATTGGCGCGAATTAACAAATGAATTGAGACAGTGGGGCGTAAATAGGTTTCTCAGCGACTTTCGAGCACAGCAAGCAACCAGCAAGAACTGAGGAATGTGATCCGTGAGCCCAACCTACGCCACCAGCCCCAAGTTCTTTCACTTTTCCATATCGCGCATATTCCGCTCCCGGTTCGCCTTGACGCCGACATCGAGGTTGCGCTGTAGGCCGTGCGAAGTTCTAGTTATGCTTCGGGGGACACATCCTTATATCAATTCGGTTGATATATTGTTTTGGACGTCAGGCGACCGTGGCCCTTCGGCTTCTTGGTTTGAATCCCGTCGATTCGCCACAGTTGTCAAGGCTGGGGTCATCACTCATTCAGGTTAGGGGGCCATTGCGCTGTGTCATCACTGATGTGGAAACTGAGCAGATATATCACGGCGAGGTTTGGTCAGCTATCCAATGCTGAAGACAGATCACGATTCGCCGAATTCCTTCGCCCAAGCACACTTCCAAGAATTGTTCACGTTACGGCGATGAAGCGGTTCGTTGAAGAATCAATGCCAGAAGATGTGAAGATTGATCTCGTCTCCAAAATGATTAGGCATTGCAAAAGAAGTGATGTCGAAACCTTTGGCAAAACGGACCTCGGATTGCTGCCGCCGCGCATTGTCTTGCTGGGTTGTTCTAAATTTCTAGTAGATAACGTGAATATTATCAATGATTCTGAATGGATTGATTGGCACAAGGGGCTCGATATTTGGAGTAAATTCGTCTTAAAGTGGTCTTTGATGCGTTCAGACCGCTTCGGTGACGATGGATGGAAGGTCTTTACAGATTCTGTTCAGACATTCTGCAGAACGAAGGCCTACAATAAAGCTGTCTGTGAAGATCTGGTTGTCTGCCTGAGAGGAGGCGATAGCCACGAATCTACACCGGAGATTCTACGCCGTCTTAGCCAAGATGTTCCTGAGATCAATTTGTACTGGAAAGGCACGGTAGAGTACGAGAATAGACGGAGAGAGGAGAATCGGAAAAGGGAGGAGAAAAGAAAGGAGGCGGAGAAGGAAGCGAACCGTCGGAGGTCCGACGACGAAGCCAATAGAAGGAAAAACGCGGCGGTTGCAAGTTCTTACGTTCAACCAGAGAAAAAGTTGGCCGTCATAGAGATAGCCCGAAGCATAGAGGAGGTTTGGAAAGTATTCACAGACAAATCAAGCTGGATCGCATGGTGGGGCGGTGACCTCGTAAATGTAGATCCTCGGTGGCAGAATGGAGCGAGCATCACATGGGGAACAGGTGGCGGAACTTCAATCTGTGATTTCATTGAGAAACAGAGGCTGGGTCTTAAGGGAAGCTATGGTGAAAAGGTGATTTGGACCTTCAAAAGCCATTCTGAACGAACCATTGTGGGGATGGAGCAAGATCTTATTGGCAGTAGACTCGCTTCCGTATCTACTGGTCGCAAAGCCGAGTTCGAGGAGAATCTTCGCAAGCTTAAGGAAATTGTTGAACGGAAGTATCAGGGAGCTTCTAATGTTAAGCTCTATGCCCCTGACGGTTTTCTAATTGATCTCTCAAGGGCGAATAATTCGCCAAACAACATGGCTGGGCTAATCGCACGATTGAGAAGTTCAGAAGTCGGTGTGCGTAAGGCAGCGTGTTATGAAAGTGTGCAATACGGCGGTGATAAGATAGTTTCCGAACTAATCCAAGTTTTAGAACGTGACTCGATTCCCGAACTGAACAAGAACGAAGATGTTTTCCAGAGTGCTAGAAAGGGCGCTGCATTTGCACTTGGCAAACTTAGCGACCCATCAAGCATTCAGCCGCTCTTGACAGCCCTCCAGAACGATTCGCGGTGGGAGGTCCGGAACGGGACACTTATTCGGCAGGATCATGGTCCACATACGAACCCCGAAATCCCTGTTTTCGGGACCAGTGTGCGCGGTGGATTATTGGAGGCCGACACGAACTTTGCTAAAGCTGTTTTGTCTCAGGTTCGAATGCAGGGTACCGGCGCATCTGCTTATGGATAGTCCGCCGATCGTACCATCAAATATCAGACTGCCGAAGAGACGGATAACCGATACATGCATGGAACAAGACGCCGACCACCTTTCCTACGAATAAATCGTGCAGTTTTGGAAGCAGCGCGATGTTTTCTCATCCAGCTTTTGTGCTCGTTTCATAGTACGAAGAGGCGTAGTACATCGTTTTAAAGGGACGAAGCTATGTTACGTGCCTTTTCGACCTGCAGATCCACACCTTCGGACAGGCTTTCGGGAGTCAGCGGCACAGACACCGTCGGCTCTACTCCTCGACCTTCAATCGTCTCGCCCCCCCATGTACTCCATGTGGAGATCGGCATCCTGAGGGTGTAGCCGTGGGGCAGCCCGAAATTTACCGCCCCCAGCACCTGGCCCGGAGTCTTCGTTCCCACGATGGGAGCTAGCCCATGTTCAGCCGCAAACGCCGCAACCATCTCCGCCGCAGAACGGGAATTCTCATCAAATAATAAAACTGAGCACCCTTGCAGAGGGTTGAGCCCGAGGCCTTCGGTTGCCAGAGCCACCGAACGATCCCGGTTCCACACTCTGTATTTGGCTATTAATGCCCAACCCCTCGAAAAGGTCTAATTGGGCATCGTTGACGATTCTGGAGAGTCATCTTCTCCCTCCTGCATGGAGCGGCGCCAGAAGTCCTCGTTCTCGTAGTGCGCTGCCAAGGCATCAATGTCGACGGACGATGAGCTGGTCGTAAAGTCGAAGTTGCCGATCAGATTGACGTTGCGCCATGCGACGGGCGAGGTGCTCTTGAGAATCTGGATGGCCTCCAGGTCGCCTGCTGCCACCTTTTGCTCGTACACCCGCGATAAAAGCAGAGTGTTGTAGTAGATGATCGCGTTGGCGATGAGCCGGGAGCATTCGTTCCAGATTTGCTGCTCCGCTTCGGTTTTTACCCGGAACTTGCCGGAGTTGACGTAGGAGACAGCTCGCCGCATCCGGTGGTAGGCCTCACCGCGATTGAGCGCTTTCTGAACGCTCTGGCGCAGGTTCGGATCGTCGATAAAGTCGAGAATATGGATGGTCCGGCGGATGTTGTCCAATTCCCACAGCGCCTTCTTGGTCTGGTTTTGCCGGGTGTAGGAACTCAGCTTGCGCACCACGGTCGCTTGCGTCACGTCCTTTTGTGCAAGGGATGCCAGGATGCGTTGGATATTCGGCCACTCTTTGACGATCAACGCATCGAAGGTCTTGCGCGAAGGCTTGATCAGGCGATCGGCATAGAAGCCTGGATGGTGGAAGCCTACCAGGCTGGCCATCCTTTTATGCAGGTCGCGGTAACGCGGCGCGAACTGGTATCCATAGGCAAACAGGAGGATGAAATTCAACTGATTGGTGCCGTGAGTGTCCGTGGAATGGCGTTCTGGGTGGATGTCCGTGGTGTTGTTGTGCAGGATGTCGAAGACGAAATGTGACTCATGCTCGTGCGTACCGATGATGCGCGCATTGCAGGGGACATGATTGGCGACCAGCGTGTAGGCGCTCACGCCTTTCTTCAACCCGAAGTATTTGCTGCCATGCCGGGCGTTGATGGTATGGATCTGCGTTTCGACACGCTGGCCGTCGCTGCTGGAGTGCTTCAGTCCGTCGATATCGTACTGGTCGAACATCGACAGGGCCGCTGTGGCATTGCAAATCCCATCGTTGCCGACGTGCAGTGTTTCCGCCCGCAGGAAATTGCGGGCTGTCGTCAGGAGCGACGAATAGCCGAGGCCGGACACTTCCGCCATCTTCCAAAGACCCATGTTGGCGTCATGGCGACGATGCAGGCAAGCACAAGGCGCGGATCGGTCTCCTGTTTCACGTAGCGTTCCAGAACATGGGTGAACCCGCTCAGAAAATCGGTCTTTCCGGCGACGAACCGCAACAGGACCGGCGATGCCAATGCCGGGCAACTGCCCATAGAACGGACTGTTAATGGGCTCCTCTTCGGTGGGATAGATCAGTGACCAGCGGCGTTTGTCTCCGGTCCCTGTGATCTTGATGTGTTTGTTGTCGCCGTTCTCGACCAGGAACTCGTAGCGGTCGGCTTCGAGGCGCTTGTCTTTGCGCTTCTCGGCCGCGGTGTACATATAGCGCTGCACCCCTTTCGCAATAATGCCGGTTGGGAAATCGGCTTGTTTAACCTTCTAGCGCCGCTGATGGCGCCACAGGTAAACTGGATACATAGCCATGGATAAATTGCGGATCGGACTCATTGGGTGCGGCGGCATTGGCGAATTGCGCGCACAATCAATAACGAAAGGCCAATCTTGCAGACTGACGGCCGTGGCCGATGCGGACTCCTCGCGCGCTGCCAACTTCGCCGTGCAGCATGGAGCAGCGGCCGACAGCGATTGGACTGCCCTATTGCGGCGTCCTGACGTGGACGCGGTAGTCATCTCGACTCCGCCAGCGTCGCATGCTGAAATCGGAGTCGCCGCGGCGCGGGCGGGAAAGCACATCTTGTGCGAGAAACCGCTGGCGCGTAATCCCGAAGAATGCCAACAAATAATCGACGCGGCCAGGGAGAACGGGATCACGCTGGCTACCGGTTTCAATTTCCGGTTTTATCCCTCCGTCGCGAAGGCGCGGGAAGTGCTCGATTCCGGCGTCATCGGGGAATTGGATCATGTCCGGTCGTACACGGGGTATTCGGCTAAGGATCACCCGATGAGTTGGCTCCACGAGTACGACGTCATGGGCGGTGGAACTCTACGCGACAATGGGATCCACCTGATCGATACCACTTGTTACTTTTTTGGCGACCCCACGGAAGTCCAGGGCTATGGAACCTCGGACGTATGGAAATTTCCCGCGTGCGAGGATAACGGCTTCGTGGTCATGCGCAACAAACAGGGCAATGTTGCAACGGTGCAGTCCAGTTGGACCGAGTGGACGGGGTATAAGTTCTCGGTGGACATCTATGGCACAAAGGGATGTATCCGGGTCCGCTGTTTCCCGATGATCACCGAGGTGTACATCGGCGGCCGGGATGCCTTCAAGTCGAAGCGCGAGATGTACTTCTTCCCGTTCGTTCAGGTCATGGAAAAGTTGAAAACCTACCGGTGGGTGGTGGTGCAGAGCTTTTTAACGGAGTTCGAAGAGTTCCGGAAGGCCATCGATGGGAAGAAGAGTCTGATTGCCAGCGGGCATGACGGTCTGCGGTCGGTAGAAATTGCGCACCGCGCGACTGCGAACAGCCAGTTGAGCGGGGGCCGATGAGAGGCAAGACACCGTTTCTGAGTGTCGTCGTGACGATCGTCGACGGCGGCGAAATGCTGCGGAAGTTCCTGCGTGCGCTGACCACCCAGGAAGATCCGCCCTCCATGGAGATCCTGCTCCCGTATGATGCGAGCATCCCGGAAATCGCTGAGTTTCGCGGTGAATTTCCCGACATCACCTATCTCGCGATGGGAGTGACCGAGATACTGCGGCCCATCGACACCGGCGCCGGCCAGCACGAACTCTATGACCGCCGCCGGGCTGCCGGGCTCGCCGCGGCACGGGGAACGTTGATCGGAATTCTGGAAGATCGCGCCCCGGTACGTGCCAATTGGGCGCGAAACGTGGTCCTCCTGCACGACAAACTTCCCTATGGGATCATCGGCGGAGCGATCGAGTGCGCCCCGTGCGATCTACTCAATTGGGCCTTTTATGTCTGCGATCTGAGCCGCTACGGGCTTCCCTTCGAGGGTGGACCTTGGCCCATGGTCAGCGACGTCAACGTCTCATATAAACGCAAGATGATGGACGATACCCGCCACATCTGGGAGACGCGATTCAACGAAGCCGTGGTGCATTGGGCACTGCGGGAAAAGGGTGAAACGATATTTCTGTCGCCGGATTTGGTGGTCGACTACCACACCCCATACACCTCGTTGGCCGGTGTGATGCCGGAACGGTTCCACTGGGGCCGCCTCTTCGGCCACGTTCGGGGCAAAGCGATGAACCCTCTGAGCAGAGTGGCGCACGTGGTCCTCGGGCCGCTGATTCCCTTCGTCCTGCTGATAAGGCACGGCCAGGCACAGGCCCGCAAGGGCAACCTGGGTCGATACCTGCTCGCCGCGCCACTGGTTTTCGTGCTTTCAGTGGGCTGGGCCGCTGGCGAGGTGTGGGGCAACATCACCGGGAGGCCCTGAGATGGACCGCCAGGAAGTGTACGACGCGATCGTTGTTGGGTCAGGAGCGGCCGGTGGTTGGGCCGCCAAGGAGATGACGGAGCGCGGACTGCGGACCTTGCTGCTAGAAGCTGGCCGTACGCTGGAGAAAGATCGCGACTTTCCGCCTCCCCCAACGGGGACGGCCTCTAAGATTCAGCTCTTCAGCCGCGCCAAGTCGTTTCTCGGCGGGCAGCATATCCAGTCGCGCTGCATGTCGTTCAGTCCGTTGACCGAGCACCTCTTCGTCAACGATCGCGAGAATCCCTATACCACGGCTGCTGGCAAGCCCTTCAACTGGTACCGCGCCAGGCAGGTAGGCGGTCGAATGCACCTGTGGGGCCGAAACGCGCTGCGCCTTTCGGATCACGACCTGAAGGCTGCCTCCTACGACGGCTACGGCGAGAACTGGCCGATCTCCTACGCCGACCTGGAGCCCTGGTACGGACGAGTGGAGACTTTTCTCGGGGTGAGCGGCTCCGCAGCGGGGATTCCGAACATTCCCGATGGCACTTACGAGCGACCCCACCCGATTACGCAGGCGGAAAAGCAGGTGCTCCGTGATCTGGCCGCAAAGTGGCCGGAGCGCCCATCGACGACATGCCGAATCGTCCGGCACCATCCTGAGCCAATTCCGCTTCCCATCCTCGCGGCACTCGATACCGGCAATCTCACTCTGCGCAGTGACGCCGTGGTCAGTCACATCATCGTCGACCCGAACAGCGGCATGGGACGCGGCGTGGCTTTCGTGGACCGCAATACCAAAGAACGGCACGAGGTTCTGGGCAAGACCGTGGTGGTGTGCGCGTCGACGATCGAGTCGCTGCGCATCCTGCTGAACTCGAATTCGCCAAGGCATCCGGCAGGAATCGGCAATTCATCCGGCCGGTTGGGCCAGTACATTACCGACCACGTGATGGTGTTTCAAGCCGGTCCTTATGAGCCCCTGGAGAAGGGTATCAAGACGGACCCATACGATTTTGGAGCCCAGTCCGGGATCTATATTCCCAGCTTTCGCAACGCCGGAGGAGCAAGGGAAAGCGGATTCCGCCGCGGCTACTCGATGTTGGGATCCGTTGGGCGGATCGAACCCGGCTGGTTCTTCATGGCCGTGGGCGAAATGCTGCCGCGCCCTGAGAATTGTGTGGAGTTGGATTCGTCGAAGCGGGACGCCTGGGGTATTCCAGCCGCACGAATCACGTGCACGCATTCGGACAATGAGAAGGCGATGATCCGCGATATGCGGCAGACATTGGCGGATCTGGCGCGCGATTGCGGCCTGAATGTAGACCTCCTGAAACGCGAGAACATCCTCAGCCGCACGGTCTACAAGCTAGCCTCCTCTCTTGTCTACACTGAGGATGGCGCTCTGGTGCCAGGCTCGGCGATTCACGAAAGTGGCGGCGCAGGTATGGGAGACGATCCGAAGAGGAGCGTCCTGAACCAGCACAATCAGTGTTGGGACGCTCCGAATGTGTTCGTGACCGATTCGGCGGCCTTTCCGACATCGCCGTTCCAAAACCCCGGGTTGACGATCATGGCGCTGTCGGCTCGGGCCGGCAACTTTATTGCCGACCAGCTGGCCCGGAAGGAGTGGCGAAGCTCCGATTGATTCCCTCCTCGATGCTCCAGCGCGGCCTCCAGCCGAGTGCCTGTTTGGCGCGCCGATTGGAATAGCGGAGGGGTTTACACCGGGCATGCAGGCTGGCGGGACGTAGCAAATCCGGAAGCGGGAAATCGCCCAGTCCGGAGGCCAGCCGGGACGCGCGATCCAGGAATGACCAAGGCACGCCGATAATGCTCGGCTTGGGCTGCGCCCGCTTGGCGAGCGCGTCCATGTAGCGGAAACGGCCGGGGAGGTCATCGTCGACGATGTTGAATGTCGCCCCGTTGGCTGCGTCGTTTTCGAGTGCATCCACAATGCAATCCGCGCAGTTCTCCACGTACGTCAAGGGCAACAGCGAGTCCCCGGCCAGACACACCCATTGTCGGGGAGTCAACTGCATGCCGAGGTGGTGAAACCAGGTGCGGTCTCGGCCAAAGACGATACCCGGGCGAACGATGGTCCATCGCCACTGGTTTGCCGACGTGTGTTCGCGAATCAGGTCCTCCTGCCGGGCCTTGGCCTGGATGTAGGGAGCCCGTGATGGGAAATTCGATTCGAGCGGCGAGTCTTCATCCAGCAACGACTCTGGTGGTATTCGCAGATAGTCGTACAACGCGAAGGTGCTGACCCCGACAATATGCCGGACTCCCGCCTGGGTCATGGCCGCCAGCAAATTTGCAGTGCCCTCAACGGTTGCCGCGATCTGTGTGTGCAGGTCGCCGTCCATGGCGGCGGCGCAGTGCACCACTGCGTCCATTCCTTTTATGGCGGCAGCGAGGCCGTCAGGTTGGCGCAGGTCCTGGCAAACGAATGCGGCCTCTTCTCCGGGGGCTGGATTACGCGCCAGAACCACGGCGTTGTGGCCGCGCCGCCGTACCTCGGCCGCAACGTACCGGCCGATGAATCCATTCCCGCCCGTAATTAGGACCTTCATTTGCATTCTGGCTATTATTGCCCAACCCGCCAAAAAGGTAAAATGATCCATACACGCTCAATAGAATGATAGAGTTAACGAAAACTATGAGAGCATACGCGGATCAGATTCCCCCGCTAAGTTCGGCCTGGCCAAACGTTATTATAAATCAACGGTTTGCCGACAGGGAGTGAAGCTTTCCGATGCCGATTTTACATTTTTGGCGGGTTGGGCACAATTGGCCTGCTTGGCGGAGCACTGTCCTATTTTTACGCTTATTCCGGCTCAACCTGATATTGGCGCCGCCGACATTTTATTCGGCAACGGATCGTCGATCCTCTTTGGCATCGCCATGTCGAATCAAGGCGGTTTTCAGGCTGGTTCGTTGTATGCCGTCGGGGGTGGGGTGACGGCGACAACGGCCGCTTCCGTCGTCAACCTTCCTTCGCCGCCGTGGTACTACCGTACAACGCGGAATGTTTTATTGGGCGGGGCCGCGCCAGCGCAATCGCTCGGCGCCGGATCCATAGCCGTATCGGCGGCCGGCGGCAACGGAACCAGTACGGGCGTGGAATTCCGCCTGAACCTGCAACTCGGCCAAACAGCTTCTAACGTTATCTTTGACGCCGCCAGCGCTAACGGCGGATTCCTGGATGTCTATTTCCAAAGCGCCACTTGCGGTAATGACATTCTCGATGGCCGCATTGCGACACCCGAACCAAGCGCCTTTGTACTGATGGGGGCGGCGGTCCTGGCGTTGGGCGTCGCCGCGAAGCGCCGCCGCCGGGCGCAGACGATCATTTCCTCTGAGTCTGTCGGATAGCCGGGGTTGAGAGAAAGTTTTGGCGCGGCAAAGCGATGTCTTCCTGAGTAAAGTCACTCATGGCTGATCCTGAAACGGACTCTTGGCCGTCATTTTCCGTCAAGACGCGCACCGGCGCATGCGATATACTGATTGTTCCACTTTTAGGTGAATTAATCCCGGTTACTCCCGCTGTAAGTCATTCGGCGTTCACATGAATCAGACCCGGATGTGGCGTTGTTCCGGTTTGACCGCCGGGACCGCAGTTCGGAAATAATACCGGCGGTCTTCGAATCTTTTGATTTAACCATGAAACGCTACGAATGGGTCCTCGCTTTAACGGCTTTCGTTGTTTATGCAAGCGTTATCACGTGGGGCATTCCTGACCGCACTCCACGCGAACGCCCCGACGCCTGGGGAACCGATGAAATCGCGCCCGGCGGCCTGCTGGAAGAGATCGCCAACACTCTTTATTTCAAAAGCGGCGTCTATAATCCTAAGTATCCCTTGATGGGTTACATAATCCAGTGCAGCCTCGCGGCGCCTTATTACGTCGCGGTCGCCGGCGCCGATACGAAGAAAACTCGCGAACTGCCTTATTTCTGGTGGATTGGCCTATTGGCCCGGCTTACCACCGTCGCGCTCGCTGCGGCCCTGGTTGTTGTCGCTTGCAGAACCTATGCGGTATTGTTCGGCGGTGATGGCGCCTGGACCGCCGGACTGCTGGTACTGCTGCTGCCACCCATGTTCTATTACGGTCGCACGACAAATGTCGATCTCCCCGAACTCGCGATCGGGTCCGTCGCCCTCTGGCAATTCGCCATTATTCTCCGCGACGGCCTCACCCGGCGTACCGCCATCCTTATCGGCCTCTTCTCCGCGCTCGGGATTGCCACGAAAGACGCTCTTTACGGAGCCCTCGTTCCGGCCGGTCTATTCGTGGCCGTCACTGAATGGAGACGATCCCGGCGTCTGGTCCTGCTCTCCGCGATTGTTGCCGCCGCCACCTACGCCGTGGCCAGCGGCCTCCTTTTCAACCTGGACCGGTACATGCAGCACCTCACGTTTATCCGTTACGGGTCCACCCGCCATGGGGCCTTTTATTATGGGACTCACGATCCCATCTGGCGCGTTTCCGTCAACGCCATGGAGCAGCTTCGTCAGGCCATGTCGTCGCCATTGCTCCTGGCCGCCGCCGCCGGTTGCGTTCTATGCATCCGCTACAAGCCCCGCGCCTTATATTTTGCCCTCGCCGCTCCGGCGCTGCTGGTCTTTTCCATCTGGCCTGCCCGTTTTGTCGTCTACCGTTTCGTAATTCCCATGGCGTACGTGCTCGCAATCTTCGCGGCCTACGCGTTATGGAAACTGCCCGCCCGGCGCATCGCTCTGACCGCCGTTGTAGTGTGGCTGACAGTGCAAGGCGCCGATTTCAGTTATCAAATGCGGATGGACTCCCGCTACATTGTTCGCTCGTTCCTCGAACAAAACATCCGTCCAGGACAGACGCTTGGCTACTACGGCACGGAATCGAACAAGCTTCCGTTTCTGAATCCCGCCATCCAGATTGTCGAAGGCCCCAAGACGTTTCCGGCTCTCAACGGCCCGGATTTCCTGATTGTCATGCCGTGGCAGTATTTTGAGATCGAACACGAAGACAACCTGCCGGAAGAGAGCTATCATAAATTGATTGCCGGGGAAGCTGGCTACCATCTTTGGTTTCGCTGGCAAACGCCAGCGCTTTTCCAACTAGCGCCGGGCCGTGGCGTAAACCCTGTTATTTCTGTGTTTTCACGCCAGCTGATGCCGTCACCGAAATTTTGAAAGTACTAATAGAAATACCGTACCTACTATACCGGCAGGCTCTATTGCGCCTCTCCAGTAAGGCGCGATAAACTTTAACGACTTCTACTACAATGCCTACTTTTCTGATTACGGGCGGAGCTGGTTTTATCGGTTCGCACTTGGCCGAAGCCGCTTTGACCCAAGGTCACCGCGTTTTGGTTCTGGACGACCTCTCTTCCGGCAACGTCGAAAACCTCAGCCAGATTCGATCCAATCCGGCATTCGAGTTCGTTCCCGACAGCGTGGCCAATGAATATGTCCTGGCGGAAC
>Ga0163153_10004659_pt1 | contig 16975 bp, 7 predicted proteins | sample OliLakLV19MP6IB1_FD_148629 | JGI IMG/M metagenome (GOLD analysis project Ga0163153, IMG submission 148629) | Freshwater microbial mat bacterial communities from Lake Vanda, McMurdo Dry Valleys, Antarctica - Oligotrophic Lake LV.19.MP6.IB-1 | ecosystem: Environmental > Aquatic > Freshwater > Lake... | reverse complement strand
CTCCCCACCCGGCCCCCCCACCGTCCGCCAGCGCAACCGCGGTCTCGCGGGGGCACGGAACACGGGCTGGCTCGCGCTGGCGGACGGTGGGGGGGCCGGGTGGGGAGCGCTCCCGGAGTTCGTGTGCTTTCTCGACGCCGACGACGCGGTGACGGACCGCTTCTGCGAGCTCGCGACCGCCGCTGTCGGCGACGCCGACGTCGTCGCGGGCGGATACCGCATGGTGGACGAGGCCATGAGCGACCTCGGCTGGCCGGTGCGCGTCACCAGCCGCGACGTCAGCCCCGAGCGGCTGCTGGAGTTCAACCCGCTCGCGATCGGCGCGGTGCTGTTCCGCTGCTCGGCCCTGGCCCGCTGGACCGCGCCCCGCGGGCCGTTCGATGAACGCCTGCGCGTCCACGAGGACTGGGACCTGTTCCTTCGGATGGCCCGCGCCGGGGCGCGCTGGGCCGACCCGGTCGACGACGACCTCATGCTTTACCGCCAGCGCCCCGGCTCGCTTACGGGCGCACTCGAACGCATGTGGAGCACGGGGCTGGACGTCATCGAGTCCAGCGGCGTCGAGCCCCCGGTGGCCCGGACGCGCGCCGCGCGCAGGTGGACGATCCGGCACGTGGCCCGCGCGTGCGCCGCCGGCGATCGCGAACTGGTCGCCCGCCTGCTCGGTCATGTCAGGCCCTTGCTCGCGCCCGACACGTCCGCGTTCATCGACGCCGCGTGCTGGGCCCTGCTCAAGCACGAGCGGATCGGGCCGCACGCGGCCGCCGCTCGCGCGGGCGAACTCGCGGCGCGGTTCGCGTCGGCCCTCCCCCGCGCCGACGCCATCGAGCACGCCCAGGACGCCCTGCGCCGGGCGCTGCTCACACTGGACGCCGGGACGGTCGCGCGAGCCGCCGCGGCTCGCGCAGGACCCGGGCAAACGCTCGTGCTCTACGGCCTGGGGCGTCAGGGTGCGGCGATCCTCGCCGCGCTTGGGAACCTCGGCCGGTGTCCGCCGCTGGCGGTGATCGACGATGACCCGACAGCCGGTGCGGGCACGCCGGGCGTGGTCAGGCTCCGAATCAACGACCTCACGCCGCGGCATATCGTGCTCATTACGCCCGGTGAGCCCGGGGCGATCCTGACCAAGCTCGCCGGTGCGCCCACGGGCGCGGTGCTGACGCCCACGGACTTGCTCGAGCCCAGGCCGGCCGTCAAGGCGGGCTGATCGGGCTGAGCGGCGGGAGGAGCGACTGATGCGTGCGGGGCGAGCGATCACGGCGGCAGCGGCAGCGGCAGCGGCGGCGGCCGGGGTCGCGGCGGGCGGCACACTCGCGATGCCCGCCCCCGCGCGCGGCGATGACCTCACGGTTTCGTTCCGCAACGCGGTCGGGCTCCCGTCCGTGGCCATCGACCAGAACGGTCAGAGCTTCACCATCGCCGGCCTGAGCGGGCTGACCTCGGCCGGGCCGGCCCCGGGCGGCGCGTGGCGATTCTGGGCGACCATGGACAACTCCGACACGCTCGTCGAGCTCAGCGTCGTGTTCAACGCGAACGGATCGATCAGCTCCGCGGGAGTGCTCCGAGGCCTGCGGCTGTCGACCGCGCGCGATCACGAAGACATCGCGCTGACCCCCGGCGGGCTGGGCGTGTTCGTCGCGGAGGAGAACACCCCGCGCGTACACGTGCACGCGCTGGGCGGCGGGGCCGCGCTGCGGTCATTCGACACGCCGCCGGTCTTCCTGAGCCGGCGCGACAACTTCGGCTTCGAATCGCTCACGCTGCGGACGGTGGCGGCGCCGGGGTGCGCACCCTCGCGCGAGCTGTGGACCGCCAACGAGGAGGCGCTCACGCTCGACGGGCCGGCGTCGACGCCCAGCGCCGGCACCGTGGTGCGGCTGCTGCGCTCCTGCGTGCCGACCGACGATGCGCTCCCGCCCGAAGGGCCCGGTGTGCAGCTCGCGTACGTGACCGCGCCGATCCACGGGCCCGTGATCACCGGGGCGCGAAGCGGCCTGGTGGCGCTCGTCGCGCTTCCCAGCGGGCGGATGCTCAGCCTCGAGCGGAGCTTCGCGTTCGACATCGGCTCGCCGTTCCGCTCGCGGATCTACGAGGTCGACCTGGACGCGGGAACGGACGTCTCGGCGTACGTCGACGGGCTCATCGGCCAGCCGTACACGCCCGTCGGCAAGCGCCTTATCTACCAGGGAAACCAGACGAACCTGGAGGGGCTGGCCCTGGGACCGACGCTCGCCGGCGGGACGCGGGCCCTCGTGGGCATCGTCGACGACGGTGACCCCATCAGCGTCAACCGCCTCGTCGCGTTCGAGCTCGCCGGGCCGACGGAACCGCCGTGCCCCGCCGACTTCGATGGCAACGGCGTCGTGAACTCGACCGACGTGTCGAGCTTCGTCAACGCGTGGTTCACCGATCAGGCGGCGGGCACCCTCGTCGCCGACTGGACCGGCGACGGGATCGTGAACTCGACCGACGTGTCCGAGTTCATCAACGCGTACTTCGCCGCCGACTCCGCCTGCATCGGCTGACCCGGCTCGTCGCAGCATCCGCCGGCTCGCACCACGCGTTCGCAGCGCGGCCGCCGTCGTGACCCCCCTCGAAACCACGCGGGAGGGGGGGTGACGACGAACCGCGGTTCGTTTACCCTGAGAATATTGATCCGCGTTATCAACCCCCGACGCACGTGGTGGTGGGGGGGGACTCAAGCCCAGACAGGAGTGACAGATGAACGTCAGCAAGATTCGGTGGATGATCGGCTCGGTCGGTTTGGCGGCCAGTCTCGCCGGCGCGGCCAGTGCCCAGTGTTTCGCCGACAAGCTCGTCGACAACAACCCCGGCATCCTCAACTTCATGGGCGCGGCCGTTGATATTTACGGCAGTACCCGCGTCATGCTCGGTGCGCCCAGCACCGGCACCGGCGGGCGCGTCTACTTCTTCGACCGCACCGGCCCGATGCAGTGGACCGAGATCGACGAGCTCGTCTCCCCCGACGCCGACAGCGACCTCGAGTTCTTCGGCCGCGCCGTCGCGATGTACAGCTCCTTCGCTGTCGCGGGCGCGCCCATGCGCGACGTCGGCTCCGACGAAGACACCGGCAAGATCCACATCTACCGCCGCACGACGGTTCTCGGCCAGCCCGCGTGGGTGCTCGACGAGACGATCACCAACCCCTCGCCCGATGACGACGATCAGTTCGGCGCCGCGGTCGACATCACCAACATCGGCGGCGTGTACACCGTCGCCGTCGGCTGCCCCTTCGACGACCTCACCGGCGCCGCCCAGGGCGGGCGCGTCCGCATCTACGTCCGCAACGTCGACACCGGCGCATGGTCCCTGCAGGACACCGTCGTGGCGACCACCGCTCAGGCCGACGCCAACTTCGGATTCGCCGTGTCCTTCGACTTCGACCGTCTCATGGTCGGCGCCCCCAACGAGGACGTCAGCGGCGAGGCCAACGCCGGCGCCGCGTACCTCTTCGAGCGCTCCGGCACCAATTGGGGCACGGGCATCCGCTTTATCTGCCCCGCGGCCAACCGCGACCCCGGCGACATGTTCGGCAGCGACGTCGCCATCAGCGGCTCCTGGCTCGCTATCGGCGCCGGGGCCGACGACGAGGGCCTCGAGACCAACGCCGGCGCGATCTACGCCTATCGGCTGAGCCTCGGTTGGGCCTTCCAGCAGCGCATCCTCGGCCTCACTCCCGACGCCTTCGACGAGATCGGCGAGCAGATCGACCTCGCCGGCCGGGTCCTGGTCGCAGGCAACCCCAGCGAGAATTGGTGCGAGATCTGGCACCTCGACAGCGCCGACGACTGGAACCCCTCGTTCCCCTTCGTCGCGACCGATCCCCCAAAGTCCGACTCCCACAGCATGGGCTCCGACTGCGCCCTCTCGCAGAACGGCGAGTACCTCCTCGTCGGTGACGCCGCCGACGACATCGGCGAGGACGGCGGCGGCGCCGGCTCGGCCTACGTCTTCACCACCGACCAGAACCCCGGCGGCGACTGCGACGGCGGCTTCCTCGACCCCGTCCCCCTCCTCCAGGACGACGACACCTGGTACGGCTGCAACGTCGGCTACGACACGCAGGGCTCGACCTGCGTGACCTCCCACGCCGACGGCTGGTACCGGTTCACCGCCCCCTGCAACGGCGTCCTCGCCCTCTCCACCTGCGGCACGCACGACCTCGGCGGCCAGGACGAGGGCATCGACTCCGTTCTCTCCGTCCACACCGGATGCCCCGGCACCAGCGGCAACGACATCGCCTGCAACGACGACGCCCCGAGCGGCAATTTCCCCGACGCCTGCGGCCTGTTCGGCAACCTCGGCACCGCCCGCGACTCGGCCCTCAAGGTCAGCGTCAACGCCGGCCAGACCTACCGCATCCGCGTCGCGAGCTACGGCGCCAGCGGCCCCACCGGCCTTTTCCTTCTCCACGTTGACTTCACCTGCTGCACCGCCGACTGGGACGGCAACGGCGTGGTGAACTCCACGGACGTCTCGGCCTTCATCAACGACTGGTTCGCCGACCAGGTCAACGGGACGCTCTTCACCGACTTCGATGACAACGGCGTCGTCAACTCCACCGACGTCTCCATGTTCATCAACGCGTGGTTCGTGGGCTGCGACCTCTAGTCCCGCCCGGGCTCCTCGCCCGACATCGTGAACACCTCTGTCCTTCGGGGCGCGGCTGCTCAATCCAGTCGCGCCCCGATTGTTTTTTGTGGCAAATCGCCCCCGTGGAGCCCGTTCACGTGGGCCCGAGGGGCCGCGTGATGTAGTCTCCAACCGCACACTTGGAGGAGCTTCCGATGAACGTTGTTTCTGCGCGCCGGGTTGCCGGCTCGGTCGCCCTTGTCGTCGCCCTGGCCTTCGCTGGGTCCGCCCGCGCCCAGTGCTTCGCCTCCCGCCTCTTCCCCGACAAGCCCCGCACCAACGACGCGCTCGGCAAGCACGTCGACATCTCCGGCACCCGCGCCATCCTGGGCGCCCCGGGCCTCAACCAAACCAACGGCCGGGCCGTAATCTTCGAGCGCAGCGGCGCGCAGGAGTGGTCGGAGGTCGCGTCGATCGAGAGCCCCGAGCCTGACGACTCGAACTTCTTCGGCGCCGCCGTCGCCATCGACGGCAACTTCGTCGCCGTGGGCGCGCCGTACGCGGACGTCGGCTCCGCGGCCAACGGCGGGCGCGTCTACGTCTACCGGCGCCTCACGCTCTTCGGGAACCCCGTGTGGGTCCTCGACGCCACTGTAAACACCGCGTTCCCCGGCATCAACGATCGCTTCGGCTGGGCCGTCGACCTCGCGACCATCGGCTCGACTCTCACCCTCGCCGTGGGCATCCCTCGCTACGACGAGGACGACGTGTTCGACTCGGGCCGCGCCCGCATCTTCACCCGCGACGCCGAGGGCAATTGGTCGCTGCAGGACACCGTCATCGCCCACACGCAAGTCGAAGAGGCCGAGTTCGGCATCTCCGTGGACCTCGACCCCTCCGGGCGTCTGGTCGTCGGCGCGCACAAGGAGCACCCGAGCTTCCACACCGCCTCCGGCGCCGCGTACATCTTCACCAAGTCCGGATCCGACTGGGGCGCCGGCGTGCGGGTCGTCGCCCCCGAGGAGTTCGTCGACGGCACCGACTACTTCGGAACCGACGTCGCGATCTGGGGCTCGTGGGTGGCCGTGGGCGCTCCCCGAAACAGCGAGGGCTCCGTACAGGACGCCGGCGCGATCTACCTCTACCAGCGCCTGGGCGCCACCACCTTCTGGCTCTTCAGCGAGCGCCTCGCCAACCCCGACCCCGATCAGCTCGACATGCTCGGCGCCGCCATCGACATGCGCGCCGGGCTCCTGGTCGCCGGCGACCCCAACTTTTCCGACACCGTCCGGCTCTGGAAGCTCAATGACGGCGACTGGAACCCGCAGTTTCCCTACCCCCTCCCCTCCGGCTCGCCCCCCGGCGCACACGAGTTCGGCGCCGCCGTCGCCCTGAGCGACGACGGCGAATACCTCCTCGTCGGCGACATTTCCGACTCAGGCTCCGGCGCAGGCTACATCTTCGTCACCGAGCCCAACCCCGCCTCCACCTGCGCCGGCTCGATCTTCGACCCCGTCATCCTCGTCGAGCCCGGGACCAGCTACATCGGCTGCAACGACGGCGCCGCCACCGACGGCGTCGCCTGCATCACCACCAGCTCCGACGTCTGGTACCGCTACACCGCAACGTGCAACGGCGTGCTCGCACTTTCTACCTGTGGCACCCACGACATGGGCGGCCAGGACTCCGGCATCGATACCGTCCTGTCCGTCTATTCCGGCTGCCCCGGCACCGCCGGCAACATGCTCATCTGCAACAACAACGCCTCCACCGGCAACTGGCCCGACGCCTGCGGCCTGTTCGGCAACCTCGGCGTCGCCCGCGACGCCGCCGTCAAGCTCGGCGTGACCTCCGGCCAGTCCTACCGCATCCGCGTCGCCAGCAACGGCTCCGCCGGGCCCACCGGCCTCTTCGTCCTGCGCGTCGAGTTCATCTGCTGCACCGCCGACTGGGACGGCAACGGCGTCGTGAACTCCACGGACGTCTCGGCCTTCATCAACGACTGGTTCGCCGACCAGGTCAACGGGACGCTCTTCACCGACTTCGATGACAACGGCGTCGTCAACTCCACCGACGTCTCCATGTTCATCAACGCGTGGTTCGTGGGCTGCGAAGTCTGAGCCCCCAGACCCGCAAGCTCGCGAGATTCTGATCGGCAGGGTTCGACAACACCGCCACGCCGCCCGCGCCTCGCGGTTCGCGATCGGACCCGCCCGCCGGGGCCGTTGCGCCCCGGATGATTCGGGGGCATCCGAACAGCGGCCTTCCGTTTGAAACCGCTTTCATCGCGAATTCCCCCCCGAAGTCGCCACAAGGGCCTTGCGAAGACGCGCAGGGTCCGAGTAGGCTGTGCGCGACGATTTGGAGGGGAGTACGCCCCAACGCGGCCGAGGCCAGACGCCTCCGCTCGCCGGCCCCGGCCTCACGCCAAGACGCGTGTTGGTGCTGACAACCACGAGAAACTTCGCCGCGCCCGACGAATCACCGTCCGCGTGGCGCGGTGTGTTATTGTCCCACTTGAATGGAGGTTTGAAGATGGCATCTCGTAACCGCCCTCGTCTCGTCGTCCTCGCCGCCGCGGCGGCGTTCCTCGGTGTCGCCGGGCTGGCCCAGGCCCAGCCCTTCCCCCTCAACGGTCTCTGGACGTACCAGGGCCGGCTTACCGACGCCGGCGCCCCGGCGAACGGGCAGTATGACATCCAGATCGCGATCTACGACCGCCCTGCGGGCGGCGGCGTCATCGCGCTCTCCTTCCACAACAACATCAACGTCACCAACGGCCTCTTCACCATCCCCGACGTCAGCACCGGCTTCCTCGGCACGTTCCAGGGCGACCGCCGCTGGGCGGAAATCCAGGTCCGCCCCGGCGCCAGCGTCGGCGCGTTCACGATCCTGGCCCCGCGCCAGGAACTCACCGCCACGCCCTACGCCATGTGGGCCAACCGCGCCGCCACCGCCGGCACTGTGAACAACCACACCCTCGACGCCGCGTACGACTCCGGCGGCGCCGGCGCCGGCCGCACCATCACCTCCGACTCGGGCGCCGTCGCCATCCTCGGCGCCGGCGGCCTGACCGTCGAGACCAACGTCGCCATCGGCGACGCCGACACCAGCGGCGGCCTCCAGATGTTCTACGCCTCCCCCACCCGCAACTTCGAGCTCCGTCCACACGGCGGCTCCGGCGGCGCCGTCGAAGGCTACGACGAGAGCGGCGCCACCCGCACCTATTTCCTCGAGCCCGATATCAACGGCGAGGGCGGGTTCTTCTCCGTCCACCGCGACGGCGGCAGCGCCGGCTTCACCGTCGACGGCATGACCACCGGCGGCGACCCCGTCGTGACCATCTCCGGCGACACCCGCTCGATGTCCTTCAGCCCCGGCGCCGCCGTCGACAACAACTCGGTCATCCTCCCCGTCGACTCGATCGCCAGCCCCGAGATCCTCGACGAGCCCGGCGCCGCGTCCGACAATCGCCTCGGACCCACCTTCGCGGCCGCGGGCACCTTCACCGTCCTCTCCAGCCAGTCGATCACGATCCCCGCCGACGGGTACGTCCTCGCCATCGCCAACGCTGAGATCGTCTTCGCCCATGTCGTCGGCACCGCGACCCGGTGTACCTTCGGCCTCTCGACCGTCAACAACTCCCTCTCGATCAACCAGGACTTCGAGACCTCCCTCGCCAGCGCCCTGCCCACCGGCAGCTACGACTTCACCTCCAGCGCCCACTGCCTCTTCACCCTCGCCGCCGGCACCCACACCATCTTCTTCCTCGGACGCGAAGATTCCGGCAACGTCTCGCTCGCCAACGACACCTGGCTGACCCTCCTCTACATCCCCACCGCCTACGGCGTGGTTGACCCCCGCGGCGGCGGCGACGGCCCCGACGAGGGCGAGGACCACATCGTCGGCCGCCCCGTCATCGACGACGCCGCCATCATCGCCCAGCAGGACCAGGCCGAGCAGCTCAACACCGAGCGCCTCGCCCGCGAGGTCGCCGACCTCAAGGCCCAGCTCGCCGAGCTCCGCAAGCTCGTCACCAACGCCACCAACCACCCCGCCGGGCGCTGACCCCGTCCCTCGCACCCCCATCCTTCAAGAAAGCGAGGACTCCATGACACAGCGAAACACACTGCGATCCGTCGGCGCGATCGTCGCCATCGCCGTCGCGGCCGCGATCACCCCCACCGCCTCCGCACAGCCCTACACCATCACCTGGTCCACCGTCGACGCCGGCGGCGTCACCTTCGCCGAAGGCCCCGGCTTCACGTATTCCCTCGGCGGCACCGCCGGCCAGCACGACGCCGGGCCCGCCCCCGTCGGACCGGCCATCGGCGGGCCCTACACCGTCGCCGGCGGCTTCTGGCTCGGCGCGCCCAATTGCCTCGTCGACTGGGACGGCAACGGCGTGGTGAACTCCACGGACGTCTCGGCCTTCATCAACGACTGGTTCGCCGACCAGGTCAACGGGACGCTCTTCACCGACTTCGATAACAACGGCGTCGTCAACTCCACCGACGTCTCGAACTTCATCAACGCTTGGTTCGCCGGCTGCCCGGTCACCTAAGGCGCCCGTCACCCATCCAAACACGTCTGCGTAACGGGGCGCGGCTCGAAACATCGAGCCGCGCCCCGCTTTCATCTGCGGCAAGCCTGCCCGCGGACGACTCCGATCGCCCCCGGCGCACGAGCCCGTGGCGTCCAGGGTGGGTCCGTTCCCGCGCCCCCGGTCCGGCCCTCCGCGGTGCCGGCCTCGATGGCAATCCCCTGTCATTCATCGAGTTACCAACGTGCGAATTGAATTGTCAATTCGACCTTTCGTTCCGGGAACTATTTTGGTATTCTCATGCGTGAATGGAGGCCGCTCGCCCCGGCGGTGAGCGTGAGCGAGGGCAGCGGACGGTCCGGCTGCGCGATCACGCCGCGCTCGCGCGGGAGGCGACGGCCCGAGCGCAATCGCACGCGCCGACCAGCGGCTGCTTAGCCTCGGCGCGCGGCGATCGGGAGGATCGCGTCCATGAGCACCAGAACCCGTCCGTCGAACGCCGCGGCCCGGCGATTGGGCTGTGTTGTCGCTCTGCTCGCCGGCGCGGGCACCGCCAACGCGCAGTTCTCCGAACAGGCCACCGCCCGCGGCGTGTCGTACAGCGTCGCCGCCGGGGCCCAGGGACGGGGCGCGGCGTGGGCGGACCTCGACAACGACGGCGACGTCGACCTCGTCGCCGTTGGCGCGTCGAGCGGGCAGGTCGGCGTGTGGGAGAACGACGGCGCCGGCCACTTCACCCCCCGCGCCGCCACCGCCGGCCTCGGCTCGATCATCCCCTCCAGCTCCGCCTCGGGCGTGTGCGCTGCCGACTACGACGGCGACGGCGACCTCGACCTCTTCTTCTGCAACGGCGGCGGCGTCTCGAACACCCCTGACAAGCTCTTTCGCAACAACGGAAACTGGACCTTCACCAACGTCACCGTCGCCGCCGGCGTCGGCAACCTCGGGTCGGGCATGCACGCCTCCTGGGGCGATATCGACAACGACGGCGACCTCGATCTGCACGTCGCCAACTACGACACGAGCACCCCCGACGCCGTCTACCGCAACAACGGCAACGGGACGTTCACCGACATCGCCGCCGCCCTCGGCCTGGGCGACCGCCACCTCACCTTCCAGTCCTGCTGGCTCGACTACGACAACGACGGCGATCTCGACCTCTACCTCTCGAACGACCGCGGCTGGGCGTGCCCCGCCTGCGGCAATTACCTCTACCGCAACGAAGGCGGCGCGACCGCCTTCACCAACGTCACCGTCCCCGCCGGCGCGCTGATCCAGATGAACTCGATGGGCACCGCCGTCGGCGACTTCGACCGCAACGGCTTCATCGACCTCTACTCCACGAACACGATCGAGGGAAACAAGCTGCTGCTCAACGACGGCGACGCCACCTTCACCGAGTCCGCCGTCGCCACCGGCACGGCCTCCTTTGCGATCGGTTGGGGCGCGATCTTCTTCGACTGCGACAACAACGCCCACAACGACCTCTACGTCTGCAACATGGAGTCCATCGCCCCCGACCGCATGTACGTTCACAACGGCGTCTGGCCCGCCTCCAACAAAGCCGCCGACCTCGGCCTCAACGACACCGGCGTCTCGTTCTGCGCCGCCTACGCCGACATCGACGCCGACGGCGACCTCGATATGCTCCTGTCCAACTACGACGAGCCGCTCCAGCTCTTCGTGAACAACGCTTCGGGCGCCGAGTCCTGGGCGATGTTCCGAGTCGTCGGCGTCGACAAGAACCTCTGGGGCGTCGGCGCCCGCGTCCGCGTGACCACCGGAGCCGTCACCCAGATCCGCGACGTCATGGCCGGCTCCGACGCCTTCAAGAGCCAGAACGACCTGCGCGTCCACTTCGGGCTCGACCAGGCCGAGTCGCTCGATCAGGTCCGCGTCGACTGGCCCGGCGGGCTCACCCGCACCCTCACCGGGTATTCCGCCCGGCACGTCTGGACGCTCTACCCGCCGTCGCGCCTCGGCGACGCCAACGGCGACCGCTCGGTCACGCTCGCCGACCTGCCCCCCCTCACCGCCGCGTACTCGCCCAAGCCCGGCTCAATCGCTCCGGGCGCCGAGGTCTTCGACTTCGACGCCGACGCCGATGTTGACGACGCCGACGTCGACGCCTTCCTCCAGCTCTTCGCCGGCTCGCTCAATGACTGCGACGCCGACGGCACCCCCGACGTCGCCCAGATTGCCCGCGGCGAGCTCGCCGACGCCGACGGCGACGGGATCCCCGACCTCTGCCAGTGCCCCGCCGACTTTAACCACGACGGCACCGTCAACTCCACCGACGTCAGCGACTTCATCAACGCGTGGTTCCAGGACCTGGCGGCCGGAACGCTGATAACCGACTGGGACCACAACGGCGTGGTGAACTCCACGGACGTGAGTGACTACATCACCGCGTTCTTCGAAACCTGCTTCTGATCCCGACCAAGGATCCGAGCACCGCCCGCTCGGGGCGGCTTCGATCTCTCTTCCCCCAACCCCCTTGCCAGCCTCGATCGCCGCGCCGGGACCCCGCCGTTCCGGCTCATGGAGACGACCGCCGGCGGCTGCGTCGGTTCCGAACGTTCGGGCTGGGTCAAGTTGAGCGGCGACGGGGAAACTGTCCCCGTGCCGAACGCCCCTGGGGGTGGCACTCTGGGCAATTCGAGCCGATGACCAAGAACTCGAGTGGAACCGGCCTTGACAATTCGGATTGCGTCAGGTATCGTTTTTGATCAGTTCGCTTGTGCGTCCCACAGAAATCGGCTATAAGTACACATACGCCGGGGCTCTTTCTGGGCCGCGGCGTCTGGACGAGGGAGCAGTGAGGCAAAAAACGTTCCGCCCCAACTTTGTGGGTTGTTGTTTCCCGTCGCCGCCCCCGGCGCGGGTTCGAATGGTGTTTTTTTGAAGCTTTCGACCTCCGGCGGCGTAGCCGGGGGTCGTTTGTATCCCGTTTCGGCGCTCCGAATCGCAAAGAAGTGGAGCTATCCGAATAGGAGGTGTTGAATGGTTCACTGTACGAGTCGGAATGCATTCCGGCTGCTGGCCCTGGCGGGCATGGTCGCGATGACCACGGCCGCGGGCGCCACGCCCCCGTCAGCGACGAACGCTGCCGGTTCTCAGATTCGGCCGACCACCGGTCCGGTCGCTCCCGCGGCCCAGGACACGAAGGTCGCCCCCAAGGTCTCGACCGGCGCTCACGGTGACCGCACCGTCGAGACCAAGGCCGGCGCTCCCAACTCCGGCAACCGCGCTGTCCTTCCTCCCAAGGGCTTCTCCGGCGGCGGCGAAGGCACCCGCGGCGTGCCCTCGAACGACGTTTGTGCGAACGCGATCGCCATCGCCAACCCGAGCACCACCTTCGGTGACACGGTCCTCTCCAACCCCGACCCGTACCCCGGGTGCTGGCTCTCCAACCCCGACGGCGTCTGGTACACCTTCGTCGGTGACGGCTCCCTCACCACCGTCGACACCTGCGGCGCTGGCACCAACTACGACAGCAGCCTCCACATCTACACCGGCACCAACTGCGGCGACCTCGCCTGCGTCGGCGGCAACGACGACTTCTGCGGGCTCAGCTCGTCGGTTTCGTTCGCCACCGTCAACGGCCAGACCTACTGGATCCTCGTCGAAGGCTTCAGCTCCGCGGAGGGCGCCTTCGAGATGCTCGTCGCCCCCGCGCCCCCGCCGCCCGAGTGCATCGATTGCCCCAAGGGCGCGGTCCTCGAGGGCGAAGGCGCTCCTTGCGGCATCCCGTCCGACTTCTTCAACGGCGGCTGCAACAGCGTCCCCGAAGCCTACAGCCCCATCGCCTGCGGCGATGTCGTCTGCGGCTCGGGCGCCTTTGACGGCAGCACCCGCGACACCGACTGGTACATGATCAACATCGGCACCGCGACCGAGCTCACCTGGGCCTGCACCGCCGAGTTCGACTGGCAGCTCTTCATCATCGACCTCAACGCCGGCTGCGGCGGTCTGCTGATCCTCTCCCAGGCCGCGGGCGCCGAGTGCACCTCGGGCAGCTGCTCGGCCATCGTCGGCCCCGGCACGTACGCGATGTTCGTCGCGACGCAGTTCTCCGGCACCTACCCCTGCGAGACCGAGTACGTCTGCGAGCTCACCTGCGCCAAGGCCGTTCTTCCCGAGAACGACGAGTGCGAGAACGCCATCGCCCTCGCCATCCCCAGCAGCACCCTCGGCTCCAACCAGGGCTCCCTGCCTGACCCCACCGCGATCACCTGCGGCACCTCCGGCGGCGGCCCCGGCGTCTGGTACACCGTTACCGGCACCGGCACCACCATCAACATCACGACCTGCTCGCCGAACACCCCCATGGACACCAAGCTCCTGGTGTACTGCGGCACGGGCTGCGATGACCTCTTCTGCGTCACCGGCAACGACGACGACGGCGTCTGCCAGGCACCCGGCTTCTCCCCGCCGACCTGGCGCTCCACCGTCAACTTCTGCTCCACCCTCGGCCAGACCTACTGGGTCTTCGTCATGGGCTTCGGCGGCAGCCAGGGTGACTTCGAGCTGATCATCTCCGACGACGGCTTCGCCTGCGAGGGCGCTGCGTCCTGCGAGCCCATCATCATCGAGTGCGCCAAGGGCGACATCATCGAGGGCGAGTTCGAGTCCGGCAACGGCTGCGGCATCCCCACCGACTTCTACAACGGCGGCTGCAACAGCGTTCCCGAAGTCTACAGCTCCATCGAGTGCGGCCAGACCGTCTGCGGCTCCGGCGCGTTCGACGGCTTCACCCGCGACACCGACTGGTACATGATCAACGTCGCGACCCCCACCGAGTTCACTTGGTGCATGCTCGAGTCGGCCTTCGACTGGGTCCTCTTCATCGTTGACCTCAACGGCGGCTGCGCCGGCCTGGGCATCCCCGGCTTCGCCACGGGCCCCGCCGGTTCCACCGGCTGCGCCACCGCCATCGTCGCCCCCGGCACCTACGTCATGTTCGCCGCTCCCAACTTCACCGTTGCGGTCGACTGCCCCGCCGGCTACCGCGCCGAGCTCACCTGCCAGAAGGCCGTTCTCCCCGAGAACGACGAGTGCGAGAACGCCATCGCCCTCGCCATCCCCAGCGACACCTTCGGGTCCACCTCCGGTGCGCTCCCTGACCCCGGCGCGTTCAACTGCGCCGGCGGCTTCGGCGTCGCCCCCGGTGTCTGGTACACCGTCGTCGGCACCGGCACCACCATCACCGCCTCCATGTGCGGCGCCACCACCTACGACAGCATGATCCGCGCCTACTGCGGCACCGCCTGTGACGACCTCTTCTGCGTCGCCGGCAACGACGACACCTGCGGCCTGCTGTCCCAGATCTCCTTCTGCTCCGTCGCCGGCCAGACCTACTGGCTCTATATCAACGGCTTCGGCGGTCAGTCTGGCGACTTCGAGCTCATCCTCTCCGAGGACGGCTTCGCCTGCGAAGGCGCGGCGCCCTGCGAGCCGATCGTCGTCGAGTGCGCCAAGGGCGACATCCTCGAAGGCGAGTTCGAGTCCGGCAACGGCTGCGGCATCCCCACCGACTTCTACAACGGCGGCTGCAACAGCGTCCCCGAAATCTACAGCGCGATCGAGTGCGGCCAGACCATCTGCGGTTCGGGCGCGTTCGACGGCTTCACCCGCGACACCGATTGGTACATGATCGTCGTCGGCGGCGCTACTGAGTTCACCTGGACCATGGAAGAGTCCGCCTTCGATTGGCAGCTCTTCATCGTCGACCTCAACGCCGGTTGCGGCGGCCTCGGCATCGTTGCCGCTGCCAACGGCATCGCCGGCACCTCCGGCAGCGCCGTCGGCGCTGTCGGCCCCGGCACCTACGTCATGTTCGCCGGCCCCAGCTTCACGGTCCCCGTGGGCTGCCCCAGCGGCTACCGCGCTTCGCTCACCTGCGGCGAGCCCTGCTCCGTCAAGTGCGACGGCACCCCCGAAGGCGAAGACGACTGCGGCGTCCCCTCTGACTTCTTCAACGGCGGCTGCAACAGCGTCCCGCCCGTCTTCTCTACCATCCAGTGCGATGACGTGATCTGCGGCACGGCCGCCTTCGACGGCTTCACCCGTGACACCGACTGGTACGCCTTCACCAACGACTCCGGCGGCCCCTGCACGATCACCTTCGCGGTGGCGGCTGAGTTCGCCTACCTCGCTGGCTACATCGAGTGGCAGGCCGGCTTCGAAGGTGCGGGCGACTGCGCCTTCATCACCGGCTTCGTCAACCCCTTCCTCTTCGCCGCTGGCGACTGCTCCGAGCAGTCGGTCACCGTGACCGTCGGCCCCGGCGAGCACTGGTTCTTCGTTGCTCCCCAGTTTGCCGGCCTCATCAACTGCGGCCCCGGCAGCCGCAACAACTACCGCGCTTCGCTCACCGCTGATTGCTGCGGCAACGCTGACTGCAATGAGAACGGCGTCGACGACGCCCAGGACATTGCCAACGGCACCAGCGAAGACTGCTTCGACTACTCCGCTGCTGCTGGCACCGCCGGCGGCGCCAACGGCATCCCCGACGAGTGCGAGTGCGTCGCCGACTGGAACCGCGACGGCATCGCCAACTCGACCGACGTCTCCGACTTCGTCAACACCTACTTCGCTGACCAGGTCAACGGCACCACCTTCGGTGACGTGAACTGCGATGGCACCTCCAACTCCACCGACGTCTCGGACTTCATCAACGTCTGGTTCGCCGCTCAGGCCGGCCAGCTCCCCTTCGCCGGCTGCACCATCTAATCTGCTACCACGGCCGGTTCTGAACCGGTCCGTCTAGTGCACCGTCCGTCAAGCCCCCGCGTCCCCAGGACGCGGGGGCTTTCTTTTTTTCCCACCCCTTCGTTCGTCCCCCGACGGCTTCTGAACTCGGGGACGTCTTGATCCGATAGCCTCGATGCGATACATCCTCGGCCGGGCTCGACGAAGTTTGTTTTTTGTTCGTAATTGACGTCAGGAAGCAACACCGCGTTGGTTCTTCACGAAAGGAATACCGCCGGCGGTCGCCCCGCCCCCGAATGGAGCGAAAGATCCGGGTCGTCAATCCGGATAAAGGCGAATTTGTCAGTGAGAAATCCACGGTGCGTATGGGCGGCGATGTGCCGCTCGACGTGCCCGGAAAGTCGGGCCGCGGGAAGTCCCGCGGCGAATAATGGAGGTGTTTCGATGAAGTGTACGAGAACCACAATGGCGCTTCGGCTGCTCGCGGCCGTCGGCGCTCTGGGGACGGCCGGCGTTACGCTGGCTGACCCCGACACGGGGACCACCCGTCAGCCCGCGGCGACCGGCAAGCAGTCCGACTCGCAGGGCTCCGGCAGGACCCCCGTCCAGACCACCGACGCCGTCAGCGGCGGCGCGAAGGTCGACCCCACCGGCGGTAAGGGCTACCCCGCCGACGACGAAGACGTCCGCGGCGCCGAGCCGCACGACACCTGCACCACCGCCCCCACCGTCTTGAGCAACTCGACGACCGTGATCAACAACACCACCGCGTCCAACGCGGCCAACGACCCGGTGCAGTGCCGCGTCGGCGGCGGCACCGGCTCGGGTTCGGTGTGGGTCAAGTTCATCGCGACGCACGCGACCACCCGCATCCTGACCTGCAACAGCGTGGCCCCGGCGGACGACTCCATCGTCTCCGTCCACACCGGCACCTGCGGCAGCTTCACCCTCGTCGGCTGCAACGACGACGCCTGCGGCGCCGCCGGCTTCCTCAGCTCGCTCGACGTCACCGGCCTGACCGTCGGCACGACCTACTTCGTCCAGCTCACCGCCTGGTCCGCACCCGACCGCGGCCCCTACACCGTCCAGCTCATCAGCCCCCTCCCCCAGGCCACGTGCGGCGAC
>Ga0163153_10004658_pt1 | contig 16978 bp, 12 predicted proteins | sample OliLakLV19MP6IB1_FD_148629 | JGI IMG/M metagenome (GOLD analysis project Ga0163153, IMG submission 148629) | Freshwater microbial mat bacterial communities from Lake Vanda, McMurdo Dry Valleys, Antarctica - Oligotrophic Lake LV.19.MP6.IB-1 | ecosystem: Environmental > Aquatic > Freshwater >... | reverse complement strand
CAACGGCATCGCCGTGGCGTAGTACGACGGGAGGCCCGGAATTACACCCTCAACCGACTTGCCGTACGGCAGAATGAACTTTTCCGGACGACGACACCCGGCGAGCCCTGCGCCACCCAGCGCAAATGAGGCCGCCATGATCTTCATGAAGTTCCGGCGATCGACACCGTCCAGCTCCGCCGCGCCATCGGGGAACTCGCGGGCCAGCTGGGCTTGGAAACCCGGCGTCGCCGATAATTCGTCGAGGCTGCGCCAGTATTTCGGGCCGGTCAGCTGCTCCTGTTCAGTTGGAGCGGGATGGTCAAATTTGCGTTTCATCGATGGCAGCCGGAGCAGCTCTGAGGAGGCATCAATTTCCAATCATGCATGAATTTGTCGGCCAGTTTGACGCCCTCGGGCCCTTGGTCGACCAGCCGCTTGGAATCGAGATTAAAGACGTCCTTCGGATCACGCAGGCGTTGTTCTGGGTTACGATGACACTCGATACAGAACCCCATGCTCAGCGGCTGCGTGTGCTTCACCGTGTCCATTTCGTTGACCTTGCCGTGACATTCAACGCACGACACCCCGCGGTTCACATGGATCGCGTGATTGAAATAAGCGTAATCGGGAGTCTGGTGAATCCAAACCCAAGGCACTGGCGTGTTCTTCTCGTAACTCTCCCGCACGGGCGCGAGCAGCGGACTGTCGACCTTGATGATACTGTGACAGTTCATGCACGTCTGCGCCGACGGAACATTAGAGTGCCCCGATTTTTCTACATTCGAGTGACAATAACGGCAATCGAGACCCACTTCCTGCACGTGCTGCGCGTGACTGAAGGGGACCGGCTGCACCGGAGCGTACCCGACGCGGGAATACTTTGGCGTCATGTAGTAAGTGACGCCCGCCGTGGCTATGCCGGCCAGCAAGCCCAGATAGATAATGATCTGGAGCGGAAGCTTGTTGGCCGACTTCGGAAAGAGTTTCGACATGAGCGGGAAATGCGAAGCGACGCCGGAGCTTAGACTGAATCCGAACGACGGGCGATCAGGCGCGAGTCCGTCCGCAGCTCAAAACGCTTCGTGGCAGTTACCGGGGCGCGAGGAGAGAGCTGCGACGGTGCCGCCGCCGACTTGGCGCTCAAGGTTGAGCACAGACCCGCAGCCGCTGATACTCCGAGTAGCTTGGCGAAGAATTGCTTTCGCGTTGAGTTGTGGATCACAGGAGGCGGAAGTGAGTGGGAAAAATCCCTGTGGAAACAAGGGAGCGGCGTTTCGCTTGTAAACCAAAATTTCGGAGGGAAATTTTTGCCGGGGAGTAATAAGCGGACCGCGCGGCCAAGATATGCGCGCTTATTGTCGGCCATGCGAAACGAACTCATACCAATCGCACCTGAGATTTGGACTTTTCCGGGGGTTGGGCGCTGCCGCGCCAAAGTCAAAATCACCTCAGTCGCTGGTATCACGCCACCGCCCGCCCGGTGTTCCCGCGCTCCGGGTGAGGTTCGCTAAACGAATAATCCATCGCGCATGGGCCGGGTGAAGTCACACCGTTGCGCGATTTCCGGGTTATGCGTCACCAGCACGACGGCTTGTCCGTTGTCTTTGGCCAGTCGGGTGAGCAAATCGAAAACGAGGCTCGAGTTCTTGACGTCCAGGTTTCCCGTCGGCTCGTCCGCCAGCAAAATGGTCGGCTGATTGGCGAGCGCTCGCGCGATCGCGACGCGTTGTTGTTCGCCGCCGGAAAGTTGGGTGCCGAGCCGGTGCGTCTTCGCGCCCAAACCGACGGAATCGAGCAGACTGTGCGCCCGCGCCTTCATCGCCTCAGGACTGAGTTTTCCCAGTTTCCGCATCGGCATCAAGACGTTCTCCAAGGCGGTAAACTCCAGCATCAGGAAGTGAAATTGGAAAACGAAACCGATGTGCTCTCCGCGCGCCGCCGTTCGCGCCAGATCATCCGTGTGTGACATCACTCGGCCGTTGATCTCGATCTGCCCGTCATCGGGCTGATCCAGCAGGCCCAACAGGTAGAGCAGCGTGCTCTTGCCGCAACCCGAGGGACCAACAATGGCGTAAACCTGGCCCCGCTCCGCCTCGAACGAGACCCCTTTTAAAACATGTACCCGCCCCTCGCCTTGACCGAGGTAGCGGTGGAGATTGGCACAACGCAGCGCAATCGAGCCTCTGCCGTTCGCGGGCGCACTCCCGGCAAAACTGTTTTTTTCCGTTCCCATGGTGGTCATTGCGCCGTACCGCGCACGATATCGCCCGGCTCGAGCCGCGCCGCCCGCCGCGCCGGGAACAAGCTCGCAATCATCACCATCACCACCGCGGTGGAGATCGCGCCCACATAGTGCATCGGGTCCCACGTCACGATGAAATGGTCGGTCTTGAAAATGCCGTTGATCGGGAGCGGCACCTGGCCCACGAGCCACGTCACGCCCGCCCCAAAAGCTGCGCCCACCAGCGCACCGATCGCCAGGACGATTCCCGCTTGCCAGAGAAAGATCTGCGTGATGTCCCGCCGCTCGTAACCCATCGAGCGGAGGATCGCGATGTCCTTGGTCTTCTCCAGCACGATCATCGCGAGCGTGTTGAACATCGCAAGGCTGGCGATCAGCGTGAAAACGGAAACCGTGATCATCGTGGAAATCCTCAAGGCGCGAAAGACCGCGAGCCACGTGATTTCCCGCTCCTGCCAGGACGTCGCCTTGTGATTCAGGATATCCACCATGCGCGCCGCGTCCTGCGGTGCCCGATCCGGATTATGCAGCCCGATTTGCAAGAACGTTGCGCCGGACGGTTTACGCAGGAGCGAGCGCGCCTCGCTCATGTGCATGTAGACATTCACCTTATCGACCTCGCGGTAACCGGTCTCGTAAATGGCCGCCACCCGGCACCGTCGGGATTGGCCGCGCACGGAAATCACAATGGAATCGCCCCGCGTGATCTGTAACCGGTCCGCCAATACCCGCCCCACCAGGACACTCGTCAGCGAACCGCGGAAATCATCGAGCGTTCCGCTGGTGATCTGTTCGCCCAAATCAGAAACCCTCAGGTGGTCCTCCAGCACGATGCCAAATATCTGCGGCGAATTCTCCGTTTTAAAGGAGCTCGTGATCTGCGCCCCTCCGTTCACGACGGCCGAGATCCCGCGGACGTTGGAAAATCCCTTCAGCGCGTCGCTGATCCGCTGCGGCTCCTCGATGCCTTCGATGTACTTCACGCCTTCCCGCTGCAGAAAATACGAATCGCTCGTTCCTGCCGCCGCCATGCTCCGCATCGTGTCCTGGATTTTATCCTCGATTCGAATCGCCCCGTTGATGCCCAGGATAACCTTGATGAAGAACTCCTGGAATCCGCTGGTGGTGGCCTGCGTCACAATGAAGAGCCCCACACCCAGAATCGTGCACGACAGGCTCATGAACATGGCCCGCTTCTTCGCCGTCAGAAAGCGAAAGGCGATGCGAAGGTTCGGTGACATCACAGCGTTAAGCGCGACCGGCCATCAGCTCAGTTGACAACTTCCACGCGCACCCGCTGGCCGTCCCGAAACGTCTCCAACGCTTCGAGCACCACGTGCTCGCCCACGTCGATGCCCTTGCGGATCTCGACCACGTTGAGCGCCACATATCCCACTTCAACTTCGCGGCGCTGGACGCGACCATTTTGCACGACCAACACCTTGTTGCTGTCGAATAAGGCGCGGCGCGGAATCATCACCTGATTCGGACGTTGATCCAACGTGATCGTCACCTCGCCGGTGCTGCCGGGCTTCAGCTGCTCGGGGTCAACGGCGACATCCAAGTACACCGTAAACCGCTGGGCGTCGTCCGCCGTCGGGAGCAATTCCGACACCTTCGCATCGTAGTTCTGGGAGCCATACGTCAGCAGCCGCAACCGGGCGGCCTGATCAACGCGAACGCGCCCAAAATTCTCTTCACTGATTTTCGCCGCCACCACGCGTTTGCTCGAGTAGATGATCGCAACCGCCTGGCCGGCCCCGATGAGTTCGCTCTCGATCACGAGCGACCCTTCGATCGCCCCGTCAAACGGCGCGGTGATACTCATCTTCGTCCGCTGGAGCGTATACCTCTCCATCAAAACGTCGTAATCGTTCTTGGCCTTCACTTCGTCGAGGTCGGCCAGTTTCAAACTCAGGTCGATGGCGGCAAGGGCACGCTGGAGGTTGTTGACGTCCTCCTGGGAAGCGGAACCCAAGCTTAACAGACGCTTGGCGGTGTCGAGTTTCTCGGCGGTGACTTGGCGCTCCACGTTGCCTTCCCGGCGGAGGCGGCTGCGCTCCCGGGCATCCTCATACGCCCGCTTCGCCTCCCGGATGTCGCGATCGAGGTCGGTGGTATCGAGCTGGACGAGGACATCGCCTTTCTTGAAACGTGAACCCGGCTTGATGTTCGCCATCGTGACCTTCCCGGCCGCTTCGCTCTTCAGATCTTTCATGCCGCCATCGGCGTGCACCAGAACGCTGCCGGTAACGGCGTCCACCGCCGTGTCGCGCCCCGCCGCCTTCACTCGCGCGGTGCCTTGCAGATTATGGAAAACGGCATAGCCCGCCGCACTCAGGAGCACGAGCACGACGATCAACTTCAACACCACCCCACCTTTATTTTTTAGCGCGCTCATAACGGACAGGAAGGTTGTTTAAACCAGGATCTTCGCCGGCGATGGCCACAAACTGGCTCCAGCGCCCGAGCAACGCGGCGCGGGCTTCCAGCAGCTTGGCATCCGCGAAACGAATACCGGTTTCGGCGCGATCAACTTCACCGGGCGAAAGGTTACCGAAGCCCACCTCTTCGGCGGCGCGCCGGCGCGTTTCGATGGCCATGGCCCGGCGAATCTCCGCGAGTTCCAGCTGCTCCACATCGAGGGTCAATTGACGGTGCAACGCCTGAACTTCGTCCAGCAAAACATTCATTTCGGCGTCGCGCCGCGCCGCGACCGCGCGCTGGATCGACTTCGCTTCCATCTTGGCCGCGCGCGTCGCAAAGCCGTCGAAAATCGCCCAATTGGCCGTGACACTCAGCGTCTGCCGGGCGACCGCCCGCTGGCCGACCGAGGTGCCGACGGTGGTGGTGTTCTCGAGACTGTAACCCGCCCCAGCATTAACTTTTGGATACAGCCGCACCCGCTCGATTTGGTAACGCAGCGTCGCCTCTCGCAAGCGGAGTTCATGCATCTGGGCCTCAATCGTGCCCTTGGCGCCATCGCGCAGGAGCGCGGAGGAGAGCGCCGTCGCCAGTGCGGCCGAATAGATCGGCTTGGGAATATCATCCGGGATGGATTGCTCGGCTAATTCCGGAATTCCCGCAATGCGCGAGAACGTACGCCGTCCGGTAATGAGGTCGGCCTCCGCGCGGTTAACTTCGAGCGCCAGCTCTCGCGTCCGCAATTCCTCGCCCGCGAGATCCGCGGACGATGCCACGCCCCGCTGCAGTCGCTCCTTGGCGACCTCGATGGCTTTGCGATTGAGCTGCAAGGAATCCCGCGCATGACGCAGCCGCGCCTTATTCACGATGAGCTGAAGGTAAGACTGGCGCAGCAGCACGCTGAGTTCGCGATACGCTTTTTCGAAGTTCTTGCCCGCGAGCAGTGCATTGATGTTCGCGATCGCAGTCTGGTTTTTTAGCGCGCCCCAATGAAAGAGCGCCTGATTCAGGCCAAAATTGTAGAACAATCCGTTGTCCCGACTGCGATTCGTGCTCGACCCTGACTCCGCCAGTTCGGTGCTGCCGTAACTGATGTTACTCCCGAGACTCGGCAGCCGGGAGGCATTCGCGGCGATCCGGCCCGCCTCGCGGAGCTCGATGAGCAACAAGGGCTCGATGACGTTGGGCGACCGTTGTAACGCCGTCGCCAGGATTTTCTTCAACTCGGGGAGATAATCCTCCGGCATCGTGCCCGCTACGTCACTAACTTGGCCGCGTCCGACGTGCGTCCATCCCAGTACCACGAGCATAAGCGCAGCGCGCGGTAAAAACCGCTGGAGCATAAGGCCGGACAACACCATGTATGATCGCAAAGTTGAAGGGGCAGACGGCTGGAATTTGCGAGTGATTGCAACCCATAAGTCTTGAGACTCGCGGTGGGAACGCGACACGCTCAGAAAAGTTCCACTCTCCGTCCTGCCAGCCTTCATGCTCCCCGATCTTTCCGCCCTCGCCCGCGAACACCTGGATCGCGTGCGCGCGTTCTACGACACCGCACCAACCGAGCCAAAGGCCGGAGCCCGAGCCTACCGCGCCCTGCTGGCCCATTACTATAACCTCCTGATTCCGCCCCACGCGAGCGTGCTCGAAATTGGCTGCGGCTCCGGCGAACTCCTGTCGCGCCTGCACGCCCGGCGCAAAGTGGGCGTTGACCTTTCCTCGACTCAAATCGCCGCCGCCCGCGCTCGCGCGCCCGACACCGAGTTTCACGTCCAAGCCGGGGAACTCCTCGAAATCCCCGACGGCTTCGATGTTATCATCGTTTCGGATACGTTGAACCAGGCCGCTGATGTGCAGCGATTGTTGGAGCGACTCCACGCCGTCGCCCACCCGGACACCCGGCTCCTGGTAAACTTTCAAAACACCCTCTGGCGGCCGCTGCTCTCGACCGCCCATGGTTTGGGTCTCAAGGCCGCCCAACCGCAGAACAGTTGGCTGGCTTCGTCGGACGTCCTCAACCTGCTCCGGCTCGCTGGCTGGGCGCCGGTGACCCGACACGCCCGCATTCTGCTGCCCTGCTCCGGCCTGGGCCTTGGGTCGCTCTTAAATCGCTGGCTCGCCCCGCTTCTCCAGTGGTTCTGCCTGACCGTGTTCATCGTCGGTCGGCGCGAACGGACGACCGCCCATCAACCGCTCACGGTCTCGGTCGTGATTCCCGCTCGCAATGAATCCGGCAACATCGCCGCGGCCGTCGCGCGGACGAGCGAACTCGGCGCGGGCACGGAGATCATCTTTGTCGAAGGCCATTCGCGGGACGACACGTGGGCGGAGATCCAGCGCGTCGCCGCGACGCATCCGGAACGAAAGATCAAAATGCTCCAACAAACGGGCCGCGGCAAAGGCGATGCCGTGCGCGCCGGTTTCGCGGTGGCCACGGGCGATATCCTGATGATCTTGGACGCCGATCTGACCATGCCGCCGGAAGAGCTGCCGAAATTTTATGAGGTGATTGCCAGCGGACGCGCCGAATTCGCCAACGGCGTGCGCCTTGTCTACCCGATGGACGAAAAGGCCATGCAATTTCTCAATCTCTGCGCGAACAAAGCGTTCGGCCTCATCTTCACCTGGCTGCTGGGACAACCGGTCAAGGACACGCTCTGCGGCACGAAAGTACTTTCGCGCACCCACTATGAACAGATCGCCGCGAACCGCGCCTACTTCGGCGACTTCGATCCTTTTGGCGACTTCGACCTGCTCTTCGGCGCCGCCAAACTGAACCTGAAAATCGCGGACGTTCCGATCCGTTACCGCGAACGCACCTACGGCACGACTAACATCCAGCGTTGGAGCCATGGCTGGCTGCTCCTCCGCATGGTGATATTCGCCGCGCGGAAATTGAAGTTCGTCTGAGCGAGTCGTGACAACCGAGACAGGAAACACTGATGAGCACTGATAACCACTGATCCAGACCAATGCCCTTCATCGCATCTCCATCAAAACTGGCTCACGGCGTTCCGGATTTATTTTTGCTTGGGATCAGCGCCCATCAGCGCTCATCAGTGGTTAACCCTCCGATGATTGAGATTTCATTGCCCGGGGTGAGTGCCCATCAGCGCTCATCAGCGGTTTACTCCCCCGCCCTTCGTCCCCCTCCGCTGCTCTGATGAACGTTCCCATCCTCGATCTCAAACCCGCCTACGAGGAACTGCGCGCCGAGCTCGATGCCGCGTACCACCGCGTGATGGATTCCGGCTGGCTGCTGCTCGGCCAGGAGCTCGCCTCCTTTGAAGCTGAATACGCCGCCAATGTCGGCGTGAAACACTGCATCGGGGTCGCGAATGGTCTGGAGGCGCTGCAACTCGTGCTGATGGCGCAAGGCATCGGTCCCGGCGACGAAGTCATCGTGCCGTCGCACGGCTACATCGCGACCTGGCTCGCCGTTACGCACACCGGCGCGCGGCCGATTCCTTGCGAACCGGACCCCGTGACCTACAATCTCGATCCCGCGAGACTCGACGCCATCATCACGCCGCGCACGAAGGCGATTTTGCCGATCCATCTTTACGGGCAAACGGCCGACATGGCCGGCATTCAGGCGGTCGCGGCCAAGCACGGCCTCTTCGTCTTGGAAGACGCGGCGCAATCCCATGGCGCGCGCCACCAGGGACGTCAGGCCGGAGCGCTCGGGGATGCGGCCGGCGTGAGTTTTTATCCGAGCAAGAACCTCGGCGCGATGGCCGACGCCGGCGCGGTCACCACCGGAAATGATGCCCTCGCGGACAAGATCCGCCACCTCCGGAATTACGGATCGAAGGTTCGCTACCAGCACGAGTACATCGGCATGAACTCGCGACTGAGTGAGCTGCAAGCGGCATTTCTCCGCGTCAAGTTGCCGCACCTCGCCGCATGGAACGTCCGCCGCGTCACATTGGCGAACCGCTATCGCGAGCAACTCACCGGCGTCGGCGACCTCACGTTGCCCATCGTGGCGACGGGCAACGAAGCGGTTTGGCACCTCTTCGTCGTGCGCACGGCGAGGCGTGAAGCTCTGCAGCGGCACCTGTCCGAGCGGGGAATCGGCACCCAGATTCACTATCCGGTGCCGCCTCACCTCTCGCCCGCGTATGCCGGCGCCGGCTGGAAACGGGGCCATTTTCCCCTCGCCGAGCGCTTTGCCGACGAAGTGCTCAGCCTGCCGATCGGGCCGCATCACCACTCGTCCCAAATTGACGCGGTCTGCGTTGCAGTTCGGGAGTTTTTTTCGTGAGTGAAGTCGCCTCGCTTCGATCCGTGGTGTTTTCCGCGGCCGAACTGACTCCGCCTGAGTGGCAACGTCTCGCGTCGGACGGGCCCCTGCGCACCTTCAATCCCGGCTTGCTGCGCAGCGGGGATAACTGGCTGATGGCGTACCGATTCGTGGCGGCCGACGGCCTGCGCCGGATTGGCCTGTGTCAGCTGGATGCAACGCTACAGGTCGTGAGCGGCTCGCACCTTGCCCTCAGCGATAAGCTCCTCATCGCGGGAGAAAACTATCCGGCGGTGGCTCGTACCTGGTTTGCCGATCCCCGGCTCTATCGTTTTGGAAATCGTGTTTTCGTTTACTGGAACACCGGGTGGCACGAGCCTCGGAATCACCAGTTTCTGCAGGAACTTGACCCGGTGTCGTTTCATCCGCTGGGTCGCGCGCGGGAATTGATAGTCCGCGATTTCGTCCGGCAAAAACTCGAGAAGAACTGGACCTTGTTCGGCACCGAGGCCAACGCGGTTTTCGCGGTTTACTCGATCACTCCGCACCGGGTGCTGGCGACTTCACTCGCGGGCGAAGCCGACGTGGAGTTCGAAACGGTCGCCGTGGAAGCGCTGCCGCTGGCCCAGTATCCCTCCTGTCATGGAGGCCTCCGCGGCGGGGCGCCACCGCAGCGCGATGGCGACTCCTGGTTATCGTTTTGTCACTCGGTGCACGATGGCGCACCCGGCTATCGTTACGCGGCCGCGGCCTATCGGTTCAATTCGGCGGTGCCATTCACGCCCACTCACGCGCCCAACCAACCCGTGGAGCTGCACAATCCCTACGGCGGAGAACGCATCCACCCCGCCCTTAATCGGGCGGTAGGCGAAGTGATCTATCCGTGCGGGGCCGCCCGCGTCGGGGACCGTTGGCTGGTCAGCCATGGCATCAACGATGAGCACTGCGCGATATCGGTCGTGACGGACGCGGCCGTGGACGCGACGTTGACTCCGGTCGGTCGCGCCGGGTGATTGCGCTTTACAGGCCAACGAAACCCGACGTTAAGGCACTGTGGCCGCAAGTCTCGCGAGGAACATCGTTACCGCACTCACCCTTGATCCCGCTCGGATGGTGCTGGGACTTTGGGTGAAGCGCGACCTCGTGTGGCAGTTCACGAAACGAAACATCGAACTGCGTCACCGCGGCAGCCGCTTGGGCGCGTTTTGGGCCCTTTTGAATCCCCTTTCGATGTTGGGGCTCTACTTCGTGCTCTTCGGCGTGATCTACGATCAGCGGTTTGGCGTGTTGCCGAATGAAACGCGCTTTGATTTCTCCATCGCACTCTTCCTTGGCTTGGCGCTCTTCCATGTGTTCTCGGAAACGGTGGCGGCGGCACCGGCCCTGATCACGTCCAACCCGAACTTTGTGAAAAAGGTGGTCTTTCCCCTTGAGGTTCTGCCCGCAGCCCAAGTCGGCGCGGCGGCGTTTCACCTCGCAGCGGGATTGGGGCTGGTCTTGATTGGCAGCGCGTTTGGCACCGGCGGCCTGACGCTCCACCTTCTGTGGCTACCCGTATTGGTTTTTCCGTTACTGCTGCTTTCGCTCGGAGTGGGTTGGTTCCTGTCGGCGCTCGGAGTTTTCCTGCGCGACATTGGCCAGATCACAGCGTTTGCGGCAACGGCCCTGCTCTTTGCGAGCGCGGTGATGTTTCCGCCCGAACGCATCCCCGAACCGCTCCAGTTTCTGCGCTTCAATCCACTCTTCCAAATCATCGATTTGGCGCGCCACGGCGTGCTCTGGCACCAGCCCGTGGCGTTGGAGTGGGTCGCGTATGTTTACGTCGTCGCCGTCGTCGTCTTCGCTGCCGGCGCCATATTCTTCGCCCTCCTCCGTCGCTCCTTCGCGGAAGTCATCTGAAACCAGCAGCTGACGTGATTTTGGCTTTAGTGCGGCATCGGCCGTAGGGCCCGAGCTCGCTCGTGGCCGATTCATTTCGCCCCACCGTTCAAGCCACGACCAAGGTCGGGCCCTACGCCGGGAAAATCTAAATCTCCTGAGATGGTGGTATGAGGTTCGGCGAGCCTGCGCCGCCGCTGCTTCGCTCAATCGTTTTTTCCGCGTATCAGGCAAAAACCGCGAAAAGCTGCCGGAATCCCAAGATCGGGTTCCGCGTGCTCCGCGGGGCCCTTCGAGAGGGTTCGGGGACCATTAATCCTAAATTCCGCAGCAGAGGTAACCACTGATGAGCACTAATAAACACTGATCAAATAGATCCGGATCAATGGGCTGGAACTTTCCGTTCACTTACCGGGTGAACGGCCTCCATCGCGCAACTCTGTTTGAATCAGTGGTGATCAGTGAAAATCAGTGGTTCAACTGAGTTTTTTAGGTTAATTGAATTCGGTTTGATTCGCGTAATTAGCGGGCAACTCCTCCGGGCCTTCCTGTTCACTCCCGCGGTTTCGCCGTCGTGATCTCATACGGCAAGCGGACGAGCCCATGCACGACTTCCTGATCGGGAGGGTTTGAAACATCCAAGACCGCCGCATTCAACACGCGGTCCCACGTATTATCGTCACTCGCGCCGGCACCACAGCCAAGGTCGAGCGTGTACTGGCCCTCTTGGATCTCCAACTGAAAGCGGATCTTTACCAGAAACGACTCTCCGGCGCCGAGGTCCGCCACCAAGCGTTGAGCCACCCGCAGTCCCGTCGCGAAGATGACCTGTCCAAGTCGATTTCGGAGTTCGCAGCCCGCGCTGACCCCACGCACGTGGCGGCTCGCTTGAATATGCAGCACCGCAACTGCCCAGTCCCCCACGCGAAAGGCCGCCCCGGGCGTCCCGTCGCTATGCAACAGCCAAGCGCGCGCAATCCTAACGCCGCCATCACCCAGGCGCTCCTTATCACTTAAATGCAGCGGGGCGGCCTCAGGAAAGGTCGCCACGGGCATCGCCCCCAGCTCATCCGATGGAGTGGGCGCGTTCCCGGAAAGCGCGGACATGGCGGCGACGTACTCGCGGACACAACTCCCGGCGTCACCGAGATAGCGTGGCTTTCCCAGATCGAGCCACATGGCGCGCTGGCAGGTGTTCAGAACGAAAGCGAGGTCGTGGGTAACCACGAGTAGCGTGACGCCGGACTCCACCATTTCCCGAAGGCGTTTACTGCACTTCTGCTGAAAGAGGATGTCGCCGACGCTGAGAGCCTCGTCAACAATGAGCACATCTGGGTCGACCGAGATCGCGACGGCAAAGGCGACGCGCATCAGCATCCCCGTTGAGTAGGTTTTAACCGGTTGCTCGATGAACGGTCCGACGTCCGCGAAGCGCGCGATCTCATCGAACTTTCTGTCCATCTCGGCCCGACTGATTCCAAGAATTCCTCCCGCGAGATAAACGTTCTCGCGGCCCGTGAATTCTGGGTTGAAGCCGGAGCCAAGCTCCAAAAGCGCCGTGACTCGGCCCCGCACCGCGCAGTGGCCTGAGCTAGGCCGGAGCGTGCCAGCTAAAATTTGCAGCAACGTGCTCTTGCCTGCACCGTTGCGGCCAATCACTCCGAAAGCTTCGCCCCGCTGGACGACGAACGAGACATCAGCTAAGGCGTGAACCACGCCGTCGCCCTCCTGTACCGTCACCGCGGAATTTCCACAGAGGCCACGATACAGCCAATGTCCGATCGAGCTTAGGCTCGAGTACGTCTTTGCAAGCGCACTCGCCTCGATGACCGGGCCATTCTCCGACCGGGGCTTTTTTATACCAACGTCCCTTGATATTTGGACTGTCATTGCGAGGAGCGGAGCGACGAAGCAATCGAACTGGATCACCACGGCGCGCTTCGCGCACCTCGTGATGACAATCGTCTACATTATACGGGCAATTGGTATTAGATTCGAACTTTCCACCCCGGATCGCACAGCGGTCTTTCAAACGCCGGCGCGAATAAACCCAAACAAAAAAAGGGCGACCGGTTTCCCGGTCGCCCTTCGTGGCGTAATTATCAGTCAACAACTAATCAGGGAGCTGGCGCGACGTACGTGCCAGGTCCCAAATTGACAGGAGCTTTTCCAGCGAGGTCAGCCGCTTGGCTGAGCGCACCGAGGTCCTTCAAGTTTGGCGAGAACACCGTCAAGGTACCAACAGCTTGAATCAGCTTTGGCAGAACGATGGAGCCAGTGGCGGTGAAGTTACCCGTGCTACCCAGGCTGATGGTGCCACCACGATTTGCGATCGTGATGTAGGAACCAGAGACGAATTCAGCTACACCGGTCGCGGACGAACCGGTGATGATGTTGATATCGTTGACTTGGTTGATACGGACCTGACCAGCACCACCGACGCCAGCCGCGTTGAAGCGGACGGCACCGAAGCGATTTTCAGGCTGCGTGACGGTGATGTTGCCGTTACCGGTCTGGAACGCGGCGTCGCCGGTCACCGTGAGGTTACCGTTGTTGCCGATGTTGCCAGTGGCTGAGGTGACGGTGAGGTTACCAGCCGTCGAGGTCGCGCCCGCTGCACCGAGGTTCAGGGGAGCCTGACCGAGAACTGCGAAGGTCACGTTGCCACCCATGAAGGAGACACCGCTGTTCGTCGGGAAGTCAGTCGTTGGGTCATCCAAGGTTATGTTACCGGCAGCAGCGGTGAACGAGACGACGCCAGAACCGGCGAAGCCGATCGTGCCACCAGGACGGAGACCGCCCAAGCCACTGTCGATGATGTCACCGGTGACGCTGGTCGCGGTGAAGTTCGCCGTGGCGCTCGGGGCCATGGTAACGCCACCGAGGTTCAGGGTAGCACCTTCAACGATTTGAATGTTACCATCCGTCACGTTGGTGGTGGTCAGGAACACACGACCGAAGTTGTTCGTGGTGTTCGAGAGCGTGATGTTACGGCCAGCGGTCACGTTCGTGGTGCCGAAGATGTTCAGACGACCAGACTGGGTGACGTTGTTGGTTGCAGTGACCGTGAGGGACTGCGCGCTGATGTTACCGAGCGACACCTGATTGTTGGAGAACATGGCGACCGCACCCGTAGCAGCATTCGCGGTGAAGGCAGTCACGTTACCGGTGGTCGTTCCAACCGTGTGCGTGGTGTTGCCAATCAGAACACTGCCGCTCGGGGCATTGGTCGCGAGAGTACCGTTGTTGGTGATAACAACGTTATTCGCAGAATCTTCGATGATGCTGCCGAAACGGCTCGTCAGGGTGGAGGTGCCACGCGAGTTCAAGTTACCGAGCTTCAAGGTCGAATCTTCAACGAGCGTGACCGTACGGGAAGCGCTCGTGCCGTCGACGAACAGCTCAACGCGACCGAAGCTGTTACCGTTGTTACCGATGACAATATTGGCGTCACGGGTACGGAACGTACTATCGTTTTCGCTATGGATGCTCGTGCCGGTCAATTGGGTCAGGGGACCAGAGGTGCCGCCGCCACCGTTACCGGAGGCAACGATGAGGCTGTTCACATTGAGGTTACCCAAGACAAGGCTCCATGGATTGGCGACGCTACCCGTGAGGGCGGCGCCGGCGGTTGCGGTCAACGCCCCGGTCGTATTGCCGGAGATCGTCAAGTCGTTGATATCGTTAATCGTGACAACACCCGTTGAGTTGTTGATAACAACGTTTTTGAAGTCGTTCGCACCGTCGAGCACGAGGCTGGTAGCCGAGCTCGGCGTGGCGTTACCTCCAACCGTTAGGACACCAGGAGCCGTTTGGCTGACTGCGCCAGCGGCCGCGAGGTCGAGGTTGCCACCAACGCTCGTGGTCGCGGTGGTCACCGAGACCGTGCCGTTGGAGTTGACCATGAGATTACCGGCTACGCTACCGCCAGTGAGGACCACCCCCGCACCGTTGCCGGTGGTGAGGCTGAGGTTACCTGTGGCATTCGTCGTCGTGTGCAGGGTCAGCGTGGAGTTCGAGACGATCGAGCTGTTGACGCCGCCTTGAACGCTGATTCGGGCGAGCGAGCTGCTCGTGTTACCCAGTGTCAGACTGCCGCCGGGGAGCGAGAAGTACGCCAGAGTGGATACATTCAGAATGCCCGAGTCAATGATGTCACCGGTGAGGCTCGTAGCAATGAGGTTGCCGGCGGTGATGGTCCCAAGGTTCAGCGCGGTGGTCTCAACCAACGTGACCTCGCCAGTCGTGGAGGCACTAACCCGACCGAATTGGGTATTCTCGGATAGGCTACCAAAAGCATTGGCGGCATTGAGGGTGATAGCGCCCGAGCCAGTAGATAGGTTCAGACCGCCGGCGATGTTCAAGGACGAATAATCATTGTCCGTGATCGTAGCAGCGCCGCTGCCCGTGGCACTGAGGACACCACCGATGACGATATTTTGGCCAACGCCCGTGCCCACGCCCGTGCCCAAGACGATGTTCTTGCCAGCGGGGATCGTGGTCAAAGCAACGTTACCCGTCACGTTGGTCGTGCCCAAGGTAATGTTGTTGATGCTGTAGAAGTCAGCATTCGCGCCGGTCAGCTGAACGATTGCTCCGTTCGCAAACGCATTAGCTTGGTTGACGTTGATGTAGTTACCGGCGCTGAAGAGCGACGTACCGGTCGTGTTGTTCGTCGTGATCGTGGTGCCGCCGAGTTGCGTGATGTCAGCCGTCGCGCGGGCGGTGACTTGATTAGCGGTGATCGTTCCGAGAGCGACGCTACCGGCCGTCGCGTTGAGCGTGACTTGGCCCGAGTTGTTGATGGTGCCGCCTGCAAACGTGACATTCGGAGCCGTCAGCGTGATCGCCGGTGTGGTCGTGTTGTTGGTAGAGGAGATTGCTCCACCAACCGTCAAGTTGCCCGTGGTCGTAACTACGATGTTACGGGCGCCGGCTGCGCCGCTGGTGATGGTGCCAGTCGTCAAATTACCGGTCGTGTTCACCGTAATGACACCCCGATTGGAGGTCGCATTGACCCGACCGATCGTGCTCTCGTTCGCGATCGTGATCGCCGAGTTGTTGGACGTGGTGGTGAATGACGCATTGCCGCCAATCGCAAGGGCGCCGCTGCTCTGGATGCCGAGAGTATCGAGCACGCCAGCAGCATTGACCACCAAATCGCGACCAACCGTCGAGGCAGCAAGAGTGATGATGTTCGCATCACCGAGAGTGACGTCAGCCGTGTTGCCAACAGCGTTCGTGGTCTGAACCGAGACGACCTTGAAATCGTTGGCTGCGTTTGACAGATCGATGTTCGCGGTGCCGGATGTCAGGGTTGTGGTCTGGGTACCGTTGGTCGTACCGACGAGAACGGCACCACTCTGTGTGATCGCGCCGTTGTTGGTCGTGACGCTCAAGTTACCGGTGATCGAGGAGCCGCCGAGAGCGATCCCCGCGCCAGACGTGACGGAGCGCAGCACCAAATCACCAGCAACGCTGGGGGCATTGGCGGCGAGAATCGTTCCGCCGATGGCAGTGAGATTTCCGCCAACCGACGCGGCGGCGCCGATGGAGATGTCGCCGTTAGAAACACCGTTGTAGCTGAGGTCGCCAAAGCTGGTGAACGCTCCGCTGGAACCTTCGGCCAGCGTGCTCAACACCAAACCGCCGGCGGTGCTGATCACCGCACCGGTCGACACGGCAATATTGCCGGAGTCGGACAGGACGAAGACCCGGCCGTTGGAGAACAACGTGCCCGCGATGGTGGCGGCATTGCCAGCACCAGCACCCTTGGTCACGCGATTAAGAACCGCGCCACCACTGGGGAGGATAAAGTTATAGGTTTCTCCAACAGCGATGTTGAAGTTAGTCGCCGCGCCGGTGAGGGCGGGCGTGCCGTCGGTACCCCAGACCAAAACCGCACGATCTGTGGTGCTGATATTGGCCACGTTAGCGGAGGTAGCAAGGGTCGCCGTGCCATTGGCAACGGCGAAGGAATTAGTGAGTCCGCCAACGGTGTACGTTGGAATAACGGCCCAGAGAGGACTGGGAAGGACCGCGAGAGGTCCGACAGCCATCGTCGCAATAAGAAGCTTGCGCAGCGACAGCCTAAGGTTGGGTGCTTTTTTCATTTCTATTAGTAAGCGGTTTGTGACTAGATTACGCCTAACAGTACGAAGGTGAACGGCTCAGCGGGCAATGAGGCAAGTAAAATCTTCCCCCCC
>Ga0163153_10004654_pt1 | contig 16991 bp, 16 predicted proteins | sample OliLakLV19MP6IB1_FD_148629 | JGI IMG/M metagenome (GOLD analysis project Ga0163153, IMG submission 148629) | Freshwater microbial mat bacterial communities from Lake Vanda, McMurdo Dry Valleys, Antarctica - Oligotrophic Lake LV.19.MP6.IB-1 | ecosystem: Environmental > Aquatic > Freshwater >... | reverse complement strand
TTGCGGATCAACCCGGGCTTCGGCCACGGCCATAGCCAGAAGACCAACACCGGCGGCGAGCACTCCAAGCACGGTATTTGGCACGAAAACCTGCACGACGCATTGCGCCGCGCCGATCGGCACGGCCTCGGCGTGACGGGGCTGCATTTGCACATCGGCTCGGGCGCCGACATCGAGCATCTCGCTCAGGTTTGCGGCGCTTCGGAAAGACTGGCGCGCGAAATCGGCCGCACGTTGACCACGATCAGCGCGGGCGGCGGATTGCCGACGCCCTATCGCCCTGGCGACACGCATGCCGATCTCACCGCGTATCATCGCCTCTGGGACGACACGCGGAATCGACTGGCCGACACGTTCGGACATGCGGTACATTTGGAGCTCGAGCCGGGCCGCTTTCTCGTCGCGGAGAGCGGTTACTTGCTCGCCGAGGTGCGGGCCGTCAAGCAGATGGGGAGCAACACGTTCTACGTGGTCGACGCTGGCTTCAATAACCTTGCGCGTCCGATTCTCTACGGCGCGTATCATCCGATTTCGATCGCCACAGCGTCCGGCAAGATGGAATCCCGCGCCGAGCAGGACGTCGTGGTCGGCGGGCCGTTGTGCGAATCCGGCGATATCTTCACGCAGCAAGACGGCGGCTTCGTTTGCAAGCGCTCGTTGCCTGTGGCGCAAATCGGCGATTTCTTGGTGATTGAATGCGCCGGCGCCTACGGCGCCGTGATGGGCAGCAACTACAACAGCAAGCCGCTAGCCGCCGAGGTGATGATCGAAAACGGCCGGCCGCACCTAGTTCGTCGCCGGCAAACGCCGCAAGAGATCATGCAAGGCGAAATGATTCCGATGCGGTAGTGACGACTTCAACTCTCGCCGTCCGGCGATGCGTCTTGAAAATCGGTCAATGTCCTCGGTCGCCATGCGGAGCGCAAGGCGTTGAGGACTGCCAGGACGTCGATGGCTTCTTGTAATAATGCGCCGGCTACCGGCGGTAAGTAACCGGCCGCGGCGAAAAGCATGCCGAAGATGGAGAGGGCCATTCCGCCCACGGCGCTTTGCAGGGCGATCGAGCGCATGCGGCGGCTGATGTGCAGCAGTTCGTCCACTTTGGCGAGCGAGCTATCCATGATCACCGCGCCGGCAGCCTCGGCGGTGACGTCGCTCTGCTGACCGAAGGCAATGCCCACCGTGGCGGCTTGCAGCGCGGGGGCGTCGTTGATTCCGTCGCCGAGGAAAATCGTCTTGGCCTTCGCCGTCTCCTCGCGAACGATCCGCACTTTGTCCTCAGGACTCTGCTCGGCGTGGACTTCGTGAATGCCAACCCGGCCGGCCAGGTATTCCACTTCGCTGCGTCGATCGCCGGAGACCAGCAGCACACGGTTCAATTGGTGGCGCGGTCCCAAATGATCGATGAAGGAGCGGCCGTCGGCGCGCGGCTGGTCGCGGAAGCGATACGTGGCGGCGTAGCGATCGTCGATCAGCACCACGCATTCCATGCCGCTCGCCGGCGGGGGCAACTGCTCTGCCAACTCCGGACGCTCGCGCATGAGACGCTTGCGATGCGTGATCATCACTTCGTGCCCGTCCACGCGGCCAACGAGTCCCTGCGCGGGCGGCTCGTGAATCTCACCCGCCTCGCTGCGCTTCAGTTGTTCGTCGCGCGCCGCGCGGAGAATCGCCGTCGCCAACGGATGTTTCGAATAGCGTTCCACGCTGGCCGCGAGGCGTAGCGTTTCCTGAGCGTCGAATTCCGGCGCGACGAGTTGCTCGGAAAGGCGCGGCTCGCCATAGGTCAACGTGCCGGTCTTGTCGAAGATGGCGACCGTGCAACGATCGATCTGTTCTAACACAATGGGGTTCTTGATGATGATCCCGCGCCGTGCTGAAAGCGAGATCGAACCGATGATGGCGACCGGAATCGCAATCAACAGCGGGCAGGGCGTCGCGGTGACGAGCACTGCGAGAAACCGCGTGGCCTCGCCGCTGGCCGCCCAAGCGCCGATGGCAATGACGAGGGCGAGCGGCGTGTAGAACGCGCCGAGCTGATCGCCGAGGCGGCGAATCCGCGGCCGGTATTGCTCCGATTGCTGCATCACCTTCATGATCTGCGCATAGCGCGAGTCGATCGGCCGTTTCGTCGCGCGGATCGTGAGACTGGCTGGACCGTTCACCGCGCCGGAGATCACTTCGACACCGGGCGTTTTCGAGACGCGATACGGTTCGCCGGTCAGGAACGACTCGTCCATCGAACCATGGCCCTCGACCACTTCGCCGTCGACCGGGCAAATTTCGTGCGGCATCACGACCATCAAATCGCCGGGCGCAATCTGATCGACGGCGATATCCTCGGTCAGCCCGTCGCGCCGGCGATGTGCGACCGACGGCATGCGTTTGGCCAGCGCGCGGAGCACGCTCGACGCGCTCCGCACCGCGTATTGTTCGAGCGCTTCGCCGCCGGAGAGCATCAAGACGACGATCGCTCCGGCCAAGTATTCTTCTAGCAACACCGAGGTGACGATGGAGATCCCGGCCAGCAGGTCGGAACCGAACTCGCGATTCCAGGCCTTCACGGCCAGCTCCCAGACGAGCGGAAGGCCGCCGGCGGCCAAGGCCACGAAGAGCGGCAAGTTCGCCGCAAACAAGCTCGCGCCGGTTCCGAAGCGCAAGATCAGATGCAACGCGATCGCTGCGACCGCAATCGCGGCGATGACCGCGTAGCGCCGCTCTTTCGCCTGTTCGGTGGCGGACGAGGTGGCTGCGCCGCTCACTCGATCCACCCGCCGCCCAGGACGCGGTCGCCGTCGTAGCAGACGAGCGCTTGCCCGGGAGCGATGGCGTCTTTGGGTTCATGCAACGACGCATGCAGCCGATCGCCCGGCAGGACCTTGACGGTCGCGCGCACCGGCGTACTGAGATAGCGAATCTTGACGCTGCATTCCAGCGACCCGGACGGCGGTTCGATCAGCCAGTTCGTGCGATTGGCGGAGACTTCCGAGCGCGCCAGATCTTCGCGCTCGCCAATCACCACGCGCCGCGTTTCCGCTTCGATGCGGACGACGAAGCGCCGTTCGCCGAAGGCCACGCCGAGTCCTTTGCGCTGGCCGATGGTGAACTGCTCGATGCCCGTGTGGCGGCCGACAACGGCGCCATCCGTCGTGACGAGCTCGCCCGAAAGATCGAGATCGCCGTGTCGTTTGCGGACGAACTCCGCGTAATCGCCGTTGTTGATGAAGCAGATTTCCTGGCTGTCCTGTTTGTCGGCGACATTCAGTCCCAGCGTGCCGGCGAGGCGACGAATCGTGGGCTTGTCATACTCGCCGACGGGAAACAACACGCGCGGCAGCAAAGCCCGCTGGATACCGAACAGCACGTAGGACTGATCCTTGCCACCGTCAATTCCGCGCCGCAGCGCGGCGATCGATTCGCCGGGCTCGCGCGTCAGGCGCGCGTAATGCCCCGTGGCGATGTAGTCCGCGCCGATCGTGTCGGCGTAATCGGCCAGCTTGCCGAATTTAAGCCAGTTGTTGCAGACCACGCAGGGATTCGGCGTGCGGCCCGAGGCGTACTCGGCCACGAAATAGTCCATAATGCGGCCGAATTCTTCCTCGAAGTTGATCGCATAGAACGGAATTCCCAGCCGATCCGCCACGCGCCGCGCGTCGGCGGCGTCGGAAGAACTGCAACAACCTTGCTTGTGTCCTGGCCGCGGTTGCACAACCGGCAACAGCGCGCGGTAACTGCCGCGTTCTTCGCCGGAAGTCGCGCAGACTTCGTCTGCTGCCTGCCCATGCCGCATGAACAGCCCGACGACGTCATGACCGGCCTCGAGCAACAAGTGCGCAGCGACGCTGCTATCAACGCCGCCGGACATGGCTAGTAGGACGCGTGGCATGGGCTTAGCGATCGTGTTCGTGAGCGCGGATGAAGTGGCTTCAATGTTGTAGTTCCGGCCAGCTTGCAACATCCTGAGGCGACCGCACTACGATGCCAGGGTATCGAGTTAAGTCGTTGACATTAAACGTCATTATTTCAGGAATTAAATGTCGTTGCATCGCGGCCACCAGCCGCGCGTCGTGGGCTTGTTTGCCAGAGACGCCTGAAGCAATCACCAACGGCTCCCAATAGTGAAATACACCGGCATCATCATCCAGCAACTCGTACAAACGCTTAAAGCCCTCGATATCACGTTGGGCATCGCTCACCGCCAATCCAAGCCCGCGAACATTGGTCGGGCGCGTGCTAACTACCCAATATTCATAGATGACCTGCGGTACGACAATGATGCGATACGACCGTTCGCCCAACTTCTGAAGTGCTGTATGAACTATCGACCGCTCCGGCCTTCCTGGCTGCCTCAATCGAAGCAATACATTTGCGTCGATAAGGATATCGATGCGTTGATCGGCTAAGCTTGCGCTCATTCGTAAATGCTCTCGCGACTATCATCCACAATGTGCGACACTGGCTGATGAGTTGCCAGCCAGGCGTTCAAGAACTCGTTCCATTCCGGCGTGCCAGGACGAAGACGTTGCGGTTCTCTCGCTTCCGCGACGCGTTCCTGCACCGCGCGCAGTACAAAAGCCTCCACATCCTCGCCTGCCGAGATCGCGGCGTTCCTGATGAGAAGTTCCAGTTCAGGCGTCAGGTGCAATTGCAACGTCATCGCGGTTTCTCCATTTCCTCGATTATACCTCTCAGCGACCGGATCGCACACTCCGGACGGGCCTCGATCGATCGGCGCTGGGTGGTCGAGCGAGTCAAATGACGCCCCTGTTCCGGCCTGCGTCGTTTCTCGCATTTTGCGAGTCGAATCCGGCCAAATGCTTGCGAAACACAGGGAACGGCATCATAATCCCGAGCGCTGTGAGGCCTTGCCCGCACGGCGCCATTTACTTCGCTTTAATTCATTGCCAGGAGTCGTGCCGTGGGCGTACTGACGTTGGATCGGGACAAGTGGAAGACGTTCAAGGAAGCCAATAACCTCTCGAAGTCGAGTTTCTTCAAGAAGGCTGACGTCGGTCCCACGATCGAGAAGTTCCAGACGGCCATGAAAAAGTTCGAGGCGTCCAAGAGCGAAAAGGACCTCATGGACGCCTTCAAGAAGGCGGAGGCCCTGAAGGCCGCCTTCGCCAAGTTCATCAATCTCAAGGAAGCCAAGCAGGAAATGACGGCCGGCGCCAAACAAAAGCTCGAAAAGTGGTCGGGCGAACTCGACGACTATGTCATCAAACTCGCCAAATTCGTCAAGGCGTTTCCGGACATCTTGAAGTTGAATGACAAAAAGGAGATGGACAAACAGTTCGATCAGTTCATTCTTTGATCGCTCGCCGCGTGGTCTTGAATTCTTCGCTGATGCCACGGCTTGTGAACAAGCCGTGGCATTTCGGCCACTTGCCGGCTACGCGATCCCGGTGTTTTCGGTAGAATCCCGGCGTGGCCACTGACACTCCACAGCCGCCGCGCCGACGATTGTCGCTCTTTGATGCCACGAGCATCATGGTGGGCATTATCATCGGCTCGAGCATCTACAAGCTCGCGCCGGTAATCGCGGCCAGCGTACCGACTCCCACGGCGCTGATGTTCGCCTGGGCGGCCGGCGGGTTGTTCGCTCTCTGCGGCGCATTTTGCTATGCCGAACTCGCCTGCGCGATGCCGGAGGACGGCGGAGAATACAACTACCTGGGCCGCGCCTACGGCAGTCGCGTCGCGTTTCTCTACGCCTGGGCCGTGATGTGGGTCATTCGACCCGGCACCATCGGCAGCATCGCGTTCGTCTTCGGCGAGCATTTTGTCGAACTCTTCCCGGTTCGCAATATGCTCGGTTCCGTCGGCTTCGCCGTGGCGATCGTCGTGTTGCTGACCGCGGTGAACATGCTCGGCATCCGGCCCGGCACGCGCACGCAGAATGCGCTTTCCATTGCGAAGCTCGTCGGCCTGCTGGCGATTGTGCTCATCGCGTTTATCAGACCGGCTTCCGAAAACATCAACGAGACAGTCGCCGTCGCGACGACGACCGATTGGCGGCTGGCGATGATTTTTATTCTGTATGCCTTTGGCGGCTGGAGCGATATGCCGATGGTGGCCGCCGAGGTGCGCGAGCCGGAACGCAATTTGTCCCGCGGGCTGGTCTACGGGGCGCTCGTCGTCACGGCGATCTACCTGCTCGTGAACCTGGCGTGTCTCTACAGCCTGGGCTTTGAGCGCTTTCAGCAAACCGATTTGATCGCCGTCGAGTTGGTCCGGCCGCTGCTCGGAGAAACCGGCGAGCGACTCGTCGCGGCGCTCGTCTGTATCACCGCCGCCGGAGCGCTCAACGCCATGATCTTCACCGGCGCGCGGGTGTCGTTCGCCTTAGGCAAGGATCACGGTTGGTTCGGCTGGCTGGCGAATTGGAGCGATCGCTACGGCGGCCCGCTCGTGGCGCTGGCAGCGCAATGCGCGATCAGCGTGTCCCTGATCCGCGGCTTCGGCCAGCGCGGCGACGGCTTCGGCCGGATGTTGAACTACACCTCGCCGGTGTTCTTCGCGTTCTTCCTACTAACCGGCGTGGCGCTCGGGATCCTGCGCCGCCGCGAGCCCAACCTGCCGCGCCCCTACCGCACGACCGGCTACCCGGTCACCTGGCTGATCTTCTGCCTCTCCTCGGCGTTCATGCTGTATTCGAGCGTGAGCTACGCCGTGGAGCAGTTTGGCAAAAGCGAAGGTTTGCCGGAGGCCGGCTGGGCAGGCGGGGTGATGCTGGCGGGGCTGGTCATCGCGCTGTTAGCGCGACGTAAGGCGCCGCCGTGACGCGGCGAGCGCTAGGATGCCGAGGGCCAGCGTGGTGGCAGTGGCGGGTTCGGGGACGGTGTGGAAGACGATGCGGGCGTTGTCCTCCAACAGCACTGCTTGTCGAATCGGTCTTCCGTCAGGAAAAAAGCCAAGCAGAGTGGGAAGTTCGCCTTCGATATCAGTATCGTAAACGAGATCGGTTCCATAGACGTGCAGTGCCGCATCGTCGCCAACCTCGATGATCTCGGCAATGTCATAGTTCGCACCAACCAAATGAAACTGCGCCCGATCGTTTACGCGCAGCCAACCTGTGACACGACCAGTATCAAACCAGACGGCACTATCATCTTGTGCAACTAGATGTCGGTGGCGGCTGGATCGCAAGATAAGTGTGGAATGACCAGTCGCTGTTGCGCGAATGTCATCTGTAAATCCTCGTGAATTGATGATCCTCGCCGATGCATTCTCAAAAACATTCACCGAGTCGAGACGCGCGCCTTCCGCTCTGACAACCGCTCGGTTGTAAGCCGCCATTCCTGCGCTGATTGTTCCATTTGACAATTGGACCGACGCATGATCATAGGCAGCGAAGCCAATGTTGTAATTTTGCGTGCCGCTTGCAATGACCCGGCTTTGATCGTGCATTTCTATGAACGAACCTTCAGCATCGCCGAAGTCACGCCCGAACAAGTGGACGCGAGATTGACCGCGACCAACTAAGCTCGGGAAAATCCCCTTGCCACCAATCACCGCCCCTTCCACAACATCCACCACCGTCGGCGGGTTCGCCCCGTCGACGACTTCCACCGTTTCGCCCGGAAACGAATTGTTCGCGTCGATTACCATGCTCGAATTGATAATCGCCGCGCGTGCCCGTCCTCCGGTGGACAGCAACACAACGGCAACGAGTAAGGCGATCGATAGGCGCAACATGACCCAACTCCGCGATTCGTAAACCAGCCGCCGTTCTAGCCGAACCCGACCGCCGCGTCTACTTTTTGGGGCGTTTCGCCGGGACGGGGGAGCAAGGTAAGCTGAGGGTAGCAGCAGATTGTCGACTAAGTCGCCCGAAGACAAAGCCCCGACGGGGCGACAGGTAGTAGCCAGGGGTTTGCGCTCTCATGTTTACCCACAATTTTATCGCGCTGATCGCCTCGCTCGACGCCGCTCCGGCCGATACCCATCTAGACGCTTGGCTCCGCCCGATCCGTGGCGGACTAGCTGACGCCGTCCTTGCCGCGCCGCCGACTGCTCCTCCGCGCTCCGTGTCACGGCCACGCCCGTCATTGGCTCAGCGAATGACGACGCGCAGCCTCAATGCGATGTTCGGACTTTCGCTGTCCGACGGCTGGAGCGTTCCGATCGCGGTCCGCGCCGACGTGTTACGCCATCTGCGGCTCACGAGTCGTGGCGACGAGATCGTCACGGAGTTGATTTGCCGCCTCGCGCAATGGGGCGCGAAGCTGCGCGAGATTGCCTGCGACTCACAGTTGCCGCCGCGCCGTGCCGGCTTGCTTCGCAATCTCCTGCGCGCCGCGCGTTGCCGCGCCTGGGACACTCAATTCACGACGCACGCCGGGTTCTACATTCTGACCGCGGTTGCGCAGGCCGATCGGTACAACCGCTGGATCGTCGACCAGGTCCGGCCGTTCCTGGGTCGCCGCGTGTTGGAGGCCGGCGCCGGCATCGGCAATCTCAGCCAACTCTTCGATGACTGCGAACGCCTGGTGCTCGCCGATCGAGAAGAGGTTTATCTCGACCGCCTCGAACAACGCTTCGCGCACGACGAGCGCGTCCGCGTAATGCCGGTTGATTTGACTTCGTGCGAAGAAGTTGAAGCGTGCGCGGCGGAGCGCATCGACACGATCTTCTGTTCCAACGTGCTCGAACATCTGGAACCGGACGAGCAAGTGCTGCGGTCCTTCGCCGAAGCGTTGCAGCCCGGCGGACATCGCATTCTCGTCGTTCCGGCCGGCGAACGGCTCTATACCGGCATCGACGCCGCGCTCGGGCATTTTCGACGTTAAGAACCGCAAGGGCTGGAACAGAAACTCGCGTCGGCAGGTCTCGACGTCGTGTTCACGCACCGCTTCAGCCGGCTCGGCACGCTCGGCTGGGCCGTCTCCGGCCACGTTTTCCGCCGCCGCACGCTCTCCCCGCGGCAGATGATCTGGTTCGACCGCTTGTTGCCGGTGGCGCGCTTGCTGGAACACGTGCTGCCGGTTCCGGGTATGTCGTTGATTATGGTCGGCCGGAAACCGTTGCGTCCGGCGGTTCCGCAGCAACGCCGCGCGGCGTAAAGGTCCGACCAAAGCAGCAGCTATGGATTGCGTTCCGTCTCGATGAGCCGGCCGTTCTTGAACTTGACGCCGGCAGTATCCGAGAATCCGTAGACCCAGATTTCGTCGCCTCCCTCGCCAAAAACCTCGTTGGGACTGCCAAGCGTCTGGCGAACCTCCTCGAGGCTCATTTGCGGTTTCAGAGCCTTGAGTTCTTCATCACTGACGTTGTTTGGCAGGCCTTGGCGGACGAAAACCTCGCCAAAAATAACGATCACCGCGATTAGCAATACCGCGCGAATCGCAAAATCGAATCGTCGACTGCGTTTTTCCATGCCCTCAATGTAGTCGATGAGTTTTGACCGGTCCAATCGGCGTCGGAGACGCCTCCCACAGGCCTGCATGTCGGCCGTATACTCGGAGGGTCTTCCCTGAATTTCCCCGAGGCGCCCGACATGTCCGACACGGCCGTATTGCAGACCGAGCTGCCACATTGGCCGGTGTTTCGGGGAAAGGTGCGCGATGTTTACGATCTCGGCGATCATCTGTTGATCGTCGCCACGGATCGGATCAGCGCCTTCGACTGGATCCTGCCGACGCCCATTCCGGACAAAGGGCGCGTGCTCACGCAGATCAGTTTGCATTGGTTCGCGCGGGTTGGCGTACCGCATCATCTGCTGTCGGCCGACGTGGCAGAGTTCGGATTGCCTAAGGACGTCGACCTCGCGCCGCTGGCGGGGCGATCGATGCTGGTCCGCAAGGCGGAAGTCGCGCCGGTCGAATGCGTGGTGCGCGGCTATCTGGCCGGCTCCGGCTGGAAGGAATACCAACAACAGGGCACAGTCTGTGGAATCCCGTTGCCACAGGGACTCACCGAGAGCGCGCAGTTGCCATCGCCGATTTTCACGCCAGCGACCAAAGCCACGAGCGGCCACGACGAGAATATTCCGTTCGAGCGGATGTGCGAAATCGTCGGCCGGGACGCCGCCGAGGAACTGCGCTCGCTGAGCCTCGCGGTCTATGAGCGCGGCGTACGCGACGCGCGGGAGCGCGGCATCATCATCGCCGACACCAAGTTCGAGTGGGGACGGCTAGGCGATCAATGGATTCTCGTCGATGAAGTGATGACCCCGGATAGCTCGAGGTTCTGGCCGGCCGATCAATACGCTCCGGGACGCGGCCAATCTTCGTTCGACAAGCAATACGTCCGCGACTGGTTGGAGCAGACGACCTGGGACAAAAACAGCCCGCCGCCGGAGTTGCCGCCGGAAGTGGTCAGCCGCACGCGCGAGAAATACATCGAAGCCTTCGAACGCCTCACAGGTATGCCATTCGCCTGGAAGTGAGCCGTGCGCCGGAGCCGGTCCGCTGGCCCGCAATCTGATCGCCGATTGCCCAACTTGTCGCTTTGCGCTGGTGCTAGCACCGCCAGCGATCGAAATTCAGCCAGGAAAGCGCGGTTTTTCCCGGCAAATCCGGTTTGACTCACGTATTCGCATAGCTAGAATGAGGGCACCCCAAAGGGAGTGCGACCTCATCGAGAGGAACAACAGCCCGCGTTCTGCGGACTGCGTATAAGGTCGCACGAAGCATTGCGTCTCGCTGACCGTGATTTACGGATGGCGCGGCGCGCGACGTTCTGCGCGATCGGCCAGAACCGAAACATTGAAGCGGGCGGGGTGTTTCAACCACTGGTCAGGCGTTTCAACGTGCGCGCTCGCCGCGTGTTCGCGCGGCATCGGAATGCAATGCGCACCCGCGGTCCGTTGATTGCGTACCGTGGAAAGATGAACGGTGGACGGCCCTGACCCATCTCCTGGCGTTTCGCGAGTAATGCATTCCATGATCCAAACACTCACCCCCGCCGACGATCACGAGGCTGTTTTCTTGCCCCCCGTCCCTGGCCCCGCTGTGAAGGATCTCGTCAAGGTCTTCAAACTCCTCTCGGATGAAACGCGGCTGCGCATCCTGTTCGACCTTTCGCGCTGCGACGAACTGCACGTTCGCGCCCTGTGCGATCTGCTCGAACAATCCCAGCCGGCAGTCAGTCATCATCTCGCCCTGCTCCGCATGGCCGGGCTGATCGAGTGCCGTCGGGAAGGCAAGCACAACTTTTACCGCGTGATTCCGGAGCGACTCCAAGAGCTCCTCGACCGCGTCTTCGCCGACGTCCCGGAATCGGAACGCATCGTCCGCTTCGGCAACTACGCCCTGACCAGCGACGCAGCGGCGCAGGCCGTCTAACCCCGGATTGTCGGGCGTAGTCCAACGAACATCGGGCGTGGGAATGACGAATTTCTAAGCTCGAATGTCGAATCAAATTCGAATGACGAAGCTCGAATGACCTTGAATGTCGTGCACAGATCTTGCACTATTTGACATTTGAGCATTCGTCATTCTTTCGACATTCGGATTTAGAAATTCGTCATTCCCCCCATGGATTCCTTCTCCCAGCAGCGTCATAAGCCGCCGATTGAACTCACGCGGCCCCGGGAATTGGTCATTGCCTGCGCGCCGCTGCGGAGCAATATCAACCTCTCGCGGATCCTCCGCGCCGCCGGCTGCTCGGGCGTGGAGCGGATTATCTGTTCCGGCCCGGTGAAAGTGATCGACAAAATCGCCCGCGACGGCGCTGACGCCGTCCAAGTGGAAAACCACCGCACGCTGATTCCCGCGCTACGCAAATTGACGGCGGAAGGCTATCCGCTCGTCGGCCTGGAGCAAACGACCAACTCACAAGTGATCTGGGATTTCGCTTTTCCCCGCCGCATGGCCCTGGTCGTTGGCAACGAACGCGCCGGACTGGACGAAGAAACGCTCGCGCTTTTAGATCACGTCGTAGAAATCCCCGGCTACGGCCTCCCCTACGCCCACAACGTGGCCACGGCGACGGCGATTGCGCTTTATGAGTATTGCCGGCAGTATCCGACGGGGTAAATGTAGCCCCAACCGTTCCGACTGATGCCCCGAACGGCGCGCCTCAAGCCCCAACGGGGCGACCGTCAGTTGCCAGGGGCGGCAGCCCCTGGAGTTCGGCCAAGCAATACAATCTGTAGCCCCAACGGGGCGGCCGAGAATAGCCAGGGGTGCGAACCCCTGGAAAATACATAACCCAATCTGCTTGAGCCCCACAGGGGCGACACGTCTTGGGATAGACAGAAAACTACCGTTGCGACATTCTAACACCGTTCGCTTGCGTGCTGGAGCCTCCTCGGAGAACGGACTTAAGAATGGCAACAAAACCATTAACTCGTCCGCGCTGGCTTCGCTACAGCCTGCGAGCCTTTTTCGCGTTCGTGACACTGGCCGCAATTTTCTTCGCGTGGGTGGCAAAGGAGCGTCGCCAATCGGCGTACGAGCGCCAGGTAGCCGACCGGCTTCAAGCGGGAGGCGTTTTCTTAACAGCGCTCGGCGGTCCGTACGATTCGCTCGACCAAATGAAGCTAGGCAAGCCACAAGGTTGGTGGCGAGACCTTGCGAGGCGCATTCTTGGAGAGCGAGTTCTTATTGTTTTCCAAGACTACCAGAAAGCGCAAAAAGATATTGACCTGACGCCGCTTGCCGGGCTCGAAAACGTACGAGAGATGTCGCTCGCTTCCGCCGATGTCACTGACCTGACACCGCTGGCCGGACTCCAAAGCTTGAGTTCACTGACGTTCCATTCCTTGTCAGCTACCGATCTCACGCCGCTTGGCGAGCTCGACGGCTTGCAACAGCTCAACCTACTCGTCGGTTCCAGAGAAACAACCAATCTCGCTCCACTTGCCCGGCTCGACAACCTGAAGTCCTTATACTTTTGTTGCTATGGCGACGTTGACCTAGCACCTCTCGCTGAGCTTCATAGTCTGCAGGAGCTATGGCTGTTGCTCGCTACTCTCTCAACCATCGACCACATGCCATTGGCGAAAATGAGTGGCTTGAAATCGCTCCACCTTACAGCGACGACAATCACGCCGGAGCAACTCGAATCGCTCCAAAAGGCGCTGCCGAATTGCAAGATTCAATAGTGCAATTGGCATTCCTCAAGTTGTGGCCTGGTCTCCCGACCAGGCCACCGGCCCGACCGCAGGTCTCAAATTCCCGCTGTCGTTGCGCCCAACATGGCACGGTCAGGAGACCGTGCCATAACATCGAAAACGCGCTACTCCCCGGCAAAGTCCGCCGCGAACGACTCGGCGCTCAACTCCTGCCCCGTCGCGTGCCGGGTCAACTCATTCCACGGCAACAGGCGGCCCGGGGCGAAGACGCGTTCTTTCATGAATTGACCGACGCGCTGGTCGCCGACGTAGGTCACCTTGTCGGAGTCCTTGCCGGGGTAGAGCTTCGCGCACAACGCCCGGTGGACTTGGCACGCGAAGAGCTCGCCCATCATGTAGTTGTGGTAGTAGCACGGGGCGCTGACCACGTGGATCTTGCTGGCGAAGTCCGGGGCGTTGCGCCCCTCTGGGCGTTTGACCAACTGGTACTTCTCGACCAGGTCCCACCAGAGTTTGTTGAGATCTTGCTGTGGATCCTCGTACATGCCTTTCTCGAAGCGGAACATCACCTGGCACCAGCGCGAGAAAATCAACAGCTTGTTGCGGCGCATCCGGGCGCCGGCGGCGTTGAAGGCGTCCGGGTCGTCCACTTTCACGCCCATCTCCGTGAGCCATTCGGCGCTCTTAGAGAATCGCTCGAACTGCATCGCCACCCCTTCGGTGCAGAGGATGTGCGCATCAGTCCGCACCACGTACGGCACGCTCGCAGGAATATTCTTGCTGCTATACACGGCGTGCCCCAACTCGTGGAGCATCGTCCCCATCCAGTATTCATTCGGGACAACGTTCGCCAACACCCGCACGTCCCCTTCACGGTTGATGTCGGTGCAAAACGCATGCGGGCTCTTGCCCGGCTCCTCGTACAAGCTGCTCCGGGCGAGCACGTCTTTGATCGGCAGCCCGACGCCTTCGTAGAATCGCTCACAGACATCCATGATCTTGACATTGGCGTAGACAGCGTCGAGATTCGTATCCTCGATCGCCGGCGCTTCCTGGAAGAATGGGTCCTGGTAGTGCCAAGGCAGCAGTTCTTCGATCTTCACGCCGCAGTTCGCGGCCAGCTTGGCGTCGATCTCGGCCTTAGCGGCTGTATACGGGCCCTTGGTGAGCGCGTCTAACTCATCGAAGAGTTGCAGCAGCGCCTCAGGATCCTGCTCGTTCAAATAAAGCTGCATCACCTGAAAATTGGCGAAGCCGAGTTTCTTCGCGGCCTGGTTGCGGAGGTCGACGAGCGTCGCCAGATCCGGCGCAACTTCCGCGCCGACCCCTTTGCTCGCCTCCCAAACCGCCTGGCGTTCGGCCGTGTCCTTCGATTCCTTGAGCGCCTTCCGCACGGCGCTGTCGGCCAATTCCTCGCCGCCGACCTTGGCGCGGTACTTGTTGAATTTCATGTCGATCGTGTTGGAAAGGGCTGTCATGCGCTCCAGAATCGCGGGATCGACCTGCTTGGAGAGCGCCCCGAGGTACATCAATCGCACTTCCGGGCCAACGTGGCGTCTTCCAGCTTGGCCTCGTCGCAGGCCTTGAGCTTGGCGAAGCGGGCGGTATCCGAGAGCGCCTTATCGAGCGCCGTTTCGGCCTCTTGCTTCTTGGCGAACGCGGCGTCGGAACCGGTCGTGTTGGCGTCCCACCACGCCAGCGCCGCCGTGATTTCCAGCGGGCGGAGCCGCGATTCGTAGTCGGCCACCAACTGCCGCGCATCCGCCTCGAAGTCTTGCGCCTGAGCGACGGAACTGGTCATGATGCCTGCCAATACCAGGAGGATCGGGAGAGCTACCCGCGTGAAAATGCTGCGCATGGTGTGCCAACTCCGAGCGGTGAAAAAAATGCGATTCCAAGGGGCAACACGCCCGGCATTGTGCCAAGGGAGCAGCAAACTCCGCAAGTGCCGCAGGACCAACGCCGTGTCAGAACACGTCATCAGGCCCAACCGATGCATCGGTGCGTCAATGGCGGGTTTGCCCCAATGTTGCCCGAGATCGTGGTGCCCCGTCGAATGCGATACCTCCCCGAGCGGAACCCCCTTCGTAACAATGCGTGAGAGCGCAAGAGATAGGTCGTTGAACGACAAGCAGGTGCGGGATCAATACTACAACGCTACGAGTTAATCGCCTAGTGCGCGCAGGCTCACTTCGCCCTGCTTAAGGTCGGCGGCGGCGACTTTCTGTCGTGTTCGCACATCCCACAATCGCAACGTACTACTATCTCCGCCAGGCACCAGGAACTCGCCGTGATTCAGAAAGTCAACCGAGTTGAAGTGATTGCGGACCTCGTTCAAGTTATGGATGTTTACGACTCCGTCGGAGTTCGCATCGCCGAGAACCTCGGACGTGCCGAAGTTATTTCGCACAGCATTGATGTCTTCGATAGTGACTAAGAAATCACCCTTCGCGTCGTCGTCTTTTCGGAATTCCATATCCCTTTTCCTTATCCCCGAGCCGTCCACGTTCAGCACGCGACGCCCCAACTAACGCCACGCGCGACGGCGTCGCGACAAGAGCGATCGGCGCTGAGGCACTGCGCGAGAAACACTCAGGTCGTGACCGCGGGCGAATCAACTCAGCCCTGCCACAACCAGCTTGCCACGCCACAACTTACAACACTTCACGTGCCATTCGTTCCTGACACCTTTCCTGCACCTGACACCTTTTCTAAAGACTGTCCCCTCGAGCGTTTGGAGAGCCTGCGAGACAACGGCCTTCACTCCTGGTCGTTTAGCCAGGCATTGAGCTCGGCCGTCTCATCCTGCGTCAGCCGTTCATCAGGCGGCATGTAGCCGAAGTCGACCAGAATGCGGATCGTGTGCGACTGCCGTTGGTAGAGCGGCGCGCGCACGCCATCCGCTTCATGACACACAGTACACGCGTCTAACTTCAATTGCTTGCCGGCTTCCGGACGAGGCGAATACGGCGGAAAATGGAAAGTGGACCGCGGCTGTTCGGCGATGTATTGGCTGAGCGCGGCCGCGAGTTTCGCGTCAATCACAAGATCCTCGCGCGCCGGATGAATGGCCAACGGCCCGGAGGAATGGCACTTGTAGCAACTCGTGGCCTCCAACTGCACGCGATCCGGATGGATTTGCGAAAAGTAGTCCACCGGCGGTTCGACCGTCATGTCCTGGACGATCGAAAAGTAGCCCCAGCCCTCGCCCGACGCGGTGCGTTGCACCAACAAGAAGACTCGAACCGCTGCATTTTCGAACGCGGCGATGTGATTCAGCATGGGCTCGCGAATCACATCTTCCTGCGTGCTGACCAAACCGACGTCCGAGACGGGCACAGCCTGGCCCCGTTCGAACATGGCTTTCGCCAGTCGCATGTACTCTTTGATTTCATCTTCCGAGAGGCCCTGCGCGTCGGCCCGAGGATGCGGCGGGAGTTGCACCACCGGCGATGTCCAGGTCTTGTTGATTTTCTCGGCGCCGACGGTCGAACTTTCGGCGATGAACTTTTCGCGCGTAAACCAGTTGAGATCCAGCGGCGGTTCCAGCAACAATCCTGAACCAATGGATTGTGCCGGCGGAATCCGTTTTGGTTCGTGGCCGTTGCGCGACGCCCCATCAGGGCGAGGCTCGTCGCCTTCCGTGTGGAGCGCAAGCAGCTCCAGCGATAACAACAAAAGCAGCATGCGAAAGGTCGTTTTCATCATCTTGGATCAACTTTTGAGAAGCTCGGCCAGGAATCTGCCGGTGTGGGATTTCTTGTTGGCGGCGACTTCCTCGGGCGTACCGCTGGCCAGCAGTTGCCCGCCATTGTGGCCTCCTTCCGGGCCGAGGTCGATCACCCAGTCGGCGGTTTTGATCACGTCCAGGTTGTGCTCGATCACCAAGACCGAATGGCCGTTGTCGACCAATCGATTGAGGCTCTCGAGCAGTCGATCGATATCCGCGAAATGGAGTCCCGTGGTGGGC
>Ga0163153_10004653_pt1 | contig 16995 bp, 19 predicted proteins | sample OliLakLV19MP6IB1_FD_148629 | JGI IMG/M metagenome (GOLD analysis project Ga0163153, IMG submission 148629) | Freshwater microbial mat bacterial communities from Lake Vanda, McMurdo Dry Valleys, Antarctica - Oligotrophic Lake LV.19.MP6.IB-1 | ecosystem: Environmental > Aquatic > Freshwater >... | reverse complement strand
CGTTTCGAGGCCGGGCGCTAGATGGGCGACTGGTACGAGATCGGAATCACTGTCGGGATCGGCGTCGCCGCGGGCATCGCGTTCGCCGGCGTCCTTGCCGGGCTCCGGTTCGGATTCGCGACGACGTTGCTCGGAGCGCTCGTTGTCGGCGTCGTCGCAGGGATGCTCGTCAACGGCTGGATCGGCGTTGGAGGCGCGGTCGTGGGTGCAGTGATCGGCTCCGTTTCCGCAGCTGCGATCGTCCGAGGTGCCAGTCGGCGCGGCGCGACCACCGGTGGCACAGCCTTCCTTCTCGTCGGAGCGGCGATCGTCGTCGCACTCCTCGCGCTGATTCCCGTCGTCGGCTATCTCGAGGCGCTCCTCATGCCCGTGATTGCTGCGCGCAGGGCGCGGCACGGCCCGGACAAGTACGCCGGGCTGCGCTCGCTCGCCAAGTGACGCCGCGGCCACTGATTCTCATCGTCATCGACGGACTCACGCCGTCGATGCTCGAGGGAACGATCGGGTCACGCGAAACACCAATGCTCGCGGCGCTCGCCGAGCGCGGCTCGTACCGCCGAGCGACGTCGGTCTTCCCATCGCTGACCCCGGTGTGCCTCTCGTCGATCGCGACAGGGGCCTACGGGGACGTCCATGAGATTCCGCATCTCGTCTGGTACGACCGGCGCGAAGACCGGATCATCGAGTACGGCAGCTCCTTCGGCGCCGTTCGGGCCGCCGGGATCGGTCAGACGCTGCTGGACACGCTCGTCAACATGAACGCGCAACATCTGGGTGTGAACGCTGTCACCCTCTTCGAGGCGCTGGCCGACGCGGGGCTCCGCACGGCCGCGACCAACTTCACCGCGTACCGCGGCCGTACACGTCATCGCTCGTCGCTTCCGTTTCTCCCGGACGTCCGGGGGCCGGAGCGCTTCTTCTTTTACAATCTCTACAGCTCAGACCGCACCGGAGCGCCGCTCTCGTGGCGCAATCGAGCCGCCGGGTCGATCGACGCCTATGCGACAGCGGTGGGCCGCTGGCTCGTGACGCGCGACGCGTTCGACTTCTTTCTTCTCTACCTCTCCGATTACGACTACGCCTCGCACGAGCACGGGCCTGATTCGGCGCTGCCGACGTTGCGCCAGTGTGATGCGGCGATCACGTCGCTTGTCGAGGCCGGAGGCGGCATCGACGCGTTCCTCGAGCGCTACGCCGTCGTCGTCATGTCGGACCACGGCCAGACGGGCGTCCGCGAGTCGGCATCGATCGGCGCCGAGGTTGCAGGCATCGACGGCGTGCTCCCGCTGGCGTCGAATCGGGCGGCCCACCTCTACCTCTCGTCCGCCTGCAGGCTCGATCCCCGAGGGGTTGCCGCACGGCTCGACGGCTTCGTCGCTGCCGAAGTGGCGCTGTTCCGTGAGGCAGAGCATGCGGTCGCGCGGCGTGAGGGGGAGGAGCTCGCGTTCGCCCCCGATGGCAGGTCAGGCTTCGACTGCTCGGGGGATCCATCCATTCTCGGATACCCCGATGGGCTCGCGCGCTCCTGGACAGCTCTTGCCAACCCGAACGCCGGCGAGGTGCTCGTGTCGGCAGTCGAGGGATTCGAGTTCGCGGATCTTGGCGGCGGGCACCACGTCGGCGGCGGTTCACACGGCTCCCTCGTCACCGGCGACAGCGAGGTGCCGCTCCTGACGGTGGGGCTCGACTCTGCGCCCGATTCCGATCAGCGTGTGAGCATCGTCGATGTAGCACCGCTCATTCTCACCCATTTCGGCGTCGAGATCCCCGGATATGCGCTCGGTCGGGCGGCGTGACCCGGTACCCTCGCCCGAGCATGACTGACCCTCCCGCACCCTTCACCGGCCAGGGCGCCGCACACCGTGTCGGAAGCGCGCTTGGAAGCAGGAGCAACTGGGAACAGCTCGGGAAGTTCGTCGTCGTCGGCGCCAGCGGCTATCTCGTCAACCTCGCCGTCTACGCGACGTTGGTCGAGTGGGCCGGCGTGCACTACCTTCCGGCCGCGGTCGGGTCATTCCTGGTCGCCGTCGCGAGCAACTACACGTGGAATCGGCTCTGGACGTTCCGCGGCCAACGCGGCGGCGTCGCCTACCAGGGAGTCAGGTTCCTCGTTGTCTCGTCGGTCGCGCTCGGCGCGAACCTCCTCGCCCTCTACCTCCTTGTCGAGGCTGGCCTCGGTGCGCTCCCGGCGCAGGCGATCGCGATCATCATCGTCATGCCACTCAACTTCATCGGGAACAAGCTCTGGTCGTTCCGCGAGCGATGAAGCACCTGGCGGTTGCGAGTGCGCTCGCTGTCGCCCTTGCCGTCCTCATCGCGCCCGCGGCGACGGCAGCGGAGCCCACGGCCGCTACGACAGGGACAACGAACACGGACCCGCTGGAGGAGCCGTTCTCCCCGGAGACCGGGCCGGGGATGGCCGAGCAGGCCGTCGTCGCCGCGTTCGTCGCGTTCCCGAAGGTCGCCCGCTGGCTCGCGCGTTACCCCGCGAATCCGACGACGGACGCGGCGTTCGACGAGGCGACGCGCCGTTGGACCGTCAAGGTCTGGTCGGGCAGGGCGGGCCAGATCGCGCTCGGCAAAGTGGAGGACGGCGACGGGCGCGTCTCCGAGGCATGGACGGGGCCGCAGGTCGCCTGGGGCATGGCCCGTGGCCGTGTCGGCTCCTTCGGGGGAAGGGTCCTCAACGCCTGGTGGATGTGGGTGCCTCTCAGCGTCGTTTTCTTTGTGGGCCTCGCCGACTGGCGCCGGATTCTGAGCTGGCACTCGCTCGACCTGCTCGCCCTGCTCTCGTTCGGCGGGTCACTCTTTTTCTTCAACCGGGGTGAGATCCTGCTCAGCGCCCCGCTTGCGGCGCCGCCACTCGCCTACCTGCTGGTCCGCATGTGCTTCATCGGATTCGGTGGCCGCTCTCGCGCCCCTGTTCTCATCTGGCCCGTCTGGCTGCTCGCGGCGGTCGCTGTGTTCCTCGGTGGCCTACGCGTCGGCCTCAACCTCGAGACACCCCGGGGAGTGATCGACGTCGGGCTCGCCGGCGTGATCGGCGGTGACAGGATCCTCGACGGGCGCGCGCCGTACGGAAACATGCCGGTGCAGGGTACGAAGCGGTCCTGCGGCAAGAAGGATGCGGAGGGCTCGATTCGCGATTGGATACAGGACAACGGCCGATGTGAGGCGGCCCTTCCCCGCGGCGACACGTACGGGCCGGTTGCGTATCTCGCGTACGTCCCCGCTGTCCTCGTGTTTCCATGGTCAGGGAAGTGGGACTCGCTGCCGGCGGCTCATGCAACGTCGATTGCGCTCGATCTTCTCGTCGTACTCGGTCTCTTCCTCGTCGGCCGTCGCTTCGGTGGCCCACCGCTCTCCGCTGCGCTCGTGTTCGGCTGGATGGCCTTCCCGTTCACCGCGTACACACTGAACTCGAATACCAACGACACGATCATGCCCGCGATCCTGATCTGGGGGTTCTGGCTCTCGACGTCTCCGGTTGCGCGCGGTGCAGCAGTTGCGCTTTCGGGGTGGACAAAGTTCGCAACGCTCCTTCTCGCGCCCCTCTGGCTCACGTATCCCAACGGGCTGTCGAGGCGTGCAGTCGTGCGCTTCGTCGCAGCCTTCGCCGTCGCGACCGGCCTCGCCTTCTCGATCTTGCTTCTCGAGCCCAACCTCGTCGACACGGTGCGGACGTTCGGGGAGCACACGTTCCGCTACCAACTCGACCGCGGCTCGCCGTTCTCGCCATGGGACTGGGGTCAGTACCACGCTCGCGGTATTCCCGACCTCGGCGCCGTGCAGCTCATCCTCCAGATCGGCGTTCTCGCTCTCGCCGGGGTCGTCGCGGTGATCCCGGCGCGCAAGGGACCGCTCGAGCTCGCCGCTCTGAGTGCCGCTGTGCTGATCGGCTTCGAGCTCGCGCTGACGCACTGGTCGTACCTCTACATCCCGTGGTTCCTACCGTTCGTGCTGGTCGCGCTCCTCCTGTCCAGGGACAAGCCAGAATCGGAGGCTCTGTTGCCGTGAATGCTCGATTGATGCTCGCCGGGAGTCTTCTCGCCGCAGCGCTTGCCGCATGCGCAGCGGGGCTGATCATCACGTCCGGCTACGTCGGCGACGCCGGGATCTCGGACACGGTGGTCTATGCAACCTACGGCGAGCGGATCGCGTCCGGCGACATGCCGTATCGTGACTTCGAGGTCGAGTACCCGCCGGGAGCGCTCGTCCCGTTCGTCGTTCCGGCACTCGTATCCTCAACGCAGAGCCGGTACGACGACTTCTTCGAGGGGCTCATGCTGGTCGCACTCGCGGTCGCCTCGTGCCTCATCGTGGTCTCGCTCAGGGCGCTGGCGGCCTCGCCCGGCCGCGTGGTCTTTGCCGTCGCATCGTTCCTGACGGGGGTGATTCTGCTCGGTCCGTTCGTGCTGACTCGCTTCGACCTCTACGCGGCGGCTGTCTGCCTCGCTGCAATCTGCGCGATCCTGCATCGCCGCCCGTATCTCGGCCCGATTCTGCTCGGAGCGGCCATTGCGACGAAGATCTATCCGGCGGTCATGCTGCCCCTCCTCGTAGTCCGGACCTGGAAGCGAGATGGCCCGACCGCCGCGATGCGTGCTGTTGCGCTCACGATCGGCGCCGTCCTCGTTCTGTACCTGCCGTTTGCGCTCCTTGCGCCGGAGGGCGTCGTCAAGAGCGTCTGGCGACAGGTGGGTCGACCACTCCAGATCGAGAGCCTTGCGTCGGCGGTGCTCCTGGCACTCCATCATGCCGCCGGGATGCCGCTCGACTGGGCCTCTGGGTCGGGCTCCCAGAACCTCACCGGTGCCGTGTCCGGCGTCGCATCGGCCGTGACGACCGTCGCAGGGGTTGCTGCCCTCGGATTCGTCTGGGTGAAGTTCGGGCGCGGAGACTCGGACGAGGCAGCACGCTTCGTGCGATACGCGGCGGCGGCGACCGTTGCCTTCGTCACCTTCGGCAAGGTCCTGTCGCCCCAGTTCCTCGTCTGGCTCCTCGCGATCGTTGTGCTCGTTCCGGGCGTTCGGGGGACGATCGCGATCATCCTGCTCCTCGTCGCATGCCTTCTGACGCGCGCGTGGTTCCCCCACGGGTACTGGGACCTCGTGAAGCAGTTCGACCCCACGGCGTCCTGGCTCGTCCTTGCCCGGGATCTCGTGCTCGTTGCGGTGTTTGCCGCTCTCGTCGCCCGGCTCAGGGCCAGGGAACCCGCACGGGGCTGATCGCCGTGGCGCGCCCGGTCTCCGAGTCGCATTCGACGAGCACCCCTTCGATCCGAACGCCTCCGGTCGCCACCTCGAAACGCACCGGCATCCCCGTCCGCATGCGGTGCGTCGCAAGCTCGGCCTTGACACCGATTACGGAGTCGTGCGGGCCTGTCATCCCGGCATCCGTGATCGCGGCCGTTCCGCCTGGCTGAACTCGGGCGTCGGAGGTCTGGACGTGCGTATGCGTTCCGATGACAGCCGTGACGCGGCCGTCGAGCCATCGGGCGAGCGCGACCTTCTCGCTCGTCGCCTCTGCATGGACGTCGACGAGAACGACCGGTGTGGCCGCCCGGGCCTCGTCCACGAGCCCGTCGATCAGCTCCCACATGTTCCGGGCAGGGTCGAGCGAGAGTGAACCCATCACGTTGATCACGGCAACCGCGGATCCATCGCTCGCCGTCACGACCGTGATGCCCTTGCCCGGTGCGTCGGCGGAGAGGTTTGCGGGCCGGATCACCCGGTCCGAGGTCGCGAGATACGGCGCGATCTCCTGGCGCCGCCAGGTGTGATTTCCGAGCGTGATCGCATCGGCACCCGCAGCGAGGATGCGGTCGGCCAGCTTTGGGGTGATGCCCACGCCGTCCGCGACGTTCTCGCCGTTGACGACGCACACCGCGGCATCCAGCTCGACGCGAAGCGTGGCGAGGCGATCCTCGAGCGCTTCCTTACCGGGGCGCCCCACGACGTCGCCGATGAACAGGATGTTCATGGCAGTGATCCCGCGGCAGGGCGAACCTCGATCGCGACATTGTTCCCGCGGGCACCGGCGTGCTTCGCGAGCGACTGACGCTCTACGGCGGCCACGTCGACGACGGTACCCAGCTTCGACGAGGAAGCGAGCACCGGGCTTCCCACGGTGAGTGCCGGGTCGGGCTCGACGTGGCTCAGGGAGACGATCAGCGACGGGGCAGAGCTGGGTCGAACGTCGATCTGTGACCCGAAGCGCTTGCCGTCGATCACGAGATCGGAGATCGAGACGACGGTTCCCACGACGGGCGCGTAGACGTCGGTTCCCGGCATCGCCCCGACGTCCATGACGTCCGTTGACGTGCCTCCGTCGAGCTGGACCCAGACGCGGCCGTTCTGGGGCGCTCCGGTAATCCGTCGCCAGAGGCGAGCAAGGAGCCCTTCGTTGAGCTGACGACCGACGGGGCTCAGCTCAACGGCTCCTGCGCCGGCCCCGTGGAAGCCGATCGCCGTGACCGCGTCTCCGGCGACGGGCAGCTTGATCTGGAGGTTTCCGACGGTTGCCAACACGTCCGGCTCCGGCGGCATGTCGGTGACGGCAGCGGGCGTCGTTGCCGGTGCAACCGGAGCGGGCGAGCTCGAGCCGAATGCGGTCAGGATCAATGTGACGAGGGCGAGAGCGGCGACGATCCCGATCACGGCGAGGCGACGGGCACGATGCTGTGCGCGCCGCCGGCGTTCACGGTGACGGGCCGCTCGCCGGGAGCGCGGCGTGGCCATCGCGTCCACCGTAGCGGCTGCTCGACTCTCGATGACGGAACCGCGACCCGGCTACGATCCGGGCGATGACGACGCCATCGGGTCCGACGTTGCCCACCATCAGGGTCCCCCGGTGGATTCAGCTCGTGGGCCTGCCGGTCGGCCTGCTCGTGATCTGGATGCTGGCCGGACTCGTGGGTCACGTCCTTTTCCTCTTCCTCACGGCAAGCGTGATTGCCTTTCTGCTCAACCCGTTGGTGCGCGACCTGAAGCGGCTGCGGCTGCCACGAGGACTTGCGGTCGCCTTCGTCTTCCTCGTCTTCGCGGCGGCCGTCGGGTTCATCGTGCTCACCCTTGGCAGCGTCGTGGTCGATCAGGCGCGCTCGGCCGCGGAGCGCATCGACGACTACGTCACGCTCGAGAGCACGACCGGGAGCACCGGTGCCGAGAAGGATATCGATCGGCTCCAGCGGTGGCTCGATTCACACGGACTCGAAGGCATCCAGATCCAGGAGCAGACGACCGATTGGGTCGACAACCTGGGTGCCGGCGAGATCTCCGGGTACACCCAGGACGCGATCTCGTTTGCCCAGGGCGCGGCGTTCTCTCTCGTCGTCGCCCTCTTCAATCTCGTTCTCATCGTCGTCATCGCCATCTACATGCTGCTCGACATGGAGCGACTCGAGGGCGTTGTCGATCGGCGCTTCCCGCCGGGGGACAGCCTTCGGCTGACGCGGCGGATCGAGAAGGCTCTCGCCGGCTACGTGCGAGGTCAGCTGATCCTCTCCACCGTGATCGGCGCGAGCGGTGGTGTCGGCATGTGGCTCCTCGGAACGACCGGCCTCGTGCCAGGAGCAGAGAAGTACGCCCTTCTCTTCGGCGTCTGGACGGGCGTGATCGAGGTGATTCCCTACATCGGACCCTGGCTGTCGGCGATCCCGCCGACGATCTATGCCCTGATCGTCGATCCGGTATCGGCGTTGTGGGTGATCGCCCTCTTCATCTTCATCTACCAGGTCGAGGGTCACATCGTCGTGCCGAACGTGATGGCGAACGCTCTCCGGCTGCATCCGTTGCTCGTCATTTTCGGTCTGCTTGCGGGTGGCGAGCTGTACGGCATCGCGGGCGTCCTGATGGCGCTCCCGACCATGGCTGCGGCTCGCGCAATCTGGGAGTTCTTCTCCGAGCGCGTGCAGTTCGATAGCTGGGACGACCGCGCCCCGAACGTCGGTGTGGACGTGGAGGGACCGCCCGACCGTGGCTCTGACGTACCCTTGCCCGGATGAGCTCCTTCCCGGTTACCCGCCTGCGACGCCTCCGTCGCACCGAAACGCTGCGCGCTCTCGTGCGCGAGTCACGGTTGTCACTCGACGACGTCGTGATGCCGCTCTTCGCGTGCCCCGGCGAGGGCATCGTGCGGCCTGTCCCGGGCCTCGAGGGGATTGCGCAGCGATCGATCGACGAGATCGTGCGCGAGGGATCGGAGCTGTCGGCGCTCGGGGTTCGAGCGGTGCTCCTCTTCGGGATCCCGGAGGACAAGGACGAGGAGGGATCCGGTGCCTGGGTGCCGGACGGCATCGTCCAGCGGGCGTTGCGCGCGCTCGGGTCCGAGGTGCCCGAGCTGACGCTGATCACCGACGTGTGTCTCTGCGAGTACCGGAGTGACGGCCACTGCGGCGTGCTCGAGGGCGGCGAGGTCGTAAACGACGCAACGGTCGAGCTGCTCGTACGTACCGCTGCGAGTCACGTCGACGCGGGCGCTGACGTTGTCGCGCCGAGCGACATGATGGACGGACGCGTTGGCGCAATTCGCACCGCGCTACCGCACACGCCGATCATCGCCTACGCCGCGAAGTACGCCTCGGCGTTCTATGGCCCGTTCAGGGCGGTGGCTGAATCTGCGCCCTCGACCGGGGATCGCCGCGGCTACCAGATGGACCCTGCGAATGTTCGCGAGGCGCTGCGGGAGTGCGAGCTCGATCTCGGCGAAGGGGCCGACGTGCTGATGGTGAAGCCGGCGCTTGCCTACCTCGACGTGATCAGGGCGGTGCGCGAGCGGTTCGACTGCCCCGTCGCTGCGTACAACGTCTCCGGGGAGTACGCGATGGTCAAGGCAGCTGCGGCGGCGGGCCATCTCGACGAGAGGGCGGCCGCGCTCGAATCGCTCGTCGCGATCAAACGTGCCGGCGCAGATTTCATGTTCACGTATTGGGCGAAGGATGTGGCTCGATGGCTGTAAGCCCGACGAGGTCCGATCTCTACGACCGGGCGCAGCGGCTGATTCCCGGTGGGGTCAACTCTCCGGTTCGCGCTATGCGATCCGTCGGCCTCGACGAGCCGCTGTTCATGCGTAGCGGGTCGGGCGCGCTGATCGAGGACGTCGACGGCAACCGCTACATCGACTGGGTCCTCTCGTGGGGCCCGCTCCTCTTCGGGCACGCCGATCCCGAGACGCTCGCCGCGGTCTCCGATGCGCTCGCACGAGGAACGACGTTTGGCGCCCCCACCGAGGGCGAGGTCGACCTTGCGGCCGAGATCGTGGATGCCGTGCCGTCGGTCGAGATGGTGCGCCTCGTCTCCTCCGGTACGGAGGCTGCGATGAGCACCGTGCGGTTGGCCCGTGCCGCGACCCGCCGCGACCGGCTGATCAAGTTCTCCGGCAACTATCACGGCCACGTCGACGCGCTGCTCGCGAGTGCCGGCTCCGGATTGATGACACTCGGGATCCCGTCGACTCCGGGCGTTCCCTCCGGCGTCGCCGGCGATACGATCGTGTTGCCGTACAACGACATCGACGCCGTCGCTGCAGCGGTCGCCCGGTACGGTGAGGGGCTCGCGGCGATTCTCGTCGAGCCCGTCGCGGGCAACATGGGTGTCGTTCCGCCGGCGCCGGGATTCCTCGAGGCGCTGCGGATGCTGTGCGACGCGTGCGGCGCGCTGCTCGTCTTCGATGAGGTGATCACCGGCTTCCGCGTCGCGCGGGGAGGCGCCCAGGAGCGCTTCGGCATCACGCCTGACCTGACGATCCTCGGCAAGATCGTCGGCGGCGGCCTGCCCGCCGCGGCCTTCGGCGGACGCGCCGACCTGATGGAGCGCCTGGCGCCGGTCGGCGACGTCTATCAGGCTGGCACGCTCTCGGGGAACCCGCTCGCCACCGCTGCCGGAACGTCCGTGCTGCGTCGCCTTCGCGATCCGGAGATCTACGACGAGCTCGAACGCCGTGGGGCGCGCCTCGAGGCAGGTCTCGAGCGGTTCGGCACCGTGCAGCGGGTCGGCGCGATGCTGACGCTGTTCTGCCGGGATGCGCCGGTTCGGAGCTACGACGACGCAGTTCGCTCCGACACCGAGCGCTACGGAGCGCTCTTCCGCCACGTCCTCGCCCGGGGCATCTACCTCGCCCCATCGCAGTTCGAGTGCATGTTCGTCTCGCTCGCCCACGGCGACGAGGAGATCGACCGGACGATCGGGGCCGTTGGCGACTTCTTCGACAACTGAGGCAGACGTCTGGGAGACGCTCGTCACCGAGGCAGCGGCCGAGAGCCCGCTCTGGGGCGAGTCGCTTCGTCCACGTGACGAGCAGGATCGGACGGCTGTCTTCTCCCGCCTCTGCCACCCCTCGTTTGCGCTCGGTGTCGAGACGATCTACGAGGGCTATCTCCTGCACTACGGCCGCTCCCGCCTCTTCGGCCCGGCCGATCCCGACACGGCGCTTCTCCTCGGCGACTACCTGTACGCGCATGGCCTCGTTCGTGTCGCGGCGACGGGAAGCATCGAGGCGGTACACGATCTTGCCGAGCTGATCTCGCTCTGCTCGCAGGCGCGCGCCGATCGTCGCAGTGGCGAGGTCGAGGCCTGGGCCGCAACCTCGGCGCTCCTCGGCCAGGGTGCACTCGTGGAGGCGCGTGCCGATCTGCGCGACCGAGGGGACGCCGCAGCACTGGCCGCGGCAGCCCGGAACGCCGTCGGTGCAGACGCCGTCGAGACTGCATGTTGCGCGCACGACCGCCTGGTGGGGTAAAGTCTCGAGCACGATGCTCGCTTCGCTCCTGATCCTGGCGGACGCCGCAGAAGAGGGCCGCAAGGTCGTCCTCGCGATGCTCGTCGTCGGGCTCATCTTCATCGCTGTGATCGCGCTCGGCGAGCTGACGCACTACCTCGCCGTGAAGCGCAAAGCCCGCACGCCCGGCCGCACGCTGTAGCGGCAGCGGCGGAAGTGCGTACCGCTGTCGCTCCAGCGTGACGCCTGCTGCCATGCTTCGCGTGGGGTTTCCCCGTGGGCCCAGCCACATCGGCCCGCGTCGTACGCGGACATGGCTCAAATAGACCTTGATAGTCAGATTATTCAGACTATAATGGTCTTATGGCTACCGCGTCGATCTCCGAGGCGAAGGCGAAGCTGAGCGCGCTGCTCGATCGCGTCAAGGCGGGCGAAACCGTGACGATCACCGATCGCGGCGTTCCCGTGGCGCAGATCGTGCCGCTGAATGGAGTAACCGAGGTGGACTGGGACGCCCGACTCGAGAAGCTCGAGCGGCAGGGTGTGATCCGGCGGCCGAAGACGAAGCTGCCACCGGGCTGGCTCAGCGCCCGTCCGCTGCCGAAGCTCCAGGGGAGTGTCCTCGAGGCGTTGCTCGAGGAGCGGCGCGAAGACGCGCGGTGAGGTTCTGGGACACGTCTGCGATCGTCCCCACGCTCGTCGACGAGCCGGGCTCGGCGCGCATGCGCGAGTTGGCGGACGACGGCACGCCGCTCGCAATCTGGTGGGCGACCCGGGTCGAGTGCAGCTCTGCCCTCGCGCGTCGTGTCCGCATCGCGCCCGGTGACGCGCAGCTTGCGGAACGGGCGCTGGAGACGCTCCGGACAGCCGTCGCTGCGTGGGTCGAGATACCGCCGACGGAGCGCCTCCGGGACGACGCGGGCCGACTCGTCCGCATCCACGACCTCCGCGCGGCAGACGCCTTCCAGCTCGCCGCCGCCCGCGCCTTGAGCGACGACCACCCGGAGACGCTTCCGTTCGTCACCCTCGACGACCGCCTCGCGCTGGCCGCGAACCGCGAAGGGTTCCCGGTACTCGGCCGCGGCTGATCCAGGCTGAGACCCATTCGGTCAGCACACACGATGCGTCGTCGCGCAGGAAGGCCGAACCACCGCAGGCTCGCTATCCCTCATTCGCACCCGCGTGGGCGTCATGGCGTCGGGGCGCCTGAGCGGAGCACTAGACTGACACCGCATGGCGAGCCCGGCATCGGACCTGCGCGAATGGATCGCCCTCCTCGAGAAGGAGGGCGAGCTCGTACGCATCTCGGCCGAGGTCGACCCCGATCTCGAGATCACCGAGATCGTCGACCGCGTCGTCAAGTCGGGCGGGCCGGCGCTCCTGTTCGAGAACCCGAAGGGCGCGAAGCATCCGCTCTTGATCAACCAGTTCGGGACCGAGAAGCGGATGTGCATGGCGTTCGGCGTCGAGAAGCTCGACGACCTGGCCGACAAGCTCGGTGAGATCCTCGAGCTGCAGCCACCGCAGGGGCTCGTCGACAAGGTGCGCTCGCTCGGGAAGCTCAAGTCGATCGCCGACTCGATGCCCAAGGAAGTGTCGAAGGCGGCCTGCCAGGAGGTCGTGCTGACGGGCGACGACGTGAACCTCGATCTGTTCCCGATCCAGCGCTGTTGGCCGCTCGATCCCGCCCCGTTCATCACGCTCCCCGCGGTGATCACGAAGGACCAGGCGACGGGCGTTCGCAACGTCGGGATGTACCGGATGCAGAAGATCGACCAGCGCTCGACGTTCATGCACTGGCAGATCCACAAGGACGGCCGCGCCGACCTGCGTGCAGCGCCGGATGGACGGATCCCCGTTGCGGTCGCGCTCGGGCTCGACCCCGTCACCGCCTACTCCGCGAGCGCGCCGCTCCCGAAGCACATCGGCGAGCTCATGGTCGCCGGCTTCCTCAAGGGCTCCGCGGTGCAGCTCGTCAAGTGCAAGACGGTCGACCTCGAGGTTCCGGCGAACGCGGAGATCGTGCTCGAGGGTTGGGTCGACCGTGCGGACGTCGGCATCGAGGGGCCATTCGGCGACCACACGGGCTTCTACACGCCGCCCGAGGAGTTCCCGATCTTCCGCATCTCGGCGATCACGATGCGCCGCGATGCGATCTACCCGTCGATCGTCGTCGGGAAGCCTCCGGCCGAGGACGAGTGGCTCGCGAAGGCAACCGAGCGCATCTTCCTGCCCGCAATCAGGATGAGCGTGCCGGAGATCGTCGACTACGACCTCCCGACCGCAGGCACCTTTCACAACTGCGTGATCGTCTCGATCAAGAAGCGCTTTCCCGGGCACGCGCGTAAGGTGATGCATGCCATGTGGGGGCTCGGGTTGATGAGCCTGACCAAGTCGGTCGTCGTCGTCGACGAGCACGTTGATGTGCACAACTACGAGCAGGTCTTCTTCTACGTCTGTGCGAACGTCGATCCGGCCCGTGACATCCTGCTCAGCGAAGGTCCGATCGACCAGCTCGACCACGCGACGACGATCCAGGCGTACGGCGGCAAGATCGGCTTCGACGCGACGTCGAAGGGACCCGACGAGGGTCGTCGCGAGTGGCCTCCGGAGATCGAGATGAGCCCTGAAATCCGCGCGCGCGTCGACGCGCGGTGGGCCGAGCTCGGCCTTCCTGACGCACCTTCCGGTGGAGATGTGCAGAATGGGACGCGCGAGGGAACGTTGAAACGATTGTTACGGCGTTGACAGGCAAGCATGCGGCAGGGTTGAATCACCGAGTGGAGAGCGACGAGTGAGCGACGGAACCGACAACCACGATCAGGCGCCCGGCTCGAGCCTCTGGCCGATCGGCTTCGCGATCGGGATCGCATGCATCCTCGTCGGGCTCGTGATCAGCTGGCCGGCAGCCGTTCTCGGTGCGGCGATCACCATCGTCTTCGGCGTTCTCTGGATTCGTGACACGGCCCGGACGCACGCTCCGGTCGACTCCGATCCGGCGCATGCCCTCGTTGACGGAACACCGTCCGAGGCGCAGATCGCCGCCGAGGGTGAGCATCTCGAGACCTACGGCCGCGCAGGGTTCCTGACGCTCGCCACGATCGGTCTCGGTGGTGTCATCGGAGCCGGTGTTGTCCTGCCGTCGCTCGGGTTTGCCGTCCTTCCCTCGTTCATGGGCGAAGGTATCGAGACGAACCCGGTGGATCTCGGCCCGCTCGAGAACTTCCCGGAAGGGACGTTCGTGATCACATCCTTTACGGGCAGCAAGCGCCAGGGCGACGTCTCGAGGCGCACGGCATATATCCGCAACAACGGGTTGAGTGCCGAGAAGGAGCCGAGCTTCACGATCATCTACAGCCGCTGCGTTCACCTTGGCTGCGCCGTGCAGCCAAACGGGCCGCGATTCGAGGACGAGGCAAAGACCTACAAGGACGTCACGATCACGCCGGTGAAGCCGGCCGGCTTCGGCTGCCCGTGCCATGGAGGTGCCTACGACAACGAGGGCAACCGCACTGCCGGGCCGCCGGTTCGCTCGCTCGACCGCTATGCGTTCTCGATCGTCGACGGCAACCTCGTCCTCGGTGATCACTTCAGCGTCGGCACGGTCGATGGCACCGCGGCCGATGCCGTCATGACGCGGTACCCGGTCGCCTACCCCGGTATTCACGTCGACGGGATCTCGAAGTGGCTCTATCCGCTGCCGGTCCCGGGAGCGGGGTCCTAGATGGCCAAGTCCGCACGCCAGGCGCAGGTCGAGAAGGCAGCCCTCTACCCGCTCGACTGGGTGGAGGAGCGCTCGGGTCTCGTCGGCTACACGAAGTGGTTTCTGTTCCGGAACGTCCCGCGCGACATCAACTGGATGCAGACGCTCGGTGCCGCGACCCTGACGGCATTCCTCGTGCAGGCAACGACGGGTGTGTTCCTCGCGATGTACTACAAGCCCGACCCCGACAGCGCCTACGCCTCGATTCAGAACATCACGAACGAGGTCACGCTCGGGTGGCTCGTTCGCGGAATGCACAAGTGGGGAGCAAGCCTCTTCATCATCCTGATGTTCCTCCACATGGCGCGCACGTTCATGTTCGGGGCCTACAAGTATCCGCGTGAGCTGAACTGGATCACGGGCGTCCTCCTGCTCGTCATGGGCATGGCCGAGGGGTTCACCGGGTACCTCTTGCCCTGGGACCAGACCGCCTACTGGGCGACGGTCGTGGGAATCAACATCAACGCCACTGCCCCGATCGCCGGGCCCTTCCTCGCCCAGTTCCTCCAGGGCGGGGCCCAGATCGGGCCAGAGACGCTCGCGAAGTTCTACTCGCTCCACATGCTCGTGATTCCCGGCGGGATCATGGCGCTGATCGGCCTCCACATGTACCTCGTCGTCCGCCTCGGCGTCACGTCGCCGCCGTGGTCGAAGACGGCGGCCGGCCGGCCGCGCGGCGAGGGCGAGGAGCCCGAGGGCTATGGCGCGTACCGCGAAGGGCTCATCCGTGAGCACAAAGAAGAGGACGAGGCGAGCTGATCATGGCGAGCAAGAAGGTTCAGGCCGATCGCGACGCGTTCAAGCGCTACAAGGAAGACGTCAAGAAGGAAGGGAAGCCGTTCTTCCCGTACGCGATCTTCCACGACACGGTCATGTCGCTCGTCGTCGTTGGCGTGACGATCGGCCTCGCCGTGATCTGGAAGTTCACGGTGGACGACGGCGAGCCGGGCGCACTGGGGCCGCTCTACGAGAAAGAGGCCGATCCGGCGACCACCAACTTCATTCCGCGTCCGGACTGGTTTTTCTACTTCCTCTTCTATCTCCTGCGCATCTTCAAGTGGCCCGAGACGGTCATCCTCGGCACCGTCGGGATCCCGACGCTCCTACTGATCCTGCTGATCATGCTGCCGTTCTACGACCGGCGTCCCGAGCGCGTGATCCTGCGTCGCCCCGTCGCGTTCGTCGCCGCGATCCTCGTCGTCATCTCGATGGGCGTGCTGACGTGGAAGGGCGCGACGGCGAAGGAAGGCTCTGAGGCCGTCGGCGAGGTTCCGACGTGGGCCGAGGAGCAGGGATTCGCGGACAACCCCGTGGCCGTCGAGGGCGCTAGGCTCTTTGCCGAGTCTGGTTGTCTCAACTGCCACGTCTACTCCGGCTCGGGCGGTCAGAACCTCGGCGCTCCCGAGTTGACGGAGGAAGGTCTCAAGGGCCGAGGTATCGAGTGGCAGGTCGCCCACCTCGAGAACCCGAGCAGCAAGGTGCCGGGCTCGCCAATGCCCGCGTTTGCCGACCTCGGCAGGGAGAATCTCGTCAAGATTGCGACCTTCCTCGAGGCCTCGAAAGGGCCGCAGAAGTAAGGACACGGGCGGCGACAGGCTTCGGCCTGTTCGTCCGGGGGTTCGGTTGTCGGGGCGCTGGACAGGAGCCTGACGTCTACGCTCTGTCCTGATGCGCGTCTTCCTCGGAGTCACCGGCGCCTCGGGCGCGCCGTACGCGGCCCGGCTGCTGCAATGCCTCGCCGCGGCCGACTGCGAGATCGGGCTCGTGGCCTCGGCGGCGGGGATCGAGGTGATCGCGACCGAGCTCTACGGCGACGCAACGCTGCCGCGCGACGAGGTCCTCGAGCGGTTCATCGGCGACGTGGGCGACCGGGTCACGGTCTACGGGATCAACGACTACAAGAGCCCGTACGCGAGCGGTTCCGCGAAGGTCGACGCGTACGTCGTCTGCCCGTGCTCGATGAGCACTGTCGGCACGCTCGCCGCGGGGGCGATGGCAAACCTCATCCACCGCGCAGCCTCGGTCGCGCTCAAGGAGCGGCGAAAGCTCGTGCTCGTGCCCCGCGAGACGCCGCTGTCGTCGATCCACCTCAGAGGCCTGGCGACGTTGCACGAGGCCGGTGCGGTGATTCTGCTCGCGGCCCCTGGCTTTTACCACGGCGCAAAGACGATCGACGACCTCGTCGACTTCGTGGTCGCCCGCGCGCTCGACCAGATCGGTCTCGACAACAACCTGATGCCACGCTGGGGTCAGGCATGACCCACGAGAGCGGGACGCTGCAGCCGGAAGGCGTGCGCACCATGTTCGACCGCATCGCGCCCGTCTACGACGCGATGAATCGCGTCATGACGGTGGGGCTCGACCGCCGCTGGCGTGAGATCACAGCGTGCGCGGTCGTCCAGCCGGGCTCGCGCGTCCTCGACGCCTGCTGCGGCACGGGCGACCTCGCCGTCGCATGCGAGCGCGAGGGCGGCATCGTCACGGGCCTCGACTTCTCGGGCGAGATGCTCGCCCGC
>Ga0163153_10004648_pt1 | contig 17010 bp, 12 predicted proteins | sample OliLakLV19MP6IB1_FD_148629 | JGI IMG/M metagenome (GOLD analysis project Ga0163153, IMG submission 148629) | Freshwater microbial mat bacterial communities from Lake Vanda, McMurdo Dry Valleys, Antarctica - Oligotrophic Lake LV.19.MP6.IB-1 | ecosystem: Environmental > Aquatic > Freshwater >... | reverse complement strand
GGGGTACGTGCCGCCGGCGGCGCAGGCCGCGCCTTGAGCCCCGCCTACTTCGCGGAGACCTTCGCGTTCCTGGCGCTCGAGAGCTTTTTCTCGAGGTCCGCCATCGACATCACGCCGGGGACACGGTCGCCATCCTCGAAGAAGATGGTGGGGGTGCCCTGAATGCGCTTGGACTGGCCGAAAGCCAGGTTCTTCTCGATCGGCGCGGCGGAGCACGTGCCGTCGGCCACCGCCATGTCGCGCACCATCATGTCCATCCAGGCCTTGGCACGGTCGGGCGCGCACCACACGGCCCTCGATTTCGTCATCGATCCTTCGGACAGGATCGGGTAGAGGAACACGTAGACCGTGACGTCGGTCACGCCCGCCAGGTCGCGCTCGAAGCGTTTGCAGTAGCCGCAGTTCGGGTCTTCGAAGATCGCAACCTTGCGCGAGCCGTTGCCGCGCACGATCTTGATCGCCGAATCGAGCGGCAGGTCCGCGAAATTCACGCGGTTGATCTGGCGCATGCGCAGCTCGGTGATGTTTTCCTTCGTCGCGAGGTTCACGATCGAGCCCAGCACCAGGAACGAGGCCTTCTCGTCGGTGTAGAAGATCTCGCCGCCGACCACGACCTCGTAGAGGCCGCCAAAGGGGATCTTGCGGGCCGAATCCACCTTGACTTCCGGGATGCGTTTCCTGAGCTCTGCCTTGAGCGATTCGGTGGCATCCTGGGCAACGGCCGGCAGGGCAGAACCAAGCGCCAGGACGGCGGCGAACAGGGTGGTGGCGATCTTCATGGCGGGTTGGACCGTGCGGAGCGGAAAAGATTGCATTATCGCATTGCCCGGTCCGCCAGGGCCTGCTTGAGCAGCGACTGCCCGTCCACAAGTTTCAGCCCCGCATCACGCAGCCACGAGGCGCGTTTTCCCTCCGCGGCAAAGAGTTTGTCGAGCGAATCGGTGACGAACTGCATGGCGGTCACGTCCTCGCGCCGGCTACGGGCGTAACGGCGCAATACCCGTAAATCTCCCACGCGCTCGACCGGCGATCGGCCGGCAAGCTCGTCGGCCAGCACGCGCGCATCCTGGAAGCCCAGGTTCACGCCTTGCCCCGCCAGCGGGTGGATTCCGTGTGCGGCGTCGCCCACCAGCGCCACACCCGGGGCCACCAACCGATCGACGCGGATCAGGCGCAGCGGAAAGCGCGCGACCTTCGAGACCAGCCGCAAATCGCCGAGCGCCGCGCCACCCGCGTCCCGCACGCGCCTTTCCAGCGCCCCGGCCTCGAGCGCGGCGAGCTCGCCGGCGATGGCGGCCGGCGCGGACCAGACAATCGAGATTCGGCGCCCCGGCAGCGGCAACCACGCCAGCACGCCGTCCGGCCGGAACCATTGGCGCGCGCAATCGCCGTGTTCCTTGCCGGCCTCGAAATTGGCGACGATCGCGTCTTCGCCATAGGGCTTTTCTTCGGCATCCAACCCCAGGAGCGTGCGCACGCGCGAATCCGGCCCGTCGGCGCCTACCAGCAGGTCGCCCTCGATGCGCTCGCCGTCTTCCAGCGTCACGGCCACGCCGGCGGCATCGGCCTCGAATCCCGCCGCGCCTTTTCCGTGGCGGGTCGCGAGCTCCGGGATGCTGGCGGCCTGTTCCTCGAGCGCTCGCGTGAGGCGCCCGGCTTCGACGATCCAGGCAAGCGCGCTTCCCGCGCGCCCGCTGAACGAAAGTTTCGCGCCCTCGCCGCCGAAAACTTCCATGCGCCGGACGGGCGCGATGCGCCGCGGGTCGAGATGGTCCCAGGCGCCGATGTCGCGCAGAAATGCGCGCGTGCCCGAGCTCAACGCGAGGATGCGCAGGTCGTAGGCTTCCGCCGGCGCGGGACGTTCGGGCGCCGCTTCAAGGAGCGTCACGTTGAAATCGCGGCACGCGCAGGCCAGCGCCAGGCCCACGGGGCCCGCGCCGGCGACGAGGATTCGCGGCCGGCTCACGAGGTGGGCGCGCCGTGGATCATGCGTTCGGCGAGCAATCGGCGCGCCGGCGGAAAGAGGTCGAGGGCGGCGAGTGCGAGGCCGCGGCCCCAGGTCGGGATGCGGCGGCCATCGCCGAAGAGCGACACCAGCATGTCGGTGAACACCACGCCGCGTGACGCGTCGCGGCGGCGCGCGTCGCGGTAGGCCGAAAGCATCGGGGCGCCGCCGAGATCTTCGCGCGCGGCGCCCACAATCGCCGCCGCCAGCACGGCGGCGTCGCGCAGCCCGAGGTTGAGCCCTTGCCCCGCGATCGGGTGCAACGCCTGCGCGGCATTGCCGATGATCGCCGTGTGCAGTGCAACAGGCGTGTTGACCGCGCGCAGCCTGAGCGGGAACGAGGCGCGCGACTCGACCGCCACGAACCTTCCGGCACGATCGCCGAAGCGCTCCTGCAGCTGCGCGAGGAACTCACCTTCCTCCATCGCGACCAGCCCCGCGGCCTCCTGCGGCGACGCGGTCCAGACCAGCGCGTAACGTTCGCCGACCGGCAACAACGCCATCGGCCCACGCGGCGTGAACCGCTCGTACGCTCGCCCCCCGTGGGGGCGGTCCGTTTTCACCGATCCGACCACCGCCTGTTGCCCGTAATCCTTCTCCTGGAACGTGATGCCGGGAATTTTTCCGGCATTGGCGCCGCCGTCGGCCAGCACCAGCAGGCGCGCGCGCGACTCTTCACCCGTGGCGAAGCGAAGCGTCGCACCCGCGCCGTCGAGTGTGATCGATTCGCAGGCCCGGCCGTAGTGGATCGGCACCCCGATGGTGGCGAGGCGGGCGGCGAGCGCCGCTTCGAGGCGCGCGAAAGGCACGGTGTAGCCCAGGGCCGGCAAGCCCTGCTCCTTCGAGTCGATGACGGTGCGCCCGGGGCCGCCGCGCTGCGAGACGTGGATGGAGAGGATCGGTGTCGCATCGGCGGCGGGCCAGGCGCCCGCTTCCTCGAGACATTCGCGGCTGGCGTGTGAAAGGGCCAGCGTGCGCCCGTCCGCGGAAGGCGCGCGCCGCGCCTCGAAGAGCTCCACCCGCAGGCCCTCGCGCGCGGCGAGGGCGGCCAGCGCGCTGCCCACCGGTCCCGCGCCGACCACCGCAACGTCCATGCCGGACATCAACGGTCGAGGACCGCGTCCTCGACGTCCTTCACCTTCTTGGGACAACCCGCCGTCAGCACGTCGCGCCCCCTGGAGGTGACGAGCACGTCGTCTTCGATACGCACGCCGATGTTCCAGAACGCCTTGGGCACGTTGTCCGCGGGACGGATGTAGCAGCCCGGTTCCACCGTCAGGACCATGCCGGGCTTGAGCTTGCGCCACTTGCCCTTCTGCATGTAGTCGCCGGCATCGTGCACGTCGAGCCCCAGCCAGTGGCCGGTGCGGTGCATGTAGAACTGCTTGTAGGAGCCGTCCTCCAGCACCTTGTCGACGCTGCCCTTGCAGAGCTTGAAGTCGATGAAGCCCTGCACCAGCACGCGCGTGGCGGCATCGTGGTAATCGTTGAATTCGACGCCCGGCTTCACCGCCTTGATGGCGGCTTCCTGCGAAGCCAGCACCAGTTCGTAAACGTCGCGCTGCACCGCGCTGAAGCGCGAGGCGATCGGGAACGTGCGCGTGATGTCGGAGGCGTAGCTGTCGAGCTCGCAGCCGGCATCGATCAGCATCAGGTCGCCCTTGCGCAGCTCGGCGGAGTTCTCGCGGTAGTGCAGCACGCAGGCATTGGCGCCGGCCGCGACGATCGAACCATAGGCGGCGGCGCGCGCGCCGTGGCCGAGGAATTCGTGCATCAGCTCCGCCTCGACCTGGTATTCCCGCAGGCCGCCCGCGGCGAACTTCATCGCGCGCAGGTGCGCGGCCGAGGAGATCTCGCCCGCGCGCCGCATGATCGCGACCTCGGTCTCGTCCTTGAAGAGGCGCATCTCGTTCACGTCCGCGCGCACGTCGTGGATCTCCACCGGCGCGGTCACGCCCGTGCGTACCCTGGAGCGCACCGTGTTGAGCCAGCCGGCGACGCGCACGTCCCACGCGGGATCGGCGCCCACCGTGGTGTGCAACGCGGGCTGGTTGGCGATCATCTCCGGCAGGCGCGCATCGAGTTCGTCGTACGGATAGGCTTCGTCGAACCCGAACGCTTCCCGCGCGGCCCGCGGGCCGAATCGATGGCCGTCCCAGATCTCGCGTTCGAGGTTCTTCTCGCGACAGAAGAGGATCGAGCGCGGCCGGGGTCCGGGGAGCATCACCACCACCGCCTCGGGTTCGCGGAAGCCGGTGAGGTAGTAGAAGCCGCTGTCCCACCGGTAGTCGTAGTGGGTATCGGCGTTGCGATGGCATTCCGGTGCCGTGGGCAGGACCACGATGCCCTCGCCGAGCGACTTGGCGAGGCGCGCGCGGCGCGCCTTGAAGGGCTTTATCTGCAGGGGGTTTTCGAGTTTCATGGCGGAATTTTACCCTTTGCCGGAAGCGGGTGGTCGCGCATGTCGGCGGGAAGCTCGCCCGCCCGCCACGGCTTAGTCGCCGGGATCGTCGACGCGGAAATGCGCGGGGGTATAGAGGGTCATGCGAGTCTGCGCTCGAGGGCGGCGAGTTGGGCAGGAGTGCCTACGTTATCCCAGTCGCCGCGAAAATGCTCACCGGTGACGCGGCCCTGTTCGACGAACCGGTACGCCCAGGGGAAGAGTTTCTGGTGGGTGCCGGGGGCGATCGCCTCGAAGAGGCCTGGATGGAACACGGCGATGTTGCCGTAGGTAAGCATCGGTGGCTCGCGCGTGACGAGCCCGCTGGCCAGTCCCATGTCGCCTGCCGCATGCCACGGCGGGTTGTCGACCAGCACGAAGTGCGCGGCGTGGCGCTCGGGATGGCGCTCGATCGATTCGATTCGCGGCAGCAGCCCCCGGTAGTCGTAGCCGGTGTGGATGTCCCCGCTGACCACCACGAAGGGATCGGCGGAAAGCAGGTGCAGCGCCTGCGCCACGCCGCCCGCCGTCTCCAGCGCCCGCGGCTCGTGGGAATACGCGATGCGCACGCCGTAGCGCGCGCCGTCGCCCAGCGCCTCCTCGATGAGCGCTCCCAGGTGCGAATGGTTCACCACGATGTCGCGGAAGCCCGCCTGCGCCAGGCGCTCGATCTGCCACTCGATCAACATGCGCCGCCCGGCGATCAACAGCGGCTTGGGCAAGGTGTCGGTGAGCGGGCGCATGCGCTCTCCGCGCCCGGCCGCCAGGATGAGCGCGCGGCGCATCAGAACGAGGCCCGGACCTCGGGCTTGCGGCCCTCGAGGTCGTCGAGCAGGCGCGCGAGCGGGGCGAGCCCGTTGTAGCGCCCGACCACGTGGCGCACGTAGCCGATGAACCGCGGCGTGTCCTCCAGGTAGTGCGGCTTGCCGTCGCGATAGTTGAGCCGCGCGAAGATGCCCAGCACCTTGAGGTGGCGCTGCAGCCCCATCCACTCCACGTCGCGCCAGAACTGCGCGAAATCCGCGGGCACCGGCAGGCCCGCCTTGCGCGCCTTTTCCCAGTAGCGGATGGTGCCGTCGAGCACGCGTTCTTCTTCCCAGCTGATGAACGCGTCGCGATAAAGCGACGCCACGTCGTAGCTGATGGGCCCGTGAACCGCGTCCTGGAAATCGAGGATGCCGGGATTGTGGTCGCAGACCATGAGATTGCGCGGCATGAAGTCGCGGTGCACGAAGACCCGCGCTTGCGCGAGGTTGTGCGCGACGATCGCCTTGAAGACACCCTCGAGCCCTTCGGCCTGCGCGGGGGTGAGCGTGACCCCCATGTGGCGCGCGACATACCAGTCGGGGAAAAGCGACAGCTCGCGCCGCAGCAGGGCCTCGTCGTAGGGCGCCAGCACATCGGGCCGGCTGCTGGCCTGCCACTGCACCAGGGCGGTTGCGGCGTCGCCGAAAAGCCGGTCGACGTCGCGTCCGTCGCGCAGCATCGACATGTACGACGTGGCGCCCAGGTCGCTCACCAGCAGGAATCCCTGCCGCAGGTCGTGGGCGATCACCTCCGGGGCATTGAGGCGGGCGGCGCGCAGCAGCGCGGCCACGTGCACAAACGGGCGCGAATCCTCGCGATCGGGCGGCGCGTCCATCGCAACGAGCGTGGAGCCGCCGTCGACGAAGACGCGAAAATAGCGCCGGAAGCTCGCATCCGCGGAGGCGGGCTCGAGCCGCAACGAGGCGCCCGGAAGTGCCGTGCGCAGCCACGCGCCAAGGGCGCTCAGACGTTCATCCATGGGGTGAAGCGGGCGGGGTTTTGCGTGTATCCTTCGCTGTTCATTCTAGCACCCGCCACACACCCGCCTTGACGTCCAGACGCATTCGGTCGGCCACGATCGCCCTCCTGTGCGTGCTGGCACCCGGCATGGCGGCGTCCCAGGTTTCCGACGCCGTGCGCCTCAAGCTCGAAAAGCAGCTGCGCCTGGCGCCCACGCGCCCGGAACGCGACAGCGCCAAGTTCCTCGAGGCCGAGCGCATCGAGGGCGAACAGAACCACAGCATCATCGCCACGGGAAACGTGATCCTGCGCCAGCGCGGCGCCACGATCCGCGCCGATCGCGTGGAATATTCGGTCGACGACCAGGTCGCCATCGCCACCGGCGCGGTGAAGCTCGAACGCTTCGGCGACAGCGCCACCGGCCCGCGCCTTCGCTACGACCTCGACAAGGACACCGGCGAGATGATCTCGCCCATGTTCGAGTTCCCCAGGACCGCCGAAAGGCGCGTCGCCTCGCGCGGCAACGCCAGCATGGCGTTGCTGGAGCCGGAGCAGAAGAGCCGCCTCATGAACGCGGAATACACGTCGTGCCCGGTGCCGCGCGACGACTGGTTCCTGCGCGTGCGCGAGCTGCACATCGACAGCGTGAGCAACGTGGGCCAGGCCTACAGCTCCACGGTGTTTTTCCTCGGCGTGCCGATCCTCTACTCGCCCTACATCTCGTTCCCGCTCGACAACAGGCGCAAGAGCGGCTTCCTCGCGCCCACGTTCGGCACCTCCGGCAAAAGCGGCTTCGAGATGTCGCTGCCCTACTACTGGAACATCGCGGAGAACCGCGACGCCACCTTCACGCCCAAGGTCTTCACCAAGCGCGGCCTGCAGCTGGGCAACGAGCTGCGCTACCTCGAGCGCGATTTCAACGGCATCGTCGCGGGCGAATTCCTTCCGAACGACCGCATCTCCAACGCCGACCGCTACTTCGTCGGGCTCACGCACGGCCACAACATCGGGCGCGGATGGCGCGCCTCGATCAACGCGCAGATGGTCTCGGACAACAACTACTTCCGCGACCTGTCCACGCGCATCGAGGCCACCTCGCAGACGAGCCTGCCGCGCGACGCGATGGTTTTCTTCGAAGACGACGTGTGGGCGCTTTCCGCGCGTGTGCTGACCTACCAGACGCTCCAGGACCCCCTCGGCCCGCCGGTGCCGATCCCGTACAAGATCCTGCCGCGCCTGCTCGTCTCGGGCGTGCAGCAGAACTTCCAGGGCGTCGACTGGCAGCTTTACGCCGAGGTCTCGAACTTCCGCCACCCGACGTTCGTGAACGGGCAGCGCGCGATCGTCTATCCCACGGCCTCGTTCCCGGTGCGCCGTCCGTGGGGCTACGTGGTGCCCAAATTCGGCTACCACCTCACGCGCTACAACCTCGGGGAAAACGCCGGCGGGCTCGAAGACGCCTCGCGCTCGCTTCCGGTGTCGAGCGTCGACGCGGGGCTCTTCTTCGACCGCGAGACCACCTGGGGCGGGCGCGACTTCCAGCAGACCCTGGAGCCGCGCCTCTTCTACCTCAACGTCCCGTACCGGGACCAGGGGCGGCTGCCGAACTTCACCACCGCCGAACGCGATTTCAACTTCGCCCAGATCTTCACCGAAAACCGCTTCGTCGGCGGCGACCGCGTGGGTGATGCCAACCAGCTCACCATCGCCATGACCTCCCGGCTGATCGAATCGGAGACCGGCCTGGAGAGGTTTCGCGCGGCGCTTGGCCAGGTCTATTACTTCCGACCGCCGCGCGTGACCCTCGGTGAGGCCGCCACCGACACCAAGTCCTCGGACCTCGTGGCGCTGGCCTCGAGCCAGATGTCGCCTTCGGTATCGCTCGACCTGGGGATCCAGTACACGCCGTCGCTTTCGCGCTCGCAGAAGATCACGGCGGCGGCGCGCTATTCACCCGAACCCGGCAAGGTGGTCAACGCCGCCTACCGTTATGCGCGCGGCGCGATCGACGGCTCCGACCCGGCGCGAAGCGGCATCCAGCAGGTGGACCTTTCCGCGCAGTGGCCGATCACCCGCAACCTGTCCGGGCTGGGCCGCTGGAACTGGAGCACCAGGGACCGCAAGCTGATCGAGGGGCTCGCGGGCTTTGAGTATAATGTGGGGTGCTGGCAGCTCAGAGCGGTTGCGCATCGATTCATCACCGCCACCCAGCAATTTTCCACGTCCTTCCAGATCCAGCTCGAACTGTCCGGGCTGTCGAGGATCGGGATCAATCCGCTGGAGACCATCCGGCAGAACATCTCCGGTTACCGCCGGTCCGACGAGATCGCACCATGACGCGCGCAACGCCCAGCCTCCTCCTCGCCGCAGTGATCGCGGCCGCCAGCCAACAATCGGCCGCGCAGGCCCCCGCCGCGCCGCCCACCAGCCGGATGGAGACGCGGCTGTCGGCGACGCCCTCGCGCATCGTGCCGGTGGACCGCATCATCGCGGTTGTGAACGACGAGGTCCTGACCTACAACGACCTGAACGAGCGCGTGCAGCTCGTGATCCGCCAGATCCAGCGCCAGGGTGGCCAGCTGCCCGCCGCCGACCTGCTGCAGCGCCAGATCCTCGAGCGCATGATCAACGACCTGGTCCAGGCCCAGCTCGCCAAGGAAACCGGCATCAAGGTGGATGACGCGACCCTCGACCGCACCATCGACCGCATCTCGCAGGAAAACAACCTCGGCGCGGCGGACTTCCGCAAGGCGCTGGAGCGCGATGGCATCCGCTATCCGCGCTTCCGCGAGGACATCCGCAACGAGATCCTGCTGGCGCGCCTGCGCGAGCGCGAGGTCGAAAACGCGGTGGTCGTGACCGACGCGGAAGTCGACACCGAAGTGGCGCGCGAGGCGAAGGAAGCCAGCGGCGATTCGGAATTCCGCCTTTCGCACGTCCTGGTGCTGGTGCCGGCCCAGGCCACGCCCGACCAGGTGGAACAGCGCCGCAGGCGCGCCCTGCTGGCGCTCTCGGAGCTGCGCCGCGGGTCCAACTTCGCGCAGGTCGCGGCCACCTATTCGGATGCGCCCGACGCCACGCAGGGCGGCAACCTCGGCTGGCGGGCTTCCGGCCGGCTGCCGTCGATTTTCCTCGAGGCCCTCGAGAAGCTGCAGCCGGGCGAGGTGAGCGACATCATGCGCAGCCCCAACGGCTTCCACATCCTGAAGCTGCTGGAAAAACGCGGCAAGGCCGCCGCGACCGGCGTGCAGCAGACCAAGGTGCGCCACATCCTGCTGCGCGCGCGCGAGGGCCTGACCGAAGCCGAGGCGCGCGATCGCCTGCAGCGCCTGCGCGAACGCATCGTCGCCGGTGCCGATTTCGCGGACCTCGCCAGGACACAATCCGAAGACGCCAGCGCCAGCAAGGGCGGCGACCTCGGCTGGGTCGCGCCCGGGGACACCGTGCCGGAATTCGAGCGCGCGATGAACGCGCTGCGCGACATGGAAGTCAGCCAGCCGGTCCAGAGCCCGTTCGGCTGGCACCTGGTGCAGGTGATGGAGCGCCGCTCGGAAGAGCTTTCGGGTGACCGCAAGCGCGCCGCGGCGCGCCAGGCCATTCGCGCCCGCAAGGCCGATGAGGCCTACACCGACTGGCTGCGCCAGGCGCGCGACCGCGCCTTCGTCGAGAATCGCCTCGACGAGAAGTAGCGCGGCGCATCCCATGGCCGCGGGCTCCCCTGCGCTGGTTGCGCTCACCGCCGGCGAGCCCGCGGGAATCGGCCCCGACCTCTGCGCGATCCTCGCCAGCGCACATTTCCCCGGCCGCCTCGTGATCCTCGGCGACGAGGCCGTGATCCGCGAGCGGGCGCGTCAGCGGGGCCTTGCGTGGGCGGTCCCCGCCTACACCTCGCGCGCAAGCGCCCCCGCCCTGTCGATCCTGTCGATCGCGGCCGACGCGCCCGTCACCGCGGGAACGCTCGACGCGGCCAACGGCCGCCATGTGGTGGCGCTCCTCGACCGCGCGATCGACGGCTGTCTGGCCGGCGAGTTCGACGCGATGGTCACCGCACCGGTGCAGAAGAGCACGATCAACGACGCCGGCATCGCGTTCACCGGACACACCGAATACCTCGCGCAGCGAACCGGCACCGCGCGCGTGGTGATGCTGCTGGTCGGGGGCGGGATGCGTGTAGCGCTGGCGACGACGCACCTGGCGCTCGCCGACGTGCCCCGCGCCATCACGCGTGCCGCGCTCACGGAGGTGCTGCGCATCCTCGACCACGACCTGCGCACGCGTTTCGGCATCGCGCGGCCGCGCATCCTGGTGGCGGGCCTCAATCCACACGCCGGCGAGTCGGGCTACCTCGGGCGTGAGGAGATCGAGGTGATCCAGCCGGTCATTGCCGCCCTGGCCGGCGAAGGCATGGCGGTGAGCGGTCCGTATCCGGCGGACACGTTGTACACGCCCGGGATGCTCGAGGGTGCGGACGCCACCCTGGCCATGTTCCACGACCAGGGCCTGCCGGTGCTCAAACACGCCTCGTTCGGGCGCGGCGTCAACGTGACCCTCGGGCTGCCGCTGGTGCGCACTTCCGTCGACCACGGCACCGCGCTCGACCGCGCGGGTCGTGGCGAAGTCGACGCCGGCAGCCTGCACGAAGCGCTGGCGCTCGCCTTCGAGCTCGCCGCTCGCCGGGGCTGAAGGTGATGCTGCCGCGGCCCAAGAAACACTTCGGCCAGCACTTCCTCACCGACCGGCACTACCTCGCGCGCATCGTTGGCGCGATCGACCCCAGGCCGGACGACGTGATGGTCGAGATCGGCCCCGGCACCGGGCTGCTGACCCGGCAGCTGGTCGAGGTGCTCCACCACCTCGACGTGGTCGAGATCGATCACACGCTTGCCGCGTCGCTGCGCCAGGACTTCCCCGCGGCCCGGGTGACGGTGCACGAGGCCGACGCGCTCGAGTTCGACTTCGGGCAACTGGGGGCGCCGCTGCGCGTCGCCGGCAACCTGCCGTACAACGTCTCGACCCCGATCCTCTTCCGCATGGCCGCGCTCGCCCCGCGCCTGGCGGACTGCACCTTCCTGCTGCAGAAGGAGGTGGTCGACCGCATGGTGGCCGCCCCCGGCACGCCCGAATACGGCCGGCTCTCGGTCATGCTCCAGTACCACTTCGCGATGTCTTCGATGCTGCGCGTGCCCGCCGGCGCCTTCACTCCGCCGCCAAAGGTCGAGTCCGCCGTGGTGCGCATGCATCCGCTGGGTGCCGATCGGATCACGGCGCGCGACGAGGATCGCTTCGCGGCGGTGGTGGCCGCGGCGTTTTCGCAACGCCGCAAGACACTGCGCAATGCCACGCGCGCGCTGGTGGAGCAAAGCGCCTTCGTGGCAACCGGCATCGACCCGGGCCGGCGCGGCGAGACGCTGTCGGTGCGCGAGTTTATTGCGCTCGCCGATTCCAATGGCTGAGCGTCGTCGGTACAATTCAGGCTGACAAGGCCCTCACTTCCCCGATGAAAACTGGCACCAAGCCGTTCCCCGTCCCCGTCAAGACCGAAAAGCCGAAGAACCGCTTCAACTGCCTCAAGTGCCCCGGCTACTGCTGCAGCTACAGCGAGATCGAGGTGAAGAAAGCCGACATCGAGCGCCTGGCCAAGCACTTCGAACTCACGTATTCGGCGGCGCGCGAGCGTTTCACCAAGACCAACAACAAGGGCGTGATGATGATGCGCCACGCCAAGGACACCATCTTCGATTCGATCTGCGCGCAATTCGACCAGAAGGAACGCCGCTGCACCGTCTACAAGGCGCGCCCCAGCGTCTGCCGCGCGTATCCACTCAGCACGCGCTGCGGCTATTACGAGTTCCTCAAGTTCGAGCGCGAACAGCAGGGCGACGAGACACTGGCCGCCCTCACCTGAGCTTCGTGCCGCCCGAATGAAAAAGGCCGTCGCTCGCGACGGCCTTTTTGCTGGGGGTTTCGTGTCCGCGGGATCGGCGGCGCGAGTTCAAGCGCCGTTTTTTTAAACACAGAGGAGCACCGAGGCAACACAAGAGGAAATCAAATCCTGATGATGATTCGTGCCGCCGGAAACAGCATGCCAAGGGCCAGATACACGGCCTTGTTCTTGACCGCTCCATCGTCACGGATCTTCAGGCGCAGGGCGTCGAAGTAGACGATCGGATACATCGCTTCCAGCGGCCGGCTTTGCCAGTGGGCCACCTCGGTCATCACCTCGTCCGTGATCGTGGAGATCAGATCGGGAGAGACCTCCAGGCCATAGATTTCGACGAGGTGGCCCGTCGGAGAACGGTCCCTTGGGCTTGCGCTTGCGCGGCTTCTTGGCAGCAGATTCGGTCATTCAGAGGCTCCTTCAGCACAATGATGACCTCACACACAGAATTCCGGATAGGCCCGTGCAATGAATCCATCCCACGAAAATCCCGGCGGATTTTGCTTTTCCTCTGTGTTGCCTCTGTGTCCTCTGTGTTTGAAAATCCAGCGGCGGCGCACCGCACTGACTGCACCAGGAACTAAGGCGCCACCCGCACCTGGTAGGTCACCGAGCCGACGCCATTTGAGAGCAGCGAGCCGGCAAGCGTCCACACCACCGAGCCCGTGCCGCCCGCCGACGGCTGCGATGTCACGGCGCAGCCCGTGAGGTTGGGCGGCGGCGCCGGGCAGGCGGCCGACAGGAAGGTCGTGAATGCCGGCGTCGCATCGGTCACCACGATGGAGCTGAGCGGGCCGGAGGCCGCGTTGGTATAGGTGATGGTGTACTCCAGCACGTCGTCCGGCCGCGCCGTGCCGCTGGTGCCCGCCGCCGCTCCCTGCGTGACGTTGCGCACCGTCTTCGACAGCGTGAGGCCGGCCCCGGCGACGGCGCCCACCGTGGTGATGTCCTGCTGCACGTAAGTCTCGGTGCCGTTGAAGGTCGCGGTGACCGTGGTCACGCTCACCGAGTTGTACGGCGCGTAGATCGGGATGCTGTCCTTCACCACGATGCAGACCGTGTCGCCCGCGGCCACGGCGACGCCGGTGGTGAGCGGCACCGCGCCCTCGGCGCCGTCGAGCACGCCGTTGCAATTGGTGTCGCGGTAGACGATCTGGGTCCATGCCGGACTCGCCGGGGTGATGATCGCCGTGGTCGAAAACGCCACCGTGCCCGCGCTGCCCGCGTTGAAGGTGTGCGGGTAGAACACCACCGTGCCCGGCAGCGCGGTCTGCGCGCCGCTCGGCGCGAAGCGGTTGGTGGCCGCCGCCGCGACGATGGTGTTGTCGGAGCCGATGTTGTTGTTGGCCAACACCGGCGGCTCGCCGCCGCCGCTCACGGACGCGATGTTGTTCACCGAAGGCGCGGCCACCGAGGCCACGGAAACCACCAGCGTGATCGGGTTGCCGGCGCTCGCCGGGGCGATCGGCGTGGACGAGGTGCAGGTCACGGTGTCGCCCGCGAAGCCGCAGGTCCACCCGGTGCCCGTGGCCGACACGAAGCCCAGGCCCGCGGGCAGCGGGTCGCTCACGGTCACCGTCCCGCTGGTGGCAAGCGTGCCGTCGTTGGAGACGACCAGGGTGTAGTTGCCGTTGGCCCCGATCGTGAAGTTCCCGGCGTGGGTCTTGGCGAGCGTGAGGTCCGCAGCCAGCACCGTGGTGTTGGCGGTGCTGGTGTTGTTGGCCGGCGTGGGATCCGTCACGCCCGGCGGGGCCGCGATGGTTGCGGTGTTGCTGATGGCGCTGGCGCCTGTCGCGGTGCCGGTGATGGTGTAGGTCGCGATGCCGCCCACCGGCAGCGTCGCGATCGTTCCGGTCACCGCGTTGCCGGTGACGGTCGGCGCGGCACAGGACGCCCCGAACGTTCCCGCGCACGAAGCGCCCACGCCGGTGAGGGCCGCCGGCACGTTGTCTGCGAAGGTGGCGTTGTTGGCCGCGTCCGGGCCGGCGTTGGTCACGGTGATGGTGTAGGTCACGAGCGCGCCGGTGGCGATTGTCGCCGGCCCCGCCTTGCTGATGCCGAGGTTCGCGATCGCGGAGACCACGAGTGTTGCGCTGGCCGGCGCGGCGTTGCTGCCCACGTTGGTCGTGAGGGCGCCCGCCGCGATCGTGTTCAGGTAGCTGCCGCTCGACGCCGCGGTCACGTCGATCTGGAACGCGCACGAGCCGTTGGCCGGCACCACGCCGCCGGTCAGCGTGACACTCGTCGCCGTGGAGCTCACCGTGCCGGTGGCGCAGGAGGTGGAGGCGGCCGGGGTCGGCGCGCGCGCCATGCCGGTTCCCGGGGCGGGCGGGAAGGTGTCCGTGACGCTGGTGACCGTGATCGGCGCCGCGTTCGGGTTGTTGATGGTGATCGTGAGCGTGGTGACGCCGCCCGAGCTGATGGGCGCGGCGAACACCTTCGAGATCGTCGGCGCCTGCGCGGTCACCGTCAGAGCGGCCACGTTCGACGCGGCGCCGATGGCGGCCTCGGCGGAAGTCACGCCCGTCGCCTGGTTGTTGTGTGTGCCTGGAGTGGCGCTGGTCACGCTCACGGTCACGGTGCAGCTGCCGTTCGCGGGAACCGTGAGGCCGGTGAAGACGAGGTTGCTGGCGGCCGCAGCGAAGGCATTGGTGGCCGCGCCCGCGCAGCTGCCGCCGGCCGGGCCGCCGGGTGCGGCGATCGACATGGCCGAAAGCGTGTCGGTGAAGCCCGCGCCCGTGAGCGCCACGCCGTTGGGGTTGGCCAGCGTGAAGGTGACGGTGCTGCTGCCGCCGAGCGCGATGGTGGCCGGAGCAAACGCCTTGGCGATCGTCGGGGTGGCCGCCGTGACGGTGAGCGTCGCGACGTTGGAGGCCGCGCCCGTCGGGGCCTCGACCGAACTCACGCCCGTGGCCTGGTTGTTGTGCGGCCCGGGAACGTCGCTTGTCACCACCACCGTCACCGTGCAGGAAGCACCGGGGGAGATCGTGAGGCCGGTGAAGGCGAGGCTCGTCGCCGCGGCGGCGAAGCTGTTGGAGGCCGCGCCCACGCATGTGCCGCCGGCAGCGCCGCCCGGCGCCGCAATCGCCATCCCGGCCAGCGTGTCGCCGAAGCCCGCGCCGGTGAGCGGCAGCGCCGGGTTGGCATTGGCGATGGTGAACGTGATCGTCGAGGTGGCGTCGGCGTTGATCGCGACCGGCACGAACACCTTGGTGATGGTTGGCGCCGCGACGACGTTGATCGCCTGGTCGGTCACGCCGTTGGTGATGCCCGTGGTGCTGACGTTGCCGTTGCCGTTGGTCGCCACGCCCGGGGTCACGCCGCGCACGGCGAGGGTGATGGTGCAGGTGTCCCCGGCGTTGACCGCGACGGCGCTCGCCGTGAAGACCTGCGTGTTGTCGGCGGCGGTGAATGCGGGCGTGCCGCAGTTGCCGTTGGTCGTGGGCAGCGGCGGGTTGGCGATCGAGATCCCGGCCGGCAGCGTGTCGGTGAACGCGATGCCGGTGCGGTTCACCGCGGAAGGCGCCGTGTTGTTGATCGTGAACGTGAGCGTCGTGGTCGCGCCCACGTTGACCGTCGGCGCCGCGAACGCCTTGGTCAGGTCCGCGATCGCCTGCACTGTCAGCGTCGCGTTTACACCCGTGGTATCGACGCGCGCGGTGCCGCCGATGTTGGCGGCGTTGGTGTTGTTGTAGGTGCCCGCAGTTGCGCTCACCACGTTCACGCTGATGGTGCAGCTCGCCAGGGCCGCGCCCATCGTGGCTCCGGTCACGGTGATGACGCCACTGCCGGCAACCGCGGCCACGACACCGGTGCCGCTCGGGCACGTCGTCGCGACGCCGTTCGGCGTGGCCACCACGGGCCCGGCGGGCAGCGTGTCGGTGAAGTTGATGCCCGATTGCGCCGGGTTGCCCGTGCCGTTGGTGAGCGTGAAGGTCAGGGTGGAGTTGGTGTTCACGTCCACGGCGGCCGGCGAGAAGGCCTTGGTCAAAGCGGCCTGGACCACCGTCACCGTCTGGTTGGTGACGCCGTTGATGAGACCCGTGACCGCGGACATCTGCGCCGCACCGTTCACCTTGGCGCCCAGCGTCGTGCCGCGCACCGTCAGCACGATCGAACACGTGGCACCCGCCGCCACGCTCACGCCACTGGCGGTAAACGGCTGCGTGTTGTCCAGGGCCGTGAAGGCGGGTGCACCGCAAGCCGCAGAAGTCACCACCGGCGGATTGGCGATCACGAGGCCCGCCGGCAGCGTATCAGTGAAGGTGATGCCCGCACGCGCGACCGCATTGGTGCCGGTGTTGGCGATCGAGAAGGACAGCGACGTGGTCTGGCCCAGGCCGATGTTGACCGCGCCGAAGGCCTTGGTCAGCGTGGCGCCCGCCTGCACCGTGAGCGTCGCGTTCACGCCGGTGGTATCGACGCGCGCCGTGCCGCCGATGTTGGCGGCGTTGGTGTTGGCGTAGGTTCCGGCCGCGGCGCTCACCACGTTCACGCTGATGGTGCAGCTCGCGAGAGCCGCGCCCAGGGTGGCGCCGGTCACGGTGATGACGCCACTGCCGGCAACCGCGGCCACGACACCGGTGCCGCTCGGGCACGTCGTCGCGACACCGTTCGGCGTGGCCACCACGAGCCCGGCGGGCAGCGTGTCGGTGAAGTTGATGCCCGATTGAGCCGGGTTGCCCGTGCCGTTGGTGAGCGTGAAGGTCAGGGTGGAGTTGGTGTTCACGTCCACGGCGGCCGGCGAGAAGGCCTTGGTCAAAGCGGCCTGCACCACCGTCACCGTCTGGTTGGTCACCCCGTTGGTCACGCCGGTGAGCGCCGACATCTGCGCCGCCCCGTTCACCTTGGCGCCCAGCG
>Ga0163153_10004647_pt1 | contig 17011 bp, 20 predicted proteins | sample OliLakLV19MP6IB1_FD_148629 | JGI IMG/M metagenome (GOLD analysis project Ga0163153, IMG submission 148629) | Freshwater microbial mat bacterial communities from Lake Vanda, McMurdo Dry Valleys, Antarctica - Oligotrophic Lake LV.19.MP6.IB-1 | ecosystem: Environmental > Aquatic > Freshwater >... | reverse complement strand
TGCTCCTATATGGAAACACTCGATCAGACCGTCTCGCACCACGAATTATTGAGAAGATACCCAGAACAGATGTTTACCCCGGATTATTGAGAAGATACGGAAAAAGGCTAGTTTGGAAGCCTGGTTTGACACGCGAGGCGTGGAGTGGTGTGCGGCGGTGGCGGTCTGCTGTGCCGACATGTGGGACGCCTACCACGAAGCCGCTCAGGCGAAGTTGCCCAACGCCCGGTTGACGGTGGATCGCTTCCACCTGATGAAGAACCTGAATGACGCCGTGACGAAAGCGCGGCGCGTCATTCAGAAGCAGGCGGATGAGGCCACGCAAGCCTGGTTGAAAGGCTGTCGCTGGCTGCTGGTCAAGAACCCCGAGAACTTGACGGCTGAAGAGCAGGTGAAACTTCAGACCAGGCTGGTGGCCTCGCCCGAGTTGAAGCGGTGCTACGACCTGAAAGAAGACTTCCGGCGCTGGTTCAACGAAACACGGGATCGTCCAACCGCCGAACGGGGCCGGCAAGACTGGATCGCGCGCGTGGAAGCCAGTGGCCTGCAGGCGTTGACGGCGTTCGTCAAAACCTTGACGAACTGGAAGGAGCGCATCTTGAACTACTTTGACGGGCGGCATAGCAATGGCTTCGCCGAAGGCGTCAATCTCAAAATCAAGTGGCTCAATCGGCGCGGTTTCGGCTATCGTAACTTTGATCACTTCCGCTTGCTCGTCCTGACGGCTTTTGGACCATAATCCCGCCCAAGTCGGTAGAACCGCAATAGTCTCCGTTTGCATCGTAGTTGCCACTGTCGATCATGGTATGCACCCATTTGAGACCCCATTCGCGAAGTGCATCACGGTCACCTTCGCGGGTCAAGCCGGCGGTGGTGATCGCCATGCGGAACTGAGGTTTGCCATCCTGGGCAACTTGAAAAGCCCAGCCGACGTAATCAAAGTCGTCGCCGCGTGTGGTTATCTCGTTGATCTCGAAGGCATGTTGACCATAGTTCTGGACTTCATGATCCTGTAACGGTGGGGACATATTCAACCTCTCCTCCATTGGTGTGCAGAATTCAAATTGCCAGCTCTGGCTCCATCTCGGCCAGGGTTAGCAACCGGGCGGACACCGTTCGGGCCTCAGCTTCGGCGGCTGGCGTAAAGCCGTCGCGTGCAAAGAACGCGTAGTGGACTTGCCAACCGTGACCGCCATCGGGCACGACCAGCGACACTTTCTCCACTAACCCGCGAACGACCTCGCGGCCAATGCGGCCTTCGCCCCACTTGGCTTCACCGAGGAGTATCTGTTTAGCCGGCCAGTTGATGGCGACCACATCTATCTGGACGTTCGGCGCCCAAAACGAGCCGACGACTTCCGGCTCAAATGGGAGCGCACCCCGCTGTGCCTGGGCCAACACCCAGGTGCGGCAAAGTGATTCGAATGTGTCGGCCACGAAGGCGCGGAATTGCCCCTCGATCCCAGTCCACAGCCTGCGCGACAGGCCCTGCTCAATCAGGTGCAGATTGGGATCCACAAACCGATAGTAGAACCGCAGGTAAGGATCACGCAGGAAGTAGCGGCTATCACGGCTGCTGGATCGTCGGGCGGGAGGCACCGTGGCCGGCACACGGCGCTCAACCAGGCCAAGGTCAATTAGGCGCGGCAGGTAGTGACTAAGTGAGGTCGAAGGAATGACCGACATTTCGGCAATCTTCTCGCGTGTATGATGGCCGGCAGCGATGGCTCGCAAGATGGCTTCATAAGACTCGGTCTCACGCTGAGTGAGATCGCTGACCAACACCAGGGGTTCATTGCGGAACCAGCCAGTTCGCTGCAGGAATAGCTGTTCGATATTGGCGGCAATCGACTGGCGTGGCTGCCACCTCTCGAGATAGGCCGGGATGCCACCAAGGATGGCATAGACCGCCAAGCGCTTGTAAACGTCGTAACCAGGCAGAAACGCCGCAATATCAGGGAAGGAGAGCGGCTGGAGGGGAAGTTGAGCCGTGAATCGTCCGTATAGGGGCGCCTGGTATTCCAAAAGGCGCGTCATCATGCCCATGTGGGAGCCGCTCACGAGGAGCCGCACCTGGGATTTCTTGAACTGGTGATCCCACGCCGCCTGCAAGTAACTGGCAAAGCCTGGGTCAGACTCAAGCAGGTAGGGCAGTTCGTCCAGGATGATGACGCAGCGCCGGTCGCCAGCCGCGCGGGCCAGCATAGAGAGCGTCGCCTCCCAGTCAGCGGGCCGGATCTCTACGTCAGCCCGATCCAGGCCATGTTCCCAGGCCCAGATATGCTGTGCCAGGTTCGCCATGAGGGTGGCGCGGTTGTCGCGCTTGGCAACCCAATAAAAGGTAGGCAGGCCGGTTTGGCTCGCCCAATGTGTCAATAGGGTAGTCTTGCCGACGCGCCGGCGGCCGTAGACCATGACGAATTGCGCGCCAGGTTGGCTCGTAAGCCGGTCCAGTGCGGTAAGTTCTGCGCGGCGATCAATGAAGTCGCTCATATCTAACAGACTATTATAGTCTGTTTCATACTATGCGCAAAGCGTGCCCCGACGCCGAATTCGTCCAATCCGGCTGGTCAGCACACTAACAATGTGAGGAATATCAAAGGCAATGGAGGCTCACCACTTACGTGGCGAAGTTGGCAGAGTGCTCAAATGGCCGTAAGAGCATGAGAACGATGCATTGATCCAGGGTCAGTTTGAGTTCTCGCGACGCCTTTCGGGCGATCTGGTGGCGCTGCGGCTTGCGGAAACAGGCCAATTCAGATTGAGGTGTGGTGAATGCTGGGAACTATGGCGTTGTCACGTAGCCATTTCTGAAGTTGATCCCGGTTGATAACGATTCGCTTATCGCCTATTCGAACATGGGGGATCTGCTTACGATTGATCAGCTTGTAGAGCTGCGCACGTGAGAGCCGCAGATAGGTAGCTGTCTCCGCCACTGTTAAAAATTCCCCCATCAGAGAGTTGTCTTGGTTGTCGCGGAATGGCGCCTGTTCCATCGAATTTCCGTATCTTCTCAATAATCCGGGGTAAACATCTGTTCTGGGTATCTTCTCAATAATTCGTGGTGCGAGACGGTCTGATCGAGTGTTTCCATATAGGAGCAGGAACGGGTAAACTATCGTTGCCATGTTGGATCACATTGACCTGGGTGCCATCCAGGACGAAAACGCTCGGAAGTTGATTGAGCGCCTGCTGAATCTGGTGGAGCAACTTTCCGCCGATTTGCGAGACGCTCAAGCTGAGATTCAACGGTTGCGGGATGAGAACAATCGGCTGAAGGGCGAGCAGGGGAAACCCAAGATCAAGCCGAATGTACCCCAGCCGGCGGCGGACTATTCGTCGGAGAAAGAACGGCGCCAACCCCGCGAACGTGCCAAGGGTAGTAAGCAAGCGTCCATCCGCATAGATCGGGAACAGGTCGTGGAAGTCGATCAGGCGGTTTTGCCCGCGGACGCCCAGTTCAAGGGGTACGAGGACGTGGTCGTGCAAGATGTTCTGCTGCGCACGGATAACGTGTGCTTTCACAAGCAGAAGTATTATGCGCCTTCGACCGGTCAGACCCGCTGCGCGTAGCGGAGTTGCCGCGTGGCTACCAAGGGCAATTTGGACCGGGCCTCAAGGCGCTGGTGTTGGCGCTGTATTTTGGCGGGCAGATGAGTGAGCCCAAAACGCGGAGCGTGGAGTTTCTGGTCGCGCAGCGTGCGGGCGTGCAGATTTCGGACGGCGAACTGTCCAATCTGCTCATCAAAGATCAGGAAGCTTTCCACGCCGAAAAAGGCGCCGTTTACGAAGCGGGTCTGCGCAGCAGCCCCTGGCAACATACCGATGATACCCAAACCCGGGTGAATGGGCAGAACCAGCACTGCCATGTGGTGTGTAATCCGGTGTACACGGCCTATCAGACGAAGCCCACCCAAGAGCGGCTGACCGTACTGGATGTGTTGCGCAACGGGCGCGAGCGACGCTTTCGCCTGAACCACGAGGCGCTGGGCTACCTGGCTGGGGTTCCGCTGCCGCACGCCGCCTGTCAGACCTTGGCGGCCTGGTGCAGCGAAGCCGACCTGGACGAACCCAGCTTCTTGAAACGGCTGGCTGCGGCCCTGCCCAACCTGGGCGGGCCGCAGCGCCAGGCGATTGTGGATGCGGCGGCCATCGCCGCTTACCATGCCGAGACCGATTTCCCGGTCGTGCAAGCGTTGGTGTGCGATGATGCGCCTCAGTTCAACTGGCTGACGCGCGACCGGAGGCTGTGTTGGATCCATGAAGGCCGTGCCTACAAGAAGCTGCTGCCAGTGGTCGGGCTGCATCGGGAACAGTTGGACGACTTTGTCAAACGCTTTTGGGAATACTACGACCAACTGTTGAGCTACCGCCAGCAGCCCGGCCCGCAAGACCGCGCCCGGCTGGCAGCAGCGTTCGACAGCCTGTTTTCAACCCACACCGGATAGGCCGCCTTAGACCAGCGGATTGCCAAGACCCTGGCCAAGCAAGACGCCTTGCTGTTGGTGTTGCAGTACCCAGAACTGCCGTTGCATAACAACCCAGCTGAATTGGGGGTGCGGCTGCGCGTCCGCAAACGGGAGGTGAGCTTTGGCCCACGCACCCAGGATGGCGTTCGCGCCTGGGACACCTTTATGACTCTGGCGGCCACCGCCAAGAAATTGGGCGTCAGCTTCTACGCCTACCTCCATGACCGCCTGTCCGGGGTCAACCGCATCCCACCCCTGGCAGACCTGGTTGAGAAGACCGCAAAAGAGCTCAACCTGGGTTGGTCGTGGGCTGGTCCATGACAAGACCCCCACTTATTGAGAAGATACCCAGAACAGATGTTTACCCCGGATTATTGAGAAGCTACAGCGAAGAGTCGTTATCCCGGACTTTGCCTGTACTGCGGCGCCGAAGTAACGCGCACCACCGCCGCCGCGCACGTGCTTGAATGCCCAAAACGCAAGACAGCCATAAAGAGCAAGGCTAACAAGCGTCAATCGGCTTATCAGGCTAAGGTTTACTACCTCCGAGCGGAGGCCACAGACTGGCCCGAGTTTTGGCTAGACATGGAGGTGCGCGGCGATGCCCAGCTGCAGGATGTGGACGACTATCTGCGGGCCATCTGGTTGGAATGCTGCGGCCACATGAGCGCTTTTACGCTCGGTGGCTGGGGCACGCCTCAGTTGGCGAAAGAGGGCTTCGTCGGCGATGTCTTCCGGCAGCGAGCCAAGATCATGCATGTCTACTTTGACAATGTCACATGGGTGCAACTCTGAAACTGTGAGCACGGATGTTCCAGCGCTACGTAGCCAAGGGTAGCGCTGCGTAACCTGCCTGGGTTGAAAGCGTGCTGGTTGGCTGACGTCCAACGAGTTGGATAGCCGAATGTTCCGCCGGTGTCCGCTGTGGCGAACGGACGGTGACGGTTTGGCGAAAGTCGGCACTCAATAACGACCAGGCCGCTGACCAGCGTTGACTCTGGATCAAACTGCGCAAGGTCAAGATGGCTTGTCCCCCCGTCAACGTCCAAGCCATGCCCGAGCGCTTCACACGCACCCACCGCCCAACAACTCTCTGGCAACGCCAGGCCGGGGGTGGGTGGTGCGGTGTGCGTTGGGTGACCAAGGTCTTGCAGGCGGCTTCCATGACACCACTCGCAATGGGCAAACCGCGGCGAAGGTAATCGGCGTAGTGCATACGCAGCTTTTGATTGCGAAAGTAGGTCAACTCGATTTCCAGGAGCTTCTGTTTATTACGGCCCTTGGCGCACCGATGTTGGTACTTCAATACCCGAATGATTCGCTCCGCACCGTCGTCGGCTTCCTTGAGCAGAGTTTTCAACCGGACGAACTCAGCCTTGCCTTCAGCGGTCCCTTCCCCCCAGGCGGCATCACAGACCCGCTTGAGATGTTCACACGCATGATAAAAGTCCACAATCTCCGGGCTGGGTTGAGCGGCTGCCGGCAAGGTGCGTTCGATGTCAGCCAGCAGGCGCCAATTGTCTTTCGCGCCACACCTGCCTACACCGCAGGTGCAGGTCGGCCAGGCGGACGCGCACCAAGGTCGGCCGCAGCGCCAAAATACTGGCGGTTTCCGCCTGCAATTGGTGCTGCAAGCTGGTTTTATGGCTTTCTGGCATACGCCCATACCGGAGGGTTTGCAGCCGGACACGGTCGCTATCGTAAAGCACCACCGTCCCACAGCCGACTTCGCGGTTGCCGGTCGGGCCGCTGGCATGTTTACCGGGCAGCGCTCGATGAGCGGGATCGTGGCCGCCTTTCATCGGCACCACACCTGCACCCACCGCCAGGTGCGGTGTGACACCATCCACCGACAACGCCAGCACGGCCGCTGCCGCCGGCACGGTCTCTTGCGCGCGGATCGCCGCTTCCCACTCCAACCGATGGGCTTCCCAGTGCGGCGAGAGGACTTTGGGCAGTCGCTCCAAATGGCTGCGCGAGGGTTGCATCCCACCCAGTTCATCAAAGGCGTTTTTACTTTCACCCGGCGTCAGATGCGCCGTGAGGAAGGCCGCCTGGCGGGCGGCCCGCGGCGTGCAGGCACCGGCGATGATCCCGGCCCGCAATTCCAGCGGACACAGGCTCTTGCTGCTGCACCCCGCCGGGCGATACAGATGCCGATCAACTTTCACCGGTCCGGCCACCGTCAGATACGTTTCGGACGACGTCAGGACTTCGTGATAGAGCGTCCCGCCGACTTCAACTTCCGGCGCCACCACATCGTACCGTTTCAGTTCGGCCCCCAGACATTCACATTCCACTGCCATGATGCGGGCATGCAGCTCTTGTTCAAACTGTTCGCATTCCGGAACCCCGTTTTCCCAGGCCTGCGGCCGGGCCAGGATAAATTGTCCCAGCGCCTGGATGGCTGGGCTGTGCAGAATCGGATCGCTATGGGAAACTGTCATCAGAAACCTCGATGTGATGCGGAATCTGTGGTGGATTCTCACTTTGCACCGCGGTTTCCTTTTTGTCCAATCAGCCCGGCAGCACATTTGTGCTCACAGTTTCAGAGTTGCACCCATGTGACATTGTCAAACCACTCACACGCGGTTAGGCCGGTGCGCGCGGCGGGCGGGCTGAGACATCCGCCGCGCAGCCCCGGCTCACGGCGGTACAATACTGCAGAGGCTGGGCCAGTGGAGGCCTGCGCCAGCCCAGCGCGGGTCGCAGCGGTTCGGTACCCGAACACCGCCGCGGTGGGGCGCCGCGCCATGGCCGCGCACCGCGGTGACGCCTACCGGCCGTCACTGGGCCGGCGCTCCGGCGCCCGGCCACCGAAGGGACTGATGAACACCGACAGCATTCTGGGACGCCAACTGGATGAATACCGGCTGGAGACGCTGCTGGGCCGCGGCGGCATGGCGCGCGTCTACCGGGCGGTGGATGTCCGGCTGCGGCGCTATGCGGCGGTGAAGGTCATCGAGACGCGCTTCCGGGCGAATGCCGACTACATCCAGCGCTTCGAGAGCGAGGCGCAGGCCATTGCGCGCCTGGATCACCCGCACATCGTCCAAATCTATCGCTTCGGCGAGGCGGCCGGGTGCCTGTACATCGCCATGCGCTATGTTGCCGGGGCCGACCTGGGCGCGCTGCTGGCGGGCTACCGGCGCGGCGGCGAGTGGCTGGCGCCGAGCGAAGCGAGCCGGTTGATCCGCGAGGTGGGCAACGCGCTGGATTACGCCCACCGCCAGGGGGTCATCCATCGGGACATCAAGCCGTCCAACATCATGGTGGACGAGCAGGGCCACGCCATTCTGACGGACTTTGGCCTGGCGCTGCTGCCGGAGTTGGCGGGGGCGGAGGTGTTCGGGTCGCCGCATTACATGGCGCCGGAACAGGTCGTGGCCTCCAACCAGGTGGTGCCGCAGAGCGACCTGTATTCGGTGGGCATCATCCTGTACGAGCTGTTCACCGGCCAGCTCCCCTTCCAGGCGGCCGAGCCGGCCGACCTGGCCGCCATGCAAGTGCACGCCGCGCCGCGCCCGCCGCGGCAGCTGCGGCCGGCGTTGTCCCCGGCCCTGGAAGCCGTCATCTTGCAGTGCCTGGCCAAAGACCCCGGCCAGCGGTTCGCCACCGGCGCGGCGCTGGCGGACGCGCTGGACGCGGCCTTGGCCGCGGTCCCGGCCGAAGCGCCGCCCACGCTCTCCCAGCTCAGCCTGCCCGAGCGGGTGCAGCGGCAGGCGGCCCAGGTCACGCTGCCCCTCCTCACGCCACCGCCCACCTCCCAGCCCAGTACCCTTGCCCACCGCACTCGTCGTCTCTCGCTCGTTTCCGCCCCTTGGGTCAGCCGGCGCAACTATTCGCCTCGTCAAACTGCTCAAGGTCGCCGCGGAGCACGGCTGGTCGTTTGCCGTGTTCACCCAAGACCTCGAACGGCCGGTCGTGGTCGAGCCGCCCGAGTGCGCGTTCCTGCTGGCCGAGGTGCCCGCCGGCACGGTGCTGCACCGCGTGGCTAACCCGATCTCCGGCCCCGGCCGGCTGCAACGGCTGGCGCGGCGTCTGGCCGGCAGCTCGGGGCTGCTCTGGTCGCTGCGGGTCGTGTGGCAGGGCTGGACCCGCTATCGCCGCGACCGACCCGCCCTCATCTTCGCTACCTCGCCGCCCTTTACCAACGTGGCCGCCGGGCTGGTCTTGGCGGCGCTCTTGGGCGTGCCCATCGTCCTCGACATGCGCGATGATTGGGTGGGCTCGCCCATTTTCTGGCGGAAAGGCCGCCTGCGCCGGGCGGTGGAGCGCTGGGTCGAAGTGCTGAGCATGCGGCGCGCGGCGGCGGTGGTGACCGTGACCCCCGCCAGCCAGGCCGACACCGTCAAACGCTATGCCCACTGGGGCCGCGCCGACAAGTTCACCTGCATCCCGAACGGCCTCGACCTGGATGAGTTTCGCTGGCGGGCCGGCCGGCCGCGCCAGCTCGCGGGCCGCCGGCTGCGGCTAACCACGGCCGCGCAGGGTTACCGCCCCAACTACCGCGATCTGACCCCGCTGCTGCACACGCTGGCGCGCCTGTTCGAATGGCACCCCGCCGCCCGTGAGCAAATCGAGGTGGAGTTCTTGGGCGCGGACCCCCATCCCACCTACCAGGCCGAGTTGGCGCGCCTGCTGCCCGCCGAGGCCGTGCACTATCGCGGTCTGCGCGACCGCCCGGCGCTGGTCGAAGGGCTGTGGCAGGCCGACCTGTTCTGGCTGGTGCAGCCGCGCGACAACGTCACGGCCGTGGCCGGCACGCTGTATGAATACTGGGCGACGGGCAAGGCCCCGGTGCTGCTGTGGGCCGAGCCGGGCGCCGCCAGCCAGTTGGTGCGCGACCACCAGTTGGGCGCGGCCTTCCACTTCGCGGAGATCGACGGTGCCGCGCGCTATCTCGAGCAAGTGCTCACCGCCTTCCAGCGGCAGCAGCCGATCTGGATCGAACGCGCCGGCATCGAAGCTTACGACCGCCGCCAGACGGCGCGCCAGATGCTGGCCGTCTGGCAGCGGGTGCTGGACCAGCGGCAGGGGCCGGGTGCGTAGGCTGCGCTATCTGGCCCAGCTGCCGCCGGCGGCGCTCTGGCGCGGGCTCAAGCAGCGCGGCGGCCAGGTGGCGCAGCGGCTGGTCAACCGGCTGCCGGCCGGCCCGCTGGCCGACTTCGCTTTTCGCCGGGCGCTGGCCGCCGGCCTGGCCGACGTAGCCGCGCTGGCGCAGCGCCTGCGGCACGGCCCCTCCCCGGCCTTCTTCATCGACGACCGCCACAAGACGGCCATGGCGCAGGCGTTTCGGGCGCTGTGCCCCGCGGACGTTGAGCCGGTGCTGCGCGCCGCCGAGCGGGCCCGCCGGCAGACGTTCGACCTGCTGGGCTCGGGCCCGCACACGTTCGACCCCGCCATTGACTGGCACATGGATTTCAAGTCGGGCCACCGCTGGAACGCTCAGAGCGACTATCGCGCTGTACCGCCGGCGCCCTACCCGGGCGGCTATGACATCATCGTGCCGTGGGAGCTGAGCCGCTGCCAGCACTTTGCCTGGCTGGGGCAGGCGTACTGGCTCACCGGCGCTGAGGCGTATGCCCAGGCCTTCTGCGCCCAGGTGGAGGCCTAGCTCGCGGCCAATCCGCCGCAGCGCGACGTGAACTGGGCGTGCACCATGGATGTGGGGCTGCGCGCCGTCAACTGGCTGTGGGGTTACGCCTATTTCCGCCACTCGCCCAGCCTGGCGCCGGCCTTTCACGTGCGCCTGTATCGCGCCCTGCACGCGCACGCCGCGCACATCCGGGTCAACCTCGAATACACCAACGCCAACAATCACTATCTCGCCGATCTGGTGGCGCTGATTTATCTGGGCTGTCTGCTGCCGGAGTTCAAGGCGGCGCCGGGCTGGCGCGCCTTTGGCCTGCGCGCGCTGGAAGCCGAGATGTTCCAGCAGGTGTATCCCGACGGGGTCAGCTTCGAAGCCTCCAGCAGCTACCACCGGCTGGCGACCGAGTTGTTTCTCTCGGCCACCTGGCTGGCGCAGCTGCACGGGCACCAGTTCTCACCCGCCTACCTGGAGCGGCTGGCGCGCATGCTGGCCGCGCTCGGCCACCTCGTGCGCCCCGACGGCACCCGCCCGGTGATCGGCGACCAGGATAACGGCCGGGTGCACCGCCTCAAGGTCTGGGCCGACCCCGCCCAGGAGTGGGTTGACGTTCGGCCGCTGCTCGCCGCGGGGGCGCTGTGGAGACGCGAACCGCCGCCGTTGGCCGTGGGGGCCGGCGACTGGGCCGAGGCCTTTTGGCTGGCCGGGCCGGCGGCCGTGCGCGCCGCGCCGCCGCCGCCCCCGGCGCCGGCGCGCTCGACCCTGCTGCCCGCGGGCGGGTGGGCGGTGCTGCGCGACGAGGCGCGCTACCTGCTGCTCGAAGCCGGGCCGGTCGGCCAGCAGGGCCTGGGCGGCCACGCGCACAACGACGCGCTCAGTGTGGAGGTCTTCGCCGACGGCCAGGCGTGGATTGTGGACCCCGGCTGTTACGTCTACACCGCCGACTACGTGACCCGCCAGGCTCTGCGGCAGACGCGGGCGCACAACACCGTCTACGTGCCCGGCCACGAGCAAAGCCCGCTGGCTCCGCATTCGCTCTTCCGCCTGGAAACGCCCAGCCACACGCGCGTGCTGCACTGGGCCGCGACGGACGCCTGCACCGTGGTGGTGGCGGAGGTGCAATCGGCCGGCCCGGCCAGCGTGACCCACCGCCGCGCGGTGTTCTACGCCGCCGCCGAGCGCGCCTGGCTGGTGGCCGATTACGTGCGCCCCCCGCCCGCGGCCGCCCGCCTGCATTGGACCTTCGCGCCCGGCGTCCACGCCGAGCCCTTGCCGCTGCCGGGCGCGGGCTGGCGCTTAAGCAACGCCGCCGGCCGGTCGCTCCTGCTCTGGTCGGAGGGCGGCGGCGCGGCCACGCTCTCGCCCGCCTGGGTCTCTTCCAGCTATGGCACCCGGCAGCCCAGCCTGCAAGCCGAATTGGCCTTCGCCGGCGACCCGCTCCATTTCTGGGCGCTGCTGCCGGGCGTGCCCCCCGCCGAGGCGCCCGCGCGTTACCACGCCCTGCGCCAGGCCTGGGGCCAGCTCGCGCCCGCCGCGCTGCCCCTGCTAACGGCCTGAGCGCGGCCGCGCCGTAGCCAGGTCAGGCATCGAGTGGCAGCCGACTTGTGTCCGGCGCCTGACTCCCGGCGCTCGTCTCGCCGGAATTTAGTCCGCACTTTGACCCACAGGCACACCAAGACCGCGCCCGAGCCAGCTCAACCGGCCGCGCCTGGCCGATCTGCGCCTGGGCGAACGGTTTCGGTTTGACGACTGGCGCCGGGCCGGCCTGACATTCGTCCTGCATCAACTGCGCGCCGAGAAATCCGTCAGCCCGTTTAGCCTGCGGACGACGGCTTCAACCGCGACCTGCTCACCGCCCTGGCGCGCTTAGGGGCACGCTGGCGCGCCGACGACTGCGGCCGGGTCGGCCGGGCGATCGAGAAAGCCGGCGGCAAACTGAACATACGCGTACACGTCCGCAAAGGTCGTGGCCAGGCCGAGGGAGGCCCGCAGCGCGCCCGTCGTGTGGCCGGCGATGCACGGTAAGAATTGCTCGAAGGAGAGCTGGTCCTGGTCCTGGAAACAGGCCGCCAGGGCGGCTTGGTCCAAACCCAGCGCCGCCTCGCGCGCGCCCGGGTTGCAGTGACAGCCCGCGCGCAGCGACAGGCGCTGGGCGTTGGCCAGCTGTTCCACGACCGTGCAGTCCCACCGCCCCCCGGCTGGGTCGAGAAAATTGACCTGGATGGTCGCGCCGCGCTGGTGCGTGGTGGCGGGCCCATAGAGCTGGATCAGCGGCCGGCCAGTGCGATGCCGCAGCGCCCGCAACTGGTCGAGCAGCCAGCCGGTGAGGCCCCTCACCCGCGTATGGATCAGGTCGATCCCAACCGCTTCGATATAGTTCAGCCCGATTTCCACCGCCGGCAGGCTCAGATAATTCACCGGGCCGTCTTCAAAGCCGGCCGCGCCGGGGGTCAGGTAGTGGCCGTCGCCCAGGACGGACGAGAACCTGGCCACACCGGCACGGGTCCGCGGCTTGGAATGAGGCGGTCAGTGGCGACGCGCCTTATGGGGGCTGGGTGGGTGGTTCCGCGGCCGCCGGCTCCCGGTATCGCTCCTTGATCGCCAGGACGGCATCCAGGTTGTCGAAGAAGACAGCGAGCACGCCCGGATCAAAGTGGGTTGCCCGGCCTTCACGCATGATCTGGAAAGCCGTCTCCGTCGGAAAAGGTTCCTTGTACGGACGCCGGCTGGTGAGCGCATCGAACACATCCGCCACGGCGGCGATGCGGCCCCACCGGGGGATGGCTGCTCCGGACAGACCGCGGGGATAGCCGCTGCCGTCCCATTTCTCGTGATGGGTGCGGGCCAGAATCTCACCCGCCTGCAGCAATTCCGAGGTCGATTCGCCCAGGATGCGCGCGCCAATCTCGGTGTGCGTTCGCATGATCTGCCATTCGGCGGCATCCAATTGGCCGGGCTTCAGGAGAATGGCATCCGGGATGCCGATCTTGCCCACGTCGTGCATGGGGCTGGCATGGAGCAGAAGCTCGCATTCCGGCGGCGACAATTTGAGTCCCCGGGCCAGCACATGGCAGTAGTGGCTCATGCGTTTGAGGTGAAGCGCGGTGTCGGCATCCTTCAATTCCGCCGCCAGCGCCAGGCGTTCGATGGTCTCCAGCTGGGCCTGGTGTGTTCGGCGCTGCGCCTCCGCCATCTCCTGCAGGGCCTGCCGCAGGGCTTCGGTCCGTCGGGCCACCGTCGCTTCAAGTTCGGCCTGATGGCGCTGGAGCGCGTCCTGGGCCGCCTTGGTCCGCAGCAGCGAGGCCGTTCGAACCTTCAACTCCGTCTGGTCAACCGGCTTGGCGATCAAGTCGTTAGCGCCGGCTTCAACCGCGCGCAAGCGTTCCTCTTTGCCCGACAACGTCGTCACCATGCAGATGGGGGTATCCGGACACTCCGTTCCGCCCCGCACCCGGCGCGCCACCTCAAATCCGTCCAGATGGGGCATCATCACGTCCAGCAGGATCAGGTCGAAGCCCAGCCTGAGCTGGGCGAGGGCCTGGTAACCGTCGGCGGCCAACTCCGTCGCGTGGCCCATGCCTGTCAGGAGCGCCTCCAGCAGGTCCCGATTGGCCGGTTCGTCATCCACGATCAGAATCCGCTTCCGGTCCCCCATGCCATCACTTCCCTTCTGGCCCGAGGACAGCGGCCACGGTCTGGGCGAACCGGCGCGTATCGATCGGTTTGGCGATGTCGCCCACACAGCCGGCGGCCAGGGCCGCTTCCCGGTCGCCAGGCATGGCCTGAGCCGTGAGCGCCGCCACCGGTATGCCGGCTGTCCGTGGGTTCTGTTTGAGCCGGCGGGCGGCCTCCAGCCCGTCTATGCCCGGCAGCCTGACGTCCATCAGGATCAGGTCGAAAGGGGCCCGGGCCGCGAGGTCCAGCGCCGCTTCCGCCGTCGGCGCGGGCACGACTCGCCACCCTGCCATCTCAAGCAGATCCGTCGCCAGCTCCAGGTTGGCCGGATTGTCTTCGACCAGCAGCACCGCCTTGCCATTACCGTCTGTCATCGAGGCCTCTCCGGAACCGCTGGCCGCGCTTGTCCGCGAGAAACGGCCAGCAGCGCCTGGCCTCGTCCCTCACAGCGGGCGTCCGCCCTCCGTCACTGGTGGCTGCAGCGGGAGGACGAACCGGAACGTGCTGCCCTGGCCGGCGCCTTCGCTCTCGACCCAGATGCGCCCGCCGTGCAGTTCCACGAACTTGCGGCACAGCGCCAGCCCAAGCCCCGTGCCATGATGCTTCTGGTCGCGCCCCAATTCCAGCTGCTCGAATTCGTGAAAGAGCCGGCTCCGATCCTCCGCTTCGATCCCAATGCCCGTGTCGGCCACGGAGATGCGGACGGCCGGCTGGGGAGTGCGGATTGAAGCCGCCGCGCTGGGATCGCTGCTGCCAGCAGCTGGCCGAGCGGGCCTGGACCACAGCCAGTTACGTCCACCGCCTGTGCCGCGGCGACGCCCGGCCGGGTTACACCATCGTGCTCCAGCTGGCCATCGCGATGGCGTTAACGCTGGAGGAGGTGGACGAACTGCTGCGCGTGGCGGGCTACCCGCCCCTGCTGGAGTTCAAGGCGCCCAGCGGCAGTGCAGCGGCGGCCGACGGGCGGGCCGTCCCGCCGTCGTAATTGTCGGTCACTCTGGTGCGAGCTGGTGAGCGCCCTGCGTCGGGAGCGCTGCTGAAAGATGCGCGCTGCGGAGGGACAACTAATCCGGCTGACGTGGCCTCCCCAACATCGCGCCCGGAAACTAGCGGCTGCTACACGGGCTGATTAGCCAATGCTCAGGAAAAAGACCATGGTCCGGGCTGGCTTCTGCAAATTTGCATTTTAAATGCAAATTTGCCTGGAAAGCACCCAGAAATTCAGGCCGACCACTCGCACGGCGCCTTCACCTTCCAGGTACTGCCGTCATATTCATCGCAGAGGTCTGGACAGCATTGACAAAATAGGCTATAAATCGTGGAAAGAATATACCATGGATACAGAAAATCTTTCCACGATTTATGTAGCGGGGCACCTTCAAGCCCAGGAGCAGTACTACTTTACCCCAACGCTGCTCGCGAGCCTGTTCAATCTGGAACGGCGCCGAGCTTACCAACTCGCGGGGCGCCTCAAAAGTGAAGGGCTGGCCGATCAGGTCGAAAATGGCAAGTACCTCCTGCTCGGCCTGGAGCCCGAGCGCGTGCTCTCGAACCCGCTCTTCATTGCCAACCAACTGGTCAATCCCTGCTATGTCTCTTATTGGTCGGCGGTGCACTTCCATGGCCTCACCACACAGGCGCCCCACACCGTGTTCTGCGCAACGACCCGGAAGAAGAACCCCCTCCGCTATCGGGATCAGACTTACCGTTATGTCCTGGTCAAGCCGCACAAGTTCTTCGGCTACCGGCGCGAACTCGTCGGCGGGCTGCGCGTGCTGATCGCGGACGAAGCCAAAGCCATCGTGGACAGTCTCGATCAACCCCGCTATGCGGGCGGCCTAAACGAGGTGGCCAATGCGCTCGCCATGGCCCTGCCCGACCTAGATCTGGATCTGCTGGTGGACTATGCGGTCCGGATGGCCGATAAGAGCCTTGCGTCGCGGCTGGGCTACCTCCTAGACCAACTCGGAAAGCCGGCGCCGGGTCTGCCGGTTTCGCAATCGCCGGTGGCGCTTGATCCCGAGCAGCCCCGCCAGGGCGACTACAACGCGCGTTGGCACGTGGTCGCAAACGTGCCGGCGGATCGTCTGTTCCCGCCGGGAATAGGCTGATGTTGACGCGCCAGCAATTGCAGCGCCTGGCCCAGCGCGAGCGCATCGGCCTGCAGGCCCAGGAACGGGACTACCTTCAGCACCTGCTCCTGGCGCTGCTCTACGCCCGCTCACAAGCGCTGATCTTTAAGGGCGGCACGGCGCTCCGCATCGCCTACCGGGGCGGCCGCTATTCTGAAGACCTCGACTTCAACGCCCCCGCTGACATCACCGCGCTCCAGCACATATGGGCCGACATCTTGGACGAGCTGGAGCGTTACGGCGTCGTGGCCGAACGGCGGGAGGTCGGGCAGGGCGCCGACGGCTATAGCTTTGTCGTCAGTTACCGCGGCCCGCTCTACGACGGGCGGGATCGCACCAAAGGCCAGGTGCGCGTCGATCTGAGCCTGCGCGGCGAAGAGGTGGACACCGCGCGCGAACTTGTCACGCCCGAATACGATGACGTGCGGCCCTTCGTCGCGACGGTCCTGACGCCCGCCCACATGGTGGCCGAAAAAGTCCGCGCGCTCCTGGTGCGCGGCAAGCCACGCGATGCTTATGATCTCTGGCTGATGCGCAGCAAGGGATGGCCCGTGGACCTGCCCTTGGTGGCGCGCAAACTAGCCCTCTACGACCTGGCGTACTCGCCCGAACGCCTGCAGACGGCCTTGGCCCAGGTCGCCCGTGATTGGGAACGCGATTTGCGCCCGCTGCTGCCGCAGCTGCCGGCCTTTGAGGACGTGCGCCCGGCGGTCACGGACTATCTGCGCAGTGAGTAGTTCAGCGCCTCACTGCGCCCACCCGATCGCCAGCACGACAGCCATGAACCCGGCATTCAACAACGCGCCGTCATAAGAGGCGCCGGGGCGCGCTGGAGCGGAACACATGGTCAGCGTGCCAGGCCAGGGCCTCGGCCGCCGGCGCCAGGTTCGGGTCGGAGGGCAGCCGCAGGCCGCCACCCGCGAGTTGCCGCAGGGCGACGCTGCCCTCTTTGTCACGCACCACGGGCGACACCTTCACGGTGTAACCGCGCTCCACCGTCACCAACCCCTCATCGAACGTCCAGTGATGCAGACCGCACAGCGCCAGGCCGTTCCGGGGATCGTCGTTGTGCGTCTCCCGCCAGGGGACGATGTGCGCGGCCCCGACGGCCGTCCGGCCTTCAGGTGTGAGCAGGCGCACAC
>Ga0163153_10004645_pt1 | contig 17014 bp, 9 predicted proteins | sample OliLakLV19MP6IB1_FD_148629 | JGI IMG/M metagenome (GOLD analysis project Ga0163153, IMG submission 148629) | Freshwater microbial mat bacterial communities from Lake Vanda, McMurdo Dry Valleys, Antarctica - Oligotrophic Lake LV.19.MP6.IB-1 | ecosystem: Environmental > Aquatic > Freshwater > Lake... | reverse complement strand
AACGTTTAAACCCCGAAATAAATTTTAACAAAAAGTGAAATTTTAACAATTTTTCCTAATATTAATTTATAACAAAAAAAAGCAGGGCATTAATCACTAAAAATCAATTACATACAAGCCAATTAAGATAATTTTAAGGTTGTATAATGATATTCAAATGAAAATGATTATTAAATTTTATTTTGTTTAAACGGAAAATACAGAACAAAATTGCTACCTTTTCCTAGAGAACTTTTAACCTGGATCTGGCCCTGGTGAGCATCCACCATAACTTTGACGTAACTCAATCCCAGACCAAAACCTTTGACATCATGGAGATTACCGGTGGAGACCCGGTAAAATTTTTCAAAGATATATTTCTGGTTTTCACGGCTGATCCCTATCCCTTTGTCTTCAATCGAAATTTCAATCCCCTGAAGGACATTTCTGGTAGTGACCTTGATATCCGGTGAATCTGGTGAATATTTATTGGCGTTATCCAGGAGATTGTACAGAATATTGGAAATATGGGTAAGATCCCCCTCTATCACCGGATTTTTGGCCTCCAGATTAAGTTTTAAATCACCTTTCTTGCCCTTAATCTGGAGGTTGACATGCTCAGAAATTTCCTGCAATAATTGATGCACATTGATCTCTGAAAATTTAAGTTGCAGATCTTTTTTCTCCAGTTGGGCCAATTGCAACACTTTCTCGACTTGTCCCAGCATGCGGGTGTTTTCCTGCTTGATGATGCGTGTGAACCGCTGTACTTTATCCTGGTTGGAGATAATACTGGGGTTGTTGATGGAATCGGTGGCCAGGGAAATCGTAGCAATCGGTGTTTTAAATTCGTGGGTCATATTGTTGATAAAATCATTTTTCATATCAGAGATTTTCTTCTGACGCTGAATAATGTATATGGTATAGGCAAAACAGGCCAGGATCAGGGAAGTAAATAATAACGATCCCGTAGCGGCCGGTATCAGGTTTTTCCAAATAATCTGTTTCCGGTTGGGCAGATAAAGAAACAAGCGCCCCGCCCCATTGCTGCTTCTGTCAAAAATATTGATTGTATAAGGAGTATAATAAAGCCCGGTCTTTATTCCGGTACGCGATAAAGAAGCTTTAAGCGAGGTCACCGTAAAAATATTATCCACAACCACAAAACCCGAATCTTTGTCCGAATAAATCCCGTAGTGATATTCCTGACGATCACCTAATTTATGAATTGCCCTTTTCAGGAGGGAGTCAATGACCAGAAACCCGTGCCTCCCCCCAATCCGGTCGATGATCCCTTTTTTTAGAAATTCCGTAATAAGTTTTTGGCCTTCAGCTTCTCCCAGAGGTACAAAATCCTCAATATTTTTATTGTCGCGCTTCTCGATTTCATCTACTACACTGACCAACGCTTGATTAACTTCGCGATCGAATTGGTTTTCTTGTTCCCTCAAGGTCAACCGGATCCAATACATCTGGAGCAGGATACTTCCCATTAAGGCAATACCCATTGAAATGATGATCAGCCAAATAGTTTGTTTGGTCATTGACCTCCGGTCTTTACATTATCGAATTGTATCATATTTTTAGAGCCCCTGACCTTAGTTTTGAAAATCAGCAGACGGCAAAACAGGGCGCAAATTTACATTATTTCAATGCCAGTCTGACGGTAATACCCCCTTTGGCAGTAGTTATGGGGAAAGATTCCTGGACGGCAGGGATGATCCTGTTGTAATCAAAAAATAATCTTAAAGTCACCCGGTCGTTTAACTCATAATCTGCTGCATTGGAAAAACGCAGCGTCTTAGCGCCCCGAGTAGGCACATTTTGATCCTGGTCGAGTACCCGATTATTGGTCAGGTCATCGCGGAAGGACAGGTCAAACTTAAGGTTGAGGTCGTTTCCTTTTTTTGCCGCAGGATTGGTCCGCCCTCGGGCATCCGGTGTCTGATCATCGGTAGGACGCGGCGCACGGGTACGCTGTGGTTTGCCATTTCCAAATGGAAAGACCACATTTTTGATACGCCATCCAAAACCAATAGTCAGTTCTTTAGAGTTTTGTTCTATCAATTGATAGTCGATCATATTGAGGGACAAACTGCGTTGAACCGAATAATCAAAATTAAACTGAAGGTCATTGAGGGTTTTAAAATCGATTCCAATCAATGGGCTAAACGATTCCGTCATGACCACATTGGGTATCTCGATTCGGGAATAATAGTCTGAGGTCAGCGCTTTGGTGCGATAGACCGAATCCGGGTCATAAAATACGTCCGTATTATATTGATTGACCATCAATTTAGAATTGTAACCATGTCGTATACTCGCCCCCGAGAGCACCTTATTGAGAAAGGGCAGTTTGTGCAACCCATTATAAGTCAATTGCCAGTTTGGCCTGGGTTTCGTTTTAAATATATCTAAACCTGAATTTTGGGGATCCAGACCAGTATAGGTAGCGATGAATGCCGGAATAATGACATTCTGATTCTTGCGTCCAAAACCTTCAATATATCCCAGGTCATTGGGATGGTTTCCTGCACCTGGTTTATTGGGTTGCCGCTCAGAAAATATTGCACGGTTGCGTTCAAACTGGGCATAGAGGCTGTCCACGTTTTTCCCGAATAAGGTGTTTATTCCCAGGTAGGAAATATTAAATGAACCCACTTCCGTCGGAGTAAGATGTTTTAATCCGGCACCCGATCCATCATTTTTGAAAAATTCAAGGTAATTGCGGGTATAATTTTTATTTAATGAAATTTCAATGTTAAACTCACTGAAAGGTTCCACCGTCAACCGGGCATCCAGGGTCTGGTTGTAGTTTCTTGAAAATTGCTGGTTCAACCGGATATCTTCTGTAATCATACCTCTGCGGCCGATCTCATCCAACCAGGTTTGTGTCGGGTCCATACCTAATACATAGGCCCAACCCGGATCACCAAACCCATTGGCTAACCCAAGATATTTTGGTAAGGCTTTGAACCCAGGTACCAGTGAAGCCAGATTTTCACTATAAGTTAATCTGCCTTTGCGCAAACTCATTAACGGACGGATCAATAGCCGCTCGATCCAGGATGGCTGTCGATCTTTCTTTTCTCTGGTGGCAGGTTGAGGCGCCCCGGGCTGGGGTGCAGTCCTGTCCCGGGTACGGGGGGTGGTAGTGCTCTGACCAGCCGGTTGATTTATTTTTTGCAGATAACTCCATTTATCATACAGGGCATCAAAATTGAGATTTGCTGAAAGCTGCCGGGTTTGACTATTTTGAATCACATTGCCTAAAAAGTCAACGACGTTTTCGGATCCGGCCAACCAGGCAAAAGTACCGCTGCCCTGTGCTGTAACCTGTATCCAGTCCATCAAGGGTATATGACGGGTCGGTAAATTATAACTGGCATTATAATTATGCATATAATTTTTGGGGCGACCCAGGCGACGGATGTTCTCCCAAATGAGTTCTTTATTCCTTTTCTCATCATAATTGGGATCTACTCTGCCCAGGCTATCCATCACAGCCAGTTCATCGATGGCTGAATTGTTGGAAGCATTAAAAGAAAATTTGAGTGATTGGGTCAGGTCCCACTGTAAATTGTATTTGCGGTCCCAATAAAACAATTTAGTAATTGAAGTGCCGTATTCAGGGGTAGAAAACCGGAAGGCCCGGGTGCCGTATCTGCGGTCAAGACCGGTAGAAAAAGAAAAACTATTGGGCAGGGGGTTGATGTTGAACTGGGTGATAAACCGGATGAGTTTATCGTTTTTGGTCAGTTTTTTAAATGGAGTGAAGTATTTAGCCTGCCGGGCAAAAACATAATTAAAACCTCCTTTATAAACATTTTCCTGATCTTCTTCCACAATCGGATCGTGATTGGTGTTTTGTGTAAACGAATAATTGAAACTAAAATTTGAAATATCCCAGGGCGCGGGTTTGCTGTCTCCTGTCCGTTCTTTCCTGACATTGGTAAAATTGATACTTCGTATGGCTTCATAATCCTGGGCCTGAGTCCGGATACTATCTCTCTCAGTGCTGCTACGGGATTCCACCAGTTTTTCTTTAAGTTTTATATCCAGATCGTAAGGATCGAATTTGGGTGAACTGGTATTTACACTAAACTGGGTATACAGCGGGATTTTTATTCCCCATTTAGACGGTAAAAATTTACCGAGTTCGAGATTGGAATTGATATCAAATTGTTTGAGGTCTTCCTGACGCCTTTCCAGGACTTTCTGGTCTAATGCGCCCCAACCAATGGAGTTAAGATTACCGCTAATGGACATATCACCCAGATCAGCCAATTGGATATCCAGCCTGCCTATCGCGCCATATCCGCCCTGCTCATTGATCCCGTTTAAACGCAATTCATTAAACCAAACATCGGCCGCGTGCTCCATAGCGCTGCGCACCGGGAACCTCATGCCCAACATCACTTGTTTGATTTTACCCAATGTTGGATTGCCCACAACAACCATCATCCTGTCCGGATTTTTAGGATCAGGGATCTTATATTCCTGGTCGAGCGGAGCATTATTTAAATTTCGTTCCTTTTTCAGATTGACAAAGGCTTGCAGTTCAAGGTTGAGTTCGTTTTCCACTTTCCAGATTTCACTCGACTCCTGGCCCGGTATTACCAGCTCGCGTTTACTGAGAATAGTCGGAATCTGATATTCATAATAATTATTGGTAAAATCACTTCCTATCCGGACAAAAGTGGTGAATTCTTGTTTGGATAAATTTTCCGGGGAATCGGCATGAACAAACATGCGTATACTTTCATAATTCCTCATATCCATCCGGATGGTTTTATAGACTGCGGAGGCGCAACCCCCTTTGAGGTCTTTGACCGTCAATGCGATAGATTGTTCATTTTGCAACAAATACGGAAAAGGCCCTATGGAATTTTCTCGTTGAATCCCTGCCGGGACTACATAAGGTATAGGGAACCGTTGACTGTTTTCTTCAATATTGACATCATTAATATCAAATTTAAAATTGTCATCTATATCATCACTCGCGCACAAAGGCAACCGGTAACGACGCCATTGGTTCCTGACCATATCGATGGCATTCATTCGAAGGGTGACCGATTGGTCAAAATCCGCCATAAACATGCGGATAAAACGGATGTTCCTGAGTCCACTGATCGATCCTACGGTTGTATCCGGGCTTTCCAAAGGAATTTTTACCCGGTACCAGATACGCCCTCCTGGTCCGGAAATGGTATCGGTGATATATTTATTAATTGCCATGCCACCCGCATTATCGGGAAACATCGGGACACGGTATTCATAATATGCTTCACTCTGGTCAAAAGCGTTGTCATCATTTATGTCTTCCGACTCGGGATATTGGGTATAGTTTTTGGCTTCGGTACCGGTCAATTCGGTGAAACTGCTGTTGCCCTGCGGATTGTTCCAGTCTTTATACCGGGTGTAAATATCATCGGTGGGTGCAAAAGATTCATCATTAAAATATTTATAATTATCGTTCGACGGGTCTTCCCTGATTCTTTCAAACACCAGGGGGTTGAGTGATTGTACTTTTTGTAAATAATCGGCAAAATACTGGCGTTCGCCGTCATCATCCAGACCATCGAATCCGAGGTCCTGTTGTTTCAGGATCTCAGGGTCATTATTGTGTGCCCGGGTTATACTTTGTACCAACGGCACCCTACCCCAGGCTGTGGTGTCAACACGGGTCTTGTTTTGGGTCGTGGGCAGTCCATTTTCAAAATAGAGTTGACCATCGCGCATAATATCTTCGGTGATATCACCCAGGTTGATGTATAGGTTGCCGCCACGTGTTATGGGCGACCCGTCTGATTTAGGCATGAAGGGATTGAGTACCCAAAATTCTATCGTTTCAATATTAGCTGCTTCAAAGTCGGTATTATACAGACCGCGTTGTATCCCCCCCCATCTGGAAGTTGGACTCCTCAGTTTTCCATTCTGGTCCAAACCTGCCGAATAGGGTGTGCCACCGGGTACATCAAAATTATATGGCCCCCGTTCTGCAGGGTTAAAATGCATATTAAACGTATATAATTCATTATTGAGCCCAGGCCCGATATTTCGATTGGGAAATAATTCGGTGATATTAATACCTACCGAATAGGCATCTTCATTTCCGTTTCGTACCCTCCGGTCGACCCTGTACCAGCTTAATTTAGCCCTGTTGACAAATGGAAAAGTAGTATTGGAATTATCCGGACCGCCTTCCCTGAATCTCTTACTGGAAGGGGTACTGGCGGGAAACCACAAATTGATCTGAGTTCCCAGGTCCTGACTGCTGGTGCTTCCTTCAAAATCATCGATATAAGCTGTACCTCCCTTGTCTTTCCCCTGGTTGATCGCTTTGGAGTGACCAGGCCTTAAGGCAGCAGCTTCTCCCAAAAATGAAATTTTCGATGGTTCTTTGGTTGATAACAGGGGTAATCTGTCCAATAATCTGGTAATCCAGGGAGCTTCGTTATTGTAGACCAGGTCCAATCCATAAATCGCATTATTGATCGGGTCCTCGCCGATGTTGACTTTTTGCGTATAAGGCCTCTCAAACAACCGCATTACTGTGCCACCCAGCGAAAGGTGTTTATTAAATTCATATTCCCCACGCAAACCAAACATAGTCCTGTTGTTATTAAAACCAAACAAGGAATTGTCTTCATAATCAATGGTCACCGGCACTCCTGAACTCAGGATCGCCGGGTCTGTAACCCGCACCCGGCCTGTTTGATAATCTATTTCATATTGGCTTGGACTCAATTCCTGTGCGCCTGCTTTGACCCTTACGGATCCCTGTGGGATATTAAATGAATTAAGTGCCACGTCACCACCGTTGGCTGATTTATATTCGCCCCGAATGATATAACGATTGGCTTCGGGGAAATTTAAAGATTGTGTTTTAGTGGAATCATACAATTGTTGGAATACATATTTTTTCCTCAAGTCCGGATCTGAGATTTTCCTGCCGAGGCTTTGCCCAAAAGGTTCCAGCACGGGAAACATCATTTTACCGTTTTGGGGGTCTATAGTCAAACCCGGTACAAAATCAAAGACGCCATCCGGAAATGGGTCCCGTTGTTTATTTAATTTGTCGAGGTTAAGTAAGTTGAGTAAAGGGATACTTTTTAATTCGGTCTCAGGCAAAAACCTTTTTTCACCAGCACCCGGGTCATCAAACAAAATGTCCAGTTTAAAGTCTTCTTCGCTGATTCCAAAAGACCGGAGAGAATAAAAATTCTTCATCATCAGGTCCCAGATTGGGATATCTACCCGGTTTGACCTGGGTTTTACCAATTTGGTGACAATGACATTGAGCGAATCCGGGGCAACTTCCTGGGTAAATTCTCCCACCTTGTAAGCTTTACCGTTAAAAGTATATTTATACGAAATCGCCACGATATCACTGGGGCGAACGGTGCGTCTGAATGAAATAAACCCCAGATCCGGATGGACAGTAAAATCACGCGGATCCAGCAATTTGCCTTTGAAAACCTCAAAATCACGGCCTATTGTAAAATTGAAAGGGGGCCTTTGAAGCCCGCTGACTACTTTGTCGGTTTGTCTTAAGTTGGGATCTGCTATAAATTGTTGATAGATCCGATTTGTTCCGTTGGTTGGAAGTTTTTGATTGGTGGTCATATCAATGACCGGTGTGACCCCCATTCTCCAGAAATCCGCATTCGGATTATTCATGCGGTCATATTCGCCGAGGTCGGAAAAGGCAACCACCTGCCGCAGATTGTTGATGTCCCTGGGGTCCGGGCTGATCCAGACCTGTAAGCTGGTGAGATCTATTTTTGCGAGGGTACTGATGTAGGGCAACCGAACCATAGCCCCTTCAAACGTATTCCGGAAATAATGACCAAGAAAATAATGTTGATTTTCGTCGTACTCATCGCCCTGAATTTCAAAATCCTGCACTAAAGCGCCTCCCTGCAGGTTGATGCGTTGTTGTTGAGTCCGCGATTGGGAAGCTATACCGGTCAGCCTCAAATGCCCAAACTGAGTCTCCGCTTTAACTCCAAACAATTTCTGAGCCCCCTGGATTAAACTGGTACGAAGCGGGAGACTGACATCCCCTGCATCAATTTTTTTAAGTATTTCATCTTCACTGAACTGGTCACTGTTGTAATTCAGTTTCATCACATTGTCAAAATCAAAAGTAGCCTGACTGTTGTAGCTGGTATTCAGATTCAGCTTTTCTCCGATTTTTCCCTGAAGATTCATTTGAATGTTCATATCGAAATCAAAGTTGGTCTGGCGTTGCTGTCGAATTGTGAGCGAGGGGTTTCTTACATTCTGATAATTGGCACCAAAGGTGAGGTCGACATTTCCCTGTGGTTTTATTTCCACTGTATTTCCTCCAAACAAACGGTCAATGAGTGTTTTTTTGACATCAATTTTGTCCACGGGGTCTTTACCGGTGGTCTGATTGGAGGAGGTAGTCCCGGCGAGTTGATTAAAATATTGTTGTTCGAGTTGTTTGTTTTTATATTTCACATATTCTTCAAAAGTCATAGAAGAACTGTTGATGTAGTCTGACCCAATCCGCTCGGTGATGATATAGCGGTTGGTTTCCGGATCGTATTGAATTTCTTTTTCTATGGAAGAAGGATCCTTAAGGGAAATAGGGTCTTGTTTGTCTTGAGGAAGTCTGATTTTCTGGGCAGGAGTAGTATCGGGTTTTGCCGTTAAATATTCCTTAATGTTTGAACCAGTGAATAGAGTACGGTTACCCAGGGAGTCTGCAATACCTAAAACAGAAAAAATAGAAATTACAATAAAGTGTACAGACTTCATTTTAATGGTTCACCGAGAGCCCCTGTGGGGCATATCGAATTTTATGTGTTATTGAGGTAGTTGGTTTCACAATTGTCAGTGGCGAAAATAATAATAACTTTCTAATTTAAAAATAGTTATGCATTAATTTCAATATTAATATGACCCCTTAAAAAATTTATGATGACAACTGTTTCAATGCCTGTTTAATCAGCTCTTCCACGCTCTGAATAGTTTGCTTTTGAAGTATACCCGACAGTACCTGTTGGCTTTTCTGTCGTTGAAATCCCAAAGCAACTAATGCAGATAACGCTTCACCCATCAAAGTATTGTGATATGCCGGGCCGGGCACAATTGATTTCTGATCTCCTTCTTTGCCAATTTTATCTTTGAGGTCCAGGATAATACGCTTGGCTGTTTTTTCACCTATACCCTTGATGGATTTAAAGGTCAGGTCATCCTCCCGCAGGATAGCCATTTTGATAGCATCGGGGGTGATTGCGGATAAGATCAACTGGGCAGTGCCGGTGCCTACCCCGCTGACGGATATGAGTTGTTGAAACAATATTTTCTCATCCAGATGGGCAAATCCATACAATACATGGGCATCTTCCTTGATAGCCAGATGGGTATACAACAACACCTCCTCCTTTTTATCGATCTGACCGTAGGTATGAAGACTAATGTGCACATGAAAACCTATTCCGCCACAATCGATCACCGCCATGGTAGGATGCACGGCGGTCAGTTTTCCCTTCAAATAATAATACATTTAAGTTTTTTATATATTTATTGGTCCAGGCTGCAAAATTGCAAATAATATTCATCTCGCTGAAATTTGTTCCACACCTTTGCAAATTGGATTTATCCCTCTTGATTTTCCCAAACGGAGTAAAAGCCGAATGACTAAATTTGAAGAAAATCCATCGTGAAATCAACCCGTTTAATGCTGGTTTACCTGGTGCTACTTTTGATTGGTCTGCGTCAAAAAAGTCAAAAACCGGTGGACCCATTAAAAACCCCTTGCTAAAAAGAAAGATAAATGAAGCTGATCTATTTGTATTCTAAACGGATTCCCCAATAACCCTCATGCGACAAAGTTTTTTTTGTATCGATGCCCACACCTGTGGTAACCCGGTGCGCCTGGTTGCCGGTGGCGGACCCGCCTTGTATGGGAACAATATGAGTGAGAAACGCCAGCATTTCCTGAAAGAATTTGACTGGATCCGCAAGGGACTGATGTTTGAGCCACGGGGACATGACATGATGAGCGGAAGTATATTGTACCCTCCGCATGATCCTGCAAACGATGTAGCGGTTTTATTTATTGAAACCAGTGGATGCCTTCCCATGTGCGGTCACGGCACCATTGGTACCATTACCATAGGGATCGAACACGGACTAATCAAACCAAAAATCCCGGGTAAGGTCCGAATGGAAGCACCGGCCGGCCTGGTCCTGATTGATTATGTAATGGTTAACGACAAGGTCAGTTCGGTAAAGCTGACCAATGTGCCATCTTACCTGGAAGTTTCAAACCTCGCTGTCGAATGTCCTACGCTCGGAATGATAAAAGTAGACGTGGCTTACGGGGGTAATTTCTATGCTATCGTGGACTATCAAGCCGGGTTTAATGGAATTGAGTCTTATTCAGCAGGCCAGCTCATTCAGTGGAGCCCCATACTCAGGAACAATATCAATGCCTTGCGCACCTTCCATCATCCGGTGGATGCTACTATTAATTCCTGCTCTCATATACTCTGGGCAGGCAAACCAAGAGAAAAATCATCCCATGCCCGGAACGCGGTATTCTATGGTGATAAAGCGATCGACCGGTCACCCTGTGGCACTGGTACTTCGGCGCGGATGGCACAATGGGCTGCTCAGGGTAAGTTAAAAAAAGAAGATTATTTTATCCATGAGAGTATCATCCACAGTGTTTTTAGAGGTAAGGTCGAAGACACCCTGGATTATTATGGTAAATCCGCGATTATACCCAGTATTGAAGGATGGGCTAAAATCACGGGGTTCAATACCCTATTCATCGATGATGACGACCCTTATGCACATGGCTTTCAGGTTTTGTAGTTTTGCCTCATGCGTATTGGTATCCTTGGTGGTGGTGTAATCGGATTGTTCAGTGCCTATTACCTGGTTCAATCCGGGCATGAGGTCGTCCTGGTTGATCAGCATGGGTTCGATCAGGGAGCTTCATATGGAAATGCCGGAATGATTTGTCCCAGCCATTTTATTCCTTTGGCTGCTCCCGGAGTTGTTCGCCAGAGTATAAAATGGATGTTTAAGGATACCAGCCCTTTTTACCTGAAACCAAGGTGGGATGCCGATTTTTTAAAGTGGGGAGTTCAGTTTTTCAGTCACGCTACAAAGAGCCATGTCCAAAACTCTATCGGCCCCTTATCTTCCTTATTGTTTTGGTCCAGGTTATTATATTCCGGACTGGCTGGCAATGCCCTTGACTTTAAGTTATATCCAAAAGGCATCATCATGGCATGCAATACGGCTCATGGTTTATCCGAGGAAATTGAAATGTCCAAAAAAGGTGAAAGACTGGGAATGAAGGTCCAAGTATTAAATTTTAATGAACTGGAAAAAATAAATCCAGGCGTCCGGATCAACGCCCTGGGGGGTGTGCATTATTTGGATGACATGCACCTCCATCCCGGGGAACTGATGAAAGGGTTAATATCGTATCTGAAGGACAAGGTGGAATGGAGGCCAAATAGCAAGGTCCTGCACTTTAATAAAAAAAATAGGACCATACGCCATATCACCACAACTGCAGGCGAAATTGGTGCCGATGCATTTATTCTGGCGGCCGGTGCATGGAGCGGTGAACTGGCGCGCCTTGCCGGTGGTCAATTGAACCTCGAAGGCGGCAAGGGATACAACATCACACTCGAAGATGCACAACCTCAATTTACTACGCCTATGATCCTGGTAGAAGGCCGGGTTGCTGTCACACCGATGGGTAAGGCGTTGAGGCTTGGGGGGACGATGGAATTGGCCGGTATCAACAACAGGATTTTATCCGGACGTATCGAAGGCATATTAAATACTATAGAAACTTACCTGCCCGATTACCAACAGGCCAAATTGAAATCAATTACCCCCTGGTTTGGGTTCCGTCCATTATCGGCTACTGGTTTACCCTTAATTTCGCGTTTGGAGCCTTTAGAAAATGTTTTCCTCAATACCGGGCATGGTATGCTGGGCCTTTCACTGGCTCCCGTCAGCGGGCACCTTATAGATCAACTGATATACAATTATTCTAAACGAGTATGAACCGGGATACATTTAAATTGATACAACCCCTGATACCTGAACAACCCGGGATCTATAAATTTATGGATGGAAAAGGATCAATTATTTATGTTGGCAAAGCAAAAAATTTATTCAAGCGAACCACCTCCTATTTTACGGATTCTAAAAGTCACAGTTTCAAAACGATCTCCATGGTACGCCATGCTGAACGATTGGAATACCTCGTGGTTGAAACCGAACATGATGCTCTGTTACTGGAAAGTACACTGATAAAAAACCACCAGCCCCGATATAATGTCAGCCTGAAAGATGGTAAAACCTACGCTTTCATCTGTATTAAAAAAGAACGGTTTCCAAGGATCTATTTTACCCGCCGGATTTACCGGGACGGATCGGATTATTTCGGTCCCTATACCTCAAAATACAAAGCCGAAATCGTACTGGATTTTATCAAATCGTTATTCCCTATCCGCAATTGCACCTTGCTCCTGACCGAGGAAAACATTGCCAAAAAAAAGTTTAAAGTTTGCCTCGAATATCATATTAAAAATTGCCTGGGGCCTTGCGAAGCGTATGAAACTCAACCCGATTATGATGCGCGCATCAAACAAATCCGGAACATATTGAATGGGAATTTTGGTGATGCCAAATTGTATTTACAGACACAAATGGATCGAACGGCGGAAATCCTGGACTTTGAAGCTGCCCATGCTTATAAAATACGATTGGACGCATTTAATGACTATCAATCCAGGTCCATGGTGGTCCATTCCAGTATTGGTGATGTAGATGTATTCAGCATCCAAATCGATGATAAGGAAGCTACCGTAAACTACCTGAGGATTATCAAAGGGGCATTGATTAATTCCCATACTTTCGAGATGGAAAAAAACCTGGACGATGATCAGGAAACCCTGCTGGCCTATGCTATTTTGGAATGCCGCGATACGTTTTCCAGTATTGCCGATGAAATCATCGTTCCGTTTCCCATCCATATTAACAATAAGGAGATCAGGGTAGTTTTTCCTCAACGCGGTGACAAAAAAAAATTACTGGAGCTATCTCAGAAAAACCTGCGGTATTATATCCTGCAAAAGAAAAGCGAAATTGTATCGAACACCAAAAAACCTATAGCAGTCCAGCGTATACTCAATACCCTTAAAATTGACCTGCGAATGGAAAAAGAACCGGCATACATTGAATGTTTTGACAATTCAAATATTCAGGGATCTAATCCGGTCGCAGCATGTGTAGTTTTTAAAAATGCAAAACCTTCAAAAAACGACTACCGGCATTATAATGTAAAATCCGTAGAAGGGCCAGATGATTTTGCTTCCATGGCCGAAATTGTTTACCGCCGGTACCGACGGCTGGTCGATGAATTAAAACCCTTACCCGACCTGGTAGTAATCGATGGAGGCAAGGGCCAGTTAAGTGCAGCCATGGAGAGCATTACCCGTCTTGGCCTGGACAAAACCATCAAAGTCGTGGGTATTGCCAAAAGACTGGAAGAGATTTATTTCCCCAATGACCCGGTACCGCTCTATATTGATAAAAAATCAGAGTCCCTGAAAGTCATCCAGAAAATCCGGAATGAAGCCCATCGATTTGCCATTCGATTTCACCGGGACCAGCGATCACGCTCCTTTCTCACTACGGGATTGACCGATATACCGGGAATCGCCAAAAAATCCGCAGAAGTACTGCTCAAACATTTTGGATCTATGGCCAGGGTACAGGAAGCGGATCAGGCTGCATTGAGTCCGCTGATCGGCAAAAAAAAAGCAGAGCAGGTGTACCAGTACTTTCATCCGGATTTCAGTGAAGAAGAATAGAACTTATCTTATGCACAACCTTCTCCTCAATGCCAAACTAAACCGCTTTAGCGTATAAATTTTATATCTTTGCGCTGTTTTTTTTACAATCTATACAGAGCATGTTGAATGTTGGGATAATTTCAAGTAAAGGCGACCCCAGAATAGCTTTAGTACCCGAAACCGTTGATAAATACCTCAAAATACCATGCCTGTTATTGGTAGAAAAAGGAAGTGGCGATGCCGCATCGCTTCCGGATAAAATTTTTGGGGAAAAAGTCAGATTTGAAGATAGAAATACTGTCCTTAATCAATCCGACATCCTATTGAGTGCCTTGCCCCCGTCTTTACAAGACCTCGAATTCATCAGGCCCGGTACAGTACTCGTTTCTATGTTTGCTCCCTATCAGACTCCGGGGATTGAGGCACCTTATAAATCAAAGGAACTCCATGCCTATTCTCTGGATATGATTCCCAGGAGCAGTTTAGCACAATCGATGGATGTACTCTCGTCCATGGCATCCATTGCGGGTTATAAAGCGGTTTTGATGGCGGCAACCTTGTTGCCCAGATATTTTCCTATGCTGATGACTGCAAGCGGTACCGTAAAACCAGCCAAAGTATTGGTATTGGGTGCCGGAGTAGCTGGTTTGCAAGCTATTGCCACGGCAAGGAGGCTTGGAGCTGTAGTTGAAGTGTTCGATACCCGAAAGGCAGTGAAAGAAGAAGTGGAGAGCCTTGGGGCCAAATTTGTCGAAGTAGAAGGAGCCAGAGATGAAAAATCCGCCGGTGGTTATGCGGTTGAACAAAGTGAAGACTTTCTGCAAAGGCAAAGGCAAATGGTCCAGGAAAAAGCGTCCAAAGCAGACGTGGTGATATGCACCGCCCAGATCCGGGGCAAAAAAGCACCAGTACTCATAACTGCAAACACCCTGGAGAAAATGAGAGTCGGATCGGTAATTATCGATTTAGCTTCGTCTACCGGGGGCAATTGTGAAGTGACAGAGGATCAAAAATCCATAAACCATCATGGTATCACGGTGGTCGGCAGCAGCCAATTGGCAGATACCGTTTCCATCGACGCCAGTTTTTTACTCAGCAATAATTATTTGAATTTCCTCCATACGTTAATTAAAGAGGGTAAAATCAATCACGATGCTTCGAATGAAATTATACAAGCGGCCTGTATCACTAAATAACTTTAATTGATTCTCATGTTAGAATGGATAAATACTCATCAGCAAATCATTTATATAGTCCTCCTCATGGTCTTTTTGGGCATCGAGATCATAGGACGGGTACCCAGTGTATTGCATACGCCATTAATGAGTGGGGCCAACGCGATACATGGTGTAGTCGTACTCGGAGCGATCATCGTCATGGGTAAGGCGGAATCAGATAATTACATGGCCTTGATTCTGGGCTTTCTGGCCGTGATCCTGGGGGCATTGAACGTGGCGGGTGGTTTTGTAGTCACGGACAGGATGTTAGAAATGTTTAAGCAAAAGAAATCCAAATGATCCAGCAGAGTGTACTCACCGTCATTTATCTGATCGCCGCAGTCACTTTTATCCTCGGCCTTAAAATGTTGTCCAGTCCGACTTCAGCCAGAAAAGGCAATCTGGTTGCTGCGGCCGGTATGGTCTTAGCCATTATTGGTACCATCGTTTTTTACCAGGATGAAGAAGGCCGCTATCTTAAAAATCACGTCTGGATATTCGGAGGTCTGGTTATCGGCACGGTAGTCGGATGGGTTGCTGCCCGCAAAGTCAAAATGACCGCTATGCCCGAGATGGTTAGCTTGTTTAATGGTATGGGTGGGGCTTGCGCCGCATTGATTTCGCTGATTGAATTTAATCACCTGACCAGTCAATACAGCGGCCAGGATGGCTTTTTTTCTGCGCTGAGTGGAGGGTTCCTGTTCATAATCTTTCTCGGTTTGATCATTGGATCCATCTCTTTTGCAGGTAGCATGGTTGCCTGGGGCAAACTCAATGGCAGCCTGAAGGATTTTTCCTTTAAAGGGCAGCATTGGTTCAATTTTATTATTCTGTTTTTGATTTTAAGCTTAGTGGTATATACCCTGGCATGGAGACCAGACATGACCCAGGTGTTGTTCTACCTCGTTTTGATTTTATCCCTTCTCTATGGGTTGTTTTTTGTCATGCCTATTGGCGGTGCGGATATGCCGGTTGTTATTTCTTTGTTGAATTCATTTACCGGTGTTGCCGCAGCTTCCGGAGGGTTCTTGTACGATAACAAAGCCATGTTGACGGGTGGTATTTTGGTTGGGGCTGCTGGTACCTTACTGACGATCCTGATGTGTAAAGCTATGAACAGGTCCATACTCAATGTTCTTATTGGTAATTTTGGCGGAGGCGGAGCTGCAGCCGGGGCAAAGGACGGCAGCGTAAAATCAGTAAAAGAAATTTCTATCAATGACCTGGCTATAAGCCTTAATTATTCCAAATCTGTGGTGATTGTACCCGGGTATGGGTTGGCGGTTGCCCAGGCGCAAAAAGTGACTAAAGAACTTGAAGATATATTGGAAGCAAACGGGGTCGAAGTAAAATATGCCATCCATCCCGTTGCGGGGCGGATGCCTGGTCATATGAATGTATTGTTGGCGGAAGCAGACGTCCCTTATCCTAAGTTAATTGATCTTGAAGAAGCTAATGAATTATTGACTCATACGGATGTGGTGCTGGTATTAGGGGCCAATGATGTCGTGAATCCGGCTGCGAAAGATGACCCCTCAAGCCCAATATACGGCATGCCAGTATTGGAAGTGTGGAAATCTAAAATGACGGTAGTCGTCAAAAGGTCGATGGGATCAGGTTATGCCGGTATAGAAAATCCCTTGTTTTTTCAAGACAAGACCAGGATGCTTTTTGGGGATGCAAAAAAAGTATTACAAAACCTGGTGACGGAGGTCAAAGCTCTTTAATAGAAGGATTTTATCTTATTACAAGCCAATACCTTAATAAATTATAAATTTTATTAAAATAAATGGGGGAAATAGAATTTTCCTGTAAATTATACCGTTAATAAAGAGTGAGAGAGCACAGCCCCTGTTGTTTTACTACAATTTGAGTATTCTCGGAGTAAATTTTCTCTTCTATTTCAGGGGCTGTTTTTATACTAACGAATCCAAATGCCCTCATGCTGCC
>Ga0163153_10004644_pt1 | contig 17016 bp, 14 predicted proteins | sample OliLakLV19MP6IB1_FD_148629 | JGI IMG/M metagenome (GOLD analysis project Ga0163153, IMG submission 148629) | Freshwater microbial mat bacterial communities from Lake Vanda, McMurdo Dry Valleys, Antarctica - Oligotrophic Lake LV.19.MP6.IB-1 | ecosystem: Environmental > Aquatic > Freshwater >... | reverse complement strand
CGGCTTCTCCGCCAGTTGCGCCAGCGTGGCGGCTTGGTTCACGCAATCTTCGGCCATGTTGCGATACGTCGTCCACTTGCCGCCCGTGATCGTGAGCAGTCCGCTTTGATCGATGTGAATGGTGTGGTCGCGCGACAGCGACGCGGTGTTCGCACCATCGCCGGATTTCACGAGCGGACGAATGCCGGCGAACGCGCTGAGGATGTCCGCGCGCTTCGGCTTCTTGTGCAGATACAGCGCGGCGGTGGAGAGAATAAATTCAATCTCCTGCTCCATCGGCACCGGCTCCAGTGAGGCGCTGCCGACCGGCGTGTCCGTGGTGCCAACGAGCGTGTGACCGTGCCAGGGAATGGCGAACATCACGCGCCCATCGCTCGTATGCGGCACCATGATGGCGGTGTCGCCGGGGAGAAATGAACGGTCAAAGACGAGATGCGCGCCCTGGCTCGGCGCAATCATCGGCTTCGCCTGCGGCTCGGCGAATTGGCGAACGCTGTCGCAGAAGGCGCCGGTCGCATTGATGACCACCTTGGCGCGCGCGCGCAGCGGCTTGCCGCTTTCGAGATCCGTCGCGACCACGCCATCGATCCAGCCTTCCTTGTTGCGCGTGAGGGAAGTGACCTTCGCGTAGTTCAGCAACGTCGCGCCCTGCTCCGCGGCGGTGGCGACCATGTTGATGAGCAGCCGCGTGTCATCGAACTGGCCGTCGTAATACATCACGCCGCCGCGCAGCCCTTCGGTCTCGATGTTCGGCAGGTGCTGGAGCGTCTGCTTCTTGGAGAGCAACTGGGACTTGCCGAAGCCGTATTTGCCGGAGAGCGCCTGATACAGCTTAAGGCCGATGCCGTAGAACGGCGCTTCCCACCACGCATAGCTCGGCACCACGAACGCGAGGTCGCTGACGAGATGCGGCGCGTTTTGTCGAAGCAGGCCGCGCTCCTTCAACGCCTCCATGACCAGCGAGATGTTCCCCTGCTCCAGATAACGCACGCCGCCGTGAACGAGCTTCGTGCTGCGGCTGGACGTGCCCTTGCCGAAGTCGTCCTGCTCCAGCAGCAGCACGCGATACCCGCGCGACGCCGCGTCCACCGCCACGCCCACGCCGGTCGCGCCGCCGCCGATGACGATGAAATCCCACAAGCCGCGTTGGGCCTGGGCGCGCTTGAGCATGTCGGGGCGGGTCATGTGACGGAAGCGGAGTGCGCTCGTTCGCCGTCCCGAATCCCAACAGGATTGCGTCTTCCAGCCCAAGTAGGACAGGCTTCCAGGCTGTCTCCGAGCGTCGATGGGTTGCTCATGGTTTGGTGGTTGAAAGTGAAGGGTTGAGCCAGGAGAGAAACGTCATGCCCATCAGCCTTCGAGACAGGCTGGAAGCCTGTCCTACTGCATCGTCCTCGCTAAGGACGATGGGATGCTGCAACCCCGTTGAGGTTGGAAGACTGTGGCCGGCCTGACCCAGGGCAGCCTCGCCGAGTCGGCAACCGCTGGGCTGAGTGACGGAATCCCGTTGGGATTCTGGGAGGAGGGCGGACCAAATGTTCAATCGAAAATTCACAACACGAATCATCGCTGCTCCCAATCCTTCGCGCGTTCCACCGCTTTGCTCCAACGCTCGCGCAATGCGTTCGCCTGCGCGCGCGGCATCTTCGGCTCGAAGCGTTGTTCGACCTGCCATTGCGTCGCGATCTCCTGCGGCTTCTTCCAGAAACCCACGGCGAGACCGGCGAGATAGGCGGCACCAAGCGCCGTTGATTCCGTCACCTTCGGACGCACGACGGGCACGCCGAGGATGTCCGCTTGAAACTGCATGAGCAGATTGTTCTGCACCGCGCCGCCGTCCACACGCAGTTCCTTCAGGCGAATGCCGGAGTCGCTGTGCATCGCGTCCTACAGGTCGGCGACTTGAAACGCGATGCTTTCCAGCGCGGCACGGGCGATGTGCGCCGCCGAACTGTCGCGCGTGAGGCCGACCATCGCGCCGCGGGCGTATTGGTCCCAGTGCGGCGCGCCAAGTCCGGCGAACGCGGGCACGAGATACACGCCGCCGTTGTCCTTCACAGAACCGGCGAGCTTCTCAATCTCGGACGCGGAACGAATCAGGCCGAGTCCGTCGCGCAGCCATTGCACGACGGCTCCGCCGATGAACACGCTGCCTTCGAGCGCGTATTCGGTCCTGTTCCCAATCTTCCACGCGATGGTGGTGAGCAGGCGGTTCTTGGACGCGACGGCTTTCGTGCCGGTGTTTTGGAGCATGAAGCAGCCGGTGCCGTACGTGTTCTTCGTGAGGCCGGGCTTGATGCACATCTGGCCGAAGAGCGCCGCCTGCTGATCGCCCGCGATGCCGCCGACGGGAATGCCCGCGAGTCCGGGCGCATTGGAGACTTCGCCATAGACTTCGCTGGAGGAACGGACTTCGGGCAGCAAACTTGCCGGGATGCGCAGGAGGCGGAGAAGCTCCTTGTCCCATTGGCCGTTGTGAATGTTGCAGAGGAGCGTGCGCGAGGCATTGCTCGGATCGGTGACGTGCTTGCCGGTCAGTTTCCAGAGCAGCCAGGTATCGATGGTGCCGAACGCGAGCCGGCCGGCTTCCGCTTTCTTGCGCGCGCCGGGAACGTGGTCGAGCAGCCACGTCAGCTTGGTGCCGGAGAAATAGGCGTCGAGGATCAGGCCGGTGCGTTTCTGGAAAAACTTCTCGCCGCCTTTGGCGCGGAGCTTGTCGCACATCGGCGCGGTGCGGCGATCCTGCCAGACGATGGCGTGATGGATCGCCTCGCCGGTCTGACGATCCCAGACGACGGTCGTCTCGCGCTGGTTGGTGATGCCAATGGCGGCGACGTCGCGCGGCTTGAGGCGCGCCTTGGCCAGCGCTTCGACGGCGACGCCAAGCTGGGAGGTCCAGATTTCGTGCGGGTCATGCTCGACCCAGCCGGGCTTGGGATAAATCTGCTTGATCTCCTTTTGCGCGACGGCGCGGACGGAGCCGTCGTGCGCGAAGACAATGGCGCGGGCGCTGGTGGTTCCTTCGTCGAGGGCGAGAATGTAGGGCATGGGTTTCTCCGGATCAGTGATGCTGAAGGTTCATATCGGGCTGATGCGGTGGTTTTAGTTCAACGGCTGGGTGGAGTCAGCATCTTTTGCTGCTGTCACGTTTCAGCGCCGCGCTTTCCTTCGCCTGGAACAACTGCCAAGGTCCGCCCATGAAAACTGCGGTCTTCAGCTCACGGCGTTACGACGAACAGTTCTTCAATGCGGCCAACCGCAGCGCCGGCCATGAACTGTTCTTCATCGAGAATCACCTCGGCCCATCGACCGCTTCGCTCGCGCGCGGATTCCCAGCGGTCTGCGCCTTCGTCAATGATTCGCTCGACGCGGAAACCATCCAGGGACTCGCCGCTGGCGGAACGCGCCTGATCGCGATGCGTTGTGCCGGCTTCAACAACGTGGATCTGAAAGTGGCTCACGCGCACGGAATCAAGGTCGTCCGGGTTCCCGCCTATTCACCGCACGCCGTCGCGGAACACGTCATCGCGCTGCTGATGACGCTCAATCGCAAGACGCACAAAGCATACAATCGCGTGCGCGACGGAAACTTCGCGCTCGACGGCCTGCTTGGTTTCGATGTGCATGGGCTGACGGTGGGCGTGGTGGGCACGGGCGCCATTGGGGGCATCGTGGCGCGGATCTTCCACGGCTTCGGCTGCAAGCTCCTCGCCTTCGATGTGAGGAAAAATCCGGCGTGCGAAGCGCTCGGTGTCCGCTACGTGCCAATGGACCAACTGCTGGCCGAGTCCGACATCATCACCCTGCACTGCCCGTTGACCAAAGAGACGAACCACCTGCTGAACCGCGAGTCCTTCGCCCGGATGAAAGATGGCGTGACCGTGATCAATACCGGACGCGGCGCGCTCATCGACACCGAGTCAGCCATCGAGGCGCTGAAGTCCGGGAAGATTGGCCAGCTCGGTCTCGATGTGTACGAGGAGGAAGGCGATTTGTTCTTTGAAGACCGTTCGCAGTCGATCATCCAGGATGACGTTTTCATGCGGCTGACCACCTTCCCGAACGTGCTGGTCACGGGGCATCAGGCGTTCTTTACGGATACCGCCCTGCGCAACATTGCCGAGACGACCTTGCAGAACGTGACGGACTTCGAGGCTGGAAAACCGCTGTTGAACGAGGCGAAGGCTGCGGGGAACTGAACCCTACGGCGCGGGGGAAACGCCTGTCATCAGGGGTTTTTTGCGAGGGAAAAGCCCGTGAGATTCTGTGGCTTGCCATGAGGGCTTTAGAAATTATGCTTACATCACGAATCGTTGATCCGATATACGTCGAGCTATGCTGTGCTGTGTTTGCAAAGAAAAAGAAGCGAAGGTCCATCTGACCCAGATTGTCGGGGACAAGATGCAGAAGGTGGATCTGTGCGAAGGTTGCGCCGCCCAGAAGGGCGTGAACGACCCCGCAGGGTTTTCCCTGGCGGATCTGCTGCTCGGTCTCGGCGCCACTCAGGAAACGGAACAGGCGGCCGGCGGCGGCGATCTCAAATGTTCCAACTGCGGCTTCACCCAGGCTGACTTCAAGAAGGCCGGACGCCTCGGCTGCTCCGAATGCTACGTCACCTTCAGCGAAGGTCTCGATGGCCTGCTGAAGACGATGCACAAAGGCACCAAGCACATGGGCAAGGTTCCCCACGCGCTGCAACAATCCCGTGAACTGTCGGACCGCCTGAAGTCGCTCCAGAAGAAACTGGACAAGGCGGTGACGGATGAAGATTTCGAGCAGGCCGCATCCATGCGCGACGAGATCAAGGCGACGAAGGAAAAGCTGGCCGCGCTGGCCACCAATTAACCTATGAACCTGCACGAGTTCCTGCTTTCCCCGGACGAATCCGCGCGACGCGAAGGGCCGCACAACAAGATCGTCATGTCGAGCCGCGTCCGGCTCGCCCGCAACATCAAAGGCGCGGCGTTCCCCGGCTGGGCCAAGAAGGCGGACCGGATCAAGACGCTCGACATCGTCCGCCCCGCCGTGGAATCGCTGCCGCAGATGGCGGATCATTTCTCGGAGACGATGGACAACCTCACGTTGCTCGACAAAAACATCCTCGTCGAACGTCACCTCATCAGCCGCGAGCACGCCGCCAAGAACGCCGGCAGCGGCCTGGTCTTCAACCGCGAGGAAACGCTCTGCGTGATGATCAACGAGGAAGATCATCTCCGCATGCAGGCGCTCCGGCCCGGTCTTCAGCTCAAGCAGGCATGGCAGGCCATCGATCAAGTGGACTCCAAGCTCGAGAAGAAGCTGGAATACGCGTTCTCGCCGGACATCGGTTACCTCACGGCCTGCCCGACGAATCTCGGCACCGGCATCCGCGTGAGCGCGATGCTGCATCTCCCCGGCCTCGTGCTCGCAGAACAGATCAACCAGATCATCCAGGCGGTGAACAAGCTCGGCCTCGCCGTTCGCGGACTCTATGGCGAAGGCACCGAAGCGCTCGGCAATGTCTTCCAAGTCTCGAACCAGATGACCTTGGGCGAAGCCGAAACGGACATCGTGGAACGCCTGAGCAAAGTGCTTTCGCAGATCATCGAGCACGAGGAAAACGCGCGAGGCACCTTGTTGGAAAAGAAGCCGAAGACGGTCCATAACCACATCGGGCGCGCCTACGGCATCCTCGCGAACGCGCACAGCATCTCGTCGAAGGAAACGATGAACCTGCTGTCGTTGATGCGACTGGGCGTTGACCTCGGACTGTTTCCCGACCTCGACCGCGCCCCGGTGGACGAGCTGTTCGTCATCACCCAGCCGAACCACCTGCAGAAGCGCTACTCGGACAAGCTCACGGCGGAAGAACGCGACCTTCTCCGCGCCGACATGCTCCGCGAACGCCTTCGCGCCGTCAGCCGGCCCAAGCCCAAGCCGACTCCGCCCACCGGCGGAGCCGAAAAAGCCTGAGTCGCGCGTTCGGTCTAGCTCTCCTTCCAGCGAGCCAGGGTTTCCCTGCTCTCCGCCTTTTGCGTTCTGCCCGCACTGCGCCAACCTCACCCATAGGGACAGCGCGTCTCACTTCACGGAAGTTTGGGTTTGGAAAAATCTTAGCTAATCCCCGGCCCGCACCATACGATAACAGTGGTAGCAAATCTGCTGAACATGAGTTGGTGAGATGGCTGTCGCGGCGCGGGCAGGCGTTGGCGACAGGACGCTGGACAAAAAAATCTGCTAGTGCATTTATTAAACAACTATGAGCGATGAAGCCATGAACAATTTCACGCCGCGAGCGCAGCAAGTTCTCGCTCTGGCGCGAAAAGAAGCCGACCGGTTCAATCACAACTTTGTCGGCACCGAGCACCTGCTCCTGGGCCTCATCAAGCTGGGCCAGGGTGTCGCGGTGAACGTGCTCCAGAAGATGGGCCTCGACCTCGAGACCGTCCGCATGGAGGTCGAGAAGCAGGTCGGCACCGGTCCCGATCAGAAGATGATCGGCAACATCCCTTACACGCCCCGCGTGAAGAAGGTGCTCGCCCTCGCCGCCAAGGAAGCCAAGGCGCTCAACCACACCTACGTCGGCACCGAGCATATTCTCCTCGGCCTGCTGCGCGAAGGTGACGGCGTCGCCGCACGGGTTCTGAAGAATCTCGACGTGGACATCGAGCAGACCCGGCAGGAAATCCTGAAAGAGCTCGACCCCAATTTCAACGCGCAGGAAGAAAGCGCCGTTCCGGAACAGCCGGAGAAGCCGCAGGCGGAGAAAAAGGGCGAAGTGAAAACGCCCGCGCTCAAGGCCTTCGGCCGCGACCTCACCGAGATCGCTCGCAAGGGCGACATGGACCCTGTCATCGGCCGGCAGAACGAGATCGAGCGCGTCATCCAAGTCCTCTGCCGCCGCACGAAGAACAATCCGGTGTTGCTGGGCGAAGCGGGCGTGGGCAAGACGGCCATCGTCGAGGGTCTCGCGCAGGAAATTGCCAAGGGCAACGTCCCCGAACTGCTTCGCGAGAAACGCGTCATCACGCTCGACCTCGCGCTCATGGTCGCCGGCACCAAATATCGCGGCCAGTTCGAGGAACGCATCAAGGCGGTGATGGACGAGATTCGCCGTGCGAAGAACGTCATTATCTTCATCGACGAACTTCACACCATTGTCGGCGCGGGTTCGGCCGAAGGCACGATGGACGCCTCGAACATCATCAAGCCCGCCCTGAGCCGCGGCGAAATGCAGTGCATCGGCGCGACGACGCTGACCGAGTACCGGAAATACATCGAGAAGGACGCCGCGCTGGAACGTCGTTTCCAAAGCGTGAGAGTAGAGGCTCCGTCCATCGAGGACGCCATCGCGATTCTCAAAGGACTCCGCGTGAAGTACGAGGAGCATCACAAGGCCGAGATCACCGATGCCGCCGTTACTGCGGCCGTCATGATGTCGGATCGTTACATCACGGATCGTTTCCTGCCGGACAAGGCCATCGACCTGATGGACGAGGCGGGTTCACGCGCGCGCATCGGCGCCATGACGCGTCCGCCAGAACTGAAGGACATCGAAGGCGAGATCGAACAGATCAAGGTCCAGAAGGAAAAGGCGATCAAGGAACAGGACTTCGAAGGCGCCGCCGCGATGCGCGACAAGGAAAAGCACGCGAAGGAAAAGCAGGAATCCGTGCTGGCCTCCTGGAAAACCAGCCGCGAAGAGAAGCGGGTCAAAGTGGACGAGGATGACATCCTGCATGTCGTGTCCAAGTGGACGGGCATTCCGCTCAAGCGCATGGAGCAGGGCGAAACCCAGCGGCTCCTGGCGATGGAAGACGAGATGGCCCGAGTGGTCATTGGCCAGAAGGAAGCCGTGAGCGCCATCTGCAAGGCGCTGCGCCGTTCCCGCGCGGACTTGAAGGATCCGAAGCGCCCCATCGGCACGTTCGCGTTGCTGGGGCCGACGGGCGTGGGCAAGACGCTCCTCGCCAAGTCGCTCGCCGAATCGATGTTCGGTGATTCCAAATCGCTCATCCAACTCGACATGTCCGAGTACATGGAACGCCACAATGCTTCGCGCATGATTGGTTCTCCGCCAGGCTATGTCGGCTATGAGGAAGGCGGCCAGTTGACTGAGCAGGTCCGTCGCAAGCCCTACTCCGTCGTGCTCTTCGACGAAATCGAGAAGGCTCATCCGGATGTGATGAACATGCTTCTCCAGATTCTGGAAGAGGGAAAGCTCACGGACAATCTGGGGCGCGTGGTGAACTTCCGGAACACCGTCATCCTGCTGACCTCGAACGTCGGCGCGGACACCATCAAGAAGCAGTCATCGATGGGCTTCTCGCCGATCACCGACGAATCCAGCTACGAGAAGATGCGTGAGAAAATCATGGAGGAAGCCAAGCGGCAGTTCCGTCCTGAGTTCCTCAACCGTCTGGATGACATCATCGTCTTCCGTTCGCTGACCAAGCCGGATCTCATCCAGATTCTGGATCTCGAGATGAAGAAGGTCGGAGATCGGCTCAAGGGCAGGAAGCTGAACCTGCTTCTCGACGAGAAGGCGAAGGATCTCCTGGTGGAGAAGGGCTACGACCCGACCTACGGCGCGCGTCCGATGCGGCGTTCCGTGGAGCGCTTCCTCGAAGACCCGCTCGCGGAGGAAATCCTCCGAGGCAACTTGCATGATGGCGACCCGATCTCGGTCACGGTCGAAGACGGGAAGATCATCTTCAAGCAGAACACGCCAACCTCAGGCGCTCTCTCCAGCTAAACCATCATAGTTTTCATCGCGCCGTTTGCTGCAAAGCAAACGGCGTTTTTCTTTGCGGGCAAGCTGCGTTCTCGGCGCGCCCAGGCGACAGATTTTGCTTCTGATTCGGGTCCGTCTTCCCCACGCTACAAATGGCGGGTGAACGTATGGGATCAGCATTAAGTCATTTCTGCAGATTCGTCGGGCGCTTCACCGGCAGCCGTCGCGACCAGACAGTCGATGACGCTGTCCCGGTCGCTGTTTCAATTTCCCCCGAGCTTCCAGCCGACGCGGCGGCAGGTGTCATCACCATCCCCAACTACGAATTGCTCAGCTCCATCGGTCACGGCGCGTATGGGGAAGTCTGGCTGGCCCGCGGCGAAATCGGTGTCCATCACGCCGTCAAGCTGGTCCACAAACGGACCTTCTCCGACCGCAGTCCGTTCGAGCGCGAATACCGGGGCATCCTGCAATACACGCCCATTTCACGGACTCATCACGGGCTGGTGCCCATCCTGCATGTGGGCCGCAACAACGCCGCCGGGTTTTTCTATTACGTGATGGAACTGGCGGACTGCATGCACAGCGGCAGAAACATCATCCCCGCCAGTTATTTTCCGCGAACGCTCGCGCATGAACTTGATGCGCGGGGCCGGCTGCCCGCCCGCGAATGCCTTCACCTCGGGATCGAGCTGTGCGAAGCGCTGCGTTACCTCCACTCGAAACAGCTCATCCATCGCGACATCAAGCCGGCCAACATCATCTTCGTGAACGGCCTTGCCAAGCTGGCCGATGTCGGACTGGTCACCCATCTCGCGGAGGCGAGGCGCGATCCCAAACAGCTCGGCACCGAAGGATTCACTCCCCCGGAAGGTCCGGGCACGTTGTGGGCGGATGTTTACAGCCTGGGCAAAGTGCTTTGCGAAGCCAGCCTGGGCCAGGCCGCGCTGCCCGGCGTGCCCGACTCAGTGGAGGACGTCACAGAACAGGAACGCCACAGCCTCGCGCTGGTGACGGAGATTTTCTTCAAGGCATGTCACGACGAGCTGAGTGAACGCTACCAGTCCATCCACGAGATGCAGGACGCTTTGATGAAGCTTCAGGAGCAGTTCGAGGAGAACGCGTAATACCATCTCGTAATGAGATGTTGAGCCAGCCTGACATCAATTCTCAATAGGTCTATGCACTGTTACGAAACGGCATGATTTGCAGAAAGTGTTACGCCGCCAAGGCTTTGTCCACACTGCGCGCCATCACGCAGAACAACCGCCCCGCCCGGTTGCGTTGCCGCGCCGTATTTCCCCCCGGCGTTTGCCGCCTGTTTGCTGCCCGGCGGCAGTCCGCACCACTCGGTGAAGTGTTTCTCGCTTTTCCAGCACGCCAGATCCGTCCCCACTTCCCCGACCAGCGACAACAAGGTGTGGCGGACAGGCCTGGCAGCACGGTCGCGTCTTTGTCCCCGCACTGGCGCACCAGCATCGCGTGCAGGTTTTGAATCTGCGGGGTGTTGGGGACGCCGGCTTTGGGCGGGCCATCGGCGGGTTCGGGCCGATCAGTTTACGCAGCCTCACTTCGATCCGCTGTCGCACTCTGGCCTCGGATCAAGGCTGAACTGAGGCAAGCACCACACGGAAACCAATGGTGCTGCTTCGCGCATCAGGGTAAATGGAGAAGCGTAATGCTGACCGGCAACCCCACGCGTTTGCGTCCCAGCTCCCACCCTTGGTTATTCGAATCTCGCCTGTCTCCGGGCCTTGTGGATCGGTAACGCTTCCGCCCGGCAAACTATCCGCAAACCAGTCATGGCACCATTCCGCAACATTCCCATGCATATCATGCAATCCAGATGCATTTGGCAAATAGTTGCCGGTCTTGGTGGTTGCACTCAATTCTGTGCCTGTGGGGTTGAAACAGGAATAGAACCCCCCGTCACAAGGAGGATACTCAAAAAATCCGTTAAAATTTGCCATCCCGGAGCGCAACGCCTCGCCGTAATGAAATGCCGTGGTGGTTCCGGCACGGCACGCATGCTCCCATTCCGCTTCAGTCGGAAGCCGGTAAGCGTAACTCGCAGGCAACTGCCCCTCGGACCGTTCCTTGGTGGTCAAGGCAGCGCAGTAAGCCAGCGCGTCGTTCCAGCTCACGGTCTCCACAGGCAGGCTAAGATCTCCTGCAAACGTGCTCGGATTCGTGCCCATCACATCCAAGTATTCGCCTTGGGTTACCTCGTGCTTGCCCATGCAAAATCCCCGGCTGATGGTCACGTGAGTCTGAGGGCCTTCGGAGGGCAGCCGCCCCGGTTCACTTTCTGGACTTCCCATCGTAAAGGTGCCCGGCGGGATGAAAGCCAGGTTGGTGTAATGCACGGCGCGGTAAAAGACGTGCCTTGCAGAAATTGCGCCGGTTGAAAGAGAGAATAAAATCCCGTCCGTCAGCGCAGTATTGGTCTGAATCGCCACGGTCGGATGGTTGGAAAGTCCTTCCGGAGTGTTCGATTCAAAGACCAGGAATGCTCCTGAAGCCGCGCCGCCGTTCACCCTCAGTTCAATGCCGGACGGACGCGTTTCCAGCGTGAGCTTGAAGCTGTTCTCCGGCGGTCCGGCCGGTAACGAAGTCGAGCACAATGAAAGCGCGGTCAACGTGCCCAACAGCTTGAAGTAACTGATTTTCATGGACTCTGGAGGATTGGATGGCGCGTGGAGAAGGGAGGGCTGGTCAAGGATTTCAAAGCAGGAATGAAAATCAACGGGTCGTTGGGTACATCAAGGTTTGCGACGGTGTTACTAAATCAGAAACAGGGCCGGCTGGCGAGTTTTAACTGGAGTTCGCCCGGGCGCGTCTCCTAGTTTTCCCTTCCTACCCCTTCCTTTTTATTCCATCCTGCTGGCATGGGCAAACGCCGTGAAGCGCGGGAACGCGCCGTTCAATTTCTGTTTCAGCATGACATGAATCCGCCAGAGAACCTGGACGCGGAACTCGATCAATTTTGGAATTCGCAGCGCAGCGCCGCCATCGCCGAGGAAAAGGGCAACGCCACCTGGGGTGAGAAGGCTGAACTCCCGCCGCCGACCACGGACGAAGCTTCCGTCCGGCTGTTTGCCGACCCGCTCATCCGTGGAGCCATCGAGCATCGCGACGAAGCGGACGTGCTAATTCGCAAATTCTCCAAGAACTGGGACATTCCCCGCATTGCCGCCGTGGACCGCAATATTTTGCGTCTGGCGATTTACGAGATGCTGCATCGCGAGGACATCCCTCCCGTGGTGAGCATCAACGAAGCGGTGGACATTGCGAAACGCTTCTCCACGCAGGACAGCGGCAAGTTCATCAACGGCATCCTCGACAGCGTGAAAGGCGAGCTCATGCGCCCGGCGAGGAATGTGAAATGAAGCGTGAAGTGAGAGGTGGGAAGTCCGTTCCTAAACTGCCACGGAGCGTTTCCCTCGCACCTCACCCCTCGCACTTCCGAGCTCTTTCGTAATGTTTGCCGACCTCCATCTTCATACGAATTTCTCCGACGGCACCTACACGCCGGAGGAACTCGCCAGTCACGCGATTCGTCTCGGCTTCAAGGCCGTGGCGCTCACGGACCATGACACAATGGAAGGCTGTCCGCGCATGGCGGCGGCGTGTCAGGCCGGCGGCGTGGAGTTCATTCCGGCATCCGAGCTCACCACCGAGCACGCGGGGCATGAGCTGCACATGCTCGGTTATTTTCTCGACGCGCAGAACGAGAAGCTCACCACCGACCTCGCGCGCTTCCAGGAAGTCCGGCGCAACCGGATTTACGAGATGGTCGAGAAGCTCAACCAGCTCAGCATCCCGCTCAAAGTCGAGGCGGTCTTCAAGCTGGCGAACTGTGATTCGCCCGGACGTCCGCACGTCGCGCGCGCGCTGGTGCAGGAACGGCTGTGCCACAGCTTGGACGAAGCCTTTGAGCGCTTCCTCAAAAAAGGCAAGCCGGCCTGGGTGCCGAAGTTCAAGATTTCCTCCGCCGAAGCCATCGCGCTCATCCATCAGGCGGGCGGACTCGCGGTGCTCGCGCATCCCGGCCTGAACCATACGGACGAAGTCATTCCCGATCTCGTGCGCGATGGCATGGACGGCATCGAGTGTTTTCATACGAAGCATTCGACCTCGATGACGCAGCGTTATCTGGAGATCGCCGACCACCACAAGCTGCTCGTCACGGGAGGGTCGGATTGTCACGGCATGAGCAAAGGCAAGCCTCTCATCGGCGGCATCAAGGTTCCCTACGAATGCGTCGAGCGCCTGCGCGAACGCGTGATGAAGCGTGCTGCGGAAAGCGGCGTGATGCTGGCGGACGGTGCTGCGCCGCCGGTTCAATCATAAATCATAAATCTTAAATCATAGATTCTCCCCGATGGGTTTGTTCCAAAAGTTCAAGGAGGGCCTGCAGAAGACTCAGGCGAAGCTGTTCCACGAAATCAAACGCATCGTCACGCTTTCCCCGAAGCTGACGGGCACGACATTGGAAGAGCTGGAAGCAGCGCTGCTCGGCGCGGACCTCGGCACGTCGATGACCCAGCAGATTCTCGCTGCGGTGAAGAAGGCCTACGAGACGCAGGGACGGTCCGGCCTCGCCATCTTCGAGATCGCACAGCGCGAAGTGGAGACGAGCCTCTCCTCCGTGAACTGCGAACTGCGAAAGCAGCCGAGCGGCGTCACCGTGGTTTCCATCGTCGGCGTGAACGGCACGGGCAAGACCACGACATCCGCGAAGCTCGCGAACTTGATTCAGGCACGCGGACAAACCGTGACGCTCGCCGCCTGCGATACCTTCCGCGCCGCCGCCATCGAGCAGCTCAAGCTCTGGGGCGAGCGGCTCAATGTCCCGGTCGTGGCCGGTGCTTACAATGCCGACCCTGCTGCGGTCGCGCACGACGCCATCTCCGCCGCGCAGGCCCGCAATGCGGATTACCTCCTCGTCGATACCGCCGGACGCCTCCATACGAAGCAGAACCTGATGGCCGAGCTGCAGAAGGTGCATCGCGTGATGGACAAGAAGCTGAACGGCGCACCGCATGAAACGTTGCTCGTCCTCGACGCGACAACCGGGATGAACGCGCTCAATCAGGCGCGGGAGTTTCACAAGTCAGTGACGCTGACGGGCCTCGTCATCACCAAGCTCGACGGCACGAGCAAGGGCGGCATGGTCGTGGCCATCCAGCGCGAGCTGGGACTGCCGATCAAGTTCATCGGCCTCGGCGAAAAGGCGGACGACCTCCAGCCCTTCGACCCGAAGCAGTTCGCCGAGGCGTTGTTTTCGGACAAGGGCTAAGTCACGGATGACGCGAGCGACTGGCAACGACGAGTCGTTCATGCGCCGCGCTCTGGCGCTGGCGCGGCGCGGTTACGGCAAGACTTCCCCGAACCCGATGGTTGGGGCGGTGCTGGTGAAGGGCGGCAAGATCATCGGGCAAGGCTGGCATCATTGTGCGGGCGAACCGCACGCGGAAATTGAAGCGTTGCGCGATGCGGAGCGGAGGAAGAATTCACCGAAGGGAGCGACATTCTACGTCACGCTGGAACCGTGCTGCACGCACGGGCGCACACCGCCCTGCACGGACGCGATCAATGCGGCGGGCATCAAGCGCGTGGTGGCGGCGGCGACGGACCCGAATCCTCAACATGCCGGACGAGGGTTTCGCATTCTGCGCCGCGCAGGAGTTGCGTTGGAGCATGGCGTCCTCGCGGAGGAGGCGATGAAGCTTAATGAAGCGTTCAATCACTGGATTGTTCAACGCAAGCCATTCGTGACGGTGAAGGCGGCGATGACGCTCGATGGAAAGATTGCCACGGCGTCCGGCGAGTCGAAATGGATCACGGGCGAGGAAGCGAGGGCGGAAGGAATGCGGCTGCGCACTGGAGCGGACGCGATTCTCATCGGCGTGAACACGGTGCTGGCGGATGACCCGAGCCTGACGGTGAGAACTGGAGCGCCGGTCTCCGACCCGGCGCGCGCCGGGTTGGAGACCGGCGCTCCGAGGCTGCGGCGCATCGTCCTGGATTCGCAGGCGCGCACACCGCTGACGACCAAGGTTGCCAGTGATGAGTTCGCCGGGTTGACGACGATTGTCGTGAGCAAGGACGCTCCGGCAAAACGCGTCGCAGCGCTGGCGAAGCGGGCGCAGGTATGGACGGCTCCGTTGCGCGGCGGACGCATCGACTTGCGCTGGGTCTTGAGGAAGCTCGGCGGCGAGAAGGTGACGAGCCTGCTCGTGGAAGGCGGCGGTGAAGTGAACGCCTCGTTTCTGCTCGGCGGGTTCGCGCAGCGCGTGGCGTTCTTCTATGCGCCGAAAATTCTGGGCGGACGCGATTCGCGCAAGGCGGTCGCCGGCGAAGGCGCGCGGAGCCTGAACGAGATCCTCAACCTGCACGATGTGGAATGGAGTCGCGTGGGCGAGGATCTGATGATGACAGCGCGGGTGGAGGAGCGGAAGCGGTCAAGGCGACGCTGACGAGCTGGCTTCCTTCACCCACGCGAGGATTTGATCTGCGGATTGTTGCGGGGAACTGAGGAGGACATTGTGACCGCCGCTCCAGATGATTCGCGTGCCGCGATACCCTGGGCAGTTTTTCTTCAGCCAAGGCCGCACCTGCCACCACGGCACGATGGGATCCCACGCGCCGGTGAGATGGAAGACGGGCAGTTTGGTTTCGCGCGCGATGGAGCCAGGATTGTTTCCAGCAATCAGCCGGTAGCGGCGGGTCATGTTGGCCCGGTCCGGTTCATTGGTCCGGCGCAGAACGAATTCCTCGAACTCAGCGGTGGCGCCCGGGCAATCGTGAAAGCGTTTCTTTGCGCCGCGGCTGTAGAGCTGGCAGAGGAAGCGAAGCATCGACATCGGGACGCGACGGCTGCTGGCTTGAGCGAGTTGAACGCCCCACGGCCAAGGATGCCGGATGAAGCCGCCGACCAAAATCAACCCTTTGACCTGGAATCGCGCTGCGGCTCCGGCTTGCTGCTGGCGATGGAGAAAGGACCACGCGACTTGAGAGGAGAAGGACTCGCCGAGAATCCAGCCGGAGGTGATGCGGTGTTCGAGCAGCGCGGATTCGATGGCGGCTGCGTAGTTGTCCAGCGACCAATCCGGCTGATGCGGGTAGGTGGCTTCGACGAAACGTGCGCGGTTGTTCAGCGCGTGACGGAAGGGCGAGAGGAGAGTCCAATCACCGTGAAGGCCGGGCAGGTGAACCAGCGTGGGTTCGCTGACGGAATCGTGGAGCCGGAGCTGGAGTTGTTCGTTGTTCGTGATGGAGGAAACGTAATGCGTAAAACGTAAATGGGACCGGAGTCCCCAGTTAGTTTTTACGTTTCATCTTTCACTTCCCCACCATCCGCTCACTTCTTCGCGAAGATGCGGCTGGCTTCCTCGAGGGTTTCCTTCGAGCCGATGTCGTACCAGAGGCCGGGGACGTTCCAGACGTAAACGGGCGTGCGCGGATAGAGCCATTGCACGAGGCGGCCGGGCTGGTCCGGGTTGTTGCCTTCGGCGATGTATTGCTTGATGAGCGGGATGGTTTTGCGCGGATAGAAGTAGAGAGCAATGCCGGTGACGGTGCTGGTGGGCTGCTTCGGCTTTTCTTCAAAGAAGGTGATCTTGCCGGTCGGGTCGAAGGTGATGGAGTTGTATTTCTTGATGTCCTCCAGGCTGCCGACGTCGTAAACGGCGAGCACCGGCTCGTTCTTTTCGCGGCAGAACTTGCCGAAGTCCGGCAGCGGTTCGCTAAAAAGATTATCGCCGGCCACGACGATCACGTCGTCATCGATCTTCTCGCGGTCGATGACGAGGTTGAGGTCGCCAATCGCGCCGAGCTTGTTGGTGTCGTCGGTGGAGCCGTCGTTGACGATGGTGAAGTTGATCTGGGCTTTCTTGGCGCGATAATCATCCGCCCATTTCTGGAAGCTGTCGGCGAACTTGGCGTTCGTGACGATGATGACGCGGTCAATGCCGCCGATGGGCGCAAGGTTGTCGAGCACATAGTCGATCATGGGCTTGCCGGCCACGGGCAGGAGCGGCTTGGGCTTGGTCAGCGTGAGCGGATAAAGGCGCGTGGCGTATCCGGCGGCGAGAATGATCACTTTCATGTGGGGGAATTGATTAGTCGGAAGGACGGGCTGCGGAAAGGAAAAAGACGTGGGCGATGCGGTGATGCGACACGGCGCTAATTCTCTGAGGCAGGAAAGTCTGTGAAGTGAAACGGGTTAACCTTGATGACTGGACAATCGCGCCCCGACTTTTTACCTTCCCTGGATGAACTCAGGCGCGACCTTGCCC